>Ga0310330_100241_pt1 | contig 15957 bp, 16 predicted proteins | sample LakMicDCLTotalB5_FD_195544 | JGI IMG/M metagenome (GOLD analysis project Ga0310330, IMG submission 195544) | Enriched freshwater cyanobacterial communities from Lake Michigan, Michigan, United States - MI23.DCL.Total.B5 (v2) (version 2) | ecosystem: Environmental > Aquatic > Freshwater > Lake... | reverse complement strand
TGCAGAACAACCTGATCAATGTGGCCCTGAGCCTGCCCCTGGTGCTGGCTGGCACGGTGGTGAGCCGCTACGGCCTGTTGCCCGTGCTCTGGGCCCTGGCCGGCCTGGCGGTGGCGGCGGCCCTACTGGAGAAACCCTGGGAGCGCTGCTAAAGTTGCTATTCGATTGAGCCTGCCGCCGCGTGGCCCACATTGCCTGGCTGGGCAAGAAATCTCCCTTCTGCGGCAATGTCACCTACGGGCTGAGCACGACAGAAGCCCTGCGGCAACGAGGGCATCGCATCAGCTTCATTCACTTCGACACGCCCCAGGGCCTGGCCCAACGGCGGGACGAGCTTGACATCAGTGGCCAGCGCCCGCTCGCGGCCGCACCGGTCAATGGGAGCAGACCGGCCGCCTGGAAGGCCGACGACCCGGAGGTGGCCCTGCCCTACCTGATGAAGTCCCAGGTGTACACGATCCCCTCGCCTGGGGCCCAGCGGGAACTGCGCGAATCCCTCGAGCGGCTCCAGCCCGATGTGGTGCATGCCAGCCTCACCCTCTCGCCCCTGGATTTCCGCCTACCGGACCTCTGCCAGCAACTGGGAATGCCCCTGGTGGCCACCTTCCACCCAGCCTTTGATGCCAGCCTGCGCAACCTCAGCGCTGGCACCCAGCAACTCACCTACCAGCTCTACGCCCCGTCCCTGGCCAAATTCGACCGGGTCATTGTGTTTTCCGAACTCCAGGCCGATGTGCTAGCCCGGCTAGGGGTGAAGGAGTCGCGCCTGGCCGTGATCCCCAATGGCGTCGATCCCGAGTGCTGGAGCCCGGCTCCCCAGGAAGACCGCACCTTGGCCCAGTTGCGCCAGACCTTTCGTGGCAAGCGGGTGTTCCTCTACATGGGCCGGGTCGCCACCGAAAAGAATGTGGAGGCCCTGCTCAAGGCCTGGCGGCTGGTGCGCCCGGCCGGCTGCCAGCTGGTCATCGTTGGCGATGGGCCCCTGCGGGCCTCGCTGCAGCAGACCAATGGCCTGGAGCCCGATGTGCACTGGTGGGGCTACGAAGCCGACCTCGCCACCCGGGTGGCCTTGTTGCGGGTGGCAGAAGTATTCCTGCTGCCGTCGTTGGTGGAGGGCCTGTCCCTGGCCCTGTTAGAGGCCATGGCCAGCGGCACCGCCTGCGTGGCCACCGATGCGGGCGCCGATGGCGAGGTCTTAGACGGCGGAGCGGGGATTGTGATCAGCACCCAGGGGGTGACCACCCAGCTGCGCACCCTGTTGCCGGTGCTCCGCGACCAACCGGTGCTCACGGCCGAACTGGGGCGCCGGGCCCGGGCCCGGGTGCTGGAGCGCTACACCCTCACCCGCAACATTGATGCCCTGGAGCGGCTGTACGCCGAGCTGGTCCCCCAGGGCTCCCTGGCGGCCTAGGCCGGGCTCCCCTCGTTAGGCCTGGCCCAGGTCCTGCTTCTGGGCTTGGAGCAACTCCTGGCAGCAGGCGGTAAAGGCCGCGGCCGGGTCGGTGGCGGCACTGATGGGCCTGCCGATCACCAACTGGCTGGCCCCGGCGGCCAGGGCCTGGGCTGGGGTCATCACCCGTTGCTGATCGCCCCGGGCCGCGCCAGCCGGCCGGATCCCAGGGGTAACCAGGGCGAATGGGGCTGGATGGGCCGCCCGCAGGGCCGCCACCTCCAGGGGCGAGCAAACGCAGCCGCCAATCCCCGCTCTCGCCGCCAACCGGGCCAGGCGCGGCACGTAGTCCTCGATGGTGTCGTCAATCGCCAGTTCCCTGGCAAAGCGTTGGGGATTCCAACTGGTCAACACCGTGACGGCCAACAAGGTGGGGGCGGCTAGGCCGGCGGCCTGGGCGCCCTCCTGGGCCCCGGCCTGGCCAGCGGCGAGGGCCTCGCTGCCGGCGCAGCCATGGACCGTGATCAATTCGGCGCCGAGACGGGCGGCGCTACGGCAGGCGCCAGCCATGGTGGCGGGGATGTCGTGGAACTTGAGATCGAGGAACACCCTCAAGCCCCGATCGCGCAGCTGGGCCACCACCTGGGGCCCGGCGGCGCTGAACAGCTCCAGGCCCACCTTCACCCAGCGCAGCCCAGGGATCGCCGCGGCCAGGGCCAGGGCCGAAGCGGCATCGGACCGGTCTAGGGCCAGGATCAGGGCCTCGGCAGGGAACCGCTGCGGCTGGAGGTTCCCTGGGGAAAGCCCTTTTTGGCCTGGAGCACCGACGGAACCCGCGGCCGATCCACCGATAGCAGCCGGGCTGGGGGCCGGCTCAGGACGCTCAGCAGAGGGGCCGGTCATGGCTGTGCCCCTGGCAGCGGTGCCTCTTGGCCCACCGGCGCTGCAGCCACCAGGCGGCGGAAGGTCTTTTTGCCCAGCTGCAGCACCTTGCCGTCGAGCTCCCCGGCGTTAGCAAACTCCTGGTTGGGGTCAGCCAGCTTGTCGCCATCGAGCTTGACGCCGCCGCCCTGGATCTGGCGGCGCGCCTCGCTACTACTGGAGCAGATGCCCACGGCACTGAGCAAGTAAAAAGCCTTGGCCGGGAAGTTCACAGCGGCGAGGGACGCGACCGGCACCTCGGCCCCGGCGGCCCCGGCCCCCTGGGCGCCGCCCACCAGGGACGCGGCATCGGCCTGGGCGGCCCGGGCCGCGTCAACCCCGTGACGCTGGCGCGTGATCTCTAGGGCCATGGCCCGTTGCCGTTCCCTCGGGTTCTCGGGCAAGGAGGCCAGGTCAAGGTCGGTGAGCAGGGTGAGGTAGTCCTCCACCACCGCATCGGGCACCTTCTCGAGCTTGGAATACATCGAGAGGGGATCCTCCTGGAGGCCCACGGTGTTGCCCAGGCTCTTGCTCATCTTCAGGACGCCATCAAGGCCCGGCAGGATCGGCAGCAACATCCCGAACTGGGGTCTTTGGCCGAAGTGTCGTTGCAGGTCACGGCCCATGGCCACGTTGAACTTTTGGTCGGTGCCGCCCAGCTCCAGGTCGGCCTGGATCGCCACCGAGTCGTAGCCCTGCAGCAGAGGATAGAGAAACTCGTGCAGGGAGATGGGTGTCCCCGAGCCGTAGCGGTTGGCGAAGTCTTCCTTGGCCAGCATCTGGCCCACGGTGGAGATCCCCAGCAGTTCGATTGCTTGGGGCAGGTCCAGGCCCGCCAACCACTCGCTGTTGCGGCGCACCTCCAGCCGGCCCGGGGTCTCGAAATCGAGTATCGACCGCTCCTTGGGCTGGCCCTGGCCCAGCTGGGCCAGGTAGGTGCGGGCGTTGGCCGCCACCGCCTCGGCCGTGAGCTGCACCCGGGTGGCGCTCTTGCCAGTGGGATCACCAATACGGGCGGTGAAATCGCCGATGATCAGCACCGCCGTGTGGCCAGCGTCCTGGAAGGCCCGCAGTTTGCGGAACAGGATCGAGTGGCCCAGGTGGATGTCGGAGCCGGTGGGATCGATGCCAAGCTTCACCCGCAGGGGCAGGCCCTGGCCCTCGGCCTCGCTCAGGCGTGAGGCCAGGGCCTCGTTGGAGCTGCCCTGGCTGGAACTGGCCTGGCTGGGGGTGACTTGATCAGGGCCAGGGGGGCTGGCTTCCGCTGGGCCGGGGCCTGGCTGGGGCCTGGGCGCCGGGAAGGGAGGCGCCGGGAAGAGATCGGCCACGCCGCGCTCGAGCCAGGGGGGCAGTCCCCATCTGTGGTCAACCATCAGGGGTCCCGCCCAGCGCTCAGGGTCGGATCGTAGGCAGGCGACTTTCCAGGCCCGGGAGCCAGACTTACCTGCCCGCCCCCAGCCAGCCCCTGAAGCAGTCCCGCACCACCACCAACTCCATCCGGCCGATCACCAGCTCCCCGGCACCCCCTAGTCCCCGGATCCAACTCCGTGTCGCCGCTTAAAGATCCTTTTCTAGCTCTCCCTTCATGCGCTCCAGGGTGAGGTGCATCTGCTCGAACATCTGTTCCGGCGTCATGCCGAACTGGCTGAGCTGGGTACGCAGCTGCTCCACAGTGAGCTTGGCCTGGAAGTCATCGGAGAGCTCGAAGCGCTTCATGAACACGCGGTAGCGGTCCATCAGCTCTTCCATCCGCACGATGAAGAGCTTTTTGCCCTCGCGATCAAACTTGCCGTATTCACCGCCCAGCTGCATCAGTTGCTGGTAGTCACCAAACAACTGCTTGGCTTCGCCTTGAACGATCTCAGAGTCGAAGAAGGCCATGGCGCGGCGTTGCTGGATCGAGTTTGGCCATTGTCGGCCGATCGTTAGACCCTGACGAGTGCGGATCCACGCATCCCGTAGCGCCGCATGCAGCAAGACCGCCGTCGGGCCGCAACGATGCCGCACCGATTCCCCGCGGTCAGCCCCTCCCCGTGGACTTCACTCCCCAGATCAGGCAGATCCAGCGCACCAGTACAACGACCACCAACCTGCTTCAGAGCCACAGGCTGGTGGCCTGTTTTGGCAACAGGGCGTTGCTCAACTTTTTTCTCAGTGGCCTCACCAGGCCTGGCCAGGTCGCGGGGGCAGCCACCACCGAAGAGGAAGGTCTGGCCCTGCTGCAGCGCCACCGCCCGGACTTCCTGGTGGTCACCGACCAGCTGGAGCAGGGGTGCGGCATCCGGCTGGTGGAACGCACCAAGGCCAGCCAGCCCCAGGTGCGAACCCTGCTGCTGGTGGGGCAACTGCAGCGGCCGGCCAAGCTCCAGGCCGCCGTTCAAGCCGGTTGTGATGGCCTCTGTCTCGAATCCGGCATGGGGCTCGATGCCGGCACGCCGGCCCTACGGGCCATCTGCGATGGCGGCACCTACATCGATCGCCCCCTCTCAGACCTGTTACGGAGCCGGGGCTCGGGCCAGGCCCGGGGTTCGGTGCCGGTCCTCAGTGCCAGGGAAATCGAGGTTCTGGAGATGGTGTTGATTGGCTTATCCAACAGTGGGATCGCCGCTCGGCTGTTCCTTAGCCCCGAAACGGTGAAAAGCCACATCACCAGCCTGCTCACCAAGCTCGGCGCCCGCGATCGCACCCATGCGGCCGTGCGCGCCCTACGACTTGGCTTGGTGGACTGGCCCCAGGAGGGCTAGCTTCACATCGTTGTGCCCCGTGCCTGCCGCCATGGCCGATGGCCACTGGTTGGATCCCCTCGCCCGCAGCCTGCTGGAGGCCAGCGGCCAGCTGCCTGCCCGGCCCAAGCCCGCCGCAACGCAAGTCAACCAGTCCAGCCGATCGGATCGCCAAGGCGCCCCTGGCCAGGACGATCAAGGCACCAGCTCCAACGCCGCCACGGCCAACTCCACCACTGCCAACGCCGCTAGCGACCCCGAGGCGGCCGCAATCGAACGGGAGCTGCTGGCCCTCAAGCTGCGCCACAACCCTGGCCTGCGTCTGACCACGGCCGCGGAGGTGCGCCATGCCGCGGCCCTGGGCTGGCGCCTCGATGTCAACCGGGCCACGGCCCCTGACTGGCTACGCCTGCCCGGCATCAGCCCCCACCAGGTGGACCTGCTCCTGCGGCTACAGGCGGGCGGGGTGCAGCTGAGTGGCCCGGACGACCTCCAGCAGTTGCTGGAGCTGCCTGGGGCCCAGATCCGTTGCTGGGAACCGCTGCTGCTGTTCCGTTGGTATGGGGAGCCGGCCACCCCCCAGGCCCGCCAGCTCGACCTGAACCGGGCCAGCGCCAGCCAGATCCCCACGGCCCTCCCGGGCCTAACCCCGGAGCGCTGCCAGCGGCTGGTGCGGGAACGGCAACGGGCCCCCTTCCGCGACCTGGCCGACCTGCAACAGCGCCTGCAGCTGCCGGCCGCCGTTGTGGAGGAACTGATCGGTCGGGTGCGCTTTAGCCAGGGGCCGGCGGGGCCGCGGCTGCCGCGGCCGAGCTGAACCGCCATGCCGCCGCGCGCCCAACCGCCAGCTCGCCAGGGCAACCTCTTCGCCCAAGGGGACACCGCCGGCAGCCAGGTCGAAGCGGTCCTGGCCCTAGACGCCCCCCAGCTGCACCAGTGGCAGCAGCGGCTCAGCCAGTTTCAACGGCCCCAGTTCCAGGCGGCGGCCCAGATGGGAGCTGCCGCGGCTGCCCAGCCCAACCCAGGCATCCAAAACCCGGCCATCCCAGCGGCAGAAACCCAAGTCCCAGCGGCTCAAGCGCGACCCGTTCGCGGCCAGGGCAGCCTGTTCAGCGCCGCTGGGATGGCAGCACCGGGCGGGGCCGACCCCGAGCCCCTGGCCCTCGCCGCCAGCCTCGATCCCCTGGCCCTGGTCGCCCAGCCCCTGCAGTTCTGGCGCTGGCCGGAGGCGCCCCAGAAGGGTGCCGCCATCTACTTCGTCGTCGATCGCCCCAGCCACCTGGCCAGTCCCCTGCTGCTGTACGTCGGGGAAACGGGGCAAGCCGATCGCCGCTGGAAAGGGGAGCACGATTGCAAGGACTACCTGGCGGCCTATGGCGAAGCCCTCAAGCAGGGGGGCCTGGAGTGCCAATTGAGCATCCGCTTCTGGTGCGACGCCCCAGCCCTAACGCGGCAGCGCCGGGCCCTGGAACAGGCCCTGATCCGCCTGTGGCAGCCCCCCTTTAACAAGGAAACCCGCGGCCGCTGGGCCACCCCCTTCACGGCCTGAGCCACCAGGTCTTCAAGACCTGATCGGGCTGACGCAGCCCGACGGGGGATCCAGCCACCAGCGCCCCTTCTACGATCGAATCCCACCCCCAAAACGTCCCCATGGAGTTCCGCTGCACCTCAACCCCGGCGAGTAGCTGGGGTGGGGACACCCTGGCCGTGGGTCTGTTCAGCGGCGGGCGCGGACCCTTCAAGGCGGTACTGGAAGAGCGCTTCGGTGCCGCTTTGGTGGAGCGGCTGGAGCAACGCCAATTCAAGGGCAAGGCCGGCGAAAGCCTGCGCTTGGAGTGGCTGGGGACGACGCCGAGCGTGCTGCTGCTGGTGGGTCTCGGGGAACCGGCCGAGTTCGGTCTCGACGGCGCCCGCCAGGCAGCGGCCAGCATCGCCAAGGCGGCCCAGGTCCAGGGCTGCACCAGCCTGGGGATTGCCCTACCGGTGGAGGGGCTGGAGCCCCAGGCAGCAGCGGCCGCCATCGCCCAGGCCGTGCGCCTCAGCCTGTTTAACGACCAGCGCTTCAAAAGCGACACCGAGCCCAAGCCCCTGCCCGACGTCGTGGAGCTCCTGGGCATCGCTGAGACCGGAGCCGACCTGCTGGGCGGCGTCGATGCCCTCTGCAGTGGCGTGGAACTGGCCCGCGAACTGGTGGCGGCCCCTCCCAACAAGGTCACCCCCCAGGCCCTAGCGGACTGCGCCGCTGCCATCGCCAAAGACTTTGGCCTGGAGCTGAAGGTGCTGGAGCGCAGCGACTGCGAAGCGTTGGGCATGGGCGCCTACCTCGGAGTGGCCCAGGGCTCGGACCTGCCCCCCAAGTTCATCCATCTCACCTACAAGCCCCAGGGGGCGGTGCGCCGCCGGGTGGCCCTGGTGGGCAAGGGTCTCACCTTTGATTCCGGCGGCTACAACCTCAAGACGGCCGGCTCCCAGATCGAAATGATGAAGTACGACATGGGCGGCAGTGCTGCCGTGTTGGGGGCAGCCCGGGCGATCGGCCAGCTCCAGCCCGAGGGGGTTGAGGTGCATGTGATCGTGCCGGCCTGCGAAAACATGATTAGCGGCGGGGCGATTCACCCCGGCGACATCCTCACGGCCTCCAATGGCAAGACCATCGAGGTGAACAACACCGACGCCGAAGGACGCCTGGTGCTATCCGATGCCCTTGTTTATGCCTGCGGCCTGGAGCCGGATGCGGTGGTGGATCTGGCCACCCTCACCGGGGCCTGTGTGATTGCCCTGGGCCATGAGATTGCCGGGCTGTGGTCCCCCAGTGACGGCCTGGCTGGGGCCCTGGCCGCCGCGGCCAGCCAGGGGGGCGAGCAGGTCTGGCGCATGCCCCTGCAGGCCTCCTACCGGGAAGGGCTGAAGAGTGGCGTGGCCGACATGAAAAACACGGGTCCCCGCCCCGGCGGGTCGATTACCGGCGCCCTGTTCCTCAAGGAGTTCGTGGGCCCCGGCCTGGCCTGGGCCCACCTGGACATCGCCGGCACGGTCTGGAGCGACAAGGCTCGGGGCCTCGATCCGGCCGGTGCCACCGGCTTTGGCGTCCGCACCCTGGTGAACTGGGTGATGGCTGGCGCTCCCGCCTAGGCTGAATACCCCACAGCGCCCCTACCGCCCGATGGCCGTACGCAAGATCCGCTGGTTCGTGAAGGCCCAACTCGGGGTGCTGTTGCTGCCAGCCGGACTCTGCCTGTTCGGCAAGGCGGTGGAACGGCAAACCCTCCAGGCCATCGGCCAGAACCAAGGCCCCTGGGCCTGGTACGGGGCCCTCAGCCTCATTGCGATCACCGCCGGCGTGGGGCTGATGATCGAAAGCGGCCTATTGCGCGGCTACCCCAAGCAATAGGGCGCTGCCCCTAGGTGCAAGGGGATCATTGATGCGAACTTTGCTTTCGACATGTCCAGCAGAGCCATTTTGGCCCGTTCATTGCGGAGCTGGGAGTGCCTAAGTGTTCGTCAGCCAGCTGTTAATCGCTGGTCATTCAATCCTTGAGCTGGTAATTGTCAACCCGTTAATGGTTGGAACTATTGGGCTGCTCGGCGAAAGCAGCAACCGGCCCAAAGAAAGCCCTTAGGCAGCCGTAGCCATCAATTTTCTGCGCTCGATCGGTTCTGCCTTGGGGGCCAACACCATCTCGGGGGATTCGAGCGCATGGATCTGCCAACGGGACCGTTCACCGAACTGGGCCAGCAAACGATCGAGATCGTCGGCAGCCTGCTTCGGACTCTCGTAGGGACCGATATGGCGAGTCTGCAATCCATCCCGGATCGTCAGCAGATACATACAAACGCCTCTTTCAAGCTCCAATTAGGGTAAGGCCTTTTTCAGCGGCAACCAGGGGCGGAAAACCGCTCCAAGACTGAAGAGTTCGCGAAGAACATTCTCCGCTTCTTAAGCTTTCTGTTCGATTTGCCCGAGGGAATCAGGTGCTTCTGCCTGGCCAAGGTCAAGATGCGGCCAAAGCTGCTTAGCCGGCCCAGGCCTGGCTGGAGCGGGCCCGCTTGCCCCAGAGCTGGTCGAGTCTCTGGTCGCGGCCACAGGCCCAGCGGTAGTAGTTGTAGGACACCTTGTGGGTCTCGGCGTAATTCTGGTGGTAGGCCTCCGCAGGCCAAAAGCGCATTAGGGGCTTGAGCTGAACCTTGATCTCCGCAGGGGATCGCTTCAGCTCCAGGGCCGCTTGCTCCAGGCTGCGCCGGGCCTGGCTGGCCTGGCTATCGCCGGCGGTGAAAATCACCGGCCGATAGGAGGCGCCCCGGTCACAGAACTGGCCGCCGCCATCAAGGGCATCGACATTGCGCCAGTAAGCCTTCAGCAGGGTGGAGTAGCTGACCTGGCGGTCATCGAAGCGCACCCGCACCGCCTCCTGGTGGCCCGTGCCCCCGGCCGAAACCTGCTTGTAACTGGGATTGGCCAGCGAGCCGCCGCTGTAGCCACTCACGGCCTCCAGCACCCCCTTCACCTTGGCCAGGTCATGCTCCAGGCACCAGAAACAGCCACCGGCAAACACCGCCTCCTGTTCCGCAGCCTGGGCACCCAGGGGCGCGGCCAACAGCAACACAAGCACCAGAGCGAGCCGGAGTAGCGGTGGGACGAACCCGTTCATCCCTGGGGTCCACAAGCGGGAAGGCCAGACGCCGGTCCCTTGGAGGCCCATGGAGCCAAGCCATGGCTTGCGATCCTGGCGTAGCCCCTGGGGACGAACGAGCCGATGGTCCTCCCCAAGCGCCATGGGGGGCCGCACCAGCTCAGCAGGGAGCAGATCGCCAGGGAATGGGGTCACTCAGCCGGAAGCAAGGCCATCCAGGATGGCGCAAGCGGCCCGGCCCGTGACCCCCGTCTCACCCAGCTCGTGGCGCAGGCGAACGTAGCCGTCCCTGATCCGTTGCCGCGCCGGGCCGGTCGGATCGAGCAACGGCAGCGCCTCAGCCACGATCGCCTCCACCGTGAGGTCGTCCTGCAACAGCTCGCTGAGCAGCCGTTCCCCCAGCACCAGGTTGACAGGAGAGATGTGGTCGACCCGGAACTGGAGCAGGTGGCGGGCCAGCCAGGCCGTGGGCCGGCTGACCCGATAGCCCACCACCTGGGGCACGCCGCGCAGGGCCAGCTCCAGGTTCACCGTGCCCGATTTGGTGAGGGCCAGATCGGCAGCGGCGCAGAGGTCGGGCCGCAGGCGGTCGGCATCGGCCGCCGGCACCACTTGGGCGTCCAACCCCGCCTGGTCCAACAGGGTTTCCAGCAGGGGTTCAAAGGAGGCTTGGCCGGCTGGCACCACCACCTTCAGGCCGGGGGTGCGGCGCTGCAATTCCGCCGCCGCCGCCGCCAGGGGCGGAACCAGGTAGCGCAGCTCCTGACTGCGGGAGGCGGGCAAGAGCAACAAGAGGCGCTCACCCTCGGCCAGGCCCAGCCGCTGGCGGGCCCCCTCCCGATCCGGTAGCTCCGAAAGGGTGTCGAGCAGGGGATGGCCCACCCAAAGCACATCGGCGCCGCGCTCGCCATAGAAGCGGGCCTCCTCCGGGAAGATCGCCAGGATCCGATCGGTGAAGCCCAGCAACCGCATGGTGCCGCCATCGCCAAGGCGGAAGGCCCATTCCTGGGGGGCGATGTAGTAGTTGATGGGCACCTGGGGGAAGCGCTTCTTGATGCGCAGGCCCAGGTTGATGTTGGCCCCCATGTAGTCGATCAGCACCACCCCATCGGGGGGCATCTCATCAAGCCAACGATCCACCCGGCGCTGCAGGCGCAGGGTCGGCAAAACCAGGGGCAGGGCCTCCCAGAGGCCAATGGCGCCCATGGGCGCCGTGTTGGCCAACAGGCGGGCGCCAGCCCGCTCCATGCGTTCGCCGCCGAGGGCGACGATCTCGAGCTCGATGCCGCGGCGCTCGGCCTCTTTCCTTAGGGCCACCACCAGCAACCCGCCCTGCAGGTCACCGGAGACCTCACCGGTGCTGATCAGCAGGCGCCTCATGAACGCTGGGCCGGCAGGGGGCCCCGGCGGCCGGGGCTGGTCGAGGCCACGAGAAAGTCACACAGTTCCTGGGCAGCCGGCAGCAGCTCCTGGGCCTGAACCGCCGCCAGGGCCTCGGCCAGGACCTGATCGCCGCGGTAGAGCTGGCTCCAGACCTCCTGCAGCTGGCGGGCTTCGGCGCCGCCATCCTTGGCGGCCAGACCGCTGCGTTTGATGCCGATGCGGTTAAGGCCCCGCACCCGGCCGGGGTGGCCCTCCACCACGGAGAAGGGAGGCACATCACGATCAATGCGGCTCATGCCGCCCACCATGGCCATGGTGCCGATGTGCACGAACTGGTGGATGCCCAGCACGCCGCCAATCACGGCCCGATCGCCGATCACCACATGGCCGGCCACGGCCACCCCATTGGCGATGACGATGCGATCACCAAGGTGGCAATTGTGGCCCAGGTGGCTATAGGCCATCAGTAGGTTGCTGCTGCCGATGCGGGTCTGCTCGCCATCGGCCGTGGCCCGATTGATCGTGACGCACTCGCGGATGCTGTTGTCGTCTCCGATCACCACCTCGGTGGGGGCACCGTTGTATTTGAGGTCCTGGGGTTCGAGGCCAATGCAGGCCCCCGGAAAAATGCGGTTGCGGCTGCCCATGCGCACCCGGCCATCGATCACCACATGGGGACCAATGCGGCTGCCAGAACCGATCGTCACGTCCGGGCCGATCACGGCATAGGGCCCGACGTCCACGCCGGCGCCCAGTTCGGCCTTGGGATCGACCACGGCGGTGGGATGGATCCGCGTTTGGACAGTGGCGCCGTCCATGGTTGAGGGGGCGGTTGAACTGGTCATGCCGTCAGTCCACCAGGGAGAACATCAGCTCCCCAGAACAGACCAGTTCACCCTCCACGGTGGCTTGGGCCCTTACTTTGCCAAACCGCTTCCTCTTAATGCTGATCAGTTCGCAACGAATCCGCAATTGGTCGCCCGGCACGACCGGCCGGCGAAAGCGCACGCCATCGATTCCGGCGAACACGAACAGACCCTTCGGCAGGTCTGGCATCTGGGTGACGATCAGGCCACCCACCTGGGCCATGGCCTCCACGATCAACACCCCCGGCATCAGGGGCCGCCCGGGGAAATGGCCCTGGAACTGGGGCTCATTGAAGGTGACGTTCTTGATCGCCTCGGCACTCTTGCCGGGTTCGTAGGCGATCACCCGGTCCACCAGGGCAAAGGGATAGCGGTGGGGCAGCAGCCCAAGAATCTGCTCGCAGGTGAGCACGGCAGCTGACGGACCAGGGGCAGGGGCCGCTTGGGCCCCAGGCTCGGAAGCCATGGCCACGGCCGAGCTCCCCTCGCCTGCAGAGGTCCCGGCCCCAGGGCCGAGGGCCTCGGAGGCCAAGGGGCTGGAGGAGCCAGGCGCTGGAGCCAGGGCCTGGGCGGCGGAATCGGTCAAGGGCATCAGCGGTCGGGGGAACTGGGGCGAAGGCGGGCCAGGGCGGCGGCTAGGGCGGTGTGGAGCCCATGGGAGCCCCGGTAGGCGAACACCTGGGCCTGGGGTAACCCCACCAGGGCCAGATCCCCCAGCAAGTCCAGGAGCTTATGGCGCACCGGTTCATCGAGAAAACGCAGCGGCGGGTTGAGCCAGTGGTCGCCATCGCAAACCAGGGCGTTATCAAGGCCGCCTCCTTGGATCAGGCCGGCAGCACGAAGCTGCTCAATCTGGTCACGGAAACCGAAGGTGCGGGCCGGCGCGATCTGCTCGACAAAGGATTGGGGCGTGAGCTCCAGGCTGAAGACCTGCTGGCCGATCGCGGGCTGGTGAAAGGCAATGGCGGCGCCGAGTCGGGGCCGATCACTGGGCAAGGCCGTGGCGAAACTCTGGCCCTGCTGCAGGGTGATCGGGCTATCGAGGGCCTGTAAGGCCGCACGAGGGCCGAGCTGTTGGAGGCCAGCAGCGGCGATCGCCTCGACCCAGGGCAGGGCCGAGCCATCCAGCAGCGGAATTTCATGGCCCTCCACCAGGATGGTGACCTGGCTCAGGCCCACCCCAGCCAGGGCGGCGAGCAGATGCTCAACCGTGGCCAGACGGCGCTGGTCGATCGCCAGGGCGGTGCAGAGCTGGGTTTCTGCCACCTGGGCCGGATCCAGTAAGTGCAGGCCCCGATCAGGTCCGTCCAGCCAACCCACGCGAAAGCCCGGTAAGTCCGTGGGCTCCAGCCGCACCCGGGCTTGGCTGCCGCTGTGCAGGCCAACGCCGCGGAGCTCAATGGGCTCGGCCAGGGTGTAGGCCGAGCCGTAATCCTCAGGCCAAACGGTCACTAGAACTTCCAGCCCACGCCCAGGTTGAAGCGCCAGTTGCTGGTGAAGTCCTGGCTGGCCACCTCCAGGCGCAGGGGGCCCACCGGGGTGGACAGGATGATGCCGGTGCCCACCGAGAAGCCAGATCCGGGCTTACCCAGAACCCCGCCGGGGTTGCCTGGCACATTGCCCTGGGTACCGAAAGCAGTACCAGCATCGACAAACAGCTCGCCACTAACGATGCTGAAAAGAGGGAAGCGATATTCGAGCGTGGCTTCGCCGTAGCTAGTACCCACGCCCATGTTGCAGTCGTAGAAGCCGCGCACGGAGTTGGAGCCACCCAAACAGAAGGCCTCATAGGGCGGAATCGTGCCCACGTTGGCTCCGGCGGAGACCTGGAAAGCCAGGGCCTGCTTGCAATCAGCGGCTTGTCCCTTTTTAGGGCGGCAACCCTTATAAACCCGCAGCCAATTCACGGGGTAGTACTGGGTGTAACTGGCCCGCACCCGGTTAAAGGTGGGCGAATCCGGGCCCACGGAGACAAATTGCTCAGTACCGAGGCTAAGGAAATTACCGGCAGTGGGGTTGCGAGGATCGTTGAGGGTGTTGCGGGTTGCAGCAAAACGCAAACCAAAGAGTTGGTTGCTATTGGCGCAGTTGTAGGCAATGCAAATCACATTGCTAGTGGTGGTGCTGCCGCCGTTGAAGTTGGTGGTGGCCACGCCATAGGGCATGGTCTGCCCCGTGAAATTCATGGGCGTGGCTTCCTGAATACTCAGGCCCATCACCAGGCTCCAGGGAGCCTTCTTGAAGGGATTACCGCCGTTCAAGGGCCGCACCAACTGAAGGTTGCCGCCAACCCGCTGGATGGCAATCAGGTTGCCATCCAGAGCAAACCAATTATTGTTGACGCCATTCACTCCAAAGGCAGGATTATTAGCATTAGCGGCCCTTGCAGCCCCGACCGAATTATAAGTTACGCCAGCAGGGTTATTCCCAGAATAAATATTGTAGGCCGATGCGGTCGAAGGAGCGCTATAAAAACCATCAGAAACACCCGAAACCGTATTAAAGCTGCCGTTGCTCTGGCTCTGGAAGATCTGGGGAACTTCACGGCTGAGGAAGATGCGAGCCCTAAAGGCAGTGCGATATTTATCGCCCTTGATCCAGGGATCGGTGAAGGAGATATCGGCCAGGCCGCCGTATTGGCCGTAGGTGAAGTTAAAGGTGGTATCCCAGGCCCGGCCCCGCAAGTTGCTGTCCGACAACTGCACCTGGCCGAACACACCCTGGCTCTGGCTATAGCCCAAGCCACCCGAGAGGGAACCGGTGGACTGCTCGGTAATGCCCAGCACCACCGTCACCGTGCCGGGGGCCTCGGGCATGGGCTTGAGGGTCACCTTGACATCGCCAAACAGGCCGGTGCCGTAAAGGCGCTTGATGTCTTCTTCGAGGCGGCGGCGGTTAAAGCTGTCACCGGGCTTGGTGGCCAATTCCCGGGTCACCACCCAGAGCTTGGTTTTGCCCTTGATCGGCTGGCCTTTGGCGTTGGTGGGGGAGCCCTCCTTATCCACGAACTGGATCTCGATGCCAGCCACGGTGCCTTCCCGCACCGTCAGTTGCACCACCCCCTGGGGGGTCACCTTGGAGGGACCTGTCACCCGGGCCAAGGAATAGCCCTGGTCGCTGTACCACTTCTGCAGATCTTGAAGGCGGCCCTGCAGGGTGTTGAGGTTGAGGGTCTTGCCGTAGTCCGCTGAGAAGGTATCGGGAATTAGGGTGGAGGGCAGCTTGGCCTTGCCCCCCTCCAGCTCCACCTTGGTGAGCACCGGATTGGGCTCAACCGTCACCAGAAGCCGCACCCCCAGCGGCCCGTCCTGGGGCTGGATGCGCACATCGGAGAACCAGCCACTGGCATAGACGGCAGAAAGGTCGTTGCGCAGCTCACTGCGGGTCACCTGGGTGCCCGGCCTGGTCGCCATGGCGTCGTAAACGGCCAGCTCCAGCCGCTCCCGTTCCGGGTGCTGCTCGAGCCCCTTCACGACCACCTCACTGATCAACACCTTGGGTTCGCTGGGGGCCCCGGTCTCGGGCGCCTGGCTGGCGGCGGGAGCAGCCGGCGCTGGAGCGGTAACGGGTTTAGCAACCCCAGGCTTGGCAACTGCTGCCTTGGGGGCTGCGGGCTGGGCCTTGGGCGTAGCAGCCGCGGGGCTGGTCCCCGCCCCCGCGGGGCCGTTCAGCGGTTTGCCCGTGGGGCTTGGCGCAGCCGCTGGGGAGCTGGCTGGGGCGGCCTGGGACGGGGACGCGGCGCCCGTTGCCGCCTGGCTCGGACTCACCAGGCTCGCGGCCAGCAGGGGCAGGCTCGCGGCGAGTCCCAGGGGGCCGCCGAAGCGGTTGGGACGGTTCCTGCCGTGAAGGAGGCCTGCCATGGGAGTGGGGAGAGTGCGGCGATGCCGCAAAGTTCCGCCGACCTTACCTGTAGGGCCGGGGTTCTGGGCAGGCCCCTTGGACCCGTTTGCAGACCTCCCCGTAGGCCTCGACCACACCGCCCAGGTCCTGGCGGAAACGATCCTTGTCCAAAATCCGGTCGCTGGCATCGGCCACCTGGGTGT
>Ga0310330_100236_pt1 | contig 16072 bp, 8 predicted proteins | sample LakMicDCLTotalB5_FD_195544 | JGI IMG/M metagenome (GOLD analysis project Ga0310330, IMG submission 195544) | Enriched freshwater cyanobacterial communities from Lake Michigan, Michigan, United States - MI23.DCL.Total.B5 (v2) (version 2) | ecosystem: Environmental > Aquatic > Freshwater > Lake... | reverse complement strand
CCCTGTTCAACGCCCTGGTGGCCAATGCCCAGGCCGAAGCCGCCAACTATCCCTTCTGCACGATTGAGCCCAACTCGGGCATCGTGTCGGTGCCGGATCCCCGCCTGCAGCTGCTCTCGGTCCTGAGCGGCAGTAAGGAGATCATCCCCACCAAGGTGGAGTTTGTGGATATTGCCGGTCTGGTGAAGGGGGCCAGCCAGGGCGAGGGACTGGGCAACAAGTTTCTGGCCAACATCCGCGAAGTGGACGCGATCGTGCACGTGGTGCGCTGCTTCGAGAACGACGACGTGATCCACGTGAGCGGCTCGGTGGGCCCCGCCCGCGACGCCGAGGTGATCAACCTGGAGCTGGGTCTGGCCGATCTCTCCCAGGTGGAGAAGCGCCGCGAGCGCCTCAAAAAGCAGGTGCGCACCAGCAAGGAGGCCCAGGTCGAAGACGCCGCCCTGGAGCGCATCCAGGCGGTGCTGGAGCAGGGCGGCGCGGCCCGCAGCATCGAGCTGAGCGAGGAGGAGGCACTGATGGTGAAGCCCCTGGGGCTGCTCACCGCCAAACCGATCATCTACGCCACCAACGTGAGCGAGGAGGATCTGGCCACAGGCAACCCCTACTGCGACGAGGTGGCGGCCCTGGCCCAGAAGGAGGGCGCCGGCACCGTGCGCATCTCGGCCCAGGTGGAAGCCGAGCTGATCGAGCTGCCCGAGGAGGACCGGGCCGAATTCCTGGCCGGACTGGGGGTGGACGAGGGCGGCCTGCAGAGCCTGATCCGTGCCACCTACGCCCTGCTGGGCCTGCGCACCTACTTCACCACGGGCGAGAAGGAAACCCGCGCCTGGACGATCAAGGCCGGCATGACGGCTCCCCAGGCCGCCGGTGTGATTCACACCGATTTCGAGCGCGGGTTCATCCGCGCCCAGACCATCGGCACCCAGCAGCTGCTGGAGGCCGGCTCCCTGGCGGAGGCGCGCACCAAGGGCTGGCTGCGGGCTGAGGGCAAGGAGTATGTGGTGGCTGAGGGGGATGTGATGGAGTTCCTGTTCAACGTGTGAGACGGCCGTTCTCCGTGCTGTGGCTGGGCCAGCTGGTGTCGAATCTGGGCACCCAGGCCAGCCTGTATGGCATGGGGTTGTGGCTGTTTCAGCAGCAGTGGCGGGTGCTCGATTTCGCCGCCGTGGCGGTGGTGGTTCAGCTGGCCCGCCTGGCGATCCTGCCGCTGTTGGGCGAGCGTCTGGCTGGCTGGCCGCGGCGCCGCACCATGCTCATGGCCAACGCCATCGGGGGGGGCGTCACCGTCGGTCTGGCCCTGTTGCTGTTGCGGGATGGCTCCGAGGTGCCTGTTGCCATCCTGCTGACCCTGCTCGCCATCTCGGCGGCGGCGGAGGCGGCTCTTGTGCTGTGTTTTTCGTCGTTGATCACCACCTTGGTGCCCAAGGGGCCGGCCCAGACCCGGGCCACCGGTCTGTTTGCCAGCTCGGATGGCCTGGTGCTCAGCTTGGCTCCGTTCCTCGGGGCTTGGCTGGCAGCCGAGGCGGGCCTGCGGGGGGTGCTCTTGCTCGATGGCTTCAGTTTTCTGTGGGCCTTCCTTTGCGTGGCGCTGGCTCCCTGGCCGGCTGCTGCCCTGGCCCCTGCCGGCGCAGGTGGCCTGGTGCTCGCCGGTTCCGAACCGGCGCAGTGTCGTCGTCAGGTGGTCCATCTCCTGCGGGAGCCGACCCTGGCTCCGCTGGGTTGGATGGGGATGGCGCTGGCGTTTGTGTATGCCGGCTGTGAGGTGCTCTTCCCAGCCTGGCTGCTGGTCGGCATGGGGCCGGGCCGGCTGGGCATGGCCTTGTTTGTGGGCGGTCTCGGCTATGGGCTTGGCATGGGGCTTTGGCTTTGGCGGCGCCCGGTGCGGCCGCGGCTTTGGCTCCGGGTTGCCGTGCTGGTTCAGGGTTGGGTGTTGATTGGCGCTGGGCTGGTGGTTTTTGAGCGGTGGCAGCCCATCTGGTGGCTGGGAATTCTGGTGTTCAGCACCGGTATTCCCATCAGCTTGGCGGCACTGCAGGGCATCTGGCAGCAGCAGGTGAGCGCCTTTGACCAGCCGCGGCGTTTTGCCCAGCGCCTGAGCCTGGAGTGCTGTGCGCGATTGCTGGGCTTTGTGGGGCTCGCGGCCCTCGTGGATGGGGTTTTGCGTCCTGCCCTCAGCTGGCCTCTCTGGCCGGGCTGGCTGGTGCAGGGGTTGGGGGTGGGTCCGGGACGACCCATGGCCCTGGCCCTTGGCCTGGCGGGCTGGCTGCTTCTGCTGACGGGGCTGCGGCAATCTGCCGCCCTGGCCCGCGCGCCATCCCCGGTCTGATCCGGATGCGCGTTCTGATTTACACCTCCAGTGGTGGCACGGCCCATGACGCGGCCGCCGAGGCGATCCAGCAGTGGCTAGCCCGGGTGCGCCCTGAGGCGGAGGTGCGGGTGGACCAGGTGCTGGAGCACTCGAGCAGCACCTACCGCGGCGGCGTGGAGCTCTACAACTGGATCCAGCGTCGCCGGCCCTGGCTGCACCAGCTCTACTGGCGCGCCATGGAACTGGAAGATCTGGTCAAACCTGGCACCGTGCTCTTTGGCCGTCGTTACCTGATCCGGGAGCTCCAGGATTTCCGGCCGGACGTGCTGATCTCCACCCACCCCCACACCAATCGGGGCCATTTCGATCTGGCCAAGCGGGTGCTGGGGCCCCAGCTGCACTGCATCACCTGCTGCACCGAACTCGACGGTGGCTTCGGGTTCAGCCGCAACTGGCTCAGTCGTCGCACCGATCTGTTCTGGGCCCTCACCGAGGAGGTGGTGCGGGAGGTGCGGAGGCGCCGTCCGGGCGTGGCGGTGGAGGGCCTGGGCCCTCTCCTCCACCCGGCCTATCACGACGCCGGGCCCGCTCCGGCGGTCGTGGCGGGGCTACCCCTGCTGGTGCTTGGTACGGGCTCCAACGGGGCGAACAACCACATCCCGCTGCTGGAGCAGTTGTTGCCCTTTGCGGGTCAGCTGGCGGTGGTGGCCTTGTGTGGCCGGCGTCCGGCGGTGCGGCAGCAGGTGCAGGCGTGGGCTGGGCAGCACCCGGCGCTGGCGGTGCAGGCGTTGGGCTATCAGGATCCAGCGGCGATGGCCGCCCTGTATCAGCGGGCCTGGGCCCTGGTGAGTCGTCCGGGAGCGCGCACCGCCACCGAGGCTTTGTTGATGGCCTGCCCCCTGGTGTTCAACCACTACGGCACCACCATGCCGCAGGAATTGTTGGCGCCGCGTTATTTCCGTGCGCGGGGATTGGAGTCCTCGATCCGTCGGCCGGAGGAGCTGGCGGCACTGGTGCGCCAATGGTTGGCTGCCCCTGAGGGCTATTCCGCCTGGCGCCAGCGGTACCAGCAGCATCGTTTGTCGGCGGATCCGATTGGGCTTCTCGCTCGGTTGAGCCCCTGGGAGAAGATGGGACCGGTTTGATCTCCCCCATGCTGGAACCGATTGCCATCGTGGGGATCGGTTGTCGGCTCCCGGGCGGGATCGATGGCCCGGAACGCTTCTGGGAGTTTCTGCGGGACGGGCGCGACGCGATCAGAGAGGTACCTCCCGATCGCTGGGATCTCGGCCTGCACTACAACGCTGACCCCGCCCATCCCCTCACCCAGAACGTTCGCCAGGGTGGTTTTGTGGACGGCATCGATCAGTTTGATGCGGCCTTTTTCGGCATCACTCCTCGCGAAGCGGTGTGCATGGATCCCCAGCAACGGCTGTTGCTGGAGGTGGCCTGGCGGGCCCTGGAGGATGGGGGCCAGCCCCTGGAGCAGGTGCGCGGCAGAGCCGTGGGGGTGTTCATGGGGATCTCCAGTGCCGACTACAGCTCCCTCCTCTGGGCCTCACCGGAGCGCTACATCACTCCCGACAACGAGCCCTTTGTGCTGCCGGGCAACACCGGGTGCATCGCCGCCAATCGGCTCTCCTATTTCTTTGATTTCAAGGGACCCAGCTTCACGGTCGACACCGCCTGTTCCTCCTCTCTGGTGGCGGTGCATCTGGCGTGCGAGAGCCTCTGGCGTGGGGAGTCTGAGGCCGCCCTGGCCGGGGGTGTGCAGGCCCTGATTCATCCGGGGATTCAGATGAGTTTCTGCAAGGCCGGCCTGTTGGCCCCGGATGGGCGCTGCAAGAGCTTTGATGCCAGCGCCGATGGCTATGTCCGGTCGGAGGGGGCCGGAGCGGTGTTGCTCAAGCCCCTGGCCGCGGCCCAGGCGGCCGGCGATCCGATCTACGCGGTGATCCGTGGCTCCGCCGTCAATTCCGATGGCCGCAGCAACGGCATGGTGGCCCCCAATGCGCGGGCCCAGATCGCCTGTGTGCGGGAGGCCTTTGTCCGGGCAGGCATCGACCCGGCCGCGACGCAGTACGTGGAGGCCCATGGCACGGGCACCCGCCAGGGGGATCCGATTGAACTGCGGGCCCTGGGAACGGTGCTGGGCGAGGGCCGGCCGGAGGGCGAGGTCTGTCGGGTGGGTTCGGTGAAGACCAACCTGGGCCACTCGGAAACGGCCGCCGGCATTACCGGCCTGATCAAGGCGGCCCTGTGTGTGGCCAAGCGGCAACTCCCTCCCAGCCTCCACTGCCGGCGTCCCAATCCCTCGATCGACTTCGCGGGCCTCAAGCTGCAGGTGCAGACCAGCCTGGAGCCCTTCCCCCATCCGGACCGGGCGCCGGTGGTGGGGGTCAGTTCCTTTGGCTTTGGCGGTACCAATGCCCATGTGGTGCTGGCCGATGCTCCCCAGCAGGCGGCCCCGATGCGGTTCGGCTCGCGCATGCCCCTGCAGCTGCTCACGCTGTCGGCCCGCACACCTGAGGCCCTGGCCCAGATGGCGCAGGATCTGGCGGGGGAGTTGCAGGCCAAGCCCTCCCTGAAGCTCGCCGATCTGGCCCCGTCCGCCAACCTGGGCCGTACCGGCTTCCGGCACCGGTCGGTGTGCTTGGCCCCGGACAAAGACCAGCTGCTGAGCCAGCTTCAAGCTCTGGCCAGTGACCGCAGTCCCCTGCCAGACGGGGTGACGCGCGCCACGGCATCGCGGCGGCCCGGCAAGCTGGCTTGGCTCTTCACCGGCCAGGGTTCCCAGTCCCTCGGGATGGGCCGGGAGCTGCTGGAGCACCCCACGTTCCGGGATGCTTTTGAGCGGGTGGTGGCCCTGCTGGAGCCCCAGCTGGAGACGCCGCTGCGCGACCTGTTCGTGCCCCAGCCGGGCGATGAGGCCCAGTCCGCCACCCATCTGAATCAGACAGGGGCCACTCAGCCGGCTCTGTTTGCGGTGGGCTATGCCCTCAGCCAGCTCTGGCACAGCTGGGGAGTGCGCCCCGATCTCTTGATGGGCCACAGCATCGGTGAGGTGCTGGCTGCCCATGTGGCCGGGGTCTTCTCCCTGGACGATGCCTGTCGCCTGGTGGCGGCCCGCGGGCGCCTGATGCAGGCGTTGCCGCCCACGGGAGGGATGGTGGCGTTGCTGGCTCCCTTGGAGCGGGTGCAGGCCTTCATCGCTCGCCATCCCGCGATGCGTGTGGCGGCGTACAACGGCCCGGCTCACACGGTGGTGGCAGGGCCGAGCCCCGCCCTGCGGCAGCTGCTGGCTGAGGCGGAGGGGGCCGGACTCCATGCCCGCCAGCTGGCGGTGTCCCATGCCTTTCACACCGAGGCGATGGCTCCGATGCTGGAAGCCTTCGAGCGCGAATTGCGGCAGCTGGCCTTTGCACCGCCCAGCAGGCCGCTGGTGAGCAACCTCACCGGTCTGCTGGCCGGGGCCGAGGTGGCCCAGCCCGACTACTGGTGCGATCAGGTGCTCAGCCCGGTGCGCTTTGCGGAGGGGGTGGCCACCCTCGTGTCCCAGGGGGCCCAGGTGTTTTTGGAGATTGGTGCCCGCCCCACCCTGATTGGCATGGCCCGTCAGTGCTCCCAGGAACCCGCCTTCAGCTACTGGCCTTCCCTCGTGCCTGGGCAGTCCGACTGGGAGGTGATCTGCACCAGTCTCGGCGGCCTGTGGCGCAGTGGCTGCGCCGTTGACTGGGCCGGTTTCCACCGCCCGTACCCCTTTCGGCGCGTCAGCCTGCCTGGCTATCCCTTCGAGCGACAGCGTCACTGGTGGAGCCGTGAGGGTGAAGGGTCGGCTCCGGCCAGCTCCTGGCTCCACCATCTCGGCCTCACCGCCCCGGCCAGTACCGCCCTGATCCCCGCTGCAGCCGCGCCCTCCAGTGGGATGGCCACCGCCTCTGGATCCTTCACCCGGCTCGATCTCCCCGGCGAGGTGGAGGTGCATCAGGCCCTCCTGGGCGGTGAGGGCACGGATCTGGGTGATCACCGCATTCGCGGCCAGGTGGTGTTCCCCGCTGCCGGCTTCCTCACGGTGGCGCTGGCACTGCTCGAGCAGGCCGGGCAGCCTCTGCGGCTGGGGTCGATGCATCTCGATCAACCGCTGAAGCTGGCCGGCGACGGCGCTGCCGTGCGGTTGCAGTGTCACCGGCGGGCGGATGGCCTCACCTTCCATAGCCGCCCGGATGGGCCCGAAGCGTCCCCCTGGCAGCGTCATGGGGAGGTGGTCCTGGAGGAAGCCCCATCGGCAGAGCCGCCCTTCCCGCTGACCCAGCCACCGGTGTCGGCGACCTCAGTGCAGCTGGCGGGGTTCTACGAAGACCTGGCCCAGGCTGGGCTGAACTATGGCTCCACCTACCGGGGCTTGCGGCAGCTCCTGTGGGCTGATGGCCAGGCCTGGGCGGAGCTGGAACGACCAGAGGGGGGGCAGGACCGGGGCCTGCTGGACAGCTGTTTCCATGCCGTGGCCGTGCTGCTGGATCCCGCGGCGCGGGAGGGGCAGCTGCTGCTGCCGGTGGGACTGGAGGAGCTGTGGCTGAAGGCCTTGCCCCTGCCCGATCGCCTGCACTGTCAGGTGCAGCTCCAGCCCAGCCAGGAGCCGGCCTTTGTTCTGGCCAACCTGGTGCTTCACGACGGATCCAGCCCCTTGGGCTGGATCCGGGGATTCCGGTTGCGGCGTCTGCCGCGCCAGGCCGTTGACTGGCTGTTCCCCCTGCCGGTGGAGCAGCCAGGCCCTGGTCCCCAGGACTGGCTACTGGAAACCGACTGGCAGGAGGCCCCGGCGCTCGAGTCCCTGCCCCAGTCCGGCGGGGAGCCGCTGCGGTTCAGGGGCGGCGCACCCATCCCCCCGGGGGCCGAGCCCCTGCTGCTCTGGCCCGATCTCAGCCGGCCGGATTTGTCCTTGGCGGATCTGGCAGCTGACCTACTCGACTGGGGCCAGCAGTTGGCCCGGGCTCCGGCCCGGCCGGTGTGGCTGGTGCTGCAGGGGGGTGGTGCCCTGGCAGCAGGGATGGCGGCCTTTGCCCGCTCGGCTGCCCTGGAGCAGCCCGCCCTTGGCTGGACGGTGTTGCATCTCGCCGATGGCATCCCTCCGGCAGCGGCGGACTGGCCGGCCCTGCTCGCCCTCGGCGATCGGGAGCCCCTGCTGGCCTGGCGGGATGGTCGGGCCTGGGTGCAGCGGCTCCAGCCCCTGGCCGACGCCCCCTTCCGCCTGGAGAGCGGTGCCCTCGGCAGCCTGGAAACCCTGCGGGCCCTTCCCCTGCAGCGCCGCGGCCCTGGGGCGGGCGAGTTGGAACTGGCGGTGGAGGCCACGGGCCTCAATTTCCGCGATGTCTTGAATGCCCTGGGGCTGCTGGCGGGCTACAGCCGGGAGCTCGGCATGGATGCCGATGCCCGCCTGCCCTACGGCGGCGAATGCGTGGGCCGGGTGGTGGCGGTCGGCCCTGGGGGCGATCCAGCCCTGGTGGGCCAGCGGCTGCTGGCGGCCCTGGCGGTGGGCAGCCTGGCCAGCCATGTGGTGTGCCGAGCCGCCCTGTGCGTGCCCCTGCCCGCGGCGCTGGATCCGGCCCTGGGGGCCAGCGTCAGCACGGCCTTCCTCACCGCCATCTATGGCCTCCAGACCCTCGCCCAGTTACGCCCGGGCGAGACCGTGCTGATCCATGCGGCCGCCGGTGGGGTCGGTCAGGCTGCCCTGCAGGTGGCCCGCCGCTGCGGCGCGCGGGTGCTGGCCACCGCCAGTGCGGCCAAACAGGCGGCCCTGCTGGAGCAGGGGGTGGAGGCGGTGTTCGACTCCCGCAGCCTCGCCTTCAGCGCGCAGGTGCGGGCCGCCACCGCAGGCCGCGGGGTGGATGTGGTGCTCAACAGCCTCAAGGGCGACTGGGTGGACGCGAGTTTTGCCGCCCTGGCCGATGGCGGCCGCTTTGTGGAGTTGGGCAAGATCGACATCTGGAGCCGGGCGGCGGCGGCCCAGCGTCGCCCGGATGCCGCCTACCTCCCCTTTGACCTGCTGGAGGTGGCCGCGGCTGACCCCGCCCTGGTGCGTGGCCTGCTGGTGGAGCTGCTCGCCGACCTCGAGGCCGGTCACTACGCGCCGATCGCGCTGCAGGCCTTTCCGATCGAGCGCAGCGTGGAGGCCTTCCGGCTGATGGCCCAGGCCCGGCATGTGGGCAAGGTGGTCATCACCCAGCCGGAGCGGCCGGCTGGCTGGACGATCCGGCCTGGGGCCACTTACCTGGTGACGGGTGCCTTTGGCGGGATTGGTCAGCAGTTGTGTCGCTGGTTGGCCGCGCAAGGGGCCCGCTCGTTGGTGCTGCTGGGCCGGCGGCCCGATCCCCAGCTCGTGCAGCAGCTGCGCAGCCAGGGCGTCGCCTGTGAATCCCTGGCCTTCGATCTGGCGGCCGATCCGCCGGAGCCGCTGGCTGCGGCCCTGCGGGGCAAGCCCCTGGTGGGGGTGTTCCATGCGGCGGGCCAGCTCGATGACGGCCCGCTGGAGGGACAGACCCCCGCCCGCCAGGCCGCGGTGATCGCCCCCAAATGGGGCGGCTGGCAGCGGTTGGAGCAGGCCTGCCAGCTGGCTGCTTGCCGGCCGGAGTTTGGCGTGGCCTTCTCCTCGATGGCCGCCCTGCTCGGCTCGCCGGGCCAGACCAGCTACGCCATGGCCAATGGGGCCCTCGATGGCTTGGCGGCATCCCCCTCCCCCAGGGCCTGGCCCCTGCTCTCGCTGCAGTGGGGCCCCTGGGGCGGTGCCGGGATGGCTGAAGGGTTGCAGCGCCGATTCGCCGCTTTGGGGGTGGGCGTGCTGCCCGCCGCCCAGGCCTTGGATGCCCTGGCCCTGCTGCTGGAGCGGGGTCGACCGGGATGCGTGGCCGTGCTCCACAACGACTGGCCCAAGCTGGCGGCCCAGCTCGGCAGCCGCCAGTCGGCCGTGTTGCAGCCGCTACTCAAGGCGGCCGCCCCCGCCGCCGCGGGGGCCGAGGGGGCGGCCCTGCGCGAGCAGCTCGCCCAGGCCGATGACCACCAGCGCCTCACCCTGGTGGTGGAGCTGCTGCAGCAACGCCTGGCCACCGTGATGGGCCTGGAGGACGCCCGCAGCCTGGATCCCGGCGACTCCCTCTTCCACATCGGCCTGGATTCGCTGATGGCGGTGGAGCTGGCGGCCGGCATCCAGCGCGACCTGGGGGTGAAGCTGGAGCTGGAATCCCTGGCCGGCGATCCCACGATCGAGGCCCTGGCCGCGGTGCTGCTGGAGGCCCTGGTGGATCCCCAGGCTGGGGCGGAGCGGGTGCTGGATCTGGGGCGGGAAGCCCAGCTGGCGCCCCATTGGAGCCTGCCGGCCGCGGTTCCTTCTGCCCCATCCCCCCCTGGGGAGGCGATTCTGCTTACCGGGGCCTCCGGCTTCCTGGGGGCCTACCTGCTGGCCGGCCAGTTGCAGCGCTGGGATCGGCTGCAGGTGCGCTGCCTGGTGCGGGCCAGCGACCCCGCCCAGGGCCTGGAACGGATCCGCGCCAACCTCGACCACTACGGTCTCTGGGATCACAGCTGGAGCGACCGCCTGGTGGCGGTGCCCGGTGACCTGGCCCAGCCCCGTTTCGGCCTCTCGGAGTCGGCCTTTGCCGCCTTGGCGCATGGCCTGGGCGGGATCTTGCACAACGGCGCCCAGCTCAGCCAGATGGCTTCGTACAGCCAGCTGGAGGCCGCCAACGTGGGTGGCACCCAGACCATGCTCGACCTGGCGGTGCACCCCGCGGCTGGTGGCCCCGTGCCCGTGCAGCTGATCTCCAGCGTGGCGGCCTTCGAGGCTGCGACCTACCGCAACCGCGAGGTGCTGGAAGCTGATGACGTGGCGGAGTGGCGCGGCATCCACGTGGGCTACTCCCAGACCAAGTGGGTGAGTGAACGGCGGGTGCTGGCCGCCGGCGCCGCCGGACTGCCGGTGACCGTGTATCGCCCGCCCCTGATCGGCGGCCACTCCCAGACCGGCGCCTGGCACCATGACGACCTGCTGCATCGGCTGCTGCGGGGCTGCCTCGCCTTGGGCATGGCTCCGGACCTTCCCTGGGAGCTGGATCTGGTTCCAGTGGATTACGTGGCCGACGCGGTGTCGGCCCTGGCCTGGATGCCGGAGGCGGTGGGACGCAAGGTTCACCTGCAGCACCCCGAACCGATGCTGCTGGCCGATCTGCTCGGCAACCTGATTGAGCGGGGAGCGCCGCTGGAGCTGGTGTCGATGGAGCGCTGGCTGGAGGCGATCGCCGCCGATCCCGCCAACCCCCTCCATGGCATCCGGGCTTTCTTCGTGCGGCGTTGGGGCGACGAGCAGCTCACCTACCCCGAGCTCAACCAGGCCGGGGTGCGGGCGCGACCGAGCTGCCAGGCCACGGTGGAGCTCCTGGCGGCCCGGGGCGTGCGCTGCCCCGGTTTCGAGGCCCTGATCGGGCCCTATGCCCGCAGCTTGATCACCGGTATGGCCTCGATTTGAGCCTCTCCACAGTCCTCTGCCTGGGGCTGGCCACTGCGCTGTTGCTCACCTGGGTGTTGCAACTGCTGCTCACCTTGTCGTTCGCCCTGGTGGTGCGCCGCCGCCTGGACCGCCGTCCCCAGCTGGTTGGGCCCGCCCCGCCCGCTGAGGTGGTGCTGTGCCTGCGGGGCGCCGATCCAAGCCTGGCTGAGGCCCTGGCGGCCCTGGCCGCCCAGACCTACCCGGGCCCCTGGCGCTTGCTGGTGGTGGTGGATTCTCTGCAGGATCCGGCCTGGACCCTGGCGGCCCAGCAGATCGCCCGGCTGGAGGCCGGGGGCCTGGCCCGCTGGCAGGGCGCCCGGCTGATCCCCCTGGCCGGCATGCCGGAGGCGGGATCGCTCAAAAGTGCGTCGCTGCGCCAGGCCTTCGGGGCGCTGCACGGGGCCACGGAGCTGGTGGCGTTGGTGGATGCCGATGCGGTGGTGGCGCCGGGCTGGCTCGAGGCCCTCGCCGCGGGCTGTGGTCAGGCTGGTGTGGGGGCGGTGTCGGGCAACCGCTGGTATGCCCCAGCCGAGGGCAGCCCAGCTGGAATGGTGCGCGCGATCTGGAATGGCGGCGCCCTGGTGCTGATGACCCTGCTGGGGATTCCCTGGGGCGGCTCCCTGGCGGTGCGGCGCCAGCTGATCGAGCCAAGCGGCTGGCGCGACGTGCTTGCCGTCAGCCTATGTGAGGACACGGCCCTGCCGGCCCCCCTGGCCCGCAGCGGTTGGCGCTACCAGTTCCGGCCGGAGTTGATCGCCCTGGATCGTGAGGATGGCATCGCCCTGCGGCCGCTGCGCCGCTGGATCAGCCGCCAGCTGCTCACCGCGCGCCTCCACCATCCGGCCTGGCCCCTGGTGGCCCTGCATGGGCTGGGTACCTGGCTGCTGCTGCTGCTGGTGCTGGTGGCCCTGCTGGGGGCCCTGCTGCAGGGCCAGCTGGCCGCCGCCGGGCTGCTGTTGGCGGCGACGTTGGCCTATGAACTGGGCTGCGTGGCCCTGCTGCTGCTGATCGAGGCGGTGGCCGCCAACGCCCTGAGGACCCTGGCGGGGGGCTTACCCCGGCCGGGGCTGACCGAGGCCTGGCTGCTGCTGCGTTGGTTGCCCCTGGCCCAGTGGGTGTACGGCCTGGCCACCCTGCGGGCAGCCCTGGCCCGGCGGGTGGAGTGGCGGGGGGTGCACTACCGGGTGGAAGGCCGCGGTGTGCGCCGGCTCAGCCCTTGACCATCTGCTGGGCCAGGATCTGCATCGATTGGCGCAGGTTGGTTTCGGTGAGGTCGTAGTAGGTGCCCAGCAGGAAGCCGGGGATCTGGGGCACCACCTGAATCTGGTGCTTCACCAGTACACCCCCCTTCACCGGGGTGATCGTCCAGCTGCCCTGGAGCTGCTTGATGCGGTCGCCGCTGATCAGGGCGTAACTGATTTTGGTGGGGGGCGTTTCCTGCACCTGCAAGCGCGCCTTGATGCTCAGGCCGAAGGTGTAGGGGGCTTTGTAGGTCTGGGCCAGTTCGAGGTTGCGGCCGGAGCGACTCACCACCTTGGCCAGCTGGATGTCGGGCATCACGCCGGCCATGGACTCGTAGTTGGTGAGCACGCTCCAGGCCTTCGGGGCCGAGACCGGCACCACCACCGAGGCGGTGTACTGGCCGTGGTGTCCCGAGAGGGTCACCCGGGGGGCGGGGCTGGCGGCCAGCAAGGGCAACGCCTGTAGGGTGACCAGCCAGCCCAATGTGATCGGGAGACTGCGTCGTTGCAGCAGGCGGGTCGCGACCACGGCGTTCCAGGCAGTGCGGCCATTGTTGACCAGCCGTGCCCGCGGCGGCGGGTGTATTTCCTCAGTGGCTTCGATCCCCGCGGGGCCAGTTTTTATTACCGCCTCTTCGCTGAGCAGGTGCGTGAGCTGAAGCGGCGCAGTGGCCGGGTGCTCCGGGTGGGGCAGCGCCGCGGTCAGCCCCTGGATCGTCTGATCAGCCGCTGGCAGGTGGCTGAGGACGGCGCCGGTGATGTCGACTTTTGCTTCCTTCACTGGGATGACATCGCCCGGGCCCACTGGCCCCGCAGTCCTCTGGTGCTGCTCTGGGAGGGTCTGGGCATGTATGGCTGGTATCTGCTGGGAGGGGGCTATCGCAAGATCCGCCGTTGGTCCCCTCCAGTGGCTCTCTGTGGCCTGTATCCAGGGCTCTATGTGCTCCTGTCCCTTGTGGCGCTGGGCCTGACCTGGGCGCTGGTGGGCTTGCTGGGCGGCTGGATGGGCCTGCCCTCCATCCTGGTGTGGATCCTGCAGCTGGGTCTGGTGAGCCTCGCTGGCCGGCAGGCGTGGGGGCTGGCGGAGTCCCTCGGCGTGGTGTGGCTGTTCCGCTCGATTCGCTTCACCCACCGGCTGGGCCAGGCCCGTGATCGGGATCTGCGCCAGCGCGTCGCGTCGCTGGCGCGGCAGATCCTGGCGCTGGAGGCCGAGACACCAGGCCCTGAGGTGTGGCTGGTGGGCCACAGCAGCGGCTCCTTTGTGATGGCGATGCTGGCCGCCGAACTGCGGCGTCAGGGCTCCGACCAGGCGTTGGCGGGGCGGCTGCAGCTGCTCAGCCTGGGTCAGAACCTGGCCAACCTGGCGGTGCACAGCCAAGCCCAGGCCTTCCACGCCGATCTAGCCCTGCTCGCTCAGGAACCCAGGCTCCCTTGGCGGGATGTCACCTCCCGCGACGATTACCTTTGCTTTGCGGCGGTGGATCCCTATCGCAGTTGTGGCCTTCCTTGCCTGGAGGTGGCCTACCCCGATCTGCAGCTGATCCCCCTGGCCCAGCGGCAAGGTCTCGCCAGCCTGTCAGCTCTGCTGAGCCATCAGTTTGATCTGCATTTCGAATACCTGCGCACCGCCAAGCCGGGGCGCAGCGGTGGCTTTGACCTGATTGAGGAGTTGCTGGCGCCATGAGTGAGCACCCCACCACGGCGTCGCCGGAGCCCGCCTATCCCCATCCGCAGCCGTACACCCCCAATTTTCTGCGCCGCATTCGCCGGGGTCTCTCCTCCTGGTTTGGCCTGCTCAATGAATGGGATTTCCGCGTCCCGGTTGGTGCCCTGCGGTTCCTGGGCCTCCACCTGCTGCTGGTGAACGATCCGGCAGCGGTGCGGCGGGTGCTGGTGACAGAGGTGGACCAGTTCCCCAAGCACCCCTACACCCTGTGGATGTTGGAGCCGTTGATTGGCCGTGGGATCTTCTCGGTGAATGGAGAGGAATGGGCCCACCAGCGTCGCCTGTTGGATCAGGCCCTCCAGGCGGCCCAGCTGCAGCGGGTGTTGCCCCAGATGGAGGGGGCCGTGGAGGCGAGCCTTGCCCGGCTGGAGGCCCAGCTGCAGGCTGCTCAGGCGGCTGGCTGCCCGGAGGAGGGGCATCCCATCGATGCCGATGCTGAGATGACCCTGGTGACGGCCGATGTGATCGTGCGCACGATCCTGTCTCGCCCCCTGGAGGGCGCGGAGGCGACGGCGATCTTTGCGGCCTTCAGTCACTACCAGAAGCGGGCCGGCCGGGCGCTGATGCTGCGCTTTCTCCGGTTCCCGCGTCGGCGCCTTCAGGGCTATCTGGCCACCCATGCGGCCCCGATCCGGGCCTGGATTGCCGCTGCGATTGATGAGCGGTTGGCTGATGCCCGTGCCCCAGGCGATGACCTGCTCGGCGTCCTGCTGGCGGCTCGGGATCCGGACACCGGTGGCGGCTTCAGCCGCGATGGACTGGTGGATCAGGTGTGCGTGCTGTTTCTGGCGGGCCACGAGACCTCCGCCAGTGCGTTGGCCATGGCGGTGTATCTGCTGGGCCGGTTTCCTCAGGTGCAGCAGCGCCTGCGCGCTGAGGTGCTGCAGGTGCTGGGCTCCCGGGCCGGCGCGCCGGATCGCTCGCTGGGCTTTGAGGAGCTGCGCCAGCTCAGCTACGGCGCTGCCGTGTTCAACGAGACGCTGCGGCTCTATCCCCCGCTGAGTTTCTTCATTCGAGAGTCCCAGGTCGATACGGAGCTGGCGGGCAGCCGCTGTCCGATGCGGGCTTTGGTGGCCCTCTCGCCTTGGGTGATTCAGCGCCATGAACAGCATTGGAGCGAACCCAACGCTTTCCGGCCCGAGCGCTTCTTGACGGACACCCCTACGGAATCCTCTACGGACAACGCGGGCGGGCCCAGCAGCGCTGACGATCGCCGCTGGGCTCGAGACGCGTTCCTGCCCTATGGCCTGGGGCCACGCAAGTGCCCGGGGGCCGCCTTTGCCCAGCAAGAAGCGCTGCTGGTGCTGGCGGAGCTGGTGCGCCGCTTTGAGGTGCTGCCGGATCCGGAGCACGAACCCGAGCTGGTGGCGCGTCTCACCCTGCGCTCCCGCAACGGCATCCGGGTGCGGTTGGTGCGCCGCCCTCACTGCTCGGAGGTTGCCCCGGAAGGGCCCCGAGTGGATGCCCCAGAATGGCAACAAAACCTGGTCCAGCCATGACGGCCCCCCAGCCCGAGCCCCACCCCCACGATTTCGAGGTGCAGAAGGAGCTGCATCAGAAAATCCGCAACGACCCCGACTACGACGACTGGGAATACGGCACCGAGCCCCTGCCCCATGAGGCCTGGGTGGCCAGGCAGGCCGCCCAGGACGGCGCTACTCCGCCGGAACCACCGGCCTCGGCTTGAGCCGTTTCACCAGGTTGAGCCCGGCCAGGCAGAGCAGGGTCATCACGATCCAGAACCCACCGGCGTGGCGCTGGGCATCGAGGGCCACGCCCGCCAGCAGTGGCGCCCCCAGGGCGCTCAGGGCGAAGCACTGGGAGAACAGCGCCATGGCCAGGCCCTGATGCTCCCGCGGGCTCAGTTCGATCACCGCCTCGGTGGCGATCGGCAGGAAGGCGGCCTCCCCCAGGGCAAGGGGCAGCTGGGCCAGCAGCACCAGCCAGAGCCCCTGGCGGGTGAGGGCGGAAAAGGCCAGCAGCACCGTGCCGGCCGCAAAGCAGGCCAGGGCCAGCCCGAGCCCGTGGGCCACCGGTCGGCGGGCGAGGGCCTGCCCCACCGGCCACTGGATCAGCACCAGCAGTCCCAGCTGCAGGCCGATCAGCAGCGCCCCCAGGCTTTCCGGCATGGCAGCCCGTTCCAGGCCGCCCCGCACCAGATCCAGGGGCAGGGCGCTCTGCATCAGTGCCGGCAGCGACGTGGCCAGCAGGCTGATCGCCAGCACCGGCAGCAGCGGTGGCAGCCAGTCCCCCAAGGC
>Ga0310330_100234_pt1 | contig 16165 bp, 18 predicted proteins | sample LakMicDCLTotalB5_FD_195544 | JGI IMG/M metagenome (GOLD analysis project Ga0310330, IMG submission 195544) | Enriched freshwater cyanobacterial communities from Lake Michigan, Michigan, United States - MI23.DCL.Total.B5 (v2) (version 2) | ecosystem: Environmental > Aquatic > Freshwater > Lake... | reverse complement strand
ACCAGCACCAGCTCGCCCAGGGCGCGCCGGCCGCTGAAGCGCACCGGGCGGCGCTCACCGGCGCGGTTTTCGCACCAGGCCTCCCCGTCGGCCCCGGTGAGGATGGGCATCAGACCCAGCCACAGCTCCTCCAGCTCCGGCAGCAGCACCACCCCCAACACCGGTGCGCCACCGTGCACCAGCGCCAGATGCACGGCGTATTCACCCGTGCCCTGCAGGAAGTCCTTGGTGCCATCCAGGGGGTCGAGGATCCACAGCCACTCGGCCGCCAAAGGCTGCCCGTCGGTGAGTTGTTGCTTGGCCGTTTCCTCACTCAGCACGGTCCACGCGGCCGCAGGAAACGCCGCCGCCAGGCCGTCCAGCAGCCAGTGGTTCACCGCCAAATCGGCCGCGCTCACAGGGCCCTCGCCGCCCTCATCCACACTCAGGGCCCGGGGAAAACCGTAGGGGGGCTGTTCGCCGCGGCCGTAGGCCAGCAGGATGTCGGCCGCGCCCCAACTGAGCCGGCGCAGCTCAGCGAGCAGCCCCTGCATCGCGATGCCCGAGGGCAGGGAGAGGGCAGCCGGCATCATGGTGGGGCAGGGATCAGCATTGTGCAGGAGTCCGCCCCGAGCCGTGCAAGCCCCCGAACCTGCCCCAGGCGTGCTCTATCTGGTGGGCACCCCCATCGGCAACCTGGCCGACCTCTCACCCCGCGCCCGCCAAGTGCTGGCGGGCGTGAGCCGCATCGCCTGTGAAGACACGCGCCGCAGTGGCCTGTTGCTGCACCAGCTGGGCCTACGCCAGAAGGACCAAGGGCCCAGACTGGTGAGCTTCCATGCCCACAACCAGACAGCCCGCATCCCCGAACTGCTCGCCGCCCTGGCTGCAGGTGAGGCCCTGGCGGTGATCAGCGATGCGGGCCTGCCGGGCATTTCCGATCCCGGCGAGGCGCTGGTGGCGGCGGCCCGCTCCGCAGGGCTGGGGGTGATCTGCGTGCCCGGCCCCAGCGCCGTAACCACCGCCCTGGTGAGCAGCGGGCTACCCAGCGGCCGCTTCTGCTTTGAGGGCTTTCTGCCCCCCAAAGCCACCCAGCGCCGCCAGCGCCTGCAGGACCTGGCCGGCGAAACGCGCACCCTGGTGCTGTTTGAGGCCCCGCACCGGCTGCTGGATTTGCTCGAGGATCTGCTGGAGGTGCTGGGCGATCGGCCCCTGCGGGTGGCCCGCGAACTCACCAAGCGACACGAAGAGCAGGTGGGGCCCACGGTGGCCGCCGCCCTGGAGCACTTCCGCCGCACGCCCCCCCAAGGGGAATGCACCCTGGTGCTGGGGGGCGCCACACCGCCACCGCCGCCGAGCTGGGACGCTGTCAGCCTCACGGCCGAGCTCCAGGCCCTGCAGGAGGCCGGCCACAGCAGCAACGCCGCTGCCAAGCTGCTGGCCGAACGCACCGGCCACAGCAAGCGGGAGCTCTACGCCCTGCTGCACCAGGAGTCCTCAGCGCCCGACCCGCTGCAGCCCGATCACTGAAGCGGCAGACTGCCGCCAGCTCCTGCCCCGGTGGCCCAATGTTTGTGCGCGCGCGCCTGCTGGTGGCCAGCCTGATGGGAGGCAGCCTGCTCCTCGTGATCCTCTGCCTGGGCGCCCAAAACCTCGACCAGCGCCCCAGCCTCAACCTCGGCTTCAGCCGGAGCGCCCCCTTGCCGGCGGGGTTTCTGGTGGGTGTGGCCCTGGTGATCGGCGTGATCAGCGGCGGCTGCAGCGCGGCGCTGCTGGCCCCTCGCAACGCTCAGCTGCCGGGCAGGGAGTAAAGGCTGCCCTCGATCACCACCCGGCTGATGCCCTGGGCGATCAGGTAGGGAGCAGTGCGTTCGAGCACCCGGGTGTCAGGCACCTTGATCACCCGCTGGGAGCGGCCGCAGTGACGCTTGGCCTGGCGCGGATTGGCAAACACCAGCAGAGCCTGACGCTCCTCCTCACCGTCGGGAAGTTGACCCAATTCCGGGAATTCCTTCAGTGGCTTGGCCTGGAGCTCGACCGTCTTGTCGACCAGCATGTACACGCTCGCCGGCAGGGGCGCCTGGGCCAGGGGGAGACACTGGGCCGGCTCGCCGGCGTGGGTTCCCAGCAGCACCGGCACCTCCACGAACTGATCAGCGGTGTCGTCGTCGCTGAAGTCGTCGCTGAAGTCCTCGCCGAAATCATCGGCATCATCGATCGCCAGCACCGAGGCGTCGTCTGCATTGGCGGAATCCCCGGGATTTCCAGAATCCGCTGGCTTAGCGATGTCTTGGGGGGTGGCGCTGCCTTTGGGCGTGGCCCTGTTGTCGGGGCTGACGGCAGGCACAACGCTGGAGACGGCGTCTGGCTTGGTGGGGCGACCGCGCTGCTGCTTGAGCTGCTCGTATTCGGCCGGATCCAGGCCCGCCTTAGCCACCCGGCTCACCGTGCCGGCTGTGCAGCCGTACACCTCCGCCAGCTCGGCACTGCCTTCACCGGCACGAAAGCGCGCCACGATCTCGATTCTCTGGCTGTCGGTGAGCCGGGTGGCAGCCATGGAACGAAACGAGCGCAGCAGACCACTCTAAGGGCGGCTTGGCACTTAGGGAGTGGGCGGCTTGACGTTGGGGCAGGCGGCGCCGTTGAAGTTGGAGGCGATGCGCTGGCTGCCTTGTTGATAGATGGTCTGGGCTTTCTGGCTGTCGCCGGCGGCCTGGGCCGCGCTGAGCTTGCTGGCAAACCTGCCGCAGGCCTCATCGAGGCTCACCGCCTGGGCCCCCAGGGGTGCCCCCAGGGCCAGCAGGGCAGCAGCAGCCAGCAGCAGGGAAGAACGCATCGCCAAGAACGACAAGAATTCACCACTCTGGGGGAAGACTGCCTGGCAGGAGCGCCTGGCCACGTGCGCGATCATGGACACAAGTGCTCCCTTAGCTCAGCCGGATAGAGCAGCTGCCTTCTAAGCAGCCGGTCGTTGGTTCGAATCCAACAGGGGGCGTTCAGACCAGGCGCAACCGTTTGCAGTCCGTTACAATTCGCGTAACAAACCGCAACACCCATGGCCCAGCCCGCTCCCCGCTTTGGATTTGTGGCCTTTGCCGAAAGTTGGAATGGCCGCCTGGCCATGGTCGGCTTCGTGATCGGCCTCGGCACCGAGCTGCTCACCGGTCAAACCATCCTCTCCCAGCTGGGCCTGGGCTGATCTCCATGAGTACCGACTACACCGCAGCCATTACCGCCGTCATCGCCCTTGTGGTTGTTCTCACGGGCATGACCACCTACGTGTTGAGCCGCCCCAGCGACCTGACCTCCAAACCCCGCTGATCGCCACCCACCTCGCCATGACCAACACCCCCGCCACCGACAAGTGGTTTGAGCACCGCGCCGAACAGCTGATCCACATGGAACAGCTCCAACGAGTGGAGCGCTTCAACGGTCGGGCCGCCATGCTCGGCATCGTCATCGGGATCATCACCGAAGGGCTTACGGGCTCGGGCATTGCCCACCAGATCGGTCTTGGAGCGCTGGTCGACGGCTACGCCGCCTGCCGTACCCAGTTCCTGCCCTTCTGTTTCTGAGTCCCCCTGGCAAGCCGGCCCTTCGCCATGTGGGACGTGACACGGCCCCCCTTTCACATGGATAAGCCGTCGGGGCACCCCACCCGCCCTGCACGTCCTGAACTCAGTGGCGGCGAGGTGCTTGCCCTGGAGCGTCGCAGCCGCAGCCTGGGCTCCGGTCTGACCCGGGAGAGGGTTCATGGCCGCTGGCGACTCGACCAGCTCTGGAGCAAACACCAAGCCCAGCCTCAAGCCCCAACCGCCGCCCTGCTCCGCGCCCTCCAGGCCACCCTGGCCATCAGCCCCAGCCCGGAAGGGGATGGGCTGGCGGTGCTCAACAGCGTGCAGCTCGGTCCCCTGCAGCTGTCCTTCAGCGGCGAGGGACAGCTGCGAGGCCGGCGACCTCTACTCGAGTTCTGGTTCACCCAGCTCGAGGTGCGCTGCGGGAATCACACTCTCTGGCGTCAGGCCATCGCCGGTCCACCGGAGCCCCGCAAGCGCCCCTTCTTCGCCCTGATCGCTCGAGAAGGGGAAGGGGAGTCGGGCTGGCTCCTGGCCAGGGGCCGGGGCGGTGGTCTGGCCCTCTGGCTCCTCAGCAGCTAAGTGACACCAGCCCACCACCTACAGGCCAGTGTTCAGCTCCCGCTGCAGCAGGGCAAAGAGGTAGTCGGGCTCGCGGTACTGGCCAGGCAGGCAGTTGTGGAGGATTTCCAACCGCTGCCAGCAGACGGTGCGGCGCACCTTGGCAATCGACTTGCCCTCTCGGATCAGCAGGCGCAGCGCCTTGCAGTACAGGGAGTAGTTGGCTTCAAGCTCACCAATGGTGAGGCCGGGAGCGGGGGCAGACAGGGATGGGGGCATGGAACCGGCAGCCTTCGGGGCAGGACAGAACCCAGGTGGGCACTGGATTCACTCTGCGCCCAACGGCCCCGTTCCCGATCCCCCCATACGGGGACAATTCAAGGGGGGCCTAAATCTGAACCATGCCGCAGCGCATGCCCTTGAGCACCGCCTGCAGCCGGTTGTTGACGTCGAGGGTCTTGAGCAGGCGCTTGGTGTAGGTCTTCGCCGTCTCTTCACTGACCACCAGGCTCTCGGCGATCTCCCGATCGGTGAGCCCACTGGCCAGCAGATCGAGCACCTCGTATTCCCGCTTGGTGAGCCGCGGGCAACTCAGATAGGGCAGGGTGCCGGAGCGCAGTGAGGGGCTCCGGTAGGAATGGTGCCCCATCACCGCGAGCACCGCCGCCTGCAGGGGACGCTGGTCGCCGATGAAGTCGGCCTCCGCCACCACCGCCTCCAGCCACGGAGCCTCCACATACTGCGCCGGAATCACATCCCCCAGCGCCAGCACCACGACCCGCAGGCTTGGCTGGGCAGCGCGGGCCTTGCGGGCCAGCTCAAAGCCGTTGCCATCCTCGAGGTAATCGGTGCAGATCAACAGTTCGTAGGGCTCCCGGGCCAGGTAGCTCAGGCAGGTGACCTCATCGGTCACGGCGCAGCCAATGCGGCTGCGGTCCTTAAAGCTCTCGCACACGGAGCGCAGCAGAAAGCGGCCCTTCATGGCGATGGCCACCTTGCCGCTGATGGCCACTGAAATCAGCACCTGGTCGAGGGTGGTGCCCTCCAGGCTGTTCAGAAAGGGGGTGAGGTCCATGGACCCTCCTCCGGGGCGGATGCCAACCGGATCATGAACAAAATCTAAACAACCATGGGCCCTGATCGGGCCTCAGCAAATCCGGGGCAACAACTCGCCGCTCAAGGGGATCAGGAGCCGCTCGGTGCCCAACGCCGTGGTGAGCAACACCCGGCCCCCGGCGCCTGTGGCCGGACGCACCGTGCCCATCCAGGCCCCACCGCTCGCCTCCAGAAGCGCACAGGCCCGGTCAGAGGTCTCGGGCGACACCACCGCCACGAAACGCCCCTCGTTGGCCAGGTGCAGGGGTTCAAAACCGAGCAGCTCGCCAGTGCGGGCCACCGGTTCGGCCACCGGCAGACAGGCCTCCTCGATCGCCAGCTCAACGCCGGCCGCTACGGCCAACTCCTGCAGGGCGCTGGCCAGGCCGCCGCGGGTGAGGTCGCGCAGACAGTGAATCCGTACGCCCGCCGCCAGCAGCCCCCGCACCTGGGGCCAGAGGGGAGCGCAGTCGCTCAGCACCGGCGGCACCAGATCCAGGCCATGGCGCGCCGCCAGGATCGCCACGCCGTGGCGGCCCAGGTCGCCACTCACCAGCAGCTGATCCCCCGGGCGGATCGCGCGGGGATCAATCGGCTCGGCGGCCTCCACCAGGCCGATGCCACTGGTGGTGAGGAACACCCCATCGGCCTTGCCCCGCTCCACCACCTTGGTGTCACCGGTGACGATCGTGAGGCCGCACTGGCGGGCCGCCGCGGCCATCGCGGTCACCACACGCCGCAGCACCTCCAGGGGCAACCCCTCCTCCAAGATCATCGCCACACTCAGATGCAGCGCCCGGGCACCGGCCATGGCCAGGTCGTTGGCGGTGCCGATCACCGCCAGGCTGCCGATGTTGCCACCGGGGAATTCCAGGGGCTGCACCACGTAGCCATCGGTGCTGAAGGCCAATGGACCGGGGGGCACCTGGAGCAGGGCGGCATCGTGCAGCACCTGGGCCGGATCGGCATAGAGCGCCCGCAGCTCCTGGTCGATCAGCTGCTGCATCAGGGTGCCGCCGCCGCCATGGGCCAGCTGGATCCGCTCAGCCATGGCACCCCCTCATGCGGCCTGGCGCCGATAGCGGTAGTAGGCGGCGCAGGCCCCTTCGCTCGACACCATCGGTGCCCCCAGCGGGTGCTCCGGGGTGCAGGCCTGGCCGAAGGCCGGGCACTCCGACGGGAGCGCCCGGCCCTGCAGGATCCGGCCGCTGATGCAGGGGCTGGGAGCAGCAGAATCGGGGCCCGACGCCGGCGCCCCCAGGCGCTCCAGGGCATCGAAGTGCCGGTAGGCCGGGGCGAGGGCCAACCCGCCGCCAGCGATGGGGCCCAAGCCGCGCCAGGGCTGATCCGTCACCACAAACACCTCCTGCAGCAAGGCCTGGGCCGCGCCGTTGCCCTGCTCCCGCACCACCCGGCCGTAGGCATTGGCGAGGGCAGGCGTGCCCGCCTCCAGCAACTGCACCAGCCGCAGCAGGCCCGCCATTACATCGGCCGGCTCAAAGCCGGTCACCACCACCGGCACCCGGTGGCGCTCCACCAGCTGGCGAAGCTCGGCGGTGCCCATCACCGCGCCCACGTGGCCCGCCGCCAGGAACCCCTGCACCTGGTTGGAGGGCTCCAGCAGCAGCGCCTCCATGGCCGGGGCCACCCGCACGTGGGCCAAGAGCACCGAGAGGTTGGCAAGCCCCAGGGCCCGGGCCTGGCGCAGCAGCAGGGCCGTGGCTGGGGCCGTGGTTTCAAAGCCCACCGCCAGAAACACCACGTCCCGATCGGGCGCGGCCTGGGCCAGGGCGATGGCCTCCAGGGGCGAGGTGAGCAGCCGCACGTCGCCACCGGCGGCCCGCGCGCCGAGCAGATCGGTTGCGGCCGTCGCCGGAACAACGCCAGCGGCACTACCTGGCACCCGCAGCATGTCGCCATAGGAGCAGAGGATCACCTCAGGGCGAGCGGCCAGCGCCAGGGCCGCATCAAGGCGCTCCGCCGGCGTCACGCACACCGGGCATCCGGGCCCGTGGATCAACCGCAGCCCCCGCGGCAGCAGCTGGTCAAGGCCCCAGCGCAGGATGGCGTGGGTCTGGCCGCCGCACACCTCCATCACCGTCCAGGGACGGCTCACCGTGCACGCCAACGCCGCCGCCAGCTCCGAAACCCGGCCAGCCACGGCGGGGCTCACCAGGGCCCCGGGGCCTGGCGCGCCTCCGCCGGGCGATACCCCGCGATGGCGCGCATGTACTGGGCCCGCTCGTATTCGGCCGGATTGGGGCAGCGCTGCTGGCTCATGCAGCCGATCAGCTCGGCCACGCTGGCCACCTCATGCTCCATCAACCAGGTGGCCAGCTCCTCCTCCAGACCCGCCAGTCGCTCGGGGCCGTGGCGCAGCAGTGCCCCCACCACCTGGGTGACGGACGCACCGGCCATCAACAGCCGGACCACATCGGTGCCGCGGTGCACGCCGCCACTGGCCGCCAGATCCAGGCAATGGCGGCCGTGCAGCAGGGCAATCCAGCGCAGTGGCAGGCGCAGGTCGTGGGGACTGCTGAGCAGCAGGTTGGGACGCACCTCCAGGGTCTCGATGTCGATATCGGGCTGGTAGAAGCGGTTGAACAGCACCAGCCCATCGGCCCCGGCCGCCGCCAGGCGCTTGGCCATGGCGCTGAGGTTGGTGAAGAAGGGGCTCAGCTTCACCGCCAGGGGCAAGCGCACCTCGGCGCGCACCTGGCGCACGATCTCCTCCACCCCTGCCTCGATGGCGGCGCTGGAGAGCTCGGGATCGGTGGGAATGGCGTAGATGTTGAGTTCGAGGGCCGAGGCGCCGGCCGCCTCGATCCGCCGGGCCGATTCCACCCAGCGGCCCGGACTGGTGCCGTTGAGGCTGGCGATCAGGGGCACGGCCAGATGCTTGCGGGCCTGCTCCAGGTGGCGCAGGTAGAGGTCTTCACCGCCATGGAAGATCGATGGCTCCTGCACATAGCTGAGCGCCTCGCCATAGCTCTCGGCCCCCTGGCCCAGGCGGTGATACAGATCGAGCTGTTCCTGCTCAATCTGCTCCTCAAACAGCGAATGGAGCACGATCGCCGCCGCCCCAGCCCGCTCCAGGGCCTGCAGCTGGGCCAGATCATCGCTCAAGGGAGCCGCAGCCCCCACCACCAGGGGGCTGCGCAGCGGCAGGCCGAGATAGGTGGTGGCGAGATCGGGGGTCATGGCTTGGGGGCTGGCTGCGCGAGGGCGCGGTAGGTGGCCCAGCGGCACTCCAGCTCGCGCTGGGCCTGACGCACCAGGGCCCGAGCCCGCTCCGGCTGGCTGTAGCGGAGCATGCGGAAGCGGTTTTCCCGCTCCATCGCCTCCTCCAGGGAGCGCTTCGGCGCCGGACTGTCGAGCTGCAGGGGTGTCTCGCCCCGCTCAGCGCGACGGGGGTCGTAGCGGTAGAGCAGCCAACGACCCGAATCCACCGCCAGCTTCTGGTGCGCCATGCCCTGGGCCATGTCGATGCCGTGGGCGATGCAGTGGGAGTAAGCAATGATCAAGGACGGCCCTGGATAGCTCTCGGCCTCCAGAAAGGCGCGGATGGTGTGCTCGTCGCGGGCCCCCATGGCCACGCTGGCCACATAGACGGTGCCGTAGGTCATCGCCATCAGGCCGAGATCTTTCTTGGGGGCCGCCTTGCCAGCCGCCGCAAACTTGGCCACCGCACCGCGGGGGGTGCTCTTGGAAGCCTGGCCGCCGGTGTTGGAGTACACCTCGGTGTCGAGCACCAGGGCATTCACGTCGCGGCCACTGGCGAGCACGTGGTCGAGGCCCCCGAAGCCGATGTCGTAGGCCCAACCATCGCCGCCCACCAGCCACACGCTGGTTTTCACCAGGGCATCGGCCAACTCCAGCAGCTGGCGCACCTCCCCGCCGAGGGCGCCTTCTGGCTTGCTCTCCAGCACGGCCTGCAACCGCTGCTTCAAGGCTGCCACCCGCTGGCGCTGCTCAACAATCCCGGCCTCATCACTCTGGTCGGCGTGACGGAGGGCCTCCAGCAAAGACGCCGGCAACTCGGCAGGTTCAAGCTGGCCCGCCAGCCGCTCCAACCCATCGAGGGCCGACTGGCGCTGCTGATCGCGCGCCACCCGCATGCCATAGCCGAACTCGGCGTTGTCTTCAAACAGGGAATTGCTCCAGGCCGGCCCCCTCCCCTCGGCGTTGGCGCTCCAGGGGGTGGTGGGCAAGTTGCCGCCGTAGATCGAACTGCAACCGGTGGCGTTGGCGATCAGCATCCGATCGCCGAACAGCTGGGAGGCGAGCTTGAGATAGGGGGTTTCGCCGCAGCCGCCGCAGGCCCCGGAAAACTCAAACAACGGCTGCTGCAGCTGCTGCTGGCCGATCTTGTGCAGGTTCAGACCGGCGCGCGGCACCTCGGGCAGCTGCAGGAAAAAGTCCCAATGACCGCGGGCCTGCTGGCGCAGGGGCCGCTGCGGCGCCATGTTGATCGCCTTGCGGGTCGGCTCGCTGCGGTCGCGGGCGGGACACACCTCCACGCACAGGGCGCAGCCGGTGCAGTCTTCCGCTGCCACTTGGATGGTGAAGGTTTGGCCGGCGAAGGCCGGATCGCGGGCGGGGGCGGTGCGGAAACCTTCCGGCGCGGCGGTGAAGGCCTCAGCATCGCCCACCTTGGCGCGGATCACCGCATGGGGACACACCAGCACGCACTTGCCGCACTGCACGCACAGATCCGTTTCCCAGACCGGCACCGCATCGGCAATGTTGCGCTTTTCCCAGCGGGCCGTACCCACCGGCCAGGTGCCGTCGCAGGGCAGGGCACTCACCGGTAGGGCGTCGCCGCGGCGCTCCAGCATCGGGCTGATCACCGTGCGCACAAAATCGGGCGCCGCAGCGAGACGATCCTCCGGCAACTCCCCGGAGATTGGAGCCGGCGCCGCGGCATCCAGGGCCTGCCAATCGAGGGGCACCAGGTGCTCGAGGCTGGCATCGAGGGCCGCCAGATTCATGGCCACCACGGCCTCGCCCTTGCGGCGGTAGCTGGTTTCGATCGCCTGGCGAATCCGGGTGAGGGCCTCAGCGCGGGGCAACACGCCGCTGAGGGCAAAGAAACAGGCCTGCATCACCGTGTTGATGTGAGGCCCCATCCCCGCCTGCCGGGCCACTTGGTAGGCATTGATCTGGTGCACCGCGATCCGCTTGCGGCGGATCTGGGCGCGCAGGGCTTCCGGCAGCCGCACCCAGGTGTCCGCGGGCGCGAAGGGGCTGTTGAGCAGAAACACGCCACCGGGCGCGATGCCGGCCAGCAGATCGAAACGCTCCACGAAGTCCCACTGGTGGCAGGCCACGAAGGTGGGCCGCTGGATCAGGTAGGTGGAGCGGATCGGCTGAGGCCCCAAGCGCAGGTGCGACACCGTGACCGACCCCGACTTCTTGGAGTCGTAGACGAAATAGCCCTGGGCAAAGAGGTCGGTGCCCTCGCCAATGATCTTGATGGCCGCTTTGTTGGCTCCCACCGTGCCGTCGGAGCCCAGTCCATAGAACACGGCGCGCACCTCTGCCTGGTCGGTGTGGAAGCCGTGTTCGACGTCAGTGTCGAGGGGCAGGGAGCGGTGGGTGACGTCATCGTCGATCCCCACGCTGAAGTGGTTGATCGGCCGGCTCTCCCCAACAATCGGCAAGGGCGCCAGCAGCGGCCGCAGGTGGTCGAACACCGCCTTCACCATCGCCGGGGTGAACTCCTTGGACGACAGCCCATAGCGACCGCCCAACACCGCCGGCAACCCAGCGGTGCCGTGCCCCGCAGCGCCATGCACAGCCGCCCACTCCTCCGCCAGGGCCGCCACCACATCGAGGTAGAGGGGCTCACCGGGGGCACCGGGCTCCTTGCAGCGGTCGAGCACGGCGATGGCCCGGGTGCTGGCCGGCAGGGCCTCCACCAGCAACCGGGGCGAAAAGGGCCGGAACAGGCGCACCTTCAACACCCCCACCCGCTCGCCGGCGGCCTGCAGCGCCTCGGCCGTTTCCACGGCGGTCTCGCAGCCAGAGCCCATCAGCACCAGCACCCGCTCCGCATCGGCGGGGCCGACGTAGTCGTAGGGCTTGTAGTGCCGACCGGTGAGCTCGCCAAAGCGCGCCATCGCCTCGATCAGATGATCCGGGGCTGCGTCGACGAAGCGGTTCACCGATTCCCGCGCCTGGAAGGCGACGTCGGGGTTCTGGCTGGTGCCGCGGATCACCGGGCGGTTGGGGCTGAGGGCCCGGGCGCGGTGGGCGCTGATCTCGGCCTGGGGGATCAGCTGGCGCAGCTGGTCATCCCTGAGGGGCTCGATCTTCTGGATTTCGTGGGACGTGCGAAAGCCATCGAACACATGCAGACACGGCAGGCGGCTGCGCAGACTGGCCCGGGTGGCCAGGGCCACAAAGTCGCCCGCCTCCTGCACCGAGGCGGAGCAGAGGATGGCGCAGCCCGTGCCGCGGGTCGCCATCACATCGCTGTGGTCGCCGAAGATCGACAACCCCTGGGCCGCCAGGGAGCGGGCCGCCACGTGCAGCACCGCCGGCGTCAGCTCCCCCGCCAACTTGTAGAGGTTGGGGATCATCAGCAGCAGCCCCTGGCTGGCCGTGAAGGTGGTGGTGAGCGCACCGGCCTGCAGGGCGCCGTGCACCGTGCCGGCGGCGCCCGCCTCGCTCTGCAGCTCGACCACCGACGGCACCGTGCCCCAGAGGTTGGGACGCCCCTCGGCGGCCCAGGCATCGGCCCACTCCCCCATCGGTGAAGCGGGCGTGATCGGGTAGATGGCGATCACCTCGTTGAGGCGATAGGCCACCCGGGCCACGGCCTCGTTGCCGTCAATCGTGAGCTGGGGCGACGTGGCCAGGGCGGCACTCATGGCTCCTCCAGCACGACGCTCAGGGCGATGCCCACGTGCACCAGCACCCGATCCCCCACCACCGCCTCCGGCAGGCAGGCCAGGCTCACCCACTGACGCACCCCACCGAAATCCACCTCCGCCCGGCGCCAGAGGTTGGCGTCAGCGGCTTCACCCGTCCCGACCTCGGGGGCGAGGTCGGCAACCGCGAGGATCAGCCCGGGGGTGGCCAGGCACATGGGGAGGCCTCTGCCCTTTCCTTCGTTATAGGGCGATCGGCCCAAGCTGCCCAAAGCTGGCCCAGGGCCAGACCGCCGTCATTGCAGGGAAGCTGCTCAGACCAATAGGGCTCCAGGCCCGCCGCCCGCAGGGCAACGCTGGTGCTCTCCAGCAGCAGGCGGTTCTGAAAACAGCCTCCCGCCAGCAGCACCGGCCCAGCGCCGCTGCGGGCCGCCGCCTGAGCCGCCGCCCCAGCCAGGCCCGCCGCCAGGGAGGCGTGAAACGTCGCAGCCCGCTGCCGGGGCGACACCCCTGCCACCCCTGCGTCCAACAGGCTCTGCAACAGGGGCCACCAGTCGAGCCAGCCCAGCTCCAGCTCCTCCACTGCCAGCAGGGGCATGGGCACGGGCGACAGCGACCCAGCCTGCAGCGCCAACCCCTCCAGCCGCAGCCCCGCCTCCCCCTCAAAGCTGCTGTGCTGGCACAGGCCCAGCAGGGAGGCGACCGCATCAAACAGGCGGCCGGTGCTGGAGCAGAGCGGACTGTTGCACCCCGTGGCCAGGGCCTGCACCAGCAACTGCCACTCCGCCTCCGCAAAGGCACTGCGACAGCAGGCGACCCCGGGGTGGGCCAGGGCCTCTGGCCCGGCGGCCGCCAGCAGGCCCAGGGCCGCCCGGCGCGGTTCGGCCATCGCCCGCTCCCCGCCCGGCAGCGGGAAGGGCCGCAGGCAAGCCCAACGCTCGGCCCCGACAGCCGTGAGCCGCAGCAACTCCCCGCCCCAGAGCCGGTGGCCGCTGGAGCTGGGCTCGCCATCGGGAGCGTCGCCGTAGCCCAGCCCATCGCAGGCCCACACCAGCAGCGGCAGCTCCAGGCCGTGCTCCGCCGCCACCGCCAGCCCATGGGCCCGGTGGTGCTGCACCGTCAGCAGCGGCAGCCCCCGCCGGCGGGCCGCCCCAACCGCCAGCTGATGGCTCCCGTAGCCGGGATGCTGATCGCAAACGAGAGCATCCAGCTGGGAGCCATAACGCGCCAACAGCTGATCCACCCCCTGCTGCAACAGCTGCTGCTGCAGGCCACCGGCCAGATCACCGAGCACCGGTGCCAGCCACACCCGGCCGCCCTGGGCCAGCGCTGGGGCACTCTTGAGGTCGCCGCCGAGGGCCAGGGCGGTCCCCGGCGGGGCCTGCAAGGCCAGGGCGGTGGGGGCGTAGCCTCGGGCGCGACGCAGCAATACCGGGCGCCCTTCGATCACCTGCAGCACGGAGTCGTCGAGGCGGCGGGCAATCGGACGGTTGTGCAGCAGGAAGCCATCGGCAATCTCAGCCAGGCGCTCCAGGGCTTCGGCAGGATCGCGGCAGAGGGGCTCGCCGCTGCGGTTGCCGCTGGTGGCGACCAGGGGGCGACCAAAGCCGGCTGCCAGGATCTGGTGCAGGGGCGAGGCCGGCAGCATCACCCCCAGGGCAGCGCTGCCCGGCGCCACCCCCGGAAAGGCTTCTGGCGTACCAGGCCGGAGGCGCAGCAGCACGATCGGCGCCGCCGGGTGCTGCAGCTGGAGCCGTTCGGCCTCCGACACCTCCACCAGGGTCGCGATGGCCTTCAAATCAGCCACCAACAGGGCCAGAGGTTTGGCGGGGCGGTGCTTGCGCTGGCGCAGCCGGGCCACCGCCGCCCCGTTGCCGGCATCCACCAGCAGCTGGAAGCCCCCCACCCCCTGCAGGGCCAGGATGCCGCCCGCCGCCAGCAGGGCCAGGGCCAGGTCCAGGTCCAGGTCCAGCGGCCCATCCGGCGCCTCACCCCGTGCCGGGGCGCCCGGCCCCTGCCAGCGCAGCCGGGGGCCGCAGGCGGGGCAACCGATCGTTTCGGCATGGAAACGGCGATCGGTGGGATCCTCGAACTCCCGCTGGCAGGCAGCGCATAGGGGGAAGCCCGCCAGGCTGGTGTGGGCTCGGGCGTAGGGCTCGGCCGTCGCGATCGAGTAACGCGGCCCGCACTGGCTGCAGCTGATGAACGGGTAGCGGTGGCGGCGGTTGGCGGGATCATGGAGCTCGGCCAGGCAGACGGGGCAAGGGGCGAGGTCGGCGGCGAGGGACGGAGCGACCAGACCTTCCCCCAGGGGCTGGCCTGCAGCGGCGGCAATGCGCAGGCCAGGCGGCGCCGGAACGCGGGGCGGGAGCCATTCCGGCTCCAACGGCTCCAGGGCGCCAGGGGACTGCACCGCCTCGGGCAACCGCCGCACCAGCAGCTCCAGCGACCGGCGCTCCCCCTGCAACTCCAGCCGCACGGCACCCGCAACGTTCTCCACCTCCCCCACCAGCTCCAGCTCGGCAGCAAGGCGATGCACCAGCGGCCGGAAGCCCACCCCCTGCACCACCCCGCGGCACCAGAGGCGCAAGCGGGCCTGACTCATCGCACCGCCGGGAGGGCCAACCCGAGGGCGACGATCAGGCCGTCGAGGCCGGCGCCGCTGCGGGCGGACACCTCCAGCACCTGGGCATGGGGCGCCACGCGGGCGATGGCGGCGTGGGCGGCAGCGCGGTCAAACCCCACCGCCTCGGCGAGGTCGATCTTGCTGATCAGCACCAGATCGGCACCGTGGAAAATCGGCGCGTATTTGAGCGGCTTGTCCTCTCCCTCGGTGGTGGAGAGCAGCACCACCCGCAGGCTCTCGCCCAGGTCGTAGGCGCCGGGGCACACCAAATTGCCCACGTTCTCGATCACCAGCAGCTCGAGCGGCTCCAGTGCCACGCCCTGATGGCTGAGGCGGTGCAACCCCTCCGCCACCATCGCCGCCTCCAAGTGGCAGGCCTGGCCGGTGGTGATCTGCACCGCTTGAACCCCGGCGGCCTGCAGGCGACGGGCGTCGTTGTCGGTGGCCAGATCGCCGACGATCACCGCCAGGCGAGTGGGATCGAGACGTTGGGCCAGGGCTTCCAGCAGGGCGGTTTTGCCCGAGCCGGGGGAGGAGAGCAGGTTCACCGCCGTGACGCCGGCAGCCACGAAGCGCTGACGCAGGGCGGCGGCGCCGGCGTCGTTGCGCTGCAGCAGGGCCGTGTGCAGCGTCAGCTCACGGGGGGCGCTGGCGGGTACGGCGGCGGGGTCAGGGCCCGGCTCCCCGCAGGCGCAGTCGCGGCACATGACGACACAGGACTGGGACCATTCCCAGGCTAGGGACGCCGGGTGGGGTGGCCAGCGGCTGTCAGCCAGCGCGCTGTCCGCGCACCCCCCTCACACCACCTCCAGGCTCAGCAGCCGCAGATCACGGCCGCACAGCAGCTGGCGGCTGATCGCCCCACAACGGGGACAGTCGCAGCAGCCATGCGGAGCGGGGAAGGGCGCATCGCAGTTGGGGCAGTGGCATTCAGCCGCTTCGCTCTCAATGCGCAGCTCAGCGCCGGCAGCGATCGTGCCCGCCATCGCCACCGGGAACGCAAAGCGCAGCGCTTCAACCTCCACCCCCGCCAGCTCCCCCACCCGCAGGCTGATCACCGTGATGCGGATGGCACCCTCGGCATGGGCCGCCGCCAGCGCCTGATCGCGCACCGCCTCCATCAGGCTGAGCTCATGCATGGCCGCCCAGCCACTGGCGCAGCAGCGCCCGAGCAGCAGGCAGGGCCGCCTGCAGCTCGGGCGACAGCGCCGTGCCATGCCCGAACGCGATGGCCGGCACCTGGAGCAGGTGGGCTTCAGGGGCGCGGCCATAGAGCGCCTGGCTGATCGCCAGGAGCTGGGCGGGCTCGAGCCGGTGGGTATCCGGCGCTCCAGCCGCCGGGATCACCTCCACCAACTGGGGCTTCGCCCCTGCCGGCGCCAGCCAGGCATCGATGAACACCACCACCTCCAGCTCGGCCAACTCCGCAGCCAACTCGGGGGTGAGCTGCTGCA
>Ga0310330_100233_pt1 | contig 16242 bp, 12 predicted proteins | sample LakMicDCLTotalB5_FD_195544 | JGI IMG/M metagenome (GOLD analysis project Ga0310330, IMG submission 195544) | Enriched freshwater cyanobacterial communities from Lake Michigan, Michigan, United States - MI23.DCL.Total.B5 (v2) (version 2) | ecosystem: Environmental > Aquatic > Freshwater > Lake... | reverse complement strand
ACCCCCTGGGGCCTCAGCTCTCCACCGCCTTGCAGCCCCGTCTTGATCAACCGCTTCAGCTCCGGCCAGCTGGGCCAGCCTGGCAGGGCCAGGCCCTGGCCCCAGAGCTGGCGCAACCAGCGCTGTTCATGCCACCAGGGGGTGCTCACCGCCACGGGCCTGGCCGGTTGCTGCTGCACCAACTCCTGGGCCAAATGCAGCCAGGCGGCCCGCACCACTGGCTCTGAAAATCGCTGCTGCACATACCGCTGGCCCGCAGAGCCCAATCGCCAAGCACTCTCTGGATCCTGTAGCAGGGCCACCGCGGCGACAGCCAGCTGCTGGTCGCTGCGCACCAACACCCCCGTGCCCCGATCCTGCACGGTTTGGATCAAGGCGTTGCGGCGCGGCGCCAGCACCGGCACCCCGCAGGCACTGAATTCCGCCGCAGCAAGGCAAAAGGTTTCATCGCGGCCACTGGGGTTCACCACCCCCACCGCCACCTGATCGAAGGACCGATAACGCTCGAGGCCGCGGCTGCCCTCAAACTGCACACGCTCGGCAAAGCCTCCGCGCTGCAACAGCTCTCGGCAATGGTGCTCGTAGGGGGTGAGCGCTGAATCCCTGGCCCGCCCGCCGTAGAGATCGCCGCCCCCGAACACCCTCAGGCACGACCCAGGGCAGCGGCGGGCGATCTCAGGCCAAATAGCGGCCAAACGATCAAACCCCTTGAACGGCGTCAGGGCCCCCACGTAGGCCAGATCTGTTGCCACGCGGGCCTGTTCCAGGCTGCGGCCTTGCCCCTGGGCTGGGGGCACAGCCACCGGGTTGGGCAGCACCACCGCGCGCTGGGAGAGGCGGCTGTGGCGGAAAGCGTCGAGCTGGGCACCACTCACCAGCAGCCATCGCGCAACGGCCCCCAAGGCTTCGTAGCGGCCCTGCTGCTCACAGCCAAGGTTGTGCAACCAGGGCAGCAAAGGCACCGGCGAACGCTCCAGAGCAGCCCAATCGTCTGGAGCCGCAAAACCCGGCCGAAACACCAGCCCCAAGACGCTTGCGGCGGCAGCCCTGTCCAGGGCCTCCGCTAAGCCGCCCACGCATTGCACCGATGCAGCCGCAATGCCCTGCACCGCCTGGGGAGCCGTGAGCAAGAGCAGGGGGTCCAGCTCTGATCTCTGCAGCAGCCGCACCACGGCCAGGAAGGCGTATTCGGTGCCGCCGATGCCCGGATTGCCCAGGGATGGATCCGGCAGCGGGCCGCGCCCCGCAATGCCCCGGTTGTCGAGGTAAAAAGCCAGGCGCATCGGGCCAGAATGGCAGGCCTTGCGGGGCCTGCATGCAGCGCTGGAGCTTGATCGGGGCAGCTGTGGCACTGGCACTGCTGGTGTGGCTGCCCCTGGGGCTGGCGGGACTCCCCCTCGACACGCCCGATGGGTTCCTGCACCTGGGCTGGAGCGTGGCCTGGGTGCGGCAGCTGCAGGCTGGCTGGCTCTGGCCCACCTGGAGCGATCTGCCGTGGGCTGGAGCGGGCAGCTTTGCGCTGCTGATCTACCCGCCGCTGTTTCGGGTGATCAGCGGCCTGCCGATGCTGATCGGCGTACCGCCTGACCACGCCATCGCCGCTGGACTGCTGCTGATCCTGCTGCTCAATTCCATCGGCGCGGCGCTCCTGTCCATGGCCTGGCTAAGACCCGGAGGCTGGCGCTGGCTGTTGCTGATCAGCGCCGCCCTGAACCCCTACCTGTGGGTGAACATCTACGTGCGTGGGGCCTGGCCCGAAGCCCTGGCCCAGGCGCTGCTGTGGTGGCTGGCGCTGGGCCTTGTGGGCCTCGAACGCGGTCGCCGCTGGGGGCTCGCCGTGAGCACCGCGGCCCTGACGGGGGTGATCCTCAGCAATTGGAACGGGACGCTGCTCACTGGCCTGATCTGGCTGCTGGCGGGACTGGGGCTGTGGAGGGCTGGGCGCTGGCGGGGCTGGCTATGGAGCGGTGGCCTGGCCCTGGGGATCACCGCCCCCTTCTGGGGGCCAGCCCTGCAGGCCCTCAGCACCGTGCGGCCGCCGATACCCGCGGGCCTGTTCAGCACAGAATTTTTTTTTGGTGGCGGTGGAGGACCCCGCACCTTTGCCGATCTGCTGTGGGTGCAGGGGCTGGCGATCGCGGCATTGCTGCTGCTACGCGGCTTTGGCTGGGGATGGAGTTGGCGGCGCAGCAACGGCGGGCTGCTGGCCCCGTGGGGCCTGGCGGTGGCGGTGGTCGGCCTGGCGCTGATGCTGCCGCCGGCGCAGCCCATCTATGACCTCCTCACACCGCTGCAGCGGATTCAGTTCCCCTGGCGCTGGCTGGCTCCCACCTGGCTGGGGGCCTTGCTGTGGCTGTGCAGCCCCGGGGCCGTGGCCAGCTTCGGGCTGCCAACGGGCCGGAGGCGCTGGGCCGCGGGCCTCATGGCCTTGGCGGCCACGGGCCTCTGGGCCGACGGCCTGGGCCGCTTTGCCGCCAACTGGGTAGGCCATGCACCAAGCCGGCAGGAACGACAAGCCCTGCGCCAGCTGCTGGCCTGCGACCCACTCACCCCCTGCCCGAGAGGGGTGCAGGCCCTGCCACGCCAGGGGGAGCTGAGCAAGCGTTTCCTAGCACTGCCCGACGGCCGCGTTGCCCTCAGCGGCGTGCCCGATTACAGCCCCGCTTGGGTGCCCGAAGGCAGCTGGATTCCGAGGCTGGCTATCTTCTGGGTGCCGCAGTGGCCGCAGCGGAGCTGGGCGCAGTTCCAGGGTGTGGGCCAAGTGCAACTGATCAACCGCAGCCCACAGCAACGGCTGCTGGCGGTGCAGGCCCAGGGCCCGGGCCGGCTGCGAATCCTGCAGTGGGCCCATCCCCACTGGCAGGTGCGGGTGCGAAGGGAGGCGCCAGGGGCCGCCTGGGACGCACCCCTGCCCATGGGCGGGCGGGATGCCCAGGGCTGGATCTCGGTGCCCCTGCAACAGGGCCGCTGGCAGGTGGCCTTGGCGTACGGCCCAGCCAATTGAGCCTGCCTACGATCCGCACTATGCCAAACACCACGCCGCGTCCAGCCCAGCCGTTGCTGAGTGCGGTGGTGCCCTTTCTCAACGAAGCCGACAACCTGCCGCGGCTGATTGCGGCCTTAGAGCAAGTGCTGACCACCTTGGGCATGGCCTGGGAGCTGGTGCTGGTGGACGACGGCAGTCAGGACAGCAGCCTGGCCGTCGCGAAGGCGGAACTGCAACGGCGGCCACAACTGCAGGGGATCGTGATCAGCCTGTCGCGCAACTTCGGCAAAGAGGCAGCCCTCACGGCCGGGTTGGAGGCGGCCCAGGGGGATGTGGTGGTGCCCCTAGACGCCGATCTACAAGACCCACCGGAGCTGATCGGTCCAATGCTCGAGCAGTGGCGCCAGGGTTTTGACGTGGTGTACGCCGTACGACGCCGCAGGGCCGGAGACAGCCGAACCAAACGTCTCACCGCCTTTGGCTTCTATCGATTAATGGGCCGTCTGAGCAGCACCCCCATCCCGGCCGACACAGGCGACTTCCGCCTGATGGACCGGTGTGTGGTGGAAGCCCTGGGCCAACTGCCGGAACGCAGCCGCTTCATGAAGGGCCTATTCGCATGGGTGGGCTTCCGCCAAACCGCCATCGGCTACGAGCGCGACGCCCGAGCCATGGGCAAGAGCGGTTGGAACTACTGGAAGCTTTGGAATTTTGCACTCGATGGGATTACCTCCTTTAGCCGGGTGCCCCTGCAGGTGCTCAGCGCAGGCGGCCTGCTAGTCGCCTGTCTTGCCCTGTTCTACGGCGTGTGGATGGTGCTGCGCACACTGCTGTTCGGCATTGATCTGCCCGGGTATGCCTCGTTAATGACCGCCGTACTGTTTCTCGGCGGGGTGCAGCTGTTGGGTTTAGGGGTGTTGGGGGAATACCTGGGAAGGGTGTTTCAAGAGGTGAAGCGTCGACCGCTGTATTTGGTGCGGGAGCGTTGGCAGCAAACTACCCATCGAATGGAGACTTGAGACCCTGATGTCAACACGCTTGCCCTGGCTGGAACAACGACGGGCGCTGATCGGACAAGCCCTGCTTGATAGCGGCGTGATCATTGCGGTGTACAACCTGCTGTTCTGGCAACAGATAGGACGCTGGCCTGGCGTTAGCGGTGCCGTAGGAACATTGGTGTTGATCTGGACCACTTTTTCGTACCTTCTTGGACGCTACTCGAACGGAAAAGAGAACAAGTCATTTGCGTCATTGACGATTGTGGCGCTCATCGTCACAGGACTGACCGTGGGAGCGGTGTGGCTTGGCGTAAAGGGCGATGCGCGGACATTGCCTCAATTCCTTCTGCCTCTACTGATGATATCTGGCGCAATCTCAACCATGATCGCGAAAAGCATAAATCGCAAGACTAGACAAACAGATACATGGCTGATAATCGCAAGCAATGAAGAATTAAAAGTCGTTGAAGAAGAAGTACGAAGAAGCTCGTCTGAGCACTTATTAATTGTCAGCTGTAGCGAAGATGCCGAGATAGAGAAAAAACTTCAAACATGCGACGAGGAGGTCGGAATCGCGATCAGTGAAGAGATAAAACTGGATGATAGAACAATAGAAAAACTATTAGCGAGACGCTCAAAAGGCCAACAGGTTGTGAAGTTGACAGATTGGTTCGAAAGCCGTCTTCAGATGATGCCTCCCGAACTGCTGACTCGCGAGTGGATTGTCTTAGCGGATGGCTTCAGGCTTCAACCAGGCCAGTTCAGCTGGAGGCTTAAACGATTTGGGGACATTAGCTTTGCGTTCTTCCTATTGCTCATCACCAGCCCTTTGGTGCTAGTCAGTGCGATTCTGATCAAGCTGGAGGATGGCGGGCCGATCCTATACAGCCAGATCCGAACAGGCCAATACGAGCAACAGTTCAGAATCTGGAAACTCCGCAGCATGAGGACTAACTCGGAGCAGAATTCGGCTCAATGGGCGTCCAAAAATGATCCACGTATCACTCGCGCAGGACAAATTCTACGCAAGCTACGAATTGACGAACTTCCTCAACTCATCAACGTGCTAAAAGGAGAGATGAGTCTGATCGGACCAAGGCCGGAACGACCTGAACTGGAACAACAGCTGGAAGCAACAATTGATCACTACAGGGTTCGTCATTGGATACGCCCTGGCCTCAGCGGCTGGGCACAGGTCAGCTATAATTATGGGGCTAGCATCGAGGATAGCCGAATCAAGCTTGGATACGATCTTTACTACCTCCGCAACTTTTCGATGTGGCTCGATATGCTAATTATACTCAAAACCATGCGCGTTATCGGCAACGCCAAAGGAGCCACTCCAAACAGATAGCCGGCTTGTACAAACGTCAGCAGCCAAAAGCATGATCACCCAAGGCATCAGCCAATGACGGCCGCTGAGCTCAGCTTCTGCATTTCGCACTATCAGGGGGACCCTGCAGCATTACTCTCCTGCATAGATGGCCATCAATACGTGATATACAACAAGTCAGGCAGATCACTGGGACAGGAGCTGGATAGCAGAGCAATCACTGTTGAGAATATTGGGTACAACCTTAGCAGCTATCTCAGATATATAATCTCAAATTACTCTAGCCTGCCAAGTAGAGTAGCATTTGTCAAAAGCGATATCTTCCCAAGACACATCTCGGAATCATATTTCAAGAAGACGATCCAGTCAGCCCGGGATTTCGTGCCACTTGCAGACCATCGCACATGGGAAGGCATGAATTGGCCTGCATCATATGCCGGCTACGACAACATGCTGTACGAGATTAACAACAGCTGGTATCGCTTCCATCACGAGCGCATATATTTCTCGACTTTCAATGCTTTTCTCTATTTTTTCTTTGCCGTTGACGAGTCTCCGACTCCGCAATATCTAAGATTTGCGCCAGGGGGGAATTATATTGTAAGCCGAGAACGCATCCGCAGTCATTCCATAACATTCTACCAGAACCTGCTTGATATAATTAGCAGCACACAACGTGCCTGCGAGAATCACTATCTCGAACGATCATTGGGAATTATTTGGGATTCGGCCATTGAAAGCAAGCGACGAAAACGACTTAGCCCGACTATTCTAAAGGAATTGCATTTAACTTGCCAACAGGAAGTAGCGAGCGATTACCGGTGGCGCCATCGGTTGAGGTCACTGCGCTTACAGCTTTGCACCCTCATCGGGCCTGGGAGGAGTGCGTGACGAACAAGCAGAAGGCGCTAGTGTTCATCCCCAGCTATCAGCAACCGGAGTTGCTGAAGAGCTGTATCAGCTCCGTTCTGAAGAGTCTGGAAGCAAGAATTGTCATCCTGGACGATAGCAATGACAGTAGCATCGTCGAATGCATAGCCGAAATTAGGCAAACCTGGCGAACAAATATGGTGGACTATATAGAACGAATGGACGCCCAGAGGCGAACCACTCATATCTCAGGCTGGAACCGATACAAGGAGATTCTCAGCACGATAGCCAAAACCAATGATGGCTATATAAACCTTAGGCATCATGACGATCAGCTAATACCGCGGCTATCACAAAGCATTAATGACGACTTCACTGCTGAAGCTACACATGCATTGGTCATCCATCCGATCATGGCACCTGCCTTAAAGATCGGAAGACTGCAACTGTTGCGCTATCACTGCCCTCCTCCGCTGCTCCGACTATTGATAAACCATCTACCTCAACAACTGATACTGCTATTTAACTACATCGGTCCAACGGCCTGTGTTTGGGTTCGCCAAGATGTGGCCATACGTGCTCCGGGCTTTGACGAAAAACTGTGCTGGCTAGTTGATGTAGACTGGTATTACAGCTTGACTAGCGCCTGCCAGCGCTCTGAAATTCACGTATCGCGAAATGCTTTGAACAGGTCGTTGTTTCATAACCAGAGCATCACGAGCCAGCTCAGTCCACAAATATCTGAAATTCAAAAAGAGGAACGGAAAAGGATCGCCCGAAAAGTGCCATTGTCACCATGGCTGTTCTTGATGGCGGCACTGCTACGCCCTGTGAATCGGTTGCTCTCCTGGGTGTGGCTAAAAGCAGAAGTCAAACATGCCTCTTAGCGACCTAAGGCGTTGGTTGAGAGTATTGGGCAGGCTGCTAAATCCCCAAGGGACGGGATGGTATGTAATCAGCTATGCACTATCCTTTGCGATGAATGTAGTGTTCACTTGGGTCGCAGCTTCATCCCTAGGCGCCAAGGAATTCGGAGGTTTCACTTTATTTTGCACGATAACACAATTCGGGGTCACAATTGTCAATGCCGGCTTCTACACCAGCTCGGCAACAAAAGCCAATAGCCATAGTTCATCTATACGGATCAAAGTCATTGCCAAGACAAGGCTGACAACATCCCTTATGTTGTTCAAACTCTTGACTATATGCATAGCCATTCCTGCCTGTCTGATGAGGCCATCGCTCAGCAGCTATGTAGCGGTTGGGATGCTCTACATCCTGTTAACGGCATTACAACCACTATGGCTCTGCCAGGTGAAAGGCGAGCATGGGATATTCAACATATTACAAATTGCCCAACGTGCATGTTTTGCCCTGCCTGCTTTAATCGCGCTGAATGCAGGATTAAGCCTGCCTTGGATCTGCCTGATATTTGCAGTATCTCCTCTTCCTACAACTCTTTGGTTTTTGAAGAAGAACCAATCACTAAGAAAGATTCTTCGCCCTGAACATTGGACATCTGGGAGGGCATGGAAAGCGACATTGGCAACACTACACAGCGAGTCGAAGTTTTTATTTGTTGATTTGCTCGCCACATTGACAGCATCCATTCCGACCTTAATCATTGCCAAAACGAGCACACTTACCCAGCTTGGCGGCTATTCGCTGGTGGAACGATTCAAAAGCTATGTAATAACAGTATTCTCGCCGATGAACAGCTCTCAGTATCAGCGGCTCTGCAGGTACTACCTGCAAGGGCTCTACGATAAAGCATCTATTCTGTTGAGCCGCTATCAACTTGCGGTCTGGCTTTTGGCCCTAAGCATCGCCAGTCTAGCTTCAACGATGATTCCGAGCCAATTGAACACCTTCGGAGCAGGTCAATACGACGATGCCAAACAAGCATTCGTGATTTTTTTGCTGTTCATTCCATTTCTGACAGTCAGCGCAGGATTCAACCTGCTCTATTTTTCAAGCCAACGCCTGACGATGCCGCAACAACTATCAGCGGTCAGCAAAGGGGTGCTCTTTGGCTTAATCTACTGGCCAGTCCATGGCCCTTTGGGCTCGATCACAGCGGCAGCCACAGCTGCTGTAGCTAGTGAACTACTGGCGACACTTCTGGCATTTCTGAGCAGCCGACACCGCTCGCGGTTGAGCCTACGTTTGTGGTGAACGGAAAAGCGCTTGACCCTCGTAAAAGTTTTATTGTGCCATTGAGCTCCAAGCTCTACCCACCAGAATACAGGAAATGGACAATCTCAAGATGCGCATTTCGATTTAGATCGCTAAATCGATGGCCCGCAAACAGACTGGTCCATACACAACAAACAACCTGATCATAAATGGTAAATTTGTACAGATGTTTAGTGAGCTTAGGTTCCGCCTATACTCTTTGTCGGATTGCTCCCACATCACACAACAAATCTGAACCTTGTATCTATGGGAGCCGCTGATAAGCCAACCACTGTGGTGGTGATCTTCTCCAGAGACCGTGCTCTACAACTCCAGGGCACCCTGGCCTCATTCAAGCTCCACTGCGATGAAGCGAACAACACCAGGATCCTGGTGCTCTACAGGGCCACAGGCCCACATTTCGCAGAAGCGTACCGCCAACTGAAATACGAACTTGCAGATCAGCTGCGGATCACCTGGCTACAGGAGGAGCGCTTCAAAAACGATTTGCTGAAGGGGCTCAACAGATACGGATCAAACCTCAAGCAGGTGCTGTTCGTTGTGGACGACTGCCTCTTCGTGAGGCCCTTTAGTCTGAAGCAACTCAACCACACCTTGGAGGCTGATCAAGAAGCCATTGGCTTCTCCCTTCGGCTCGGACGCAACACCAGCTGGTGCTACGCCACCGATCGACCTCAAGCCCCCCCGCATTTTGAAGAGCGGCCGGAAGGGCTGCGTTTTCGCTGGTGGGGGCAAGAAGGCGACTTTGGCTACCCGTTGGAACTCTCCAGCTCTCTGTATCGCTGGCGAGACCTGAGGACCATGCTGAAATGGCTCCCCTACAGCAACCCAAACCGTCTCGAGCAAGGCCTCTCGAGACTGCGGATGGCTTGGGCAAAGCGACGCCCTTGGCTTTGGTGTGCAGGGTACTCTCTAGCTTTTTGCGCACCGATCAACAAGGTGCAGGCTGTACTGAACAACCGAGCGGGCGACAGCCAACCCAACGGCGCGGAAGCGTTGAACCAACTATTTCTTAAGGGTAAGCGGGTGGAGGTGGATGGACTAACAGGTTTCACACCAAGGGCCTGTCATGAGGAACTCGTACTCCCCCTTTGTTCACTACCAAAAAACCGCTCGGTGCCAGAGGCGATCGCGGTGATCGTCTCAACGCTCCCGGATGTGAATCCTCAATGGCTCCAACAAGCCTTGACCAGTACAGCGATCGGATTGGAACCGGGTGATGCGATCTGGCTACGGATAGATGGGGGTTTTCTCACTGAAAGCCAACGGCTTGCACTCGAGCAAGCCTCTGCCCCTATCCCACTGATGATCGATTCCAGTCGACAGCGACAAGGGCTTGCCGCCAGCCTGAACGAGCTGATCGACAAGGTGCTGGAGCATGGCCGATTCAGCCTGGTGGGGCGAATGGATGCTGATGACATCTGCCACCCAGACCGCTTCAAGCTGCAGCGCCGCTACCTAGCCGAGAATCCAGACGTGGACATCGTGGGTAGCTGCTGCCGCGAGGTGGATGAGCAGGGTCAACTGATCCAGCTCAAGCGCATGCCGCTGAACCATGCCGACATGGTGAGGAGTCTGCCTCGACGCAACGTGATCAACCACCCCAGTGTGCTGCTCCGACGCGCCGTGTTCGTCTCAGGGCTGCGCTACCGGCCGGACGTGAGCCTCATGGAGGACTACCACCTGTGGATATCTGCGGTATCTGGGGGATGGCGTATGGCGAACCTTCCGGAGCCTCTTCTTGACTATCGCCGCGATCGCAATTTCTTCAGACGCAGAGGAGGATGGCGCCAAGCGAGAGCAGATCTCCTGGTGCGCTGGCGCGCCATCAGGGAGCTGAAACAGTGGTCGATCTTGAATTTAACACTGATGCTTGCTGCCGGAATAATCCGTTTATTGCCCGCTGATTCACAGGCGTGGTTCTACCGATGGCGCGGGGTGCGCTGAAGCAACAAAGAACTTCTAAAGACTTAGCCATGTGTCTCCAAAAGCCCGCCTAGAAGTTGAGAGGTTTTGTATGCGGTCACTCGCCAATTGAATAAAGCGGCGCGCTGGATACCCTTGCAGCTGAGCTGATCTCTCAGCCGAGGCTCTCGAATGACGGCGTTGACAGCTGAAAAAAGCTCTTCTTCATTCAGTGGGTCAACCAGAAGAGCCGCATCGCCAGCCACTTCCTCAATGGCCGACCCTGCACTCGTCACGACAGGGATGCCGCAAGCCATCGCTTCAAGAATGGGCAGGCCGAAACCCTCCCAGAGACTCGGATACACCAGGGCGAACGCTCTCCGATAGAGATCTGGAAGGTGTTCGGAAGGGCAATAGGGCAGGAACACAACACGATCTTGCAAACCCAACTCTTCGACAAGATTATGGAGACAAGTCGTTTCGGAGGGATGGGACTTGCCAACAAGCAAAAGTCTCAACTCTGGATAGAGCTTGACCAGCCTGCCAAAGACCTTGATGAGTCGCCGGAGATTCTTATGAGGGTATGCTTGCCCAACATGAAGCAAGTACGGAGCATAGTCTGCACTCAAAGAAGGCGCACCAGCCACTGCAGTGAATGCATGATGATCAATTCCCAAAGGAATGACGCTAATGCGGCTTGGTGACACTCTGACTTGCCGCTGGATTTCTTCAGCCGTAAAGCGGGAGTTAGTGATGATGTGAAGGCAATTCCTAAGGAGCGCAGGCACCCAAGTGTGGAAATAGAGGGTCTGCAGATCTCGACCGGGATGGCTGAGGGGGCGCAAATCATGAACCATCACGACCTGAGGGACCAGCTGAGTACCCAAGTAGCCCTCAGGCGCCGGTGTGAAGATCAACGAGGCCCGCTGCAATTGGGCAAGACGGGGAAGCTGAAATTGAGTCCAAACCAGGCGCTGTAGCCGTTGGGAGGCTCCTCCCCTACCCCCTCCAGGTACAAAATGGTGGGGCAATCGCTGGAGCGACGGCAACACGGCCTCGGCGTAAACACCGATGCCGGTGGGCTGAGTCAGCACAGGGCGATAGTTAAGCAGCAGCGTCATCAAGCAAGACCAAGGAGGCGGCGCCTGCCGAATTGCAGCCAGTTGATGGCCCAGCAGACTGCACTCACGGTCCAACCCAGGTGACGACACTGGGCCCTAAAAGTTTCGGCATAAACCTGGCGGATCCGACGGTGACTCACGCCCGCTTGAACCACCTGGAGGATGGAATCGCTGCTATGGACGGTGCGCAACTCAGGTGGGAGTCGCAAGAACCATTCATAGTCGCCGCAGATGCAAAAGCTGGCGTCAAAACCGCCAAAGCGCTCAAACAGGCTGCGTTTGACCAGCATGCCCGGATGCGCAATGACCATCGACTGACGCATGCGACGCCAGGTCCATGACCAGCCCCAATGGCGAAGAAAACGGCCATCCCGGCTGTAGTAGGCATTGCGGGCTGTAATTAGATCAGACTGACTCACAGTCAACGCCGCAATCGCACCGAGACTGCCGGGCTCCGTAAAACGATCATCAGCGCCAACACAGCAGATGTAATCGCCTCGAGCCTGGCTGAGACCACGGTTCCAGGCGTCGTAGATGCCCTGGTCCGGGCAGCTGCTCCAGTGCACACGATGCGAGGGATAGCTTTGGCAATGATCGGCAACCAGCTCTGCCGTGCCGTCGCTGGATGCATTGTCGAGCAACAGCAACTCCCAATCGGTCCAGCTTTGTTCCGTCAAACTCGCCAGTAAACCTGGCAGAAGCTCAGCACAGTTCCAGGTCGCGACAAGGATCGAGATCCGGGGGTGGGTGGCAGAGATCACAGGCCTCCTACAACAGCTCGTATTGCATCGAGATCAACCAGCGAACAACTGATGGGCTCTCCTGCAACGCGCAATGGCTTCAAGGTCACAAGTCCGAGATCCGCTTCGGCATCGCCAAGCACAGCCGCCCAAGGGGCGCCACTGCGGTCGGCGCGCTTGAATTGCTTTGCAAAGGCCGCGCCGCCCGGATCGAGCTCCACTGCAAGACCAAGTCGGCGTAGGCCCCTAGCTAGCAAGAGTGCCGAGCTCTGGGCCAAATCGCCACGGTTGACCACATACAGATCCGGCACGGGGCCCAGTTTCTCCTGCTGGGCTGATTGGGCCAGCAACAAGATCAAACGTTCCATCCCAAGGGCCCACCCAATAGCAGGTGTAGGCGGGCCAGACAGAAGCTCGACAAGACCGTCATAGCGGCCACCCCCGCAAACCGTGGCCTGAGCCCCAAGCTTCGTGGAGGTGATCTCGAAAGCGGTGTGGCTGTAGTAATCAAGTCCCCGTACCAGTCGGGGATTAAACGTAAAGGGAATCTGCAACGCCGAGAGTCCCTCGAGAACCAGATCAAAACGTTGACGGCTCGAAGGAGCAAGCACATCCAACAGAGAGGGCGCCTGCTGCAGCAATGCCTGGGTTTCTGAATCCTTTGAGTCGAGAACGCGTAGGGGGTTCCGTTCAAGCCGTTCCCGGGAATCGGGGTCCAAGCGAGCGCGATGGGCGCTCAGATAAGTGACCAACTCACTGCGGTATCTGGCCCTATCCTCAGTGGTGCCAAGCGAGTTGAGCTCGAGCGTCAAGTCGCCAACTCCAAGCTCAACCAGCAAATCCCAGGCGATGGCAATGGCTTCCACGTCTGAGCGCGGGTCATCAAATCCCAGAAACTCAAGGCCGATCTGATGGAACTGGCGCTGGCGCCCCGCCTGGGGCCTCTCATAGCGGAACATCGGCCCGGAGTACCAGACTCGTTGGGGGCCCTGACTGAGCAGGCCATGTTGAATGGCAGCCCGAACAACAGATGCGGTTCCCTCCGGCCTCAACGTGCAACTCCGTGCACTACGATCTTCGAACGTATACATCTCCTTGCCAACCACATCCGTCGCTTCACCAATGCCCCTAGCAAAAAGGTGGGTAGGTTCGAGGAGTGGTGTGCGGATCTCCCGCACTCCCGAACGACGGAAATGGTCCTGGGCAGTGCCCTCAACACGCTGCCACAATCCGATGGACTCGGGCAGAAGGTCAACCATGCCTCGTAGGCTCTGCACTTTGTCCACCGGCGCCTTGGGTCGAAACAAACGGGTTGAACCCCAGTTTGTCATCTAGACGGGACGCGTACCAAGCAAAACCAAGATGCAACCCCATGGAGCCGGCAACAGATGGGGGCTGGCACATGAACCGGGAACGGAGCAGGCCAAAAAGCGTGGCAGAATTTGAGGGGTTTGCGAGCCACAGACGTGAAGGGTGACAATTCAGCGCGGAGACAGCACAAAGGCGATGGCTCATTCAATCAAGATGCTAATAAAAACAATAATTCTCTTGCGCCGAAGGTAATCGATTGCTTTCTTTTCTTTCAAGAGCTTGATTTGCTAGAGATCAGAATGCGATACCTCAAGGATATTGTTGATACTTTTGTCATAGTCGAGGCATGCCAGACATTTACAGGTAAATCCAAGGAATTTTTATTTGAAATAAACCAGGATAGATACGAAGAGTACAAAGGCAAAATCAAGTACTTCAAGGTTGAAGACAGGCATACATCCTACGAGTCGGTTTTAGACTATCTCGGCAAAGCTCCAAAGAGCAAAGCCACTAGCTGGGCAAAAAGATGCATGGAAGCTCATCAGCATTATGACAAAACGAAGCTCTATTACGTACTCGACACGTACCACCGTGAATGCATCCACATGGCGCTTGAAGAAATATGCGCCAAGGACATCGACACCGTGATGATTTCAGACCTGGACGAGATCCCGAGCTTGCATGCTATACACGAAGCGCAGAACTTGAATAGCGAAAAGCCACTCGTTCTTAAGCAAAAAGAATTTTCCTATTTTCTCGATTATTATAAAAACTCAAACTGGCTTGGCACGGTTATTGGAAAGTACGGAAAGATCAGAGATTGCTCATTAAATGAGCTTAGAATTGACTCCAAATTGACAAGAGCTGTCGTCAACTGCACACCTCTAGAAACAGGGGGTTACCATTTTACGACATGTGGCTCAATCCAGGAAATCAAGCAAAAGATAAGCTCATGGGCGCATCAAGAGTTTAACAATCGATATGTGACTGACACTCTAGAAGAGAAAATAAAGACAGGCCAAGACCCATTTTCCAGAAACTCGGGGACAATCTTCAAACGAGTTTCAATCGACGACGAAAGCTTCTATGACAAAGAAATGAAGCATGTCATCAAAGATTTCCCCAACCTCTTGTCGAGTAGCGAGATTGAGGTCGTGAAAAGCTCAATACTTGGCGATTTACTCAGCAAAATAAGACTATACCTGCCACGATTAACCGACAAAGTCAAAACACTAATCTGCTCAATAAAAGTAGGCATAAGATTATGATCGGAACACGCTTTTTCCCTGGTCAAGGCCTGGGAAACCAACTCTGGGTATACGCAGCCGCACGATCGATTGCTGAATATCATCAGACTTCATTTCGAGTTCTAGATGCTCATCTCTTTAAAGGCGATTCATTTCTAGATATTAAGACAGTGGCAGGCAATTTACCTGAACATACAGAGTCAGCGCCCGCAAGCATGGACGGAGCGCGATTAATGAAGGAGCAATTATTTTATGACCATGAATTAAAATACTTCGCATCGGCCTACGATCAAAGAGTTGAAACAATAAAGGGTGACACTATTATAGAAGGGCTCTTTCAAAGTGAAAAATATTTTTACTCTAATCTGTCAAGACTGCGTGAATGGGTCAGGCTGAAAGATGACTATTTGATCAGTTCTCGCAAGCACTCTGACCAGTGCGTCATTAATGTTAGAGGCGGTGAATACAAGCGCCACCAATCTCTTATCCTGCCTAGATCTTATTGGGAGCATGCAATCAACAACATGAAATCAAGATATGGCGTGCAGGATTTTCTGATCGTCACAGATGACGCGAACTATGCTTCAAGGCTCCTGCCGAAGATACCAATCCTAGAGGGAAACATTGGAGATTGCTACGCAGCATTACACGGAGCTGGATATATCATTGTGTCTAATTCGAGCTTTTCATACTTTCCCATCAAAACTAGGAATGACAAGCCCCCAGTCATTGCACCTTTTCTTTGGTCAAGGCCCTGCAATCAACAATGGCGATGGGCTTCTCCTGCAAACTTGTATGAGGGTTGGCTGTGGCAATCGATGGATGGGGAGCTGATTGACCTTCAAACTTGCCTGAACGTCGCGGACAAGACACTAGCCTTTTATCTGAATGAATTGAATGTATGCACCACAGAAAGAATAATTCTCAAAGATACTAGACTGCAGAAAATCATCCCCACTAGGCTTAAGCTGCTTATCAAGAAAGCATTGTCTAAGCTATTTCCGATGTGGATTGGCTAGCCATGAAAGGAGATCACAGATGAACCAAGCTGAGCGAGTCGCCTCTGCAAAAAGCCACAAACTGTCTGTAAGACTGCAGCTTGAACACTAGATATGTCAACTCCGGATGGGCGGCATAAGAAGACACTTCAAGAAGTCGTCACGCATTACAACCTATGTCTATCTCAGAATCCCAAGGGCACGGACCAGTCATGGCCCAAGTCATATGTAGAAAGGTTTTATAGCAAGGTGTTCGCAGGATGCGCCAATCAAAACATAACATTGATGCAAATTGGCAAGGACCAAGAAAGATCATTAATCATGTGGTGTCAATATTTTTCTAATGCGCAGATTTATGGCTGGGATGGGGAGTCAACGCTAGCAGTTAGAGCCTCGATGAACAATGGCAAGCTCGGAGACATAGCCAAAGAACCAATCGAGTCGGTTTTAATGACCCCAGTTGAGGCGGACACAATCTTGCAAAGACGGTTTGATGTGATCATTGAAAAGAGATCAACTACACTAGAAGAGCAGGTC
>Ga0310330_100227_pt1 | contig 16568 bp, 17 predicted proteins | sample LakMicDCLTotalB5_FD_195544 | JGI IMG/M metagenome (GOLD analysis project Ga0310330, IMG submission 195544) | Enriched freshwater cyanobacterial communities from Lake Michigan, Michigan, United States - MI23.DCL.Total.B5 (v2) (version 2) | ecosystem: Environmental > Aquatic > Freshwater > Lake... | reverse complement strand
AGATTCAACACAAAGCGATCGGCAATTGATCCTATTGTCAAACCAGGCGATGGTCATTCCGCATTAAATGATCTATCGAAGGAAAAAGGATTACGGGCATCGATAGTTGTTCTGCATTCTGCCCAATCCTTGCAGCGGGGCAATATGCACCGCTGCAGTTTATATCAGTTGCTTTTCCCCTTGCCCCCCCTCACCCCGCTTAAATCTCAGCCAACTCCAGGCGCAACCCCGGCAGCACCTCACCCCCCTCCAGGCCCTCGGCTTGCTCGATCCGCCGCGGTTCACCGCAAGCGGACCAAATCTCCACGGCCCGCTCCTCAGGCAGCAACAACCATCCCAGGCGTGCCCCATTGGCCTGATAGGAAGCCAGCTTTTGGCGCAGGGCAGTGGTGCCACGGCGGCCTTCATTGCTGAAGCTGGCCAGTTCCACCACCAGGTCGGGGCAGAGGGGGGCAAAGCCGCGGCGCTGCTCGGGGGTGAGCGCGTCCCAGCGATCCAGCCTCACCAGCGAGGCATCGGGACTGAGCACGGAGCCGTCCGGCAGGCGGAAGCCGGCGGAACTGTCGAACACCTTCCAACCGCCCTGGTGGTCGGCCCACTGCAGCAGGGGCATCACCAGGCGGGAATTGCGGGCGCCTGTCTCACTGCCGGTGGGGGTCAGCGCAATCAGCTGGCCATCGGCTCCGAGTTCCAGCACCGCCTCCGGGTTGGCAGCACAGACCAGGGCGAATTGATCGGCGGTGAGGCGCGGATCATTGGGGAACCGCAGGGGCACAAAGGCATCCCCGGGTTCAGGCAGGAGATCGGCCCGAGAGTCACCCAGGGGAACGGGCGTGGCTGCGAGGGTCATGGCGCCTCGTCAGGACGCTCAACTACGTTAGCCAGCTCACCCCTGATTTCCCCAAGCCCGCCAGACCGGGCTCTTGGCACTGGAGGACTCAGCGGCGCCCTTATTCCGTGCCCGTATTCCGTTCCGGCCCGCAGGCCGGTGAGGGTGAGGCGAATCTGCTCCGCCATCGTCAGCGGTTGCAGCTGCCTCCTGCTGAGCAGCGTCCGAAACCGGGTCAGGTCCCCCTGGTAGTTGTCGTGAACCGCCCCGCTCAGGATCTCTGGGCTGATCACGGCGGCGCCGGTTTCATCGCCCACCAGCTGGGCCAGCTCCTGCAGGGTGAGGGTGTCGGTGCAGGCGTCAATGCGCTGTAGACAGCCTGGGGCATCCGGCTGCTGGAGCAGCTGCCAGCTCAGCGCCATCAGCGATTCCACGCTCACGTAGCTGCGCGTCACCCGATGGGGGGCCCGGATGCGGATCGCCTCGCCCGCCATCGCCTGCAGCAGGACATCCCCCAGGGCAAACTTCTGGGGCCTGGTCATGAACTGCCCCGAGGCCGCGAACACGCGGAACACCACCGCCATGCGGCTGGCGGCTTCCCGCTCCAGCAGGGATTCTTCCTCCTGTTTGAGGCTGGCGTAGGGGTTGCCGTCCAGATCCGGCGGCTGGCCATCAAGGGCGGCCGCCGCCCCTGAGGAGGTTGTCACCACCGGCATTGCTGGCCAAGCGTGCAACAGCTGGCCCACCGTCGCCGTGATCGCCCGATTGCTGGCCACGTAGGCCTCCAATCCCAGCTCAGCGACCTTGTCGCGAGTGAGAAAGGCCAAATGCAGAAGGCCTGCGGGGTCAGGCACTTCCGTGATCGCCGCCAGGGGCCTGGCCAGCACAGGCCCCTGGCGGCTGCCGAACTCCACCCAGCGCTCGCGGCTGGCAAAAGGAATCACCTCCCGCCGCAGGGCCTCCGGCCCATGGGCCTGCTCGTAAGCGTGCAAGGCCGTGCGGCCAAACCAGCCGCTGGCACCGGTGAGCAGGTAGGGGCCAGTCATCCCAAGCTCTCCAGGAGCTGCAACGGCGCGTGGATGGTGGCATCAGCCCTGGAGCAATGCCCATAGCCGTAGGCCGCTGCGGCAAAGCGATAGCCCGCCCGCTGCGCGGCCTCTTGATCGGCTTCTGTGTCGCCCACGTACCAGTGGCTGGCGCCATCCTTGCGGTGCAGCTGCTCGAGGCAGCTGGCTTTGCTGAAGGGCGCCCCTGGTGCTTGCGGGGCGTGCAGGCTTTGGAATAGGGGAGCCAGGTCACACCCCGCCAGGATCTGCTCGGCCAACGGGCGGGGCTTCAGGGTCACCAGATGCAGCTCCCATCCGGAGCTCTCCAAGGTTTCCAGGAGCTCCCTGGCGCCGCCAAACAACTGGTAATCCTTCCAGCCCAGCTGGTCGTGGTGGGTCCGAAACTGGCCGAGGAGCTCGCCAAGCAGGCTCTCCCTGCCGTGCTGGGGCAAGCCCAATAGCTCGGGCAGGTAGTGCTTCAGGGGCGGGCCGATCTGGTCGCGCAGCTGGCTCAGGGTGGGGGGCGCCAAGGCCAGGGACTCGCAGGCCACCACAATCGAGGCATGGATGCCCCTGGCGCTGTCGATCAGCGTGCCATCTAGATCAAAGCCCACCAGGCCCGGCCTCATGGCTCCAGGCCGCGCTCCAGGATCAGGCGCCGCAGGGCAGGATTCTGCTGGTAGGGGCCATCAACATGGTCAATCGTGAGCCGTTCATCGGCCGCAATCGCCCGGGTGAGCCGTTCGCCGTTGATCACCTCCCGGCAAGAAAGCTGGCCCCGGTGCAACGGAATGGCCAGGTAAAAATCATCGTTGAAGCTGGCCGAATCAAACACGTAGCCGGTCCCTAGATCGCGGCGGGCATAGATCCCTCGCACAAGATCTTCCAGATAACGCCGCTCCCGCTCCGGGATTGGCCGCCGTTCCTGGCCAGAGCCACCACACATTTCCGCCGCTTTGCGGAAGGCCTGATACCAGGCATCCACCTGGTGGGGCAAGGAGCAATAGGGCGACACGGGCACACCGCCTTGGTCAATGTCGATGTGGCGCTCCCAGGTGCGAGCGCCCTTGGCATAGCTGATCAGCATCGAACTCTGCCAATCGCCCATCTCGTGGCTTGAGAAGCCAATCACATGGCCCGGGTAACGCCCGCGCAGATAATCAATCTGATTGAGTTGCAAATCACCATCTTCCGATGGATAGAGCGACACGCAATGGTTGATCGCCAAGGGGATCGACCTGTTCTCAAAAAACCGCACACAATCATCAATTGTCTTCTCATTGGCGCCGCCGGTGGAGATGATCACCGGCTTGCGCAGGCGGGCGATCCGCTCCAACAGGGGCCAGGTGCTGATATCGGAGCTGGCCACCTTGATCAGGGGCAAATCAAACAAGCCGCAGAGATCCACCGAGGCCTCATCGAAAGGCGTGGCCATCGGGATGCAACTGCAGTTGCGAATTTCATCGACCAGGGCCTTGAATTCCTCGATCGAGAGCTTGGTGCCTTCCGTTTTCTTGATGTAGCGCGACTCGGTGTAGCCCTTGAAGGCCGGGTGAACGAACGAGTCCACATCACGGAACTGCAGCTTGATCGCCGTGCGCACCGAGTTCATGCGCGCCACCATGGCAAAATCGCGAACAATCTGTAGCCCCCTGGCTAAATCACCCCAGTGATTATTGGCCAGTTCCAACACAAAAAGGTTCTCAAAGGTGCGGCGATCTTCAGCTGAAATAAAAGAATTCACGGCTTAATCACCTCCGGCCCAGGCCCCTGGCCCATCAGATAGGCCCGCGCCGCTGCCAAAAGCTCGTCACTGAGGTGGGGATACATGTCATCGAGTTCCGGGGTGCGGATCACGCCCTGGAGCATGCGTGATTTCAACCTTGGCTCAAACTCCTGCAGGGGATCCAGCCGCACCACAGCCACCCTCGGCGCCTGGGAATCACCCAGAAAGGCCGGCAATTCCAGATCGATTTGTTCAAGGCCCTCCAACAACAAGGTGGGCAATCCAAAGGCCCGGCTAACAGCAGCAAAGTCGGGAAAGGTGACCCCCGAGGCAGGCGAGGCACCGTGTTCGCGGCCAAAGAAATTTTGCTGGGTCTGGCGGATTGAAAGATAGCCGCCATTATCGAGCACCAGCAGGGCAATATTGGCGTGGCTATTGGCGAGGGTCTGCAACTCCTGCAGGTTCATCATCAACGATCCATCGCCGGCCAGGGCCAGGGTCAAACCGCCCAAACCATCCCGTTCGGCCGCCTCAGCGGCGCCAAGGGCGGCCGGCAAGTCGTAGCCCATGGAGGCACAGCCGCTATTACTAAACATGCGGCGACCCGCCACCATCGAGAGAATCTGAAAGGGCACGATGCAGGCTGTGGCATCACCACACACCACCCGGGACCCGGCTGGAAGATAACGATCCAGGCCAAAGATCAGGTGATAGGGATTGATACCCGTGCGGCCCTCTCGGGGATAATCCCCGGGCTTCGGGTCCAGGCGCTGGCGCAGTTGGGCGCAGCGTTCAATCCAACCCTCCCGCGCCGAAGCGGGCGGCAAACCTGCAGCCGGAAGGGCCTGCAGCAAGGCAGGAACAAAGTCGGCCAGATCGGCCTGAATCGCCTGGCTGAGCCGCAGATAGGGCTTGCGCAATTCCGCCCCGTCCACATCCACCATCACGACAGCGGCACGGCTTGCAAAGCTCTCCCAGTTATAACTCACCTGGCGAATGTTCAAGCGTGAGCCGAGCACAACCAACAGGTCACAGGCCTGCACGGCCAGGTTGCCGGCCCGGGTGCCGATTGTGCCGGGCCGGCCGGCGAACAGGGGGTGGTCATTGGCAAAGGTGTCATGGCTCCAGGCCGTCACCACTGGAGTTCGGCAACGCTCGGCCAGCTCGCGCACGGCGGCCTGGGTGCCGGAAAGCAACACCCCCGTGCCGAGTAACAGCAGGGGCCGCTCTGCGGCTGCCAACCGCGCCACCAAGGCCTGAATCGCCGCAGGGTCGATCCCAGGGCGATCCTCAGATGGGAGCTCAAACGGGGCCCCTAAAGCGCCTGTCAGGCACTCGAGCCGCTGGCCCTGCAGGTTCACCGGCACCTCCAGCCACACCGGCCCAGGCCGGCCCGACACCGCTAGGGAGTAGGCCTGATCCACGGCGTTTACCACGTCGCCAGCAGAGCGCAGGGACGTGAAGGATTTCACAAACGTTGGTATGAATTGGCTCGATCGCGCCTCCTGATCCCCCAACTGACGCAGCCCCAACTCCGGGCAAGCATCTACCAAGGTGTCGGTACGACCCTGACCCGACACGATCACCATGGGCATCGAATCGGTATAGGCACCAAAGACGCCATTGAGGGCATTAATCGCCCCCGGGCCCGCGGTAACGCAAACGAGGGCAGGCCGATTCGTGATGCGGGCATAGCCCTCCGCGGCCATGGCACAGGCCTGTTCGTGGTGCAGATAAACGCACTTGATGCCCTCTGCCTCGCCAAAGGCATCGTTGAGATGCATGGCGCCACCACCGGTCACCGAAAAACAGGTGTCGATGCCGAGCCGAGCCAAGCGGGCGGCAACGTAATCGGAAACTTTCATCTGGCGAACTCCAGCACGATCTCCCACTCCCTCGGCAGCATCGCCTCCGTCGGCCCTGGATCGGTTCCCAACAACGCAGTCGCTGCGGCAGGCGCTTTCATCCCAGGTGACCTCACCATTCTCGGGGTTCCATGCCGTGGCATGGGTGGGAAGGCTGAAGCCGATCGCCGCCTACAGAACGAGGAATTGGAGTTTGTCGCCAAGGTGGGATCGGAATCATGGTGTTCGCTGCCCAAGGGATCAAGCAGCCAAGGGGGGCATCTCGATGAGGGAGAGGTTCCCATCGCGGGCCCCCCTGACTAGATCCACGCTGATGCGCTGGTCAAAGCTCACCAAGCGGCCGCCCTGGGCTACGGCTAGCGCCAGGAGGTAGCAATCGGTGATCTGGCGGGGGCTAAGGAGCCGCTGCCAATCGATCAGGCCCGGCTCTAACAGGCTGACGGCCTCAGGCCAAAACTGGTGACTGGCATGCCCGCAGGCTTCGGCCAGGCGCTCGGCCACCTGGGCCGCAGGGCGATGGTTGGGATAGGCGGGCTGGGACATGATCCGTACCACACCGTTTTCAGTGATTGGGGTGGTGGCCCAGCCGTGCTCCTGGTGCTGAGCCAGCCAGTGGCTGGCAGCCCTGTGCATCACATGGCCAGAATCCAGCAGGGCGATGATCACATTGATATCGAGCAGAGCCCGCATCAGAGGCCTTCCTTATCACGCAGCTGGTCAATTTGTTCGTTGGTTACCAATTTCTGGCCCAAGGCCTGGAAAGGTCTGAATCCCCCAACCCCTGCAGCGCCAGTCTCTCCCTTGCCGCCCTCGCCAGCCATGGCGGCTCGCAACAGCATGGAGACCACCTGGCCTGCGGATGTGCCCTGCCTCCGGGCCAGCTCCTTGGCCGCAGCCAAGACATCGTCCTCGATGTCCAAGGTGGTGCGCATCGATCGATTAAATCATCTACTCATCATAGCATCAGCGCATCAGTTCTTGTCGGGGGCAGGCAGGGGGCCTAGCCCTTGGTGGCTGCGGCAATGAGGATCTCCACTTCCTTCTGCAGCATCGCCTCGGTCAGCCCCGGGTAGGTGCCCAAAAACAGGGCCTGCTGCATCAGCAGGTCGGCCCCCTCCATCTGCGGCACCACCGAGCGGATGGCCTGGGGTTGATCGCGCAGCAGTCCCTGGAACACGGGCTGGCGCAACAAATTGCCGCCAAACAGCATGCGCGTGCCGATTGCTTCGGCCTCCAGCCCCTGGGCCAGCTCAGCGCGGCTGCAGGGCCCATCGGGCTTCACCCGCAGCAGGAAGCCAAACCAGCTGCAATCGCTGCGGCAGCCACTGCCATCCCAGGCCCATTCGCCGGTTTCGGGGTTCACCCCCGTGGCATGGGTCGGCAGGCTGAAGGCAACCACATGGCTGAGGGGCTCCAGCGCACGCCGCAGCCAACGCCAGTTGGATCGGCGCGCCTCAATGAAGCCCGGCAGCCGCCGCAGTTGTACCCGGCCGATCGCCGCTTGGAGATCGAGAGGTTTGAGGTTGTAGCCCAGGTGGGAATAGATGTATTTGTGGTCGTAGCCCTCGGGCAATTCCCCCAGGCTCCAGCCGTAGCGTTTGCCGCAGGTGTCATCCCGGCCACTGGGGCACCAGCAATCGCGGCCCCAATCGCGCAGGCTTTCGCAGATGCGCCGCAGCCGTTGGTCGCGCACCACGTTCACGGCGCCGCCCTCCCCCATGGTGAGGTGGTGGGGCGGATAGAAGCTTTGGGTGCTGAGATCACCCCAGGCCCCGGTGTAGCGCGCCACCCGATCGGGTCCTTCATCGAGGCCGGGGCTGTTGTCGCTAAAGCCCAACGATTCAGCCATCGCTCGGGGCATCGAATAGCTGCTGCCGAGGGCATCGCAGTTGTCTTCGATCAGCCAGAGATCATGGCGGCGGCAGAAGGTCAGCACCGCGCCCAGGTCAAAGGGGTTGCCGAGGGAATGGGCCACCATCACGGCCTTGGTCTTACCGGCCTGGTAGGCCGCCTCCAGCTGGTCCACCCGCAGGTTGGTTGTGGTTGGATCGGCGTCCACGAACACCGCCGTGCAGCCGTTCTGGAGGATTGGCGCCACGGTGGTGGGGAAGCCCGCAGCGCAGGTGATCACCTCATCGCCTGGGCACAGCCGCCGCTCTGGTTTGATCAGCGGCGACATCAAAGCACTGAGGGCCACCAGGTTGGCGGAGGAGCCCGAATTCACCAGCAGGCTGGAGCGCACCCCCAAAAACGCCGCCAGTTCCTGCTCAAAGGCGTCGCCTTCCGGCCCCAGGGTGAGCCAGAAGTCCAGGCTGCTTGCCACCGCCGCCTCCACCTCGTCCTCCCTGAAGACACGCCCGGCATAGGGGATCGGTCCGCCGTTGTAGGCAGCACGGTCCGGGTCGTCGCCAGGCCTAAAGCCGCGATGGGCGGAGCGGGCATAGCGGCGGGTCAGCGCCAGGATCTCGGCCTTGAGGGCGGCAAGCTCCGAGTCGGAGAGCTCCCTAGATCCCTCCTCCCCGGGAGGTTCGAATCGCGAGCCAACGGGCCCATCCATGGCTGTCATTAGAACGCCTCCCTAGCTGGATGCGACATAGCGCTCGATCTGCTCCAGGCAAAGGGCCCTTGCTGGCTCGCCAGCCCCAAAGCGCCTGTACCAAGCAATCGTTTCGCCAACGGTAGTGGCGAAGTCCCAGCGAGGACGCCAGCCAAGTTTCTGGAACGCCTTATCAATACTGAGGTCGAGTCGGCCAGCCTCATGGGGCGCCGCCGCGTCGGACCCATCCCGCCAGCTGCCCGGCCAATGGCGCAGCACCTCCTCCACCAATTGGGCGACGGAGCGGTTGGTTTCCCGGTCGGGGCCGAAGTTCCAGGCCGAGGCCAGGCTGGAATCGGCAAAGAGCCGCTCGGCGAGCAACAGGTAGGCGCCCAGGGGTTCAAGCACGTGCTGCCAGGGACGGGTCGCCGCAGGCGAGCGCACCGCAATCGGCTCGCCGGCCTGGAGGGCCCGGATCGCATCGGGCACGATCCGCTGCTCCGCCCAATCGCCCCCGCCGATCACATTGCCCGCCCGGGCCGAGGCCAGGGCCAGCAGGGGGGATTGGTGGGCCGCATCTCCGCAGAAACTGGCCCGCCAACTGGCAATCGCCAACTCGGCGGCCGCCTTGCTGCTGCTGTAGGGGTCATGGCCGCCGAGGGAATCGAGCTCCCGGTAGGCGTACTCCCATTCCCGGTTGTCATACACCTTGTCGGTGGTGATCAACACGGCAGCGCAGCGCTGCTGGATCGACCTGAGGGCTTCAAGCACATGGCAAGTGCCGAGCACATTCGTCTGCCAGGTCTGCAGCGGTTCGAGATAGCTGCGCCGCACCAGGGGCTGGGCGGCCAGGTGAAACACCACCTCCGGCTGGAAGGCGTCCAGCCGCAGGCGTAGGCGATCCAGATCGGCCAGATCGGCCCGCTCATCGCGCCGCAGCAAGGGGGCAATCCCTAACGACTCGTAGAGACAGGGCCCGCCCCCATCACTCGGAGCCAGGCCATAGCCCTCCACCTCCGCGCCCCAGTGCAGGAGCCAAAGGGCGAGCCAGCTGCCCTTGAAGCCCGTATGGCCACTCAGCCAAACGCGGCGTCCCCGCCAGAACTCCGGCGTGGAGGTGGCGAAGCCCGCTGCGCCTAGGGAGCCCATGGAGTGGGCGGCACTCACCATGTTTTCCAAGGGGCCCGGCCCTGCTGCCAAAGCTCGTCGAGCAGCTGCTTGTCGCGCAGGGTATCCATCGGTTGCCAGAAGCCCTGGTGCTCGTACGCGTTGAGCTGACCCGTGGCGGCAATCAAGGGCAGGCAATCGCGCTCCCACACCGAATCATCCCCCTCGATGGTGCTGAGCACCTCCGGTTCGAGCACAAAGAAGCCGCCATTGATCCAGCTGCCATCCCCCTGGGGCTTCTCCTCAAAGGCCAGCACCCGGCCACGCTCGAAGGCCAGGGAGCCAAAGCGTCCAGGCGGCTGCACGGCGGTGAGGGTGGCCCAGCGGGCTTCGCGCCGGTGGTGGGCAATCAGGGCCGTGATATCGATATCGGCGACGCCATCGCCATAGGTGAAACAGAAGCTCTGCCCTTCCAGGTAAGGGGCCACGCGCTTCAGCCGACCTCCCGTTGAGGTGCTGTCCCCCGTATCCACCAGGGTGACCCTCCAAGGCTCGGCCTTACGGGCATGCACCTCCATGCTGTTATCAGCCATGTCGAAGGTGACATCGCTGGTGTGCAGGAAGTAATTCGCAAAATATTCCTTGATCACATAGCCCTTATAGCCGCAACAGATCACAAAGTCATTGATGCCGTGCGCCGCATAAATCTTGAGAATGTGCCAGAGGATCGGCCTGCCGCCCACCTCCACCATCGGCTTCGGCCTGAGGTGGGTTTCTTCGCTAATCCGCGTTCCCAGGCCCCCCGCCAAAATCACCGCCTTCATGGCGTGAGCCGATCTGTTCTAAGCATCTGAGCCACGGCGCTCGGCAAAGTGTACAACCGCCAACAAGCTTGACCTGACTACGGATTGCCCAACTAAAAGGACAGATCCCATGACTAATGCCCCATAAGTAGGCCACTGGACATGGGATCTCCGATCGGTCGCAGCGCTTAGTGATCCACTGCGCTTAACGGTAGCTCCTACGCCTTCACCGCCTCCTGCTCCGCCAACACCTTCTCCAGCCCTGCCAGGTCTTCGTCGGTGATCTTGGTCTGCATCGGGCAATGCTTGGGACCACACATCGAGCAGAACTCGGCCTGCTTGTAGATATCGGCAGGCAGGGTTTCGTCGTGGTATTCGCGGGCCCGCTCGGGATCCAGCGACAGGTCAAATTGCTTGTTCCAATCGAAGGCGTAGCGGGCGCGGCTCAGTTCATCGTCGCGGTCGCGGGCGCCGGGGCGATGGCGGGCGATATCGGCGGCGTGGGCGGCAATCTTGTAGGCGATCAGGCCGTTGCGCACATCTTCCGGGTTGGGCAGGCCCAGGTGCTCCTTGGGGGTCACGTAGCAGAGCATGGCGGTGCCATACCAGCCGGCCATGGCGGCGCCGATGGCGCTGGTGATGTGGTCGTAGCCGGGGGCGATGTCGGTCACCAGGGGACCGAGCACATAGAAGGGCGCCTCGCTGCACTCCTCCATCTGTTTGCGCACGTTGAATTCGATCTGGTCCATGGGCACGTGGCCAGGACCTTCCACCATCACCTGGATGTCGTGCTTCCAGGCCCGGCGGGTGAGATCGCCCAGGGTCTTGAGTTCGGCGAGCTGGGCCTCATCGGAAGCGTCATGCAGGCAGCCAGGACGCAGGGAATCGCCCAGGGAGAAGGTGCAGTCGTAGCGCTTGAAGATCTCGCAGATGTCGTCGAAGCGGGTGTAGAGGGGATTTTGCTTGTGGTGGTAGAGCATCCACTGGGCCAGGATGCCGCCGCCGCGACTCACAATCCCGGTGAGGCGACCCTTCACCTTGGGCAGGTGCTCGATCAGCAGGCCGGCGTGGATCGTTTGGTAATCAACGCCCTGCTGGCAATGCTTTTCGATGATGTGCAGGAAGTCCTCTTCCGAGAGCTTCTCGATGGAGCCATGCACACTTTCGAGGGCCTGATACACCGGTACCGTGCCGATCGGCACCGGAGAGGCGTTGATGATGGCCGTGCGCACCTCATCGAGGTTGACGCCGCCGGTGGACAGGTCCATCACCGTGTCGGCGCCATACTTCACTGCAAGCTCGAGCTTGGCCAGCTCCTCGTTGATATCGCTGGCGTTGGGTGAGGCGCCGATGTTGGCGTTCACCTTGCAACGGGAGGCGATGCCGATCGCCATCGGCTCGAGGTTGGGGTGGTTGATGTTGGCCGGGATGATCATCCGACCCCGGGCCACCTCCTCCATCACCAGCGACTCGGGCAGATTTTCCCGCTTGGCCACAAAGGCCATTTCTTCAGTCACCACACCCTGGCGGGCGAAGTGCAATTGGGAGAAGTTGGCAGAACCGCGACGCTTCTCGATCCAGGCGCTACGCATAACAGAACTGGCGATGGATAGGTACCGGCCAAACCGGCAAGGGACGCCCAGCCTGAGTTCATCTCACTTCCCTGCGCCGGCATGACCCGGATCAGGTTCGGAGGGTGTGATCTCAGCCCGTGGGACGGCTGCTGAATCAGCTGGGCTGAATCAACGCTGTCTGGGCACCCCTAGTGACTTTCGAAACCTAGCAAGGCCGAAACGGGCCTGGTCGAATGAGCCTGGCTGAATGGAGCTGGCTGAATGGAGCTGGCTGAGGCTGAACCGGGCCTTAGCCCTGCAGCCCATTGAGGGCAGCCGCCACGACCCGGTGGTCGCTGTCCTGCTGCAAGGCCGCCAGGGCGGCTCGGGCCTCGATCGCCCAGGGGGCTGGCGGTTGCAGCTGGTCCCCCTGCCGCACCAGGCGTCCCAGGATCTCGGCCGCGCCCGCCCGCACCGTGCCATCGCCGTCGGCCTGGGCCAGCTGGGCCAGTTCGAGCAAATCGGCGGGCTCCATCTCGGGATGCTCCGCCACGGCCGACAGGATGCTGCAGCGCACCAGCCATTCCGGGTTGCGCTCAAAGGCCTTCAGCAGCAAGGGCCAGGCCCGCTGCAGCGAATGGCTCACCAGGGCATTGGCGGCCTCGGCCCGCACATTGGCGTCCCCATCGCTCTCCAAGGCGCCCACCAGGGCCTGCCAACCGGCCTCGTTGGGCTTCACGCCCAGGCCAGCGCAACTGAGGGAGCGCACCATGAAGGCGCTTTGCTGCAACCCGAGCAACAGCAGGGGCACCGCCTGGTCGGGCGGCAACTCCCGTAGGCCGGCCAGGGCCGGCATGGCCCGGCTGGGATCTCCCGAGAGGATGGCCTCGCGCCGCTGGTCCAGGGTCATGGCTCCAGGGTAGGCAGCCCAGGGCCGGTGGCGTTTTGGCCAGCAGGCTTAAGGGGCTAGGCCCGTGGGCTCAGGCGGGCGGACCCGGTTGGCGCAGGGCGGCCAGGAGTGCCCGGCGGCGACGGCGGCGGGAGAGGGCGCTATGGCCGAGAAGGCCGACGCCGATCAGCAAGGCAGGCAGGACCTGCCAGCGATCCGGGCCCTGGCGCAGCAGCAGGGCCACCAGGGCCAACACAATCAGCAGCGGCGAGGACAGGGCCAGTAGGCCCCGGCTAAAGCCCTTCGGGCCGCTCATGGCTGGGGCCCCTCGCCGGCAGGGGTCTGCTTGCCGATCCAGCGCAACAAGCTCAGGGCCAGCACCCTCACCCCCACCGCCAGGGCCCCCTCATCGGGATCGAAGCTGTTGCTGTGCAGGGGCGTACAGCCGTTGGGGCCCGCCACCCCGAGGCGAAACATGGTGGCAGGGGTATCCCCCTGGAGCTGGGCGAAATCTTCGGCGCCGAGCGAGGGCTGCTCCAGCCAGATCACCTGGTCGCGGCCCAGCAGATCGCAGGCCGCCTCGGCGAGCAGCTGGGTGAGGGGGCCGTCGTTCTTCACCGGCGGAGCGATGCAGCGGTAGCGCACCCGAGCCTGGCCGCCGTGGCCCTGGCAGAGGGCCTGCACCGTGTCCTCAATCCAGCCGGGCAGGCGGGCATGCACCTCCAGATCGAGGCAGCGCACCGTGCCCAGCAGACGCACGTGGTCGGCGATGACGTTGTAGGCCTTGCCGCCCTCGATGCGGCCAAAACTGACCACAACCGGATGCAACGCATCAAGGCGGCGGCTGATCGCCTCCTGCAGGCCGCTCACCACCCGGGCCGCGATCCAGATCGCATCGGTGGACTGGTGGGGCCGGGCGCCATGGCCGCCCTCGCCCAGCACCTCCACCTCCAACTCGCCGGCGGCAGCGGTGAGGCTGCCGGTGCGCACGCCAATCGAGCCCACCGCCAGGCTGGGGAACACGTGCAAGCCAAACAGGGCGTCCACCCCCTCCATGGCCCCATCGGCGACCATCCAGGCCGCCCCTTCGGCCGTTTCCTCCGCCGGTTGGAACAGCAGCCGGATTCGGCCGCTGAGCTGGGCCGCCAGGGGCGCCAACAAGCGCGCCACCCCCAGGCCCACGGCGCTATGTAGGTCATGGCCGCAGGCATGCATCAGGCCCTGGCGGGTGGAGGCCCAGGCGACACCCGTGCGCTCCTCCACCGGCAGGGCGTCCATGTCCACCCGCAGGGCCACCAGGGGAATCCCAGGCCCCTCGGGCCCCAGCTCTGCCAAAACACCTGTACGGCCCACCGCCTCGCGCACCCTCCAGCCGAGGGCACGCAGCTCGCCGGCGACCAGGGCAGCGGTCTGCTGTTCCTGGCCACTCAGTTCCGGGTGGGCGTGGAGGTGGCGCCGCAGGGCGATCAAGTCGGGCAGGGCCGCCGCCAGGGCGGCTTCTAGGCCAAACGTCCGCCAAAGGTCATTGCCAGCGAGCCCAGGCTCGGGGATCAGCCCTTGCTGCGCGTTCTGGGGGCTCGCCTGGGGGGCGGCCTGGGCCTGGGCGGCGGAGGTCATCGGCTGGCCAGGGCGAGGAAGTTCTCGAGGGCGTGCACCGGCTCCGGAGGCCAGCGCCGGATCTGGGACAACCATTCTGGCTGGCGGTAGCGGGGATCGAGCCCGGAGGCCGCCGCCCAGTGGCTCTCCGCCTCACCGGCAGCGCCCCGTTGCCACAGCAAGGCCGTGAGGCCAGCCCGGGCATCGGCGAAGAGGGGATAGCGGCGGATCAAGTTGCGCAGCTGCCGTTCGGCCTCCTCCAGGTCGCCCAGCTGGAAGGCGGCCAGGGCGGCGCTGGAGCGGGCCATGGCAAAGCTGGGCCGGGCATCGGCCGCCGCCGTGAAGCTGGCCCGGGCCGCCGGCCAGTCGCCGCGGGAGCCCTGCACGTTGCCGAGGTTGTAGAGGGCGGAGGCCTCGGCGGGATCGCGCTCCAGGATCCAGCGGTAATCGGCCTCGGCGGCGTCCCACTGGCCCAGGGACTCTTCGGCGGTGCCGCGGTTGAGGTGGGGATCGGCCTGCTCGGGATCGAGGGCGATGGCCTTGCCCTGGTTGGCGATGGCGGCCTGGGGATCGCCCAGGGCCAGGGCCACATTGCCCCGGTTGCTCCAGGCCGCCGCATCGCCGGGAGCCAGCTCCAGCACCTGGTCCCAGAGGGGCAGGGCGTCGCCGAAGCGGCCGTCGCGGCTGGCGCTGAGCGCCTGGTCGAAGAGCTGGGGCAGGCTCAACTGCACCACCAGAAACACCGCCAGCAGGGAAGCGATCACGCCGCTTCCTCGCCCAGGGCCAGGTGGGCGCGGCCGGCCTCGGTGATCACCCGGCCCCGGGGCGTGCGTTGCAGCAGGCCCTGTTGCAAGAGGAAGGGTTCCACCACCGCCTCCAGGGTGGCGGAATCCTCGCCCAGGGCAGCGGCCAGGGTGTCAAGGCCCACGGGGCCGCCGCCGTAACCCTCCTGCAGCAGGGTTAACAGGCGCCGGTCGCTGGCATCAAGGCCGCGGCCATCAACCCGATGCAGGCTGAGGGCCTGATCCACCAGGGCGGCGCCGATGCGGCCATGGCCCCCCACGGACGCCACATCGCGCACCCGCCGTAGCAGCCGGTTGGCAATCCGGGGGGTGCCGCGGCAGCGGCGGGCCACCTCGAGGGCGGCGGCGCCATCGAGGTCCACCTGCAACAGCCCGGCGGCCCGCACCACGATGGCCTGGAGGTCCTCCAGCCCGTAAAACTCGAGCCGCTGGATCAGGCCGAACCGATCACGCAGGGGCGAGCTGAGCGAGCCGGCCCGGGTGGTGGCACCCACCAGGGTGAAGGGGGCGATCTCCAGGCTGCGGGTGCGGGCGGTGGTGCCCTTGCCAACGGTGAGATCGAGGCGGAAATCCTCCATGGCCGGATAGAGGATCTCCTCGGCCACCCGGTTCAGGCGGTGGATCTCGTCGATGAAGAGGAGTTCCTGGGGCTGGAGGTTGATCAGCAGGCCGACGATGTCGCGGGGGCGCTCCAGGGCAGGCGCGCTGGTGATGCGGCAGCGCACCCCCAGTTCTTCAGCCAGCACCAACGCCATGGTGGTTTTGCCCAGGCCCGGCGGGCCGTAGAGCAGCACGTGGTCGAGGGCTTCTTGGCGGGCCAGGGTGGCCTCCACGGCAATACCCAGCACCTGTTTGAGCTCCCGTTGGCCGATGTAGTCGGCCAGGCGCCGCGGCCTGAGGCTGTCCTCCCGCAGGATTGGCGCCTCGACTCCCGCTGCCCCTGGGCCCTCGGCGCCGAGGTCTGGGCTGGGGTGGTCGCCAGGGCTGAAGGCCGGGCCATCGCCGGGCAGGGGCGCTGGATCGACCAACCGCTGCTTCAGGCCGGAGGTCTGTGCCAAAGAGCCTGCCCCCAAACCCGCCCCGGAACTCTCAGCCGAACCTGCAGCTACGCCGGCCTTGGCGGCTGCGTCACCAGGTTTGGACCGGCCGGAGCGGGCCGTGCCGGAGCCGGAGGAAACGATCGCCATGGGGCGAGGGTACCGGGGGCTCCCTAGGGTCGGAAGATCCTGGAGGCAAGGTCACAGCGGCGATGGCGAAGGGCGGAAGCAAGAGCGCCGCCAAGGCGAAGCGGGATGCCGCCAACAAGTTGCTGGCGGACAACCGCATGGCGCGCCACCAATACGAGATCCTCGAAACCCTGGAAACGGGCGTGGAACTGCTCGGCACCGAGGTGAAATCGATCCGGGCCGGCCAGGTGAACCTGCGCGATGGCTTCTGCCTGATCCGCAATGGCGAGATGCAGCTGCACAACGTGCACATCTCGCCCCACAGCCACGCCGGCCGCTACTTCAACCACGATCCGCTGCGGGTGCGCAAGCTGCTGGCCCACCGGCGCGAGATCGACAAGCTGCGGGGCTCCCTCGACCAGAAGGGCCTCACCCTGATCCCCCTCAACGTGCACCTCAAGGGCTCCTGGATCAAGGTGACGATCGGCCTGGGCAAGGGCCGCAAGCTCCATGACAAGCGCCAGGAGGAGCGGCGCAAGCAGGACGTGAAGGAAACCCGGGCCGCCATCGCCAGGCTCTGAGGGCAAGGGCTCGGGCCTGGCGCGATGGACTGCTGGCCAGAACCAGGCCGCCTCAGTTGGTCGAGGAC
>Ga0310330_100223_pt1 | contig 16805 bp, 12 predicted proteins | sample LakMicDCLTotalB5_FD_195544 | JGI IMG/M metagenome (GOLD analysis project Ga0310330, IMG submission 195544) | Enriched freshwater cyanobacterial communities from Lake Michigan, Michigan, United States - MI23.DCL.Total.B5 (v2) (version 2) | ecosystem: Environmental > Aquatic > Freshwater > Lake... | reverse complement strand
GCCCGAGCCCGAACCCGCCGCTGAGCCGGTTGAGGCCATCGAGGCGGCTGAACTCGACAGCGAGCTCGCCGCTGAGGCCGCCACCGAAGCTGCTATCGAAGCTGCCACCGAAGCCGCCCCTGAGGCCGCCACAGAAGCCGCGCCCGAGCCCAGCCCCGAGGCCTGAGGCCCGCCCCGGCTGGGCGGCAGGCAGAATCCGCCCAGCCATCAGCGGTCCGAATGCCACGCGCCAGGGTTCTTTCAGGGGTTCAGCCCACCGGATCCCTGCACCTGGGCAACTGGCTGGGGGCCATCCGCAACTGGGTTGATCTGCAGGACACCCACGACACGTTCTTCTGCGTGGTGGATCTGCACGCCATCACCGTGCCCCACGACCCGGAGCGCCTGGCGGCCGATACCCGCAGCACCGCCGCCCTCTACCTGGCCTGTGGCATCGATCCGGCCAAAGCCACGGTGTTCGTGCAAAGCCACGTGGCCGCCCACAGCGAGCTCTGCTGGCTGCTCAACTGCGTCACCCCGCTCAACTGGCTGGAGCGGATGATCCAGTTCAAGGAGAAGGCCGTGAAGCAGGGCGACCAGGTGTCGGTGGGCCTGCTCGACTACCCGGTGCTGATGGCCGCCGACATCCTGCTCTATGACGCCGACCTGGTGCCGGTGGGGGAGGACCAAAAGCAGCACCTGGAGCTGGCCCGCGACATCGCCCAGCAGCGCATCAACGCCCGCTTCGCCCCCCGGGATGCGGAGGGGGAGCCGATCCCGGTGCTGAAGGTGCCCGAACCACTGATCCTCAGGGAGGGGGCCCGAGTGATGAGCCTCACGGACGGCCGCAGCAAGATGAGCAAGAGCGACCCCAACGAGGGCTCGCGCATCAATCTGCTGGATCCGCCGGAGCTGATCACCAAGAAGGTGAAGCGCGCCAAGACCGATCCGGTGATGGGGCTGGAGTTCGGCAACCCCGAGCGACCGGAAACCGACAACCTGCTGGGCCTCTATGCCCTACTCAGCGGCAGGGGCCGTGAGGCCGCCGCCAGCGAGTGTGCCGCCATGGGCTGGGGCAGTTTCAAGCCCCTGCTGGCGGAGGTGCTGGTGGAGGCGCTGCGGCCGATCCAACAGCGCTACGCCGAGCTCAACGCCGATCCGGCCCAACTGGATCAGGTGTTGGTCCAGGGCCGGGAACGGGCCAGCACCGTGGCCAACGCCACCCTGGAGCGCACCCGGGGCGCCCTGGGCTTCCTGCCGGCCGGCTGAAGCCGTCAGCCCCTGAGCCGCCGAGGGGCGCCCCAGGGGCTGATCAATCCAGAAGGAAAGATAAAGGTGGCTGATCATTAAGCCCCGCAGCTCCGGCGTCGGCACACCCGTGGGTCAGGGGATGCCCCTGCATACGCACATCGCGTCTCATTTGTCCAGCCCCCGGGGACCCCGTCTCGCCATGGGTCTCGCCCGACCAGCAGGCTTGCCGCAACCGGATTCGTGTGCCGTTTGCTCAACTCCCTTCCGCTCCGCCGGGGACAGGCGTCCCCTTCCACCACCGCTGCCGCCACGGCCCTGGGCCTGCTGCTGCTGGCGGTGAGCTCCCTGGCCAGCCCCTCCCAGGGGAGCCAGCGGCGCAGCGGGGCCGAGCCTGAGCAGCGCGTGTACACGATCACCCCCGAGCGGCAGGCGCTGCTCAACACCATCCGCTATGCGGAAGGCACCTGGAAGCAGGGCGGCGAGGGCTACCGCACCCTGTACGGCGGCGGCCGCTTCGGCAGCCTGGCCCGCCACCCGGAGATCGTGGTCACCAAGCGCTACCGCAGCGCCGCCGCCGGGGCCTACCAGTTCCTGCCCAGCACCTGGCGCGAAGCCGCCACGAAGCTGGAGCTGCGCAGCTTCGAGCCCCGCAGCCAGGACCAGGCCGCCCTCTACCTGGTGGACCGCCGCGGCGTACTCGACCAGATCGATCGCCTGGGGCTCACCCGCGAGGTGATGGCGGTGCTGGCCCGTGAGTGGGCCTCCTTCCCCAGCGTCAGCGGCGGCAGCGCCTACGGCCAGCCGGTGAAGACCCCCGAGGAGCTGGCCCGCTTCTATCGCGACAACCTGGAGAGCCTGCGGGGCTAACCCCCCTCCGGCAAGGCCACTCCCGCCACCCGCAGCATCGACGACAGGTTCCAGACCCGCATCATCAGCCGATGCCAGGGGGCCATGGCCTCCAGGTCCACCGCCATCGGCGTCGAGCAGGCGCTCCGCAGGGCCCGGGCCGCAGCGATCGCCTGCAGGCCCTCCTGCAGGTCGCGCCGCAGGCATCCCTGCTCCCCGGGGGGGAGCAGCTGCTCAGGGGTGTGATCCAGCAGCACCAGCCCGCGCTGGAACCAGAACAGAAAGTCGTCGAACAGCGACTCCAGCAGCTGATCCAACAGCTGGCCTGGCTCCTGGGAGGGCTCCGGCGGGAACGGGGGGATGGGGGACGCAGTCACCCGCTCAGCCTAGGAAGAGCCCGAAAAGGCCTGCGTAGGATCGGGGTTGCCACCGCTCCGCCGTGACCGCCGCCCTCCTCGACACCCCGGCGATCCAGCTGCCGAAGACGAGCGAGAGCGAGCAACTGCTGCGCATCCGCCATTCCATGAGCCACGTGCTGGCCATGGCCGTGCAGCGGTTGTTCCCGAAGGCCCAGGTCACCATCGGCCCCTGGACCGAGAGCGGCTTCTACTACGACTTCGACAACCCGGATCCCTTCACCGAGGCCGACCTCAAGGCCATCAAGAAGGAGATGATCCGGATCATCAACCAGAAGCTCCCCCTCGAGCGCCTTGAGGTGAGCCGCGCCGAGGCCGAAGCGCGCATCCGGGCCCAGAACGAGCCCTACAAGCTGGAGATCCTGGCCGGCATCCAGGAGCCGATCACCCTGTACACCCTCGGGGAGCAGTGGTGGGACCTCTGCGCCGGCCCCCACGTGGCGAGCACCGGCGAGCTCAACCCCAAGGCGTTTGAGCTGGAGAGCGTGGCCGGCGCCTACTGGCGCGGCGATGAGAACAACGCCCAGCTGCAGCGCATCTACGGCACCGCCTGGGAAACCCCGGAGCAGCTGGCGGAACACCAGCGCCGCAAGCAGGAGGCCCTGCGCCGCGACCACCGCCGGCTCGGCACCGACCTGAATCTGTTCTCCATCGAGGACGAAGCCGGGGCAGGCCTGGTGTTCTGGCACCCCCGCGGCGCCCGCATGCGCCTGCTGATCGAAAACCTCTGGCGCGAGCTGCACTTCGAGGCGGGCTACGAGCTGCTCTACACCCCCCACGTGGCCGACATCAGCCTCTGGAAAACCTCTGGCCACCTCGACTTCTACAGCGAGTCGATGTTCGGCCCGATGCAGGTGGATGAGCGGGAATACCAGCTCAAGCCGATGAACTGCCCGTTCCACGTGCTCACCTACGCCAGCACCCTGCGCAGCTACCGGGAGCTGCCGATCCGCTGGGCCGAGCTGGGCACCGTGTACCGCTACGAGCGGCCGGGGGTGATGCACGGCCTGATGCGCGTGCGTGGCTTCACCCAGGACGACGCCCACGTGTTCTGCCTGCCGGAACAGATCAGCGACGAGATCCTGGCGATCCTCGATCTCACCGAACGGATCCTCTCCACCTTCGACTTCCGCCACTACGAGATCAACCTCTCCACCCGCCCGGAGAAATCGATCGGGGAGGACGCCGTGTGGGAGCTGGCCACCAATGGCCTGATCGCGGCCCTGGAGCGGAAAGGCTGGGCCTACAAGATCGACGAGGGCGGCGGCGCCTTCTACGGCCCCAAGATCGATCTCAAGATCGAGGACGCCATCGGCCGGATGTGGCAATGCTCCACCATCCAGCTCGATTTCAACCTGCCGGAGCGCTTCCACCTCGACTACGTGGCGGCAGACGGCTCACGGCAGCGGCCGATCATGATCCACCGGGCCATCTTCGGCTCGCTGGAACGGTTCTTCGGGATCATGACGGAGAACTACGCCGGCGATTTCCCCTTCTGGCTGGCCCCTGAACAGGTGCGCCTGCTGCCGGTGACCGATGAAGTGCTCCCCTACGCCGAGCAGGTGCTCAGCCAGCTCAAGGCGGCGGGCGTACGGGCCAGCATCGATCACTCCGGCGACCGCCTCGGCAAGCTGATCCGCAACGGCGAGCAGATGAAGATCCCGGTGCTCGGGGTGATCGGCGCCAAGGAGGCGGAGAGCCAGCAGGTGAGTCTGCGCAGCCGCCGCGACGGCGACCTGGGCAGCGTGGCCGCCGAGGTGCTGCTGGCGGCCGCCGCCGAGGCCAACGGTGGGCGCCTGGCGGGGCTGCCGCTGCCGGGATGACCAGCCTGCTGGCCGGCGACATCGGCGGCACCAAGACGCTGCTGGCCCTCTACGGCGTGGAGCACGGCGAGCTGCGGCAGCGCCGCTGCGAACGCTTTGTGTCGGCCGAGTGGGACGACTTCAGCGCCCTGGTGAACCACTTCCTGGCCTCCGGGCCCAGCGATGAGCCCCATCCGGTGAGTGCCTGCTTCGCCGTGGCCGGCCCCGTGCGCGGCGGCCGGGTGCAGCTCACCAACCTGCCCTGGCTCCTGGAGGAGGGCCCCCTGGCGGCGGCCTGTGGTCTTGGGGCGGTGGAGCTGGTGAACGATTTCGCCGTGCTGATCTACGGGCTCCCCCACCTCAGCAAGACCCAGCAGGCGCCGCTGCGCCCCCGCCCCGCCGACCCCCAGGCGCCGGTGGCGATCCTTGGGGCCGGCACGGGCCTGGGGGTGGCCTTCGGCGTCCCCACCCCCCAGGGGCTGGTGGCCATGGCCAGCGAGGCCGCCCATGGCGAATTCGCCCCCCGCAACCCCGAGGAGTGGGCCCTCAAGCAATGGCTGCAGGCCGATCTGGGGCTGCAGCGCCTCTCGATCGAGCGGGTGGTGAGCGGCACCGGCCTGGGGGAGGTGATGCGCTGGCTGCTGGCCACCGACCCCGCTGGCCCGGGCCACCCCCTGATGGCCGCCCCCCAGCTCGATCTGCCCGCCGCCGTGGCCGCAGCAGCAGCAGCCGGCGACGCCCTGGCCCTGCGGGCCCAACAGCTGTGGCTCGGGGCCTACGGCAGCGCCGCCGGTGACCTGGCCCTGCACAGCCTCTGCCTTGGGGGCCTGTGGGTGGGGGGCGGCACCGCTGCCAAACAGCTCCCGCAGCTGCAGTCGGCCGCCTTCCTCGAGCCCTTCCTGGCCAAGGGCCGGCTCAGCGCGATGGTCGAGCAAGTGCCGGTGATGGCCCTCACCGATCCGGAGGCGGGCCTGTTCAGCGCCGCCTGCCGCGCCCGCACCCTGCTGGGCTGGATGGGACACTGACCCTCAGCAGAACAGACCGCATGGTCCGCCCCCGCATCGGCCAGGGGGTTGTGGTGAACGTCCCCGCCACGACAGCCAACCTGGGCCCGGGCTTTGATTGCCTCGGCGCCGCCCTCGAGCTGAACAACCGCTTTGAGATGCGCTGCATCGAAGGCGATGGCGAGCGCTTCGAACTGGTGATCGAGGGGCGCGAAGGGGCCCACCTGCGCGGCGGCCCCGACAACCTCGTGTACCGCGCCGCCCAGCGGGTGTGGAAGGAGGCCGGCGAGGATCCGATCGCCGTGGAGGCCCGGGTGCGCCTGGCGGTGCCGCCGGCCCGGGGCCTCGGCAGCAGCGCCACGGCGATCGTGGCGGGGCTGATGGGGGCCAACGCCCTGATCGGTGAGCCCCTCAGCCGCGAGAAGCTGCTGGAGCTGGCCATCGACATCGAGGGCCACCCCGACAACGTGGTGCCCTCCCTGCTGGGGGGCCTGTGCATGACCGCCAAGGCCGCCTCCCACCGCTGGCGCGTGGTGCGCTGCGAGTGGTCGTCGGAGGTGGTGGCGGTGGTGGCGATCCCGGCGATCCGGCTCTCCACCAGCGAGGCGCGGCGGGTGATGCCCAAGGCGATCTCGATCCCCGATGCCGTCACCAACCTCGGCTCCCTCACCCTGCTGCTGCAGGGGCTGCGCACCGGCAATGGCGACCTGATCGCCGACGGCATGCACGACCGCATCCACGAGCCCTACCGCTGGGGTTTGATCCAGGGGGGCAGCGCCGTGCGCCAGGCGGCGATCGCAGCCGGTGCCTGGGGGGCGGTGATCAGCGGTGCCGGCCCCAGCATCCTGGCCCTCACCAACCGCACCGTGGCCGGAGCCGTCAGCCGCGCCATGGTGAGCACCTGGGAAAAAGAGGGGGTGGCCTCCCGGGCGGAAGTGCTGCAGCTGCAGCAGATCGGCAGCCGCTGGAAGCCCCTCGAAGACTGAGTATTTCTACCCACGCAGAAATACCCAGCTGCTAGATTGATTGTCTCAAGCGCAACCTGTTGAGACAGGTGCCGCGAGGCCCGTTGAGCTGAGGTCGTGATGGACGCCAACCTGCCTGCGATGGCCGCGTCCAGCCTCAATCCCCTCGGTGCCAACGGCTTTCCCTGGCTCAGCCTGATCACGCTGCTGCCGGCGGCCGTGGCGCCGCTGCTGATGCTGCTGCCCGGCGACGGCAGCGACCCGAAGCTGCCCCGCAGCATCGCCCTGGTCACCCTGCTGGCCGACCTGCTGTTGATGCTGGTGGCGTTCAGCCAGCACTACGACGGCTCCATCGCCGGCCTGCAGCTGGTGGAGCGCTTCGCCTGGGTGCCCGCCATCGGGCTGGAGTGGTCGCTGGCGGCCGACGGCCTCTCCACCCCGTTGGTGGTGCTCTCCGGCCTGGTGACCCTGCTGTCGGTGGCCGCCAGCTGGAACATCCAGAAGAAGACCCGCCTCTACTTCGCCCTGCTGCTGCTGCAGGCCTCGGCCCAGGCCCTGGTGTTCCTGTCGCAGGATTTCCTGCTCTTCTTCCTGGCCTGGGAACTGGAGCTGGTGCCCGTGTATCTGCTGATCGCCATCTGGGGCGGCCAGCAGCGCCAGTACGCCGCCACCAAGTTCATTCTCTACACGGCCACCGCCTCGCTGCTGATCCTGTTGAGCGGCCTGGCCCTGGCCCTCAACGGCCCCTTCACCCTCAACCTCTCCGAGCTGATCGCCCGTTCCCCCGGCGGCACCTTCGGACTGCTCTGTTATTTGGGCTTCCTGGTGGGCTTCGGCGTCAAGTTGCCGATGTTCCCCCTGCACACCTGGCTGCCCGACGCCCACGGTGAGGCCAATGCACCGGTGTCGATGCTGCTGGCGGGGGTGCTGCTGAAGATGGGCGGCTACGCCCTGCTGCGCTTCAACGTGCAGATGCTGCCGGAGGCGCACCTGCAGCTGGCCCCAGCCCTGATCGTGCTGGGCATCGTCAACATCGTCTACGGCGCCCTCAACGCCTTCGCCCAGGACAACGTCAAGCGGCGCATCGCCTGCAGCTCTGTCAGCCACATGGGCTTCGTGCTGCTGGGCATCGGCGCCGTGGACAGCCTCGGCCTCAGCGGCGCCATGCTGCAGATGATCAGCCACGGCCTGATCGCCGCCGCCATGTTCTTCGTGACCGGCGTCTTCTACGAGCGCACCAAGACCCTCTCGATCCCCAACATGGGCGGGCTGGCCAAGGTGCTGCCGATCACCTTCGCCTTCTTCCTGGCCAGCTCCCTGGCCTCCCTGGCCCTGCCGGGCATGAGTGGCTTCGTGAGCGAGATCACCGTGTTCCTCGGCCTCACCAGCAACGACGCCTTCACCGTGGGCTTCCGGGTGATCGCCGTGGTGCTGGCAGCCATCGGCGTGGTGCTCACCCCCGTTTACCTGCTCAGCCTCTGCCGGCGCGTGTTCTTCGGCCCCCGCATCCCGGCCCTGGCGGTGGTGGGCGACATGAAGCCGCGCGAACTGGTGATCGGCCTCACCCTGCTGGTGCCCACCCTGGTGATCGGCTTCTGGCCCCGCATCGCCATCGACCTCTACGAAGCCAGCACCACCGCCCTGGCCTCCGAGCTGGCCCAGCACACCGTGGTCGCCCTTCGGCTACCCGCCCTCGGCTGAACAGCGGCATCGGGCTCCGGTCGGTTGGAATGGCTCCAGCCCCTGAGAGCCTCGATGGTTGCCAGCCTTCCGGAAATCCTGCGCGGTGAGGGTCTGCCCCGCTACGAGGCCATCACCCCGGAGGCCGTCAACGCCCACATCCCGGAGCTGATGACCGAACTGGAAGCGGAGCTGGAAGTGCTCGAGCAGGGCCTGCACCAGCAGCTCAGCAGCGGCGGCGGCCCCTTGGGCTGGAGCGCCGTGATGGACCCGCTGCAGCGCCTCGGTGAGCGCCTGCGCTGGAGCTGGGGGGTGGTGAGCCACCTCAACGGCGTCTGCAACAGCACGGAGCTGCGGGAAGCCCATGCCGCCCAACAGGCCACGGTGGTGGCCTTCGGCAACCGTGCCGGCCAGAGCCAGGTGATCTACCGGGCCCTCGAGCGTCTGCAGCAGCAGGCGGAAGCCGGCGGCGCCCACGGCCTCGATGGCGCCCAGCGGCGCATCCTGGCGGCGGAACTGCGGGACATGCAGCTGCGGGGCGTGGGCCTCAGCGGCGCCGAGCAGGAGGCCTTCAATGCCGCCAGCCAGGAGCTGGCCGAACTCTCCACCCGCTTCGGCAACCAGGTGCTCGATGCCACCAACGGCTGGACCCTGCGCCTCAGCGACCCCGCGGAGGTGGAGGGGCTGCCCGCCAGCCTGCTGGATCAGCTGGCCCAGGCTGCCCGCGGCGCCGGCGAGGAGGCCGCCAGTGGTGCAGCGGGCCCCTGGCTGCTGGGGCTCGACATGCCCCGCTACGCGCCGTTCATGAAATACAGCCGCCGCCGCGATCTGCGGGAGCGGCTGTACAAAGCCCACGTGAGCCGGGCCTCCGGCCAGGACGACGGCAGCCCTGACGACAGCAGCCCCGACGACAACGGAGCCGCCGAGCGCAACAACTGGCCCCTAATCGAACGCATCCTCACCCTGCGGGGGGAGCAGGCCCACCGGCTGGGTTACGCCAACTGGGCGGAGGTAAGCCTGGCGGCCAAGATGGCGGACTCCGAGGCCGCCGTGGAGGGCCTGCTGGAGGAGCTGCGCGCCGCCGCCCACCCGGTGGCCCAGGCGGAACTGCAGGCCCTGCGGGACTGCGCCCGCCGCCACGGGGCCCCGGAGGCCGATGACCTGAAGCCCTGGGATGTGACCTTCTGGGCCGAGGTGCTGCGCCAGGAGAGCTTCGAGCTCGACAGCGAAGCCCTGCGCCCCTACTTCCCACTACCGCGGGTGCTGGAGGGCCTGTTCGCCCTGTGCAACCGCCTGTTCGGCATTCGCATCGAAGCGGCCGACGGCGAAGCCCCCGTGTGGCATCCGGACGTGCGCTTCTTCCGCATCCTCGAGGCCCACGGCGCTGCGGACGGCCAGCCCCTGGCGGCCTTCTACCTCGACCCCTACAGCCGCCCCGGCAGCAAGCGCGGCGGCGCCTGGATGGATGAGTGCCTGGTGCGCTCCCGCCGCCCCGATGGCACACCGGTGCTGCCGGTGGCCTACCTGATCTGCAACCAGAGCCCGCCGGTGGGGGACACCCCCAGCCTGATGACCTTCGAGGAGGTGGAGACCCTCTTCCACGAGTTCGGCCACGGCCTGCAGCACATGCTCACCACCGTGGAGCGCCCCCAGGCCGCCGGCATCAACGGCGTGGAATGGGATGCGGTGGAGCTGCCCAGCCAGTTCATGGAGAACTGGTGCTACGACCGCGCCACCCTGCTGGGCATGGCCCGCCACTGGCAAAGCGGAGAGCCCCTGCCGGAGCAGGAATTCACCAAGCTGCACGCGGCCCGCACCTTCATGGGGGGGGCCGCCACCCTGCGCCAGGTGCACTTCGCCCTGGTGGACCTCAAGCTCCACAGCCAGTGGCACCCCGGCTGCGGCCAGACCCCCGAGCAACTGCGCCGCAGCATCGCCGCCACCACCACGGTGCTGGCTCCGATCGACGAGGACGCCTTCCTCTGCTCCTTCGGCCACATCTTCGCCGGCGGCTATGCCGCCGGGTACTACTCCTACAAGTGGGCGGAGGTGCTCAGCGCCGATGCCTTCGGGGCCTTCGAGGAGGTGGGGCTGGAGAACGAGGAGCAGATCCGCGACACCGGGCGCCGCTTCCGCGACACCGTGCTCAGCCTCGGCGGCAGCCTTGATCCCAAGCAGGTGTTCGAGGCCTTCCGCGGCCGCCAGCCCAGCAGCGAGGCCCTGATCCGCCACTCCGGCCTGGTGGCGGTGTAGGCGGCCCGCCAGGCGCCTCGCCTGGATTAATCCGCCAGCACCAGATCCGCCAGGGCCGTCAGGGCCAGCGGATGGCTGATCAGCTGGCGGTGGGTGGCCACCGGCAGGGCCCAGCGGCGCCCCACGGGCAGCACCGCCCGCCAGCCGGGAAACACGGTGAGTTCCGTGGGGCAGAACAGGCTGTGGCAGTCGATTCCCTCCAGCAGCGCCGCCTCACGATCCAGCTCCCGCAGCAGCGGACTGCCGAGCTTCATCTCAGCAATGCCCGCCAGCAGGGCATGGGGCACCAACTGGGCCGCGAGGGTGCCGCGCTGGGGGCTGCCCACGCACAGGAAACGGCGGCAGCGGCGATGGCCGCCGTGCTCCTGCAACCACAGCCGGCCGATCAGGCCGCCCATGGAGAAGCCCAGCAGATCCAGGGGCGTGTCGCGGCCGAAGCGCGCCTCGATCAAGTCGGCCAGCCGGGCCGCCAGCTGCCGCAGCGGCGTCGCCCCAAGCCGGTGGGGCAGGTGGGGCGCGAACAGGCTGATGTCGTCGCAGCGGCCGTGCAGTTCGGCCTCCAGTCGGCGAAACAGGCGGGGCGTATCCCAGAGGCCATGCACCAGCACCAGCGGGGGACGCCCGCTCATCCGCCGTGGCGGCTGCGCTGCACGGCCACGATGCCGCTGAAACCGGGCACCGGCGCCTGGCATTTGCGCAGCTCCAGCGCCATCGGCACCGGCCCGTAGAGCTGCTCGAGGGTCTCGAAGATCCGCTCGGCGAAGTGCTCGAGGGTGAGGCAGCGCAGGTCGCCGGCCAGCCGCTGCAGGGCCGTGATCGCCCGGCTGTAGTCGAGGCTGTGCTCGAGCTGATCGCTGGCCCCGGCGGCGGCCAGATCAAAACCCAGGCTGAGGTCCAGCTCGAACCACTGCCCCAACAGCCGCTCCTGTTCGAGCACCCCCACATGGGCCCACAGCCGCAGGCCCCGCACCAGGATCCGGTCGCTGGGGGGGGTGCCTGCGCTCACAGGGGCAGGTTGCGGTGGCTGAAGCTGCGGCCGCCGCCGGCGTAATCGGCGGCGATGTGGCCATCGCCCCGCAGCAGGTAGCGGTAGGTCACCAACCCCTCCAGGCCCACGGGGCCGCGGGGGGGCAGGGTCTGGGTGCTGATGCCCACCTCGGCCCCGAAGCCGTAGCGGAAGCCGTCGGCGAAGCGGGTGGAGCAATTGAGATACACCCCAGCGCTATCCACCCCCCGCAGGAACGTCTCCGCCGTGGCGGCGTTGGTGGTGCAGATGGCATCGGTGTGGCGTGAGCCGTAACGGGCGATGTGCTCGAGGGCCTGGGGCAGGTCGTCCACCACCCGCACCGCCAGCACCAGGTCGGAATATTCGGTGCGCCAGTCGTCGTCGGTGGCGGCCTGCTCCACCCCCAGGGCCCGGCTGGCGGCATCGCCCCGCAGGTTCACGCCGGCGGCGGCGAAGGCGGGCAGCGCCTGCTGCAGAAACGGCTGGGCCGCCTCGCGGTGCAGCAGCAGCGTCTCGATGGCGTTGCAGGCGGCGGGGTACTGGGTTTTGGCATCCAGGGCCACCCGCACGGCCTGGGGGATGTCGACCTCCCGGTCGACATAGAGGTGGCAGATGCCGTCGGCATGGCCGAGCACCGGGATGCGGGTGTTGTCCTGAATGAACCGCACCAGCTCATTGGAGCCCCGCGGAATGATCAGGTCCACCAGGCCGTCGAGCTTGAGCAGCCCCAGGCTCTCCTCACGGGAGGTGAGCAGCTCCAGGGCCGCCGGGGCCACGGCACTGCCGGCCAGGCCCTGACGCAGGGCCGAGAGAATGGCGGCGCAGCTGCGGCTGGCCTCACGGCCGCCCTTGAGCAGGGCACCGTTACCGGAGCGCACCGCCAGCGAGGCGATCTGCATCACCGCATCGGGCCGCGCCTCGAAGATCACCCCCAGCACCCCCAGGGGCACGCTCAACCGCTCCAGCACCAGGCCGTCATCGAGCTCCCGGTGCAGCTGCCGCACCCCCAGCGGATCCGGCAGCCGGGCCACCTGGCGCACCCCCTCGATGGCGGCGGCCAGCTTGGGGGCATCCAGCTTGAGGCGGGCCACCAGGGCCGGTGCCAGGCCATCGGCGGCGGCGGCCTCCAGGTCGGCCCGGTTGGCCGCCACGATGGCGTCCGCCTCAGCCTGCAGCGCATCGGCCATGGCCAACACCGCCCCCTGGCGCTGCCCATCGCTGAGCCGACCCAGTTCCATCGCCGCCCGGCGCACGGCGGCGGCCCGTTGCAGCAACTCAGGCGAAGGATCGGGAACGCTCACAACCGGCGCAGGCACTGGCGGCATCATCCCAGCCGATCCAGCGCCAGCCGGGCGGCCCCCAGGCGACCGGCCCCATTACCCAGGGCGGCGCAGCGCAGCTCCAGGCCGGCACGGCTCTCCGCCTGGACCCGCTGCTCCAGCTCCGCCCAGGCCGCCGGCAGGAAATGGGCACTGGCGGCGCTGAGGCCGCCGCCGATCAGCACCAGCCGGGGTGTCAGCACGTACACCAGCGAACTGAGGCCGATGCCCAGCCAGCGGCCGTAGGCCTGCCAGACCGCCAGGGCTTCGGCGTCGCCGGCATCGGCCCGGCGGCACAGCTCCCGGGGATCGAGCGGCGACAGCCGCCCCAGCCCGGCGATGCTGCAGAACTGCTCCAGGGAACCGCGGTTGCCGCTGTTGCAGGGGGGCCCCTCCGGATCCACACAGATCAGCCCCGGCTCCGCCGCAGCGCCGCCATGGCCGGTGAACAGCTGCCCCCCCAGCAGCACCCCGCCCCCCACGCCGGTGCCCAGGGTGAGCAGCAGCACGTCGTCGAAGCCGCGGGCGGCGCCCGTCCAGGCCTCCCCCACCACGGCGCAATTGCCGTCATTGGCCAGGGTGACGCGGCGCTGCAGCTGCGGTTCCAGCCACTCCGCCAGGGGCACCTGCTCCCAGCCCGGCAGGTTGATGCACACCCGCGCCACCCGACCGGCCGCATCCATGGGGCCCGGCAGCCCGACCCCCACCAGCGGCGCCAGCCGATCGGGATCGAGCTGCTGCACCGCCTCCACGATCGTCATCACCACACCGCCGGGCATGGCCGGCTGGGGGGTGGGCACCTGCAGCTCCGCCACCAGCTCACCGCTGCGGCTGAAACGCCCCAACTTGATGGCGGTGCCACCCAGATCAATGCCGATCAGCTGGCCCATGGGGTGCCCGCTCTGCCCTGCACCCTAAAAGCGCAGGAACATCTGGATCAGGCTCTGCCAGCGGCCTTCGGTGTCGATCGAGCCCTGCACCCCCACCCGGTCGCTGGCCTGATAGCGCAGGTTGAACTGGGGCGGCAGGTCGCTGCGGTCGGGCGCCGCCAGCACGGAGAAATTGAAGCGCTCGCTGAGGTCAAGGCCGATCTCGGCGCCGAGGGCCAGCTTCGAGGGCAGCTGGTTGGAGGTGCTGGAGCCCGGCGCCACATCCGGCACCACGAAGTAGGCCGGATAGAGGGCAAACGAGAGCCGATCGCCGAACAGCTCGTTAGCGCCCCCCACCACCGGGGTGAGCAGCGACTGGCCCAGCACCGTGGCCAGGGCGGCGCTGGCGTTAGCCCCCAGCAGAGTCACCAGGGAGTTGCCCCCGATCAGCGCCAGCAGCCGCTCCTTGGGCAGCGGCGGCGTGCTGGTGAGGGTGATGTTCTCCATCAGCCGGTCCGCCGGGCCGGTGGCCTGCAGCTTCACCTTCACCAGCCGCAGCTGCTCCAGGGAGCGACTGGGGCCCTGGGTGGCGTTGTTCCAGTCGTAGATGGTGGAGGTGCTGAGGGTGGCGCCGGAGGGGGTCGCGCCCGCGGGGCTGTCCGCCACGCTGGTGCGCAGGGCGATGTCCACGTAGGGAATCAGCCCCAGGCTGGGGGTGAACACCGCCACGTTGGGGGCGTCGGGGTCGAGCCGGAAGGGGGTGATGAACAGCCCCAGCTGACCCTTCAGCAGCCGCACCACTCCGCTGATGCGGATGTCGGGATCCAGCGGCCCCCGCAGGGTGAGCACCCCGGCGGTGTTGAAGTTGAGCACGTTGGGAACCGCGATGCGCAGGTCGGGGCCGAGCCGCAGCCGCAGGCCATTGAGCTGAACCGACGACAGCTTCGGTAAGTAGCGGCGCAGGTCCTGGCTGGCGGCGCTCTCCAGCTGCTGCCCCATCACCAGCAGCGGCTGGCGGAAGTCCCAGTCCGCCTCCGCCAGTTGCCGCAGGCTCACCGGCCGGGTGGGAGCGGCGGGGGTGGCCAGGCCGCTGGAGTTGATGTCGATGCTGCCGCGGCTGAGCTGCAGTTCGCCGCCAAGCTCGGGCCGCCGTAGGGATCCCCCCACCAGCACCTCCCCATCCACCTGGGTCTTCAGCCGCGGAGCGGTGATCGGCACCTTCTGGAGCGAGAGCTTCAGCTGCCGTGGCGACTGGGGCACGGAGGTCACCAGCCCCAGGTGACCGCTGCCGCGGACCTGTCCAGCCTGGCCCACCCGGGCACTGAGCTGCTGCACCTCCAGCTCGGTGAAGTCGAACAGCACCACGGCGTCGAGGTCGCGCAGCAGCTGACCCGCCAGCAGCAGCTCCCCCTCGCGGAAGCGCAGGAAGCCGTTGGCCACCGGCGCCAGCCGCGAGCCCCGCACCAGCAACTGCAGGTCGGCGCTGCCCTGGCGCCAGTCCAGCCCCGGCCCCCCCAGCACCGACAGGAAGCGCAGGCCATCGCCGCGGCTGGCCACCCGCAGCTCCAGGCCGTCGGCGGAGGCCTGCAGGGGAATGACCCCCCGGAGGTCGATGCTGTTACTGGCGCCGCCACTGCGCAGGGCCCAGTCGAGCCGCAGCCGGTTGTTGTCCAGGGCGATGCGGCCGCGATCCAGCTGCAGCGGGCGGTCCTGCAGACCGGCATCCTGCAGGGCCAGCTCCAGCTCCAGCTGCGGTGGCCGTCGCCGTCCCCCCAGGCCGTAGCGCCCCTGCACCGACAGCGAGCCGCGCAGCCCCTCCGGCACCGGCGCCACCAGGGCCATCAGCGCCAGGGGCAGGTACTGAATGCTGAAGCTGCCGCTGCGGTTGAGGGGCCCCTGCAGGCGGACCAGCACCGGTTCCTTGCTCAGGGCGAGATCCGCGTCGTCGCCCCGCAGCCACAGGTGCCCGCGGCTGCGCAGATCGATGTACAGCTGGTCGTTGCGGCTACCCACGAGGGTGAGGTCGGCATCGAGCACCGCCTCCAGGTCCGCCGGGTTAAGCGGCGCCCCCGCCGCGGCGGTCACGGGTTGGTTGGCCAGCGCCAGGTCGGAGCGGGCCTGCCGCAGGGCCGCCAGCTGGCGGGAAAGATCCAGCCCCAGGGTGCCCGTGTCCAGCGGGCCCAGGTCGGCGGCACGGCCGCTGGGCAGGGTGGGGGCCCCGTTCCACAGGGGCCAGGCCGCCAACAGCTGCCGCAGGGCGGCCCCCCCCAGCTGGCGGGCTTCAAAGCGGGTCCAGAGGGCGCCGCTGGGTTCGGTGCGGGCCCTGAACCCCACCGCCGCCTGGCGGCCATCGGCCCAGCGCCCCTGCAGCTCCAGCCGCCGGTTCCGCAGGCTGCCGCTGGCGCTGAGACTGCGGCCATACACCCCCAGCACCTGGGGGCCGGCGATGCGCACGCTGCCGGCCATGGCCAGGGGCTGCAGCTCCAGCTGGCCGGCACCGCTGAGGTCGCCCTGCAGGGGCCGGAACACCTGCCGCGGCCCCAGGGCCAGCTGCAACCCGGCCAGGGGGAAGCCCTGGCCGCTCCAGCGGTAGCGCCGCGGGCTGCCGCTCAGCTGCAGCGTGCCCCGGCCCCGTTGCAGCACCGCCTGGATGGGGAAGCCACGGCGGTCAAGCCGCGCCTGCAGCAGCCCCGCCGGCGCCGGCGCCAGGGGTTGCATCCGCAGGCGAGCATCGGCGCCGAGACCGCCCCGCAGCTCACCGCGCCAGCTTTCCCGCAACCACAGGGGACCCGCGCCGGGATCGCGCACCAGCAGCTGCAGATCGGAGCGCAGCCGCTGCAGGGGGCCCTGCAGATCCCCCCAGGCATCCAGCTCCCCCCGCAGCCGCGTGCCCACCAGGGCACTGAGGCGCTCCAGGGGGAAGCGGCGCAGATCAAAGCGCAGCTGCAGCGGGCCGCCACGGGCCCCCAGGGGCAGCCTGCCGCTGGCGCTGAGCCGCTCCGAGTCGAGCTCCTGCAGCTCTAGCTGGCCGGGCCGCCACAGCAGCCGCGCCACCAGGTCCCCCAGCAGGGGGTTGCGGCGCTGGCGCAGATCCAGCTGCAGCCGCAGGCCTGTCCACGGGCCCTGCTGGCGCAGCTGGGCCTGCAGCTCGGGGCGGGGCCCCAGCAGCGGGGCCAGCTGAGGCGGGAGCCCGCGCACCAGCTGCAGGCTTTGGCTGCTTAGATCCAGCCGTGGCCAGAGCTCGCCGCGGGCCTGCAGCACCGCCTCCCGGTGGCGCAGCTGCAGGCTGGGCACCAGCACCCGCAGGGCCGGCCGGTTGCGGATGGCCACCCGGGCCTGCAGCTGGACGCCCCGCAGGCTGGCCTGCAGCTGCAGATCCGGGCGGCGCCAGGGCCCCGTCAGGCGGGCCATGAGC
>Ga0310330_100220_pt1 | contig 16909 bp, 17 predicted proteins | sample LakMicDCLTotalB5_FD_195544 | JGI IMG/M metagenome (GOLD analysis project Ga0310330, IMG submission 195544) | Enriched freshwater cyanobacterial communities from Lake Michigan, Michigan, United States - MI23.DCL.Total.B5 (v2) (version 2) | ecosystem: Environmental > Aquatic > Freshwater > Lake... | reverse complement strand
CCCGCGGATCGGCCAGCCGATAGCTGAATTCGGTGAGGCTGCGTTGGCCGAGCACCGCGCAGAAGCGCCGCAGGCTGCCGGTTTGCTCGGGGATTTCCACCGCCAGCATGGCCTCGCGGTCTTCGCCGATCTCGGTGCGTTCGGCCACGAAGCGGAGCCGATCGAAGTTCATGTTGGCGCCGCAGGCCACCGCCACCAGGGTGAGGCCATGGAGCCCTTGCTGGGCCACATCCCGTTTCATGCCGGCCACCGCCAGGGCTCCCGCCGGTTCGAGGATTGAACGGGTGTCTTCGAACACGTCCTTGATGGCTGCGCAGATGGCATCGGTGTCCACGGTGACCATGCGATCCACCGTCTGCTGGGCCAGGGCAAAGGTGTGCGCTCCGACTTGGCGCACCGCCACTCCATCGGCAAACAGGCCAACCTGCTCGAGCTGCACCCGTTGGCCGGCGGCGAGGGAACGGGTCATGGCATCCGCGTCCACCGGCTCGACCCCCACGATCTGAACCTGGGGCCAGAGGGTTTTCACATAGGCGCCGATGCCGGCAATCAGGCCGCCCCCCCCTACGGCCACGTAGATCACATCCGGGGGTGAGGAGCACTGGCGCAGGATCTCCAGGCCGATCGTGCCCTGCCCAGCGATCACATCCGGATCGTCGAAGGGATGGATGAAGGTGAGCCCCCGTTCCGCCCCCAAGCGGGTGGCCTCGGTGCAGGCGGCGTCGTAGTTGTCGCCGTGCAACACCACCTCGGCGCCGCGGGCGGCCACAGCCTTCACCTTCATTTCGGGCGTGGTGACGGGCATCACGATCACGGCGCGGCAGCCCAGCTTCTGGGCTCCCAGGGCCACCCCCTGGGCATGGTTGCCGGCGCTGGCGGCAATCACCCCGCGCTCCAGTTCGGCGGCGCTGAGCCCAGCCATTTTGTTGTAGGCGCCGCGCAGTTTGAAGCTGAACACCGGCTGAAGGTCTTCGCGCTTGAGCAGCACCCGGTTGTGCAGGCGCGCCGAGAGATTCGGTGCGGGATCGAGGGGCGTTTCGATCGCCACGTCGTACACCCGCGCCCGCAGGATGCGCTGTAAGTAGCTCTGGGGGGCCTCGCTCATGGCACCAGTGTCGCAATCGGCACCTTCGGGTGGGTGCAAAGGCCTAGATTGCACCCCACCTCCAGGGTTGTGCATGCATCTCAGCGAGCTGAGTCATCCGAATCAGCTGCACGGCCTGAGCACGCCAGAGCTCGAAGCCATTGCCCGCCAGATCCGGGAGCGGCACCTCGAGGTGGTGAGCACCAGCGGCGGTCACCTCGGCCCGGGCCTGGGGGTGGTGGAACTCACCCTGGCCCTCTACCAAACCCTCGACCTTGACCGCGACAAGGTGGTGTGGGACGTGGGGCACCAGGCCTATCCCCACAAGTTGGTCACGGGCCGCTACAAAACCTTCGACAGCCTGCGCCAGAAGGACGGTGTGGCGGGCTACCTCAAGCGCTGCGAGAGCCGCTTTGACCACTTCGGCGCCGGCCACGCCAGCACCTCGATTTCGGCGGCCCTGGGCATGGCTCTGGCCCGGGACCGGCGCGGTGAAGACTTCAAATGCGTGGCGGTGATTGGCGATGGTGCCCTCACCGGGGGCATGGCCTTGGAGGCCATCAACCACGCCGGCCACCTGCCGACCACCAAGCTGCTGGTGGTGCTGAACGACAACGACATGTCGATCAGCCCTCCGGTGGGGGCCCTCTCCACCTATCTCAACCGCATGCGGCTCAGTCCGCCGCTGCAGTTTTTGCAGGGCAACGCTGAGGAGGCGATCAAGCACCTTCCCTTCCTGCACGGTGAGCTGCCCACCGAGCTCAAGACTCTCAAGGAGAGCATGAAGCGCCTGGCGGTACCCAAGGTGGGTGCCGTGTTCGAGGAGCTGGGCTTCACCTATATCGGTCCGATTGATGGGCACGACATCGCCGGGATGGTGCGCACCTTCGAGCAGGCCCACCGCACCGAGGGCCCCGTGTTGGTGCATGTGGCCACCACCAAGGGCAAGGGCTATGCCTACGCCGAAGCCGATCAGGTGGGTTACCACGCCCAGAGCGCTTTTGATCTGGCTACCGGCAAGGCCTATCCCTCCAGCAAGCCCAAGCCCCCCAGCTACAGCAAGGTGTTTGGCCAGACGCTGGTGAAGCTCTGCGAACAGGACCCCACCGTGGTTGGCATCACCGCGGCCATGGCAACCGGCACCGGCCTGGATCTGCTCGAGAAGGCCCTGCCGGCTCAGTATTTCGATGTGGGCATCGCCGAGCAGCACGCCGTCACGATGGCGGCGGGCATGGCTTGCGAGGGGCTCAAGCCGGTGGTGGCGATCTACAGCACCTTCCTGCAGCGCGCCTTCGACCAACTCATCCATGACGTGGGCATCCAGAACCTGCCAGTCACCTTTGTGCTCGATCGCGCTGGGCTGGTGGGGGCCGATGGCCCCACCCACCAGGGTCAATACGACATCAGCTACTTCCGGTCCATCCCCAATTTCACGGTGATGGCCCCCAAGGATGAGGCTGAGCTGCAGCGCATGCTGGTCACCTCCATCCACCACAGCGGCCCCTGTGCCCTGCGCATTCCCCGGGGAGAAGGGGAGGGGGTGCCTCTGGCGGAGGAGGGCTTCGAACCCCTGGAGATCGGCCGCGGTGAGCTGCTCACCGACGGCGACGACCTGCTGATCGTGGCCTACGGCGCCATGGTGGCTCCGGCGATGGCCACCGCCGGTCTGCTTCAGGAACAGGGCGTGCGCGCCGCCGTGATCAATGCCCGCTTCCTGCGGCCCCTCGATGAGGCCCTGATCCTGCCGATGGCGACGCGCATCGGCAAGGTGGTGACGATTGAGGAAGGCGCCCTCGCCGGTGGCTTTGGGGCCGCGGTGGTGGAAACCCTCGTCGACCACGACGTGTTGGTGCCCGTGCTGCGCATCGGCATTCCCGACCTGCTGGTGGACCATGCCAGCCCCGACCAGAGCAAGCAGAGCCTTGGTCTCACCCCGCCCCAGATGGCCGATCGCATCCTGGAGCGCTTCGCCTCCGTGCTGCCGTCCAAGCGCAGCGGTGTTGCCCAGCCTGTCGCCGTCTGAGCCTGCCTCCCATCGCTTCCGCTGACGCGTGCTGTGAGGTGCTGGTGGTCGGTGCTGGCCCAGCCGGTGCCGAGCTGGCTCGCCTGCTGGCGCTTGCCGGGGTGGATGTGGTGCTGGTGGATCGCCTCGACGATCTGCGTCAGGCCGCCTTCAGCAGTGCGGCCCTGCCCCTCGATGCCGTCGAGCGCTACGGCCTGCCGCCCCAGGTGGTGGCCGCCCGCTGGAGTAGCTGGCAGCTGGTGGGGCCGGGGAATCAGCGGCGCCACTGGACAGCGGCCCGGCCCCTGGGGGCCGTGCTCGATTTTGGCGCCCTGCGCCAGTGTTTGGCCGATCAGGCCCTCGGCTGGGGTGCGCGGCTGCAGCTGGGGGTCACGGCCCTGGGCTGGCAGATGGAGCCCTCGGGCACCTGCATCACCTGGGTGCGGGATGACTCGGGCGTCCGCGGCGCGATCCGCAGCCGCTGGGTGGTGGATGCCAGCGGCGAAGGCCGGGCCCTGATCGGTGAACCCCCGTGCCAGGACGATCCGTTGGTGACCGGGCTGGGGGTGGAGTGGTTGCTGCAGGTGAGCCCCGAGGTCTATGCCGCCTGGGCTGATCGGCTCAGCTTTTTCCTCGGCAGCCACTGGGTGCAGCAGGGCTACGGCTGGGTGTTCCCGATGGCACCGGGACAGCTCAAGGTGGGAGTGTGCCGCCTCCAGGATCAGGGCCGCGATCAGCGTCCGCTGGGGCAGGAACTCGGGGCCTTGCTGCAGCGCAGCGGCCTGGAGGAAGCACTGGTGCTCGACCGCCACGGCGGGCGCATCCGCAGCACGGTGCGTCGCCGCGAGCAGCACCGCCAGGGCCCGTTGATCGGCCTGGGGGATGCGGTGAGCACCGCGAACCTGCTGGGCGGCGAGGGCATTCGCCATGCCCTGGCTAGTGCCCGGGTGTTGGCGCCCCTGCTGCTGCAGGCGCTGGCCAGCCCGCAGGGGACGGTCCAGCTGGATCGCTATCCAGCCCTGCTGCGACGAGAGCTGGGCTGGCGTTGGAGCCTGAGCGGCCGACTGGCACGCCGCACCTGGCTCGGCCTGGCCGGCGAGCGGGGCGATTGCCGCTTGGAGCGGTTGCTGCGGGGACTGCAGACCACAACGGCGGAGGATCTCTCCGCCTTGCTGTTTCACTACCGCTTTGAGCGCTATGGGCTCAAGGCGTTGCCCTATCTGCTCGGCTGGCGCTGATCGCGCCCTTGCTTCACTCCTAGACGACGCCGCGGGAGGCCAGGCCGAGGATGGCGCCCATGCCGAGGATGTGGCCGAGGCTCAGGGTGCCGAGCATGGCGCCATGGCCGAAGCCGCCGAACAGGCTGGGGCTGGGCAGTTGCAGGCCCACGTTGGGGTGCTTGATCGTGGCCTTGCCGATCGCAATGGCGATCACATTGCAGACGATCATCACCAGCGCCACCTTGGGAGACCAGGTGATGGAGGCGGGGGCCAGAGCCAGAAGCGGAGCGATCATGGAACGGAAGCCGACGCCCCATCTTCCGGGTCCGATTGCTTCGGGGGCCTGCTGCTTAAGACTTGTTCATTGCCTGCTGCCGCAGCCGCGTCACCACTCCATCGCGTTTAAGACGGCCCAGGGCCACGTTGATGCGGTTCGCCTGGTTGTCGCTCAGCGCCGGTGACAGCGCAAAGGCCTGGGACTGGGGGTTGAGCTGGCGCAGTGCCAGCCCATAGAGCTTGTGGGGCAGCTGGTGCAGCAGGTAGTCCAGCTGAATGTCATCGGCCATCACCGCATCCACCGCCCCACTGCCCAAGAGTGTGTCGGCCTGGGTGATCCGGTCCAGCGTCTGCAGCTGGATGGGCGGCTCGAGGCCGGTGGCGTTCAGTCGGCGCAACAGCTCGTCGCTCACGGTGCCCGGGCGCACCGCGACCCGTTGACCCGCCAGATCTTGCAGGTTTCGCAGGTTGCGGTTGCTGAGCTCCTGGTTGCCCCGCACCACATTCAAGGTGACGTAGCTCACCAGAAGGGAGGCGGTGACGATGCGCACCAAGTAGGCGAGGAACACCAGGGTGTGGCCCCTTGCGCTCACCACCACCGTGTTGGTACCCGGGCCGGTAGCCAGCACCTGAAAGATCAGGGCGAAGGCGCGCCGCCGCCCCACCTCCCACCGGGAAGGATTGCTGCCCTTGCGCTCCACCTGCCACACCCCGAGGCTCAGCAGGCTGATCAACACCAAATAGGCCAGCAGCAGCCGGATCAGATCGGGAGCCACCAGGGCCCGCAGTAGGGAGGTGCCCAGCTCCAGCTGGTTGCGTCGGGTCATCACACCGAGCCCGGATTCCTGGAATGGCAGGGAAAAGCGCGTGGTGCTGAGCCGTTCCGGCGACACCGTGATGCAGCCGATAGCCACATCCAGATCCCCCCGGCGGGTGGCCTCCAGCAGGCTGGCGGCACTGTCGCCGGGCACGAGCACGTAGGGCAGTCGTTCCTGGTCGGCGATGCGTTGCCAGAGTTCCACGGCCATGCCGCTCCAGCTGCCCCGCTCCCGATAGGAGCAGGGCTGGGCCCCATCGGCCACGCCCACCCGCAGCACGGCCGTCTGGGGTGGAGGGGCGGTCGCCACAGCCGGTGCGGCTCCCAGGCTGAAGGCGAGGGCCAGGGCCGCAAGCATCAGGGTTCTGGGCGACGGGAGGTGACCGCCGCCCCCACGCCGCTGAAGCCCAGCACCACCAGCAGGTTGGAGACGGTGAGCAGGGATTCGGCCCCGCCGTGCAGGGGATCCACATTGGCCAGCAGGGCGCCGTAACGCAGCTGGGCCAACACGGCGGCGGCGATTGTGACGGCCACGAACACCAGGGTCATCTGGAATCCCCGCAGGGCAAGTCTCGGAAACCCTTCGATCTGGCTTGCCCACCAGAGGAAAGCCAGATAGGGCAGCAGTGATAGCACGAACAGGGGGGTGGGATCGATGCCAGCCAGCCAAGTCAGGAGCCCAGTCATGGGGTGGTTCGGCCCTGTTGCCGCAGTAGGTTCCAGGCGGCCAGGGCCAGGGTGCCATTGCCGAGGGTGGTGAGCCCGGCTTGCAGCACCACCAGTCCCTGCAGGTCGGGACTGTTGTCGAACAGGTGCCAGGTGCAGGCGGCCATGGCGCTCACCAGGGCAGGCAGCATCGCCAGGCTCAACCAGCGCCAGCCCCCTTCCTGCCGGCGGATTCCCACCTGTTGAATCGCCAGCATCGCCGCCATCCACTCGAGTACCGAGGTGATGTGGATCCACCACGTGGGCAGGGAGAGGGCGTGCATGGGCTCAGACGATGGCCGTCAGTTGGGGTTCGAATCGCGATAGATGCTGGATGCGGCGGCGGAGTCGCTCCACCAGCTCGGCTACGGCTGCGGTCGCCCGGTGTTCCTGAAGAACCACCAGGCTTTCCACGTAATGGGATGGGACGTCCACATCCAAGGTGACCAGTGGCATTCTGTCGCCCAGAAACTTGAGCATCAGGCTGTTGGCGAAATAGACAGGATTGGTCTGCGCCTGCCGGCCAGGCCGGTGGGGCTGGTTCCGCCGGAAATGGTGGGCATAGAAAGAGCGGATGAAGAGTTGCTGGGGACGGGGGTTGAACGGGAAGGTGGCGATGGAACCCCAGCTGCCGATTTCTTCCCGGGTGGGATGGGCAAACAGGCTGACCGCCGTGTTGGGTGTGGTCACCAGATGGATCGGTGAGTGGAACAGGTCGAAACAGGCAAAGCGCGGGTCATCGCCAGCCGGCCGTTCGGGCAGGGTGGCCAAACAGGCATCGATCACCCGCTGCTCAAGGAGCTCCAAGCAGTGGTGGGGGGAGCCGATGGAGCTGAGAGGGTTGCGGATCCAGCCCGCCGGCAGGTCCCGCAGCAGGCCCTCGGAGCTCCAGATCGGCGCTTGCAGACGCAGGCTCTGGCGGCCCATGAACCGAGCCAGTTGATGCACCTCGCGCTCCAGACCGATGAGCAGCGGGTCGCCCTCCGCCCGCCAGGCTCCGTTGACCCTGTTGAGGTTGAGGTTGAAGGTGGCCTGGGCCTGCCGGATCCGGCGCGACACGGTGCTCTGGTTGCAACAAGCCAGCTCCCCGGCCTGGATGCCGTTGCCCACCCAGATCAGCAGATCGAGGGCTTCGAGGGTTTCCACCGTGACCAATCGGTGCCACGCAGCCACCGTCAACAGCTAGCCACTTTTAGGTCGGTGCGCCATGCAGCCAGTTGTGACAGCTCGCGCTGAGGGCTTCCCGGCTGACCCGGGCGTAGGCCTCAAGCTGCTCCGAACCCAGCACGCCACGCCAGCGCCCATTGGTGCCGCGGTAGAGGAAGGATGCGGCACCACCTTTCCAGAGACGGCCGCCGCACGGCACATAGCGATCGCTCTGGCGTCGCATGGCGTCAAAGTCAACCGCTGCTGCCACCTCTGAGAGTCGGGCGGCATCCAGTTCGAGGCCTAGAAAGGTGGCGATCTTGGAGATCTGGGCCGGGAGATCCGCCTTGAGGTCGCCGTAGTGCAGCAGCAGGATGTTGGCCTGCTGGTGGTGATCCCACCAGGACTGCACGTTGTGAAAAAAAGACCAATAGGGCCAGCCGTCCCGTTCCCAGGCCAGCCAGCCCTGGTGCAACCAGCGATCAAAGAAGGTCTGCACGTCTGCGGGGGGCAGGGGGAAGGTTTCGCCCCGTTCGTTGGGCACCTGGTTGATCAGGGCATGGGCCTCCTCGTTCCAATTGAGGTAGTGGTTCCACAGCGACATGGCCACATCCCGCCCATCGCGCGCGATGTACAGAAAGCGGCGCCGCCGATCCCAGGGCAGGGCATCCAGGGGCAGGTGGCTCTTGATGAAACGGCGATGGCGTTGCTGACCCAGCTTCAGGGCCAGGGCATCCAGGTCGTGATAGTTGGCTTCCAACCAGGGGGAGAGCTCGGAGAGGGGGGCAGGCAGGTCTCCTGCAAAGAGGAGGTGGGCCACGATCGCCTGCAGCCAGGTGGTGCCACTTTTGTACGGGCTGGTGATGACAATGTCGTCATCCCGAGGTTCCACCTGATCCCAGCGTCGGCTGTCGAAGTGGTGGTTCTGAATATGGCGGGTGCGCTGCGGATCCCCGCATTCAGAGCTGATGGCCACCGATCTGCATCCGAGCAGCGATCGTCACCAATCCTGTCAGGGTGCGATGCTGATGGGGCGGTGAAACCCGGCTCGTGCGCGAGACCAGCCAGACGACCGACCAGGCCAGCCGGCGCATGTTGCTGTGTGGCTACTACGGCGAGCACAACCTGGGCGACGACGCTCTGTTGGAGGTGCTGCTGGGCCAGTTGCCTGCCGGTTGCCAGGCCACGGTGACCGCCCATGACACCGCCCTGGTGCAGGAGCGCTTCGGCGTGGAGACGGTGCCCCGCCGCCGCCTGGCCCTGGTGCTCAAGGCCCTGGGCCGCTGCGATGCCCTGGTGCTGGGCGGCGGCAGCTTGCTCCAGGATTCCACTAGCTTCCGAAGCCTTCTTTATTACGCCACCCTGATCGGCGCGGCGCGGCTTGAGGGCAAGCCGGTGCTGCTCTGGGGCCAGGGGCTGGGGCCCCTGCGGCGCCGCCGCAGCCGGCTGCTGGTGGGACGCCTGTTGCGACTGGTCACCGCGGTGAGCTGGCGGGATTCGGAGTCGGCGGCCCTGGCCCGGCGCTTGGGGCGCGAGGGGCCGGTGGGCAGTGATCCGGTGTGGGCCCTGCCGCCCCAGCCCTGGCGGGGCACCGGTGGCCCCTTGGTGCTCTGCTTCCGTCCCACCAAGCTGCTGCAGGGTTCGGCCTGGGGTCCCTATCTAGCCGCCGTGGATCAGTTGGCCGCATCCCAGGAACGGGAGGTGATCTGGCTGCCCTTCCACGCCGGCCAAGACAAGGGGTTGCTGGCTGAGCTCCGCCAGGCGGGTCTGCTGCCGGCTGGCCTGGCAGCCCGCAGCCGGGAGGTGCTGGCGGAGCGGCCCAGCGAAGCGATGGCAGTGTTCAGTGGTGCGGGATTGGTGGTGGCGATGCGCCTGCACGGGCTGATCCTGGCGGCCCTCTCCGGCGCCCCCTGCGCCGCCCTGAGTTATGACCCCAAGGTGGCCGCCGCCGCGGCTGACCTGGGGTGCCCCTGCCAGAGCCTCGACACCGCGCCGGCATCGGATCTGCAGGCCGCATGGGCTGATGAGCTGGATCGGCCCCCGGCATTGGCCCGTCTGCAGACCCTGCGGCGGCAGACGGATGTGCATCGCCAGCTGCTGGGGTCGCTGGGGCGGCCTGCTTGCGAATCCTGACGGTGTCAGCGCCTACAACACAAATCCAATCCTGCCCCTATCCTGCGCGCACTCGCCTTTGAAGGGTGTTCATCACCGTCTCCGGCCAGAAGGGCGGAGTGGCCAAAACCTGCACCTCCATCCACCTCGCCAGTGTCTGGGCAGAACGAGGCCGGTCGGTGTGCGTGGTGGATGCCGATCGCAACCGCTCCGCCCTCGCCTACGGCATCCGCGGCTCACTGCCCTTCACCGTCGTACCGGTGGAGGCCGCAGCCAAGGCCACGCGTAACGCGGATGTGGTGATCACGGACGGCCAGGCCAGCAGCGATGAGGAGGAGCTGCGTCACCTGGCGGTGGGATCCGACCTGGTGCTCCTGCCCACCGCCCCGAAGGCGCGCTCCGTGGAGCTCACCGTGGAGCTGGCCCAGTTGTTGCGCCGCGTGGGTGTCCCCCATGCGGTCCTGATGGCGAAGGTTGATCTGCGCCAACCGCGGGCCATCGTCGATGCCCGTCAGGCGCTGCAGTCTTTTGGTCTCCAGGTGTTGGCTTCCGAAGTCCCCCTGCTGGGTGCCTTCGACAAGGCCGAGTCCCAGGGCCTGCCCGTGTCCCTGGCCTGCGACGACCGGGGACGTGCCGATCCCCGTCGCATGGTCGGTTGGTCGGCCTATCAATCCGTAGCCCAGGAGATCGAATGCCTGATTTCGAAGCCCTTGTCCGTCGTCAGCAGGACACCCAGTCCACTACCTCTCAGCGCTTGAGTTTGGTGGAACCCAACGCGGCCTCCCAGGCCGTGGGGGCCCCGCTCGGCTGGCTTGCTTTTGCCGGTGCCCTCCTTGGCTCGCTGCTTGGCACCTTTGGCTTCCAGCTGGCCAGCTCGATGGGCTGGCTCACGTTCTGAGTTGAGCGGCGGAGGCACGTCAACGCTCCCGGCACGGGATCGATCCTGATCTACTGCCTGGTCTGACGACCGATCAGCTCGCCTGAAGCTCCAGCAGGGCGGTGAGCACTTCATTGCTGTGGCCGCTGGGACGCACCGCCACCCAGCTGGCGCGCAGCACGCCAGTGGGGTCGATCAGGAAGGTGTGGCGTTGGGAGAAGGGCGCGATCCAGCTGCCGTAGGCCCGGCTCACGGTGCCCGCCGGGTCGGAGAGCAGGGGAAAGGCCAGGCCTTCGCTGCTGCAGAAGTCAGCATGGGAGTCGGGGTCATCGGCGCTCACCCCAACCACGGCCGCATCGGCTGCTTGGAAGGCCATCAGATCCTTCTGAAAGCCGCGAGCCTCCAGGGTGCAGCCGCCGGTGAAATCGCGCGGATAGAAGTAGAGCACCAACCAGCGACCACGGAAATCCTCCAGGGTCAGCCGGGTTTCCAGCACCTGGCCATTGGCCGCCGGCGCGATGCCGGGCAGGTTGAAGTCGGGTGCAGGGCTGTTCAGCGTCGGAAGGATGCCCCCCAAAGCAAAAGCCTGCCGGCCAAAGGCCAGCAGGCTTGAGGCTCCGAGGCCTGCCGGCACCAGCGCAGCCAGACCCTTTAACAGTGCCCGGCGCTGCATGCCTGGTTCAGAGTTTGGCGAGGTTGACGCCGAGTTCCTTGGCGTAGGCGCCCAGCCCCTTTTTCTGGATGGTTTTCAGAGCGCGGGTGGAGACGCGGAGCTTCACGAAGCGGTTGCCCTCGGCCCACCACAGGCGACGCTCCTGCAGGTTTACCTGCTGGAGCTTTTTGGTGCGCACGTGGGAGTGCGACACGGCCATGCCGTTGTTGGCGCGCTTGCCGGTGAGCTGGCAGACCCGGGACATGACCGATTTCCGAAACGACTTGCAGGCACTAGGCCCAAGTTCACATCCTATCAAAGGGGCAGATCCCTCCTGGGTTGGTCCTGCCGTCAACGACTGGAGGGAGTCAGAGCCCCCTCTGCATCAACTGCCCCATCAGGGTGGTGCTGCGCTGCTGGAAGCCGGCCAATTCGTTGGGCTCCAGGCCCCCGACCGCCAGACGGGCGAGCTCATAGATGTGGCGGCTGAGGTCGTCGGCCAGCTGTTGGCTGGGCGAGCTGCCGCCGGCGCCCGTGATCACCGACCCGGCGGAGAGCTTGAGCAGGCCCTCCACGAGGGGGTGCTTTCGGTTCACCAGCAGCACGTGGTGATCTGGCAAGCCCGGCAGGCGCTGCTCCATCAGGGCACCCATGTCGTTGATGCGGCGCATTTGCTCAGGCAGCAGGATCAGGGCGGCGGGAGCGTTGTCGCCCTTCAGCGCCTGCACCTGGATGGTCACCTTGTCGTTGGCCAGGACACCCTTGAACAGCTCCCGTACCTTCTCGCTGGAGTCCTTGCCCTCGGCGTCGCTCAATTCGCTCTCCTTCTCCTGGAGGGAGTCGTCAAGCTCGCTGTCAACCCGCTGGAACTTCAGCTCTTCATGGCGGTATTCCAGCCAGGGGATGAACTGGGTATCAATGAAGGTGTCGGCCAGCAGCACCTCGGCCCCCTGGCTCTTCCACAGGGCCAGGGCCCCGGCCTGACCGGCCTCATCGGTGCAGTAGAGGATTCGTTTGTCGTGATCCGCCGCCAGGCGTGTCCGGTAGCCCGACAGCGTGGTGTAAGCCTTGCCGCCCTCGCCGGGAATGGGGTCGAGGGTCTGCGCTTCGGATGATTGCTCGTCAGCGGAGGCGGGCTGGTCCTGCGGTTGTGCAGTCGTCCCGAACAACACCAGATCGGCCACCTGGTCGGCGAACTTGTCGTCCTCCATCGCGCCGATCTTGATGAAGGGAGCCAGGGATTCCCAGCTCTCGGCGTAGCGCTTGGGATCGTCTTTGTGCAGTTCCTTGAGCCGGTCACCCACCTTTTTGGCCACAAAGCCGCCGATCGAGCGCACGCGCCGGTCGGTCTGTAGGGCTGAACGGCTGACGTTCAGGGGGATGTCCGGCGAATCGATCACCCCACGCAGGGGCAGCAGGTAGCGCGGCACCACCTCCTTGATGGAGTCGCTGACGAACACGTTGTTGCAGTAGAGCTTGATCTCGCCCTTTTCCCAGTCGGCCCGGCCGCTGGATTTGGGGAAGAACAGGATGCCCTGCAGGTTGTAGGGGTAGTCGGTGTTGAGGTGCACCCACAACAGCGGGTCGCCCTGGAAGGGGTAGAGGTAGCGATAGAGCTCGATGTAGTCGTTGTCACTCAGGTCGCGGGGGCTCTTGCGCCAGGGAGATTCGCGCTTGTTGACCGTTTCGCCCTCCAGCTGCACCTCCACCGGCAGGAAGTCGCAGTAGGTGGTGATCAGCGTGCGGATACGGGATGGCTCGATGTACTCGAGCTCCTCCTCCATCAGATGCAGGATCACATCGGTGCCCGGTGCGCTGCGCGCGGCACCCTCCAGGCTGAAATTAGGGGAGCCATCGCAGCTCCAGCGCACCGCCTCGCTGCCTGCACGGGCGGACAGGGTCACCAGCTCCACCTGCTTGGCCACCATGAAGCTGGAGTAGAAGCCCAGGCCGAAGTGGCCGATGATCGCGTCGCTCTCCTGCTTGTACTTCTCGAGGAAGTCTTCCGCGCTGGAGAAGGCCACCTGGTTGATGTAGCGCTTTACCTCATCGGCGTCCATGCCGATGCCGTTGTCGGAGATGGTGAGGGTGTTGGCCTCGCGGTTGATGCGAATGGAAATTTTGCCCTCGGGACCTTCGCTGCAGTCGCCGCCCATGGCGGCCATGCGCCGCTTGCTGATGGCGTCGACACCATTGCTAACCAGCTCCCGTAGGAACACCTCGTGGCCGCTGTAGACGGCCTTTTTGATGATCGGGAAGATGTTTTCGGTGTGGATCTGAATCTGGCCCTGTTCCGCCTGCAGCACCACAGCTTTTGAAATCTCGCTGCTCCCAGATTCACCCGGGGTGGGCCTGGCCGCCAAGGGGGCGCCATGGGCAGGAAACCGACCTGTCAGAGCCAGGCCAGTTGCCCAGCGCCTTGGCGAGCTCCATAGGATCGGACCATTCCCTTCCCTGCCCCCGCGAATGGCCAGCCAGTGGCAGAACTTTCTGGCCAACCTGGGCGCCTGGGAGGGCTCCTTCACGGGCATCAGCCCCACGGGAGCGGTGCTGCAGGACACCCCCTCCCTCCTGACGCTCGAAGCCGGAGAGCAGAGCGCGGATGGGGCGATCACGATGGTGCGCTTCCGCCTGCAGCGTTTTGAGGGGGGCGACCGCGGCGTAGCCCCCAGCAGCGACCGGAGCCAGGAGTACCGCAGCTTGGGCCGGCAGGTGGTGTTTTTTGACACGGGCACCTTTTGCAAGGGATCGCTGCAGCTCGCCCCCGGCACCGTGTTTGGCGGGGAATTTGGTTTTGTGCACGGCGATCGCCGCCACCGGCTGGTGCTGCTCTACGGCGAAGCCGGCAGCGCCGATCAGCTGGTGCTGATCCGGGAATTCCGTGTCGGCTCCACTGCCCAGGAGTTTGCGAGCCTTACGGCCGACCAGTTGCAGGGCCCCTGGCAGGGCGCGGCTGCCACCATTTCAGCCGACTGGCCTGAAGCTGATCGCGCTGAGGTGCAGGTGAGCTTCTCGGCCGCAGAGCTGGCCGATGTGCAGTGGCTCGCCGATGGGGGGTACTGCCGGTGGCCCCAGCAGGTGAGCCATCGGCAGGCCTTCACGGTGGAGGCTGGCTGGCTGACGGCGCCGGATCGGCTCGAGCGCCTCATCCGCCGCTACGACGCCAGTGGTGCCTGGCTCTCGGCGACCCACGAGGTGTTGCGCCGTTAGGGGAGGCCTTTCAGTCCGTCTGCTGCAGCTCGGGTTTCTCTTCGGGAAGGATGGCACCTGACACCGGGCACACCTGCATGCAGATGCCGCAATCGATGCAGGTGTCGAAGTCGATCCAATAAAAAGCCGTCCCCTTGGTGTTGGCGCCCTGGCCTGGATGGATGCAGGCCACGGGGCAGGCATCCACGCAATCGGCGACGCCCTCGCAGACGTTGGTCACGATCGTGTGGGCCATGGGTCGGGCAAATGCTGGCCGGATCCTAGGGAGCGATCCAGAGGGTGCGCCTGCAGCCCCGCTCCCGGCCGATGGCCTCAGCGTCGGCTTGGTTCGCCGTAGCCTCGCTAAGCAGTTCGGCGGCGTTGCCGGCCTGGTGCAGGGTCTCCAGATGGTCGAGGGCCGTGGCCAGCTGGTCGGGGCGCCCGTAGGCCACCAGCACGGGTGCGGCGCTGTCCAGCGTGGGTGCTACGAGCTCGCGCACGGCCTCGATGTCGAAGCCGAAGCCCACCCCTGCGGCCTCCCTGGACTTCGAACAGAAGCGCCCCACCAGTGCGTCGTAGCGCCCGCCGCTGGCGATCTCCACCGGGGCCTCCGCTCCCTGGCAGACCAACTTCAACACCAGGCCGTCATAGAGGGCGAAGTGAGGCTGGAAGCTGGGATCGAGTTGCAGCTGTACGCCGAGCCGTTCAGCAGCTGGGGCCACCGCCGCCAGGGTGTCTGCCAGGGCGCTGAGCAGGGGGATGGGTCCGAGCCACTGCTCCAACTGGTAGAGCACCCGCACCGGTTCGCCCCGCAGGCGCATCAAGGCAGCCAGCCGCAGGCGGTCAGCGTCCGGCAGGTGTAGCTGGGCCAGGGCCAGCGGGTCGAAGCTCGTGAGGGCGTTGCGGGCGGCACCGCGCTGCTGGGCCGGTATCTCGGCCAGCAGGGCACTCAGCAGGCCGTGGTGTCCCACCAGCAGGCGCGGCTGGTGTCGGCCCTCCAGCCCCAGCTTTCCGGCGGCGGCCAGCAGCAGACGCATCAGCTCCACATCGGCGGCGGCGGATTCCACGCCGAGCAGTTCGACCCCGCTCTGGAGCTGCTCCAGGATGCGCTGGCCACCGCCATCCCCCATGGTGCTGCGGAAGGTGCTGCCCATGGCCCACAGCCTCAGCGGCCGGGGGCGCTCCGCCATGCGGGTGCTGGCGGCCCGGGCAATGGAGGCGGTGAGCTCCGGGCGCAGCCCCAGGGGTTCATCGGCCGCGAGCCGCACCAGTTCTCGTCCGTCGATCCCCCCGCCGGCTTCCAGGGTGTCGAGCCGCTCAAAGCTCGGCGGTGCCACCTCCTGGTAGCCCCACAGCCGATAGACCGAGGCCAGTTGCTCGGCGATGCGCCGGTTGCCTTCCACCTCGCGGGGGTTGCGGTCCCGGGCGCCGGCGGCGGGTTGGAGGGCCATTGCGGCGAGGGGCTGGAGAGATGGAGTGGCCTGATCCTATGGATCGAGCCTGGGCGCATCCAGCTCGGGAGCGCCGTAGCTGGCGCCAGCCAGGGGCTGACAATGGGATAACCCCTCGATCAGTGGCTGCTGCAGGCCGCTGCCACAGGCGAGGATCCGGCCCGTGTCGATGACAAACGCGCTGCCGTCGTAGGCGCTCACCACGCCGCCGGCCTCCTCCACCAGCACCACGCCCGCGGCCAGATCCCAGGGGGATAGCCCCCGTTCCCACAGGCCGTCCAGCTTGCCGGCGGCCACAAAGGCCAAATCGAGGGCTACCGACCCCCCACGCCGCACCCCCTGGGTGCGGTGGGAAAACCAGGCGAATTCGGCGTAGTTGTTGTCGAGCCTGGTATGGCGGTCGTAGGCAAATCCCGTGACCAGCAAGGCCCGATCCAGGCTGGGACAGTCGCTCACCCGGAGGCGGGTGCCATTGCACCAGGCTCCCAGCCCGGGAGCGGCCCAGTAGAGCTGCTCGAGTCCAGGGGCAGCAAGCGCGCCCAGCAGGGGTTGGCCGCGCCAGCACAGCCCCACCGAAGTGCCAAAGAACGGATAGCTGTGGGCGTAGTTGGTGGTGCCGTCCAGGGGATCGACGCACCATTCAAGATCGCCAGGTTTGGCCTGGCGGCCGCTCTCCTCGGCCAGTACCCCGATGGCTGGAGTTTCAGCCGCCAGCACGGCCAGCACCGCCGCTTCCGCGGCGTGATCTGCTTCGGTCACCAGATCGCCCGAGCGCCCCTTTTCCCGCACCTTCTCGAGCTTGCCGAAGTGCTGGCGTAGCTGGGCTCCACCGGCTTCGGCGGCGCGCCGTGCCACATCGAGCAGCTGCTCCAGTTCGGCCGAGCTGAGCCCGGAACGCTGAAAGGCATCACTGGATTGGCCCATGCCCATGCCGGACGCAACCATCACTCCTCGTCCAGTGGCAGCCCGGGTCGCACCCGGCCCCGTCCGAAATGGCGTCCGAATTGCAGCTCGTAGACCTCATCCTCGTCCTGGGTTTCCACCTCCAGCGGTCCGGTGGCACGGGCCACACACAGCAGGCCATAGCCCTTGGCCCGCAGCTCCCGGGACAGACCGAGGGATTCTCGGTGATCGATCTCGCCGGCCAGCACCCGCACCGCGCAGGCGGTGCAACAGCCGTTACGACAACTGAAGGGCAGGGGATCACCCTGCTGTTCAAAGCTGCGCAGGATGTATTCCCCCTCCGGCACGTCGTGCTGAATCACCTGGCCGGTCTGGCGCCTGTGGAGGGTCCCCGGGGGGGGCACGGGGGCGGGGTTACTCATGCTGCTACATTGCCATTCGGTTGCCCCATTTTGCCCCTGGAGAGGTGGCCGAG
>Ga0310330_100217_pt1 | contig 16953 bp, 15 predicted proteins | sample LakMicDCLTotalB5_FD_195544 | JGI IMG/M metagenome (GOLD analysis project Ga0310330, IMG submission 195544) | Enriched freshwater cyanobacterial communities from Lake Michigan, Michigan, United States - MI23.DCL.Total.B5 (v2) (version 2) | ecosystem: Environmental > Aquatic > Freshwater > Lake... | reverse complement strand
AATAAAGATAATAGTCAGCTATTCCTTAGCATGCCAGTTTATACGAATGAAACGTTAGATTACAAGAATGAATCAAACTGTGTTTCTATCGACTCTGGGTTTGATGGATATAGTTTTTCCAGCTATGTGAAACATGTTGACCAATATAAAGACTCCACCTTTGATCTTATACTGGTTGATGGAAGGGCTCGGCGAGCATGCTTGCATTACTCCGCTAGCAAAGTAAAGCCTGGGGGATTAATTATTCTGGATAATTCTGATCGCAAGTATTACCTTAGCAAACCCATTTCAGGCCTTGACATGTATGAAGAGCATATAATGTTTAGGGGAAGCCCCCCCTCTTCAACAAGCAAAACGCAATGCACTATCTTTGCAAGGAAACTAAGTTAAGTTTTACAACGTAAATTGTTGGCAATAGTAAGCAGCAGGACAAACAAGTGTAATAGTAAGATTTATTCCAACTATTATCCCGACTTTTGTCGCTATACCCGCGGATAAGCGAAGGCTCCTCCCCCGCCTGGAGCCGCAGGGAATACATGAAATACAAATGTTCAGATGTTGAAGAGCCAGCTGAAACATACCCGACATGCTTACTAAGACTTAACTAAGAATCATTAGGCATTGATATAAAGTTTCTAGCATATTTCTATCCGTATGATGAGTACAGTAGAAAGCCCGTGCAGCTAAGAAATGCGTCATTATAGAGATTATGCAAAGAGTAATATAGCAAGCAAGATTCGGCATCACATAATGAAATCTGCTGTTAGGCAGTTCCCTTTAACTGGCTAATGTCCAATAACTGCTAATGAGTAAGGGCTGAACGCAATCACGAAAATCGGTGAAGTGACTCTGGTAGGAGTGTTGGCTACAAAAATCCACTGCCAGAAGGCACACGGGGTCTGGAAACACTGATGGTTCAATGAAGTAAGCATACCGAACATCCCTAACAGGACTGAGCCATGGATTCCTAGGCTATCGCCTGCGCCGAGGGCACCAGCTCAAGATCCTGAACGTGATCAATAAGGATCGCCGCCTGTGTAAGACGATCTCAATCGGCAGGCAGTGCCAATATAGGGTGTAATAGCAATGATGAAGGAACACCAGCCTCGGTCCAGCCCCAGCATTCCATCGCAGCGGCAACGGCGTGGAGTTCATTGCCCAAGCTTTACAAGAAGGCTGAGAGACAAGCACGACCATGACGGCCTATACATCGAGCAAGGCTCACCGTGTGTGAAAGGTGTAACTACATCGATCATACTGAAGCTCCCCGATGAAATACATAACAGTGAACTGTTCACCACATCTCCAGAAGTACGGATCTTGGCCGAGCGTCGGAGCTGATATTGCAAATCACCGAGACGCAATTCGCCGCGCCAGGGGTGTACAACCCAAGAAGGAGCTCACAAGGGCACTCCAGCTTGACTTCAGCCACCCACTCTCATAGGAGCTGGGCCGTAGAAGGGTGTGAGGTCTGAGCAACCAATAGCATCGTAATGGCGGGATCGACTTCGTGAGACCGATTAGCGGGATAGCAGATCGGTCATCGCCATTTACCACCAGCATTAAGAGCTCGGTGAGGACGGACACAGAGTAAATCCAACACACAAAAGCAGGCACATCCTCTGCGGGCACCAGGCAGGAAGAGGTGTGGATCAACAAGCCAACAGCGGGGCCAACCCATCCCTTGAGCTAGCCTTGATCGTGGGCGCCTGAGAAGCATCAAAGGAGTGACACCCTTCATAAGATTACTGAACCAGGGGTTAACCATGAACCAAGTCCAGAAAAGCCAGCTCACCTCACCTTGCCAATGTGGCCTGCCTGCGCGAAGTCATCACCAAAATATGCGGTGCGACCTGCAGATAGCATTAAGGGTGGATGAATAGGTCCGGACTAATTCCGGGTAAACACCGAACTTGTCTTAATGTTTTAACATCCTCCCGATGAGCAAGATCGCTATCGCTGTTTTTGCATACCGGCGCCCAGCCCATCTCGATCACGTTCTGCAGGCGCTACAAGTACAACTAAAGCAGATACCACTTCCTCTGCACTTATTTATCGACGGCGCTCGATGCGAAAAGGACATTGAAGCTGTAAAGTGTTGCGCGAATGTGGCGACTAGCTTCGCAAGGACCGTTGACCTCCAGATGCACACCTCATCTGTCAATCAGGGCCTATATCAATCTCTAACAAAGGGTGTAACAGCGATTCTAGAGCAGTACGACCAAATAGTTGTGATCGAAGAAGATATCCTCACGTCTCCCCATTTCCTCTCATACATGGTCAGCGCTCTCGACTGTTACAAAGATCAACCATGTGTGGCCTCCATCCATGGCTATTTGCCCCCCATCCCCAGCCCATTGCCAGAATCATTTTTCCTCCGCGGTGCCGACTGTTGGGGTTGGGCCACCTGGCGTGATCGCTGGTCCCTTTATCGACATGATGCCGCAGCCATGGCGGCTGAGATTCGAAGTCGTGGACTTTCGCGAGCATTTGATCTCGGCGGTCGTGTCCCCAACCTCCGCCTACTCGATGATCGTGCCACTAGTCGCTCAGGCAGCTGGGCCATCTGCTGGCATGCCAGTTGTTTCCTGGCAGAACGCTACACGCTTCATCCTGGTCGTTCCCTGGTTCGCAATATCGGCTTGGATCATTCCGGCGAGCACTGCAAACCCTCGGCCTCACTTGAAGCGATTCTCACAGATACTCCGTTGCCTGTTATCAGGCAGAAAGTTGAAGAGAATAAAGCCATCGTTGAAGCTTTCGCTCGTCAGATCGCTCCTCCCCATGTGGCGGTTCGTGTGTTAAGACGCCTGCGCACTGCATTACTAAACCGAACTGCAGTGAACAGACCCGTTTCCTGAAGTTCTATGGCTGATTCATTTCAACCGCCGTTGACCAAGCGCCTCCGCAGACACATTGCGCCCCTGCTTCGCCGGGTCATTCCAAGCCACCTACCGATGACTGGCCCTTACGGCAGTTATGCGGAGGCACTCGCCGATGCCAGTGGTTACGACTCGCCCATGGTTGTGCAGCAGGTAGAGGACGCCACTCTGGCAGTGCTGGAAGGCAGGGCAGCCTATGAACGCGACGGAACCGCCTTCCAAGCCCGCCCGGATCTTGCGATCTACAAAGTCATTAGGGATGTAGTCACCCCTCACTCCACGATCGCTGATTTCGGTGGTGGTCTTGGTGGGCTGTTCATCAGCGCTCCTGAACTTTTTCCCCAGAGTTGCCGACTGCTGGTGATCGAGCAGGCGTCGATGGTTGAAACAGGCCTCCGCCTCGCGCGAACGCACCGATTGCAGCTCGAGTTCCTCGATTCAGGGGAACAGACCGTCCCGCCATTGGATGTGCTGATCTTTTCCTCCGTGTTGCAATACCTGAGCGACCCCTGGGCCACGGTCGAGCGGGTAATCCGGTCTTGCGCCCCTAAAGTCGTAATCATCGATCGCACAGCCATCCGGCGAGGGACTAGCCGTTGGTATCTGCAGACGAACGCCGGTTACTACGAGGAGTCGGTGACCTATCCGGTGCAGGTGCTTGAGCGGCGCCGATTACTCAGGGCATTCAGCGGGTATCGCCCGGTGCAGCACTGGCACAATACCTTTGATCCCGGGCGTCCTGCACACATCGGCATGCTTCTTACCAGGGATGATGCAACAGGGCCATAAGATGACACCCTCCTCAATGGATCTGAAACAGAGGCGATTGATCGTCGCGCTATGTCCCTTCGTTGGCTTCGGCGATCGACCGCTCAACATTCTGGGTCACCCCTACGCACTAGCCCGCACGGCCCTGCGCGAGGCCCTGGGCCGTCTGGCACCCAGCATGCCAGCTGGACCTCTGCTAGATGTGGGCTGCGGCACCATGCCCTACCGCGCCCTCTTCGCCGCCTCCCAGCCCTACGAGGGCCTCGAGATCGACCAGGATCGCAACCTGTCCAACCCCCGCGTCACGCACTTCTACGCTGGCAGTGCCTTCCCACTTGCCTCTGGTAGCTATTCGGCTGTCCTCTGCTCTCAAGTGCTAGAGCATTCCTTCAGCCCCGAGCAGCTTCTAAGCGAATGCCACCGGGTGCTGCGGCCAGGTGGTGGTTTGCTGCTTACCGTCCCGTTTTTATGGCCTGAACATGAGCAGCCCTGGGATGCGCAGCGCTTCACAAGCTTCGGGCTACGGCAGAGGCTGGAGGCGGCCGGATTCCGGGTGGAAACGATGCTGCGGCTCAACCCCGGCCTCAGCGCACTCCTGCAACTGTTGATTGAGTGGAACGAATCCCTGGAGCGCCGCCTCTGCGCGCGGCTGCCAAAGGGCCTTCCACGTAGTGGGCTGCAGCTGCTCTGGCGGCTTGGAATGGCGCTGCCCTACAGCGCACTGAATCTCCTGGGTCTTCTGGCGCGCTCAATCAGCAGCAGGGAGTCAGTGAGTCCTGAACCGTCGGCCTCCGGTGGGCCCTGGGGAGCCGAGCTCTATCTCGATCTGGTGTTGCTGGCGGTGAAAACCGATCCCCGGGGCACCCCAGCCCTCAGACTGGACTGATGACTCTCAAGACGGTTTCGGTCTCCTACAGCCAAAATGCATGGCGGTACCGTCACAGAAGGTCGTGGCGCCAAAGGACCGCCTACTAAACAAAAGCATGAACTGCCTGATAACCGGTGGACTTGGCTTCATTGGCAGCCATCTGGCTCGCCGTCTAGTGCAAGAAGGGCACCAGGTAACAGTTGTCGATAGCCTAATTCCCGAATACGGGGGAAATCTTGTTAACGTTGGCAATATCCGTGACAAGATTACCATCAACATCAGCGATGTTCGTGATCCATTTGCCACTAGGGAATTACTAAAAGGAGTGCACTGGGTCTTCAATTTAGCTGGGCAGACGAGTCATGCTGACTCGATGAGCGATCCCTACACTGACCTCGACATCAATGCCAAGGCACAGCTCTCTCTTCTTGAGGCGGTAAGGGACGTTAACCCCGAGGCAATTGTTGTTTTTGCATCGACCCGACAACTCTATGGACGACCTCAGTACCTGCCAGTCGATGAAGCCCATCCAATCCGCCCAGTGGACGTGAACGGAGTCAACAAACTTGCAGGCGAGCAGTTCCATCTTCTATATCACGACGTCTACGGCATACGCACATGCGCACTGAGGCTGACAAACACGTATGGCCCTGCCATGCGAATCAAGGATGCGCGTCAAACTTTCCTTGGCATCTGGATCCGCAATTTGCTTACTGGCCGGCCGATCCAGGTCTTTGGTGATGGCCAACAGCTACGCGATTTCAACTTTGTTGACGACGTAGTTGAGGCGCTCATCCGTGCTGCAAGCACGGAATCTTGCCACGGTCGAGTCTTCAATCTGGGTAGTCCAGAAGTGGTTTCCCTGGCTGACCTTGCAACTCGGCTTAGTCAATTACAGCCTGGCGCCAGCTGGGAGCTAGTGCCCTTTCCCGAAAAGAGAAAGCGGATTGACATCGGCAATTACTACAGCGATCACGGTCTAGCGTTCAGATTGCTCGCCTGGAAGCCTCAGGTGGAGCTCGACGCTGGTCTTGCGCGTACCGTCAACTACTACCGAAACCACTTGCCGAGCTATTTGTGAACGATCAAACCGCCACTTCTCTCGCTGCCAACGACTTCCGCCGCGAACCGGAGAAACTAGTGCTCGCTGAACTGGCAGCTACCGAGCGGGTCATCCGATCCGGTTGGTGGATCCTGGGTGCGGAAGTGGAGGAATTTGAAAAGGAATGGGCTCATCAATGTGCCGCCCCCCATGGCATAGGGGTGGCAAACGGTTTAGATGCCATCGAAATCGCACTCCGTGCCCTGGGTGTACTCCCCGGTGATGAGGTCATCACCACCCCAGTGACGGCCTATGCCACAACGCTGGCCATCCAACGGACCGGTGCTATTCCAGTGTTTGCCGACATCGACCCTGCCACTGGCTGTCTAGCAGCCGAGTCGGTCGCGAGCTGCGTCAGCGCTTTGACCAAAGCTGTGCTCCCAGTGCACCTATATGGCAGAGCCGCGGATCTGGATGGTCTCGGCGCTGTCTGTGAGGACAATGGACTGCACCTCGTTGAGGACTGCGCTCAGGCCCACGGTGCCCGTTATCGCGGACAGCCGGTTGGCAACATGGGACGTTTCGGAGCCTGGAGCTTTTATCCCACCAAGAACCTTGGTGCTATCGGGGATGCAGGGGCTCTAACCACTGCAGAGGAAGAGTTGGCAAGGGTTGCCCGCTGCCTTCGCAACTACGGCCAAAGCGATCGCTACCACCATGAGCAGCTCGGCATGAACAGCCGGCTCGATGAGCTCCAAGCCGCGCTGCTGCGGGCAAGGCTGCCCTGGCTGGATTACTGGACCGCCAGGCGCAGAGAGATTGCGACCCGCTACCGCCAGGACATTGACCATCCCCTGCTGAAGCCGCTGGCCGAGGCAAGTGACCCCGCCTCAGATGTGCACCACCTCTACGTGCTTCTCACGCCGGATCGTGATCGAGTGCGCTCTTTGCTGCAACAAGAAAGTGTCCCGACACTTGTTCACTATCCTCTGCCATGCACCAAGCAACAAGCCCTTGGGACCCATCGCGTGGCTCCTGAGGGCATCCCGCATGCTCTCAATCACTGCGACAGATGCTTCAGTTTGCCGATTCATCCCTTCCTCAGCGAAGACGAAGTGAACCAAGTGATCAACGCCTGCAATCAACTCCCTACGACAGTTGACTGATGTCAGGCCCAGTCTTCTGCACACTCTTTGACAGTGGCTATCTCCCTCAAGGCCTGGCTCTGCTTCGAAGCCTCGAGCGGCATGCAGGGGGGATGCGCCTCTGGGTGCTGGCCATGGATACGCAATGCCGCCAGCTATTGTCTGCGTTAAAGCACCCAGCTCTGCACGTGCTGGAGCTAGAGGCGTGCGAGACAGAGGAGCTTCGCCTCGCGCGACGGATGCGCTCATGGGCGGAGTACTGCTGGACCTTGACACCCTTCTTGCCAAGCATCGTTCTGGCTCGCGACTTAGCCGCAGATACTGTGACTTACATCGACGCCGACTGCTGGCTAGTCGGGCCAATCAGTCCCTTGCTGGAACGATTCGAAAGATCAGGTGCCCACTGCATGATCACGCCCCATGCTTATACACCTCATCGTGACTGCACAAGCAGAGCAGGCACGTACTGCGTGCAGTTCATGCCCTTTCGGCGCACACCTCAGTCGGCAATGATCCTTCTGTGGTGGCAACAGCGCTGCCTCAAATCTTGTAGCAGTGATTTGACCTTAGGTTCGCTGGGGGATCAAGGGCATCTGGAGGACTGGCCGTCCCTATTCGGGCGGGATGTCTATGTGCTCGATCAGCCAGCCCTCACTCTAGCGCCCTGGAACATCGAGCGTTTCTGGAAGAAGTCTCATAAACAGCTTTGTCTCTATCACTTCCAGGGCTTCCGGCTGTTCCGCTTCGCAGGCCTTCTAATAATCAGGCTGACCGCAGGAGTACCCATGCCGCGCGAGGCATTCCGCTTGCTATTTCTTCCCTACGTTTCAGACATTAAGACAATGCTTAAAAGCCTTCCTCAAGGAGCTCTGAAAGCCCGCCCGCTGCCCTCGCTAAATCAGGATCCACGTGGGGTTTTGTTTCTACTGCCCAGGCTCCTCTTCCTCCACTGGGCGGTGTGGTGGGCACCTCTCCCTCGTTCGATGCGCAACGCCAAGCATGGCTGAAACCGGGGAACGAAGAAGAGGCTGTTCGGGCAGCTTCCCTTTGCAAAGTGTAAATTCCGAGGCCCGATCGCACTAATGCGAATGCAAACAGGCGTGAATAGCTGGCCGTCAATTGTAAGGTGATAGATGCCTAGTTCTTTTACGATGTATCCAGATAGTTGTCTTCTCGAGCTATTCACCTGGCCTGTGCTAGGTTCTTCTCAACGTCTGAATCTGTACTGCTCCAATCACAGCCGAACCCCAAGCAGTGAGCAGCGCTTCTAGACCCTGTAGGGGCGCTGCTGAACCGCTCATGTGAGACCTGGTTTGAACATGTGCTCTGGCGGTTGCTACCAACACTTCAGATCGACAAAAGAAGTTCATGATTAGCGGAACTGAAACCGGCGCAGGAGATTTGGTTATCCCGCACCGATTGTTGAATCCCACCCGTGGCATAGACTATCTAAGGTTGTTCTTCGCTGGATGACGCCAGTCCTTTCAATCTGTGTCGTGGTGCGCAACGCTGCCAAGGATCTAGCATTGACTTTATCTTCGCTAGATCGACAACTCAGGTGGTTAACAGCCTTACCATCCGAGGTAATCGTCATTGAAGGCGAATCAACCGATACAAGTCGCGTTGTTGCAGAAAACTGGGCTATCTGCACAAAGATCCCAGCCCGTATCGTGAGCCAGGAGCCGAAGGGCATCTATCCCGCAATGAACGAAGCTTGCTCTCAGGCACAAGGGGAGTGGCTCTTATACATCAATGCAGGTGATCTGCTTTTAAATGGAGAGCCACTTTTCGACGCCCTGAAGACAGGAACTGATGCAGGTAACCGCAGCATCCAATTTCAGTCTGCAATGTTTATCCCGGGGGCTTCACGAGGCATCTGGATTCCAGATTTGTATCCAACGTGTCACCAGTCCCTTGTCTATCAGCGGGATTTACACGCGCATTACGGGCCCTACGACGAACGTTTCAAGGTCTGTGCAGATCGTATATTTGATCAACAGATACACTCCCAAGGTCGCCAAGTCAATCCTGCCGTTCTATCAGCCACCCAAGTCAGCCCTGCAAATCGGTCTCGCAATCCGGATCTGTTACACAAGGACTTGCAAAAGAGCAGGAGTCTTAACGTTGAGTTCAGGCTTGCATCTGCACCTTGGATCACCTTCTTGGTGCTGCGGCTAGAAAAAGCAACCGGCTTTAGTTTCTCTGTATGGTTTCGACTCTGGCTACGCATCTTTATAGGGAAAGCCAAGTGGATATCGCTGCATTAGATGCCAAGAAGTGAAGCAATCACCGATGCTACGTAAGAAACTCGACCTAATCCTGCTGGTTCAGGGCGGCCTCGGCAATCAGCTACTGCAGTTAGTACTTGCCGAGTCGTTAGCCCAAAGTTTGGGGAGGAGGCTTGTTGCATCACACGTACTCCTGACTTCGAGAACTCGCAAGCTTCGTGGTATCACCTGCCGTTCACTCAGCCCATTAATTATGGATCGGTTGGTTGTAAAGCCATTGCCATGGCACCGGCACATAACATATCGCCTTGCTGCCCGGATAGGAGTTCCTTCGAGGGCGGGAGTACTCACAGATGATCTGCTGATCAAAGCAGTTAAAGGAGGCTTACAGCTAAACCAACTCAGCTGGGTTCGAACAATCCACAGCCACGCTACCCACCCGATCCTCTTTGGGGGTCAATTCACGAACTCGTGGCAGACCACATTGGATTCGCTAAGTGCTTACAAACCGAGGTCACCTGTAAAAATTGCGATGCATGTACGCCGCAGCGATTACATAAATCCTCACAGTGGATTCGTACTGCTAGATAAAGTTTACTACAGGGCAGCTTTGGGCAAAGTTCTAGAGGCATTGGCATCAAGCCAAGCGCCAACTATGGTCCATACCTTCAGTGACGACCCGGAATGGTGCCGGAACCATTTGCAAGACCCACGCTGGCAACTAAAGATTAGCCGCGGCACACCGGAACAGGACCTCGCCTCAATGGCCCATGCCCAGATTCTGATTACTGGGAATAGCAGTCTGTCTGCTGTCGCAGGCCATCTCGCTGAATTACGGAATCCCTCAGCGCTGGTTTTCACCCCTCAACGCTGGCTACTCAATCCCGACAACGGTCGATTGGGAGATCTACGGAAAGCAACCTGGCAGACTGTAATTGCATGAGCAAAGCAGTCAGCATCATCTGTCCCTATCGGAATGCCGCAGCGTTTCTTCCGGGACTGATCGCCAATGTGATGCAGCAGACCCACAGCGACTGGGAACTGCTGCTGATTGATGATGCCTCTGTAGATGCAGGAGCAAACTTCGCACACCTAGAGGCTTATAAAGATCCACGTATCCGCTGCATTACGGCCCCCTCCCGACCGAGTGACAGTCCTCAGGGTCCTTGGTGGCCACGCAACATTGGTCTACAAAGAGCCAGACATGATCTTGTCGCTTTCCTGGATGCTGACGATCGATGGCATCCCGCCAAACTGGAGCGGCAGCTTCGCTGGCATGGGCAAGGGGAAGCGCGCATCAGCGTAACTGGCTACGCGAGATTTAGACAAACAAACAATGCCATCATTGGCTGGCGGCTTCCACCACCACGATTTGGCTACAAAAGACTGAGAATTGGGAATGCAATTCCAATGCTGACACTGATATTAGAGCGCCGCTTATTGAAGGAAGGCTTCCAACCCTGTCCACATGAGGACTATCTGCGCTGGCTTGATCTTTTTCGTGAACATCCAGACTTGGAGTGCATCACTATCCCAGAGCTGCTGGGGTTCTATGCCGTTCATGCCACCAACCTCACTAGTCAGCGATGGGTGATGCCGTTGTGGGCTTACAGCGTTTTTAGGGCTCATGGGATGAGCCGCTTAGCTAGCGGTGCCTCACTGATCCCATGGAGTCTTTCCCAAGCCGCAGCACAATGGCGCTCCAAGCGCAATCCCCTGCACCTTTCACTTCAATGTACCCAATCGTCGGCAATCCCATGGCCATTGCCACCGAGGCGAACTGCTTAAATAAAGATCATTGACAGCGGCTGCAGATCTCCATCATTGCCTCAGCTTAGTTTAGCCAAAACATTTTGTGTCGCCAATGCCGTGTTTTTCCAATTGAACTGAGCCGCACGCCGAAGGCCTCTTCTTTGATACTCATCCCGCAGAATTTGTTGATCAATCATGCAAAGCATTGCGCTTCCCAGAACATCGACATCGGCCGGATCTACAAGCAAAGCCGCATCTCCTGCGACCTCTTCAGTACCCGATCCTTCGCTTGTGATCACAGGGGTGCCGCAAGCCATTGCCTCTAGTACGGGCAGCCCAAAGCCCTCGCAGAGACTCGGATAAACAAGCGCTAACGCTCCCCGATAGAGATCAGGCAGTTCGGCATAGGGCACGTAAGGACGAAACTCCACACACTGTTGCAAGCCCAACTCCGCGACTAAAAGCTGAAGTTGATGCGACTCCTTTGCATGGGGTTTACCCGCCAACACCAATTTCAAAACTGGATGATGTTGGACCACCTGGGCAAACGCCTGAATCAAGCGCCTCAGATTTTTATGGGGATAGGCCTGCCCCACATGCAGAAGATAAGGCCGCCCCTGGGATTCGAGTGGAATCGAACCAGGACGGAACACCTCAGTGTCATAACCGAGGGGAATCACCGTGATCCGCTCATCTGGGATCCCCGTACAACGCTGGATTTCTCGAGCCGTAAAGCATGAGTTGGTGAGCACGTGATGGGCTTCCTTCAGCAAGGGTGGTACCCAAGCCCGAAAATACAGACTCTGCAAAGATCGCTCCGGATAACTGATGGGCCGCAGATCGTGCACCATGACCACCTGGGAAATGACTTGGGGACCCAAGTAACCCTCCGGCGCAGGGGTAAAGATCAACGAGGCATGGTGTCGCCGGGCAAGCCGGGGCAGTTCGAATTGAGACCAGGCCAGGCGTTTGAGGCGCTGGTGGGCCGTGCCTTCCTCTCCACCAGGAATCAGAACATGGGGTAACCCCTGCAATACCTGCAGTACCGCATTGGCGTAGACACCAATGCCCGTGGGTTGGCGCAGCACTGGGCGGTAGTTGAGTAACAACATCAAGGCATATCTATCAGGCCAAGCAAATCAGCCGGCGCCGGCCATATTGAGCCCAATTCAGGGCCCAGCAAGCAGCGCTCAAGGGTGCCCCCAGGCGGCGGCGCTGGGCGCGGAAGGTTTCGCTGTACACCTGACTGATCCGGGTATGGCTGACGCCGGCCTGCACCACCTTGAGGATCGGATCACTGCTGTGCACACTGCGCAACTCGGATGGCAGGCGCAGAAACCAGTCGTAATCACCGCAGATGCGAAAGCTGCTATCAAAAGGCCCAAAGCACTGAAACAAGTCGCGACGCACCAACATGCCCGGATGCGCGATGTTCATCGATTGGCGCATCCGTCGCCAGTTCCAGGCCGAGCCCCACGTACGTAAAAATCGGCCATCCGGGGCGTAATAGGCGTTTCGCGCCGTAATCAGATCCGATCCGCTGGCGGCGAGAGAGGCGATCCGCTCCAGGCTGCCGGTATCTACAAAACAATCATCAGCACCGATGAAGCTCAGATACTGGCCCCGGGCCAGCCGAAGCCCCCGATTCCAGGCGTCGTAGATGCCCCCATCAGGCTCACTGCTCCAGAGCAACTGTTGCGGGGCCACCAACCGCTGTTGCACACGATGCACAAGCTCCGCTGTGCCATCGCTCGAGGCGTTATCCAGCAGCAGCAGCTGCCAATCACGCCAGCTCTGCGCCAACAGGCTCTCCAGAAACCTCTCCAGCTGGTTAACACAGTTCCAGGTGGCCACCAGGATCGAGAGGCGAGGCGACTCTTGGGGCACGGCCTGCAGCTGGGAGTTGCTCATGGACGAAGAATGGCCACCAGGCGCGCAAGGTCATCGAGCGGCAGGTTGCCATCGGGCTGATGTTGACCAAGCAGCGGTTTGAGCTGCAGCACCCCATCAGCCAGCTCCTCCTCCCCCAACACGGCAGCCCAAGGGGCTCCGCAGCGATCCGCGCGCTTGAACTGCTTGCCAAAAGCCGAGCTGCCTGCATCCAGCTCCACATGCAATCCCAGCAGTCGAAGGCTTCGAGCCAGCTTCAGCGCCTCCGCTTGCGCAGCCTCACCGCGGTTCACCACGTAAAGATCCGGAGCAGGCCCTGTGGCCGGTTTAGCTGAGGCCTGGGCCAAAAGCAGCACTAACCGCTCCAACCCCAACGCCCAGCCGATCGCTGGTGTGGCCGGTCCCCCCAGTTGTTCCACCAGCCCGTCGTAGCGGCCCCCGCCACACACCGTGGCCTGCGCCCCCAGCTGGGTGGAGGTGATCTCGAAGGCAGTGTGGCTGTAGTAATCGAGTCCACGCACCAGGCGGGGATTGAGGCGGAAAGGAATCCCCAGGGCCCGCAGGCCCGCCTGCACCTGCTCGAAGCGCTCACGACTGGCGGGCTCCAAGGATGCCACCAAGGTGGGCGCATCCGCCAGCAGGGCCTGGGTTTCGGGGTGCTTGGAATCGAGGATGCGCAGGGGATTGCGCTCGAGCCGATCCTGAGAGTCGGGGTCCAGTTGAGCGCGATGGTCCTGCAGGAACGCCACCAAATGGCTGCGGTAGCGCTCGCGATCCTGCGGACTGCCGAGGGTGTTCAGTTCCAGCGTGAGCTCGCTGAGGCCCAGATCGCTGAGCAGATCCCAGGCGATGGCGATGGCCTCCACATCGGAGCGGGCTTCGGCAAAGCCCAGCAGTTCAAGGCCGATCTGGTGAAACTGGCGCTGGCGACCCGCTTGGGGACGCTCATAGCGGAACATCGGGCCGCCATACCAGAGGCGCTGAGTCCCCTGGCTCAGCAAGCCGTGCTGGATGGCGGCGCGCACCACCGACGCCGTTCCCTCAGGCCGCAGGGTGCAGCTGCGGTCGCTGCGGTCGAGAAAGGTGTACATCTCCTTTCCCACCACATCGGTGGCTTCGCCGATGCCACGGCAGAACAACTGGGTAGCCTCAAGCAAAGGGGTGCGGATTTCCTGCACACCCGCGCAGCGGAAATGCTCGCGAGCCCGGGCTTCAACCTGCTGCCAGAGCCAGGTGCCCTGCGGCAGCAGATCGACCATGCCACGAAGGCTCTGCAGTTTTTCCGCCACCAACCGACCGCATCCCAAGCACTTCGGTTGATCAGTCTGCCGGGCCGAGCGCATCGGCCGCTGACGGGGTCAGCAGGAAACCGGCACAGAGCGACGCCCAAACTCCGCCAGAGTGATCCCGCAAAACACAAATCCCAGCGAGAACATCAACTGATCTGTATAGAGAAAGGGCTGAGCGAGCCATTGCACAAGCAACACACAAAAGATCCCCCAGCGCAGCACTAGACCCGACGAACAACCCTCCACCGCCAGTGCCTGAAAGAAGCTCTGCAACCACGCCTTCAGCAGAAGCACCATGGCCAAGAACAACAGAGCAGAAGGAAGCCAGCCGGCATCGTTGAAGACATCCAAGATCACATTGTGGGGAGTGAACGCTGTTGATCCCGGCTGACTTCCAAAGACCAGCTGTTCATGGGGAAGGCAACTGGCATAGCGGAAGGCCAGCAAACGCCCACCCATCGGAGCACGTGCCATGTGAGCTAAGAACTGGGCCACAAGGCCAAAGCGTTCATCGCACACACGACCCGTTAGTAGTGCCAGCAAGGGGGCCAGCCCATAACAAGCCATGGCCAAGCGGCGCCAGCGCCCCGGTCGCCAGTGCCATAGCAAAGGGAACAGAGCCAGATACAAGGTGGCCAGACCGATGCGGCTCTGGGTTGAGTAGGTCACATACAGACCCAAACCACCGAGCACAAGACAGGCCATCACCAATCCCCAACGGCGCGGTGTTTGCCACAGGAGCGGCCCCACCAAAGCCAACTGCACCAGGGAAAGAAAACCCCGTTGCTCCACGGCGCGGGTGCTCAACCACCGAGGCGCACCCCAAGGAACGCGCAACACATGCGGAAAGGTCTGAGCCAAATTCCACCACGGTTGATGCGACAGGCCCACACTCAAGAGGGCATACACCAGACAGCCGAAGACATACGCCTGCAGCCAGCAGGACTGAACATCTGCCCGTTCATAGGGCAACAACCATCCCACCAAAAGCCCTGCGGAAGGCAGCACAGCCACAGCCAGGATCTCCGGCAGGAAGGAGGGCCATGGCGCCCAAACCCCGTGCCAGACCTGGATTGCCGCGTAGCTGCAGCCAAACAGCAGCAAAGCCATGGCAATCCTGCGCAGCAGGGGTGATGGCGGAGCTGCACCCCTTCGCACGGCTTGCCAACCGCCGAACAGCAGCACCAGATACAGCAACGAAAAACTCTTCGGAAAACCGAGACCAAAGAGAAACGCCAGCCCAGAACACACCACGAAAGTCCATTTCTTCATCGAACCTGGAATCAGCACTAGATCTAGGAATCTTGATCCAACGTGAAGGCGCGCTGGCGGGCGAGCTCCCGACCAAGAGCAGGCCCCGGCATCCAACCTTGCTCCAAAAGCTGCTGAGCAGAGTGAGGACCCCGCATGGACCGCCAGCGCAGCAACCAGCGCAACAGTGGCCGCCGAGGTTGCTGACCACGGATGACGGCAAGGCCGACAGCCTGGGCTGACCGGCCAGGGGACTCAAGCAGCGTCGCCCAGCCAGAAGGCCTCTTGGGCAGCGGGTGGTCGCGCAACCGTTGATCGAGGCTGATCATCTGCTCCAGCCAGTGCTGCTGGCCATGGGGGAGCTGCAAACGACGGGCCAGCAGCAAAGGATCAGAAGCGTTGGCCACCAATGCCACCAAAGTGTGCAGCCCCAGCCGTCGAGCCCAATGCAGGCGACTCCGCCATGGCAGGGTTGCCTGGAGATGACGATCCAACAGCTCCATCCCTCCCCATTCCTGAAGCACAGCTAAGGCCTTGGGCCACGGCTCCCGTTCAAACAACAACTCCAACTCCATACGCAGCCGAGTTGCCAGTGCCGTCGGCGCTGCAGCCGGTGAATCACCTGGATGCCAGGGCCAAGGCCAAGCGTTCACGGTGTTGCTGATCTGCTCGAGCGCTTCGGGAGCCAAATCAAATGCCAACCGCGCCGCGTAACGCGCGGCCCTCACTATCCGCGTGGGGTCGTCTCGAAGGCTGTTGGCATGCAAAAACCGCAACTGTCTCTGAGCCAGATCGGCTTGGCCACCATGGGGATCCAGCAGCCGAACCTCGGCAGCACCCCCCGGCTGCAATTCCAACGCCATGGCATTCACCGTGACGTCACGGCGCGCCAAATCCTGTTCCAGCGTTCCAGGAGACACCACTGGATTGCTGGCAGGCTCTGGGTAGACCTCCCTTCGCGATGAGGCGAGGTCCACCAACCAGCTACCACCAAATTCCTGCGGCAACTGCAGCTCGAGTTCCACCGTGCCGTAGCGGCCATGGGGTTGCTGGCGCAGGGGAATCGCAGTGCCGAACTGTTGCTCCAAGGCATCCGGCAAGCGGGCGACTAAGTCTGCGGCCTGACCCTCCACCACCAGATCCAGATCCGGAAGACCACGCCACGGATCCTGATGGTGGCGATGCAACAGCAGATCCCGCACCACACCACCCACCAAAGCCAGCCGCTGGCCAGCCGCGGCCTCCACCAGGGCGGCCAGCAGCTGGGGCGGCACGTCTGGGATTTGCACGGCCCCGTGCCTCAGAGGGGCTCGATCGGCGCCAGGCGCGGATCGAGAATTTTGGGCCCCATGCCCTCAAACTTCACGGCGATCGAGATCTTTTCGCCGCTGCCGAACAGGTGGGTCACATGCCCCTCACCAAAGGAACTGTGGCGCAGGCGATCCCCCACCGCCCAGGTTTTACCGCCGGCGAGGCCCGCCGATCGCCGGCGCACCGCATTGGCGGGTGCCCCCTCACCGCCCTCTTGGGGACGATCGATGCGCGTGAGCCGCTCGAGGCGGTTCTCGCGGCGAATGGCGGCCCCACCGCTGCGGGGCACGTCCCCCTGGACAAGGGCTTCGGGCAACTCAGACAGAAACAGCGAGGGCACCGCCGGCTCGCGCATGCCACCCCACAGCCGCCGTTCGCTGGCATGGGAGAGAAACAGGCGTTCCTTGGCCCGGGTGATGCCCACGTAGCAGAGGCGCCGCTCCTCCTCCATGGCGGCTGGATCCTCCAGGGAGCGGTAGCTGGGGAAGAGGCCCTGCTCCATCCCCACCAGGAACACCACCGGAAAC
>Ga0310330_100216_pt1 | contig 16964 bp, 16 predicted proteins | sample LakMicDCLTotalB5_FD_195544 | JGI IMG/M metagenome (GOLD analysis project Ga0310330, IMG submission 195544) | Enriched freshwater cyanobacterial communities from Lake Michigan, Michigan, United States - MI23.DCL.Total.B5 (v2) (version 2) | ecosystem: Environmental > Aquatic > Freshwater > Lake... | reverse complement strand
CCGAGGTGAGCAGGGAGGTATTGACGATCACAATCATGGCGGCACACAGCCAGCTGATGCCCTGCAGCCAGATGGGCGCGCGCAACGCTCCCATCAAGCCACTCCTGGAGCAGAACTGCACGAGAGGAATCACCGCAAACGGCAGCTGCAGGCTCAACAACACCTGGCTGAGCACCAGCAGATGGGCTGTGGCTTCATCTCCCAGCAGCATCACGGTGGCCATGGCAGGGATCAGGGCCAATGCCCTGGTGATCAGCCGGCGTTGCCAGTCGGGCAGTCGCAGGTTGAGAAAGCCCTCCATCACCACCTGTCCGGCCATGGTGGCCGTCACGGTGGAACTCTGGCCCGCAGCCAGCAGTGCGACAGCGAACACGGTCCCGGCAAGAGTCGTTCCCAACAATGGGCTCAGCAGGGTGTGCGCCTGGTGTAGATCCTCAACGGGTTCGGCGACAACGCCATGAAAGGCTCCGGACGCAAGGACCAAGATGGCGGCGTTCACCAGAAAGGCGAATGACAACGCCATCACCGAATCCAGGTTGGCCAACCGCAGGAGTAATGGTTTGGAGGGCGGATGCTCCGGCCACCGGCGTGTGTTGACCAGCGCGGAGTGCAGGTAGAGGTTGTGGGGCATCACTGTTGCCCCCAGGATGCCCGCGGCGATGTATAGCTGCTGCCCATCACGCAGCACCGATGGCTGCGGCACAAACCCTGCAGCCACCTGCATCCAGTTGGGTTTCAGGAGCGCCAGTTCCCAGGCAAAGCAGGCGCCCACCATCGCCACCAAAGCGATGATCAGGGCCTCCAGCCGGCGAAGTCCAAAGTGCTGCAGGGCCAGCAGCAGCAACGTATCGCCGGCGGTCAGGGCCACCCCCCAGGGCAGGGGCAGCCCGAACAGCAACTGCAGGGCGATGGCGCTGCCCACCAACTCCGCCAGGTCGCAGGCCACGATCGCCACCTCAGCCAGCAACCACAGCGGGATCCGCCACGCGTCGGGCAACAGGCGGCGGCTGGCCTGGGCCAGGTCCAGTCCCGTGGCGATGCCAAGCCTGCAACAGAGGGATTGCAGCACCATCGCCATCAGGCTGGAGGCCGCGACCACCCACAACAGGCCGTAGCCATAGCGGGATCCGGCCGCCAGATCGGTGGCCCAGTTGCCTGGATCCATGTAGCCCACCGCCACGAGGTAGGCGGGACCGAACATGCGCAGAGCGACCGACCAGGAAAGTCGATCCCTGGGCCTGTCCAAAGTGAGACCATCGCCCTGACCGTCCTTCATTGCCGCGGTCTAGCCTGCGCGGTCAAAATTGGCGTGATCCTTTGTAGACACTGAGTAGGGCCAGCTGCTCAAGCGGCTTCACGCCTGAATCGATCACTCCTTTGATCTCCCAGGTGGGATAGCCCTGGACTCCTTTCTGCTTGCAGAGAGCGGCCTGGCTGTTGCGACCATCCGGGGCACACTCAATGATCGTCAGCTCTGCGGCGGCTTCTTTGCCGAACAGCTCCTTCTGGTCGTGGCAATGGGGGCACCAGTAGGCCGTGTAAATCTTCGCGCCGCTCTGAGTGAGATGCTTGGCCAGTTCCACCTTGGCCGGTGAGCTCTCGGCCCGCACGGGCGGTGCCATTCCGGGGCCACCACTGACTGCCGGCTGATCGGCCAGCGACGCCCAGCCCAGACCCACCAGGAACACCAGCAGACCAGTCAGCACCACCCGGAAGATCAGTGAGCCCCGCTCTTCCTGGCGATTGAGCAGCAGGCTGAGTGCAAACAGCACCGTGCTGAGCACGGCTGACAGCACGCAGAACACACAGACCGCCTTGATCGTGAACAGCATCAGGCCCACCAGCACCATGCTGAAGCCGGCCATCCCCGTGCAAAGGAGCAGCAACGCTTGCTGCGACAGTCCGCCCAAGGTTCTGCGGCTGTCCCCCTTGAAGAGCAGTGGGCCGAGGGTCAGAACCAGCACCAGGCCATAGGCCAGGGTCCCATAGAGGGAGAGGGGTTGGCCGAACAGCGTCCCCCAGGCGCTGCCGAGCACCTGGTCGCAGCCATTGCTGCCGCCGGGGCAGGTGAGGCTTCCGATCAGCCCCCACCGCTTGAGGGTGATCGAGCCTGTATCTAGCAGGCCAATCGTGGCGAGCACTCCCATCGTCACCCGCAGCCAGGGTGAGCGGGAAGGCTGGGAAGACTGCGCCTGCCTGAGCTTGTCGGCAAGCAGGGAACTGGTCACGGCGGGCTGGTGGAAAACCGGTTCAGTAAAAACCCTCCAGTGGCTTGAGGGTCAAGAGGTCATTGTCGAAGGGCGCAGAAGCGCCACGATCGCTTGACCCTGGAGTGGCTACAGGGTTGATGCTGAAGGCGTCAGCCTCCTGCGGTCCGATGCCTCACGACCATGAGCGTTCCCATCACGCCTGCTGCGGCCATGACGATGGCCATGGTCAGCAGCCTGGCTGCGGCAGTACCCCGGGCCCGCCGGCAACGCCTCCAGATGCCCGAGCTGGTGAGGTGCTCTGGCGGATCCAGGCGATGGACTGCGCGAGCGAGGAGAACGAAATCCGCCAGGCCCTCTCAGGGGTGAGCGGCATCGCTGAACTGCGTTTCCAGCTGGCCTCGCGCACCCTGGCGATCCGCGCCGAGCCGGCCGCTCTGAGCCAGGCGGAAACGATCCTGCGCCGGCTCAGCTATCCGCCGCAGGTGCTGGAGGCAGGAATCCCGGCTGCGCCGGTGGCCAACTCCGTGCCCTGGGCCCGTTTGATCGCTTCCCTCCTGCTGGCGGCGGCTGCGGAAGGAATCCACTCCTTTCTTCCGCCCTCGTGGCTGCATGAGGGCTTGGAGATCGCTCTGGCGCTGGGTGCCATTCCCCTGGCCGGTCTGCCGGTTTATGTCAAGGGACTCGCGGCCCTGCGGCAGGGGCGGCTGAACATCAACGCACTGATGACGGTCGCCGTCACCGGCGCCTTTCTGATCGGCCATTGGCCCGAGGCCGCCATGGTGATGGCGCTCTACGCGATTGCCGAGGCGCTGGAGGCGCGCGCCGCCGACAGGGCCCGAGCGGCGATCAGCCGGTTGATGGAGCTGGCTCCGGATCAGGCGCGGGTCGAACAGAGTCCAGGTGAATGGCGAATGCTGGCGGTCGAGGCGGTGGCGGTGGGCCAGCGGCTGCGGGTGGAGCCGGGCGAGCGCATCCCGCTTGATGGGGTGGTGATGGGCGGCAGCAGCGCCGTCAACCAGGCACCGGTCACCGGCGAAAGCCTGCCGGTGGAGAAGGGCCCTGGCGATCCGGTGTTCGCCGGCACGATCAACACCCACGGCAGCCTGGTGACCGCTGTCACCGCCCCGGCTTCGGCCAGCACCCTGGCGCGGATCATCCATGCGGTTGAGGAGGCCCAGGTATCGCGGGCGCCGATCCAGCGCTTTGTGGATCGCTTTGCGGCGCGATACACGCCGGTGGTGTTCGCCCTGGCCCTGGCGGTGGCTTTGCTGGCGCCGCCACTGCTGGGCCTGACGCCGCTGGATGGGGTGTACCGGGCGCTGGTGCTGCTGGTGATCGCCTGCCCCTGCGCCCTGGTGATCGCCACGCCGGTGACGCTGGTGAGCGGGCTCACCGCGGCTGCCCGGCGGGGGATTGTGATCAAGGGCGGCCTGTACCTGGAGCAGGCCCGCCGGCTGCGGATCCTGGCTTTTGACAAGACCGGCACGCTCACCACCGGCCGCCCCACCCTGGAGGCGTTCGAGCTGATCGATCCACGGGTGCCCCTTGCGCAGCAGCGCCAGTGGGCCGCGTCGCTAGCCGCCCGCTCCGACCACCCGGTCAGCCGCGCCATCGCAGCCGCTCTTGATGGCGAACGGCTTCCGGTGGAGGAGCTGTCAGCAGAGGGCGGGCGTGGAGTCTCCGGGCAGATCGCTGGCCAGGCGCTGCGGCTGGCCAATCATCGCTGGATTCATGAGCTGCGCCTTTGCACGCCTGCCCTGGAGCAGGCAATGACTGCCCATGAGCAGCGGGGACGCAGCGTCAGCCTGCTCAGCGACGACCAGGGGGTACTGGCGCTGATCGCGGTGGCGGATCAACCGCGGCCAACGGCTGCCGCGGCAATCGCCAGTCTAAAGCAGCTGGGGCTGACCCCGGTGATGCTCAGTGGCGACAACGCCCGCACCGCCGCTGTGATCGCCGGCCGGCTCGGCATCGAGCAGGTGCGCAGCGAGCTGCTGCCCGAGCAGAAGCTGGAGGCGATCGCCGAGCTGCAACGCCTGGGCCCCACCGGGATGGTGGGCGACGGCATCAACGATGCCCCGGCTCTGGCCGGAGCTGCAGTGGGGGTGGCGATGGGTGCCGCCGGCAGCGACACCGCCATGGAGGCCGCCGATGTGGTGGTGATGGATGACGACCCGCTGCGGCTGGTGGAGCTGATCCGGCTGTCACGCCGCACCTGGGCCGTGCTGATGCAGAACATCGCCCTGGCCCTGGGGATCAAGGGTGCCTTCCTGGTGCTCACGCTGCTGGGCACCGCAACGATGTGGCAGGCGGTGTTCGCCGACATGGGCACCAGCCTGCTGGTGATCGCCAATGGCCTGCGGCTCCTGCAAGCAAAATCATCAGGATGAGCTGGATGCAGAACGGTGATCACTGGGACGAGGTCTACGGCAGCAAAAGCCCTGATCAACTGAGCTGGTTCCAGCTACAGCCCGAGCCCTCGCTGCAGTTGGTTCAACAACTGGCTTCAAGCCCGCAGGCCCGGATCATTGATGTCGGTGGCGGAACATCCCTGTTGGTGGATGCTCTTCTGAGCCGCGGCTACGACCATCTGACAGTGCTGGATCTCTCAGAACGGGCCTTGGCTACGGTTCAACAACGGCTGGAGGCTCAAGCCGCAGAAGTGACCTGGCTCGCAGGCGACATCCGCAGCATCGATTTACCCCATCAGGCATACGACATCTGGCATGACCGAGCGGTGTTCCATTTCCTGGTGGATTCCCTCGACCACCAGCGCTACGCCGAACAGGTCGAGCGATCCCTCAGACCAACAGGTCATCTGATTCTCGCCACTTTTGCGGAGGATGGCCCAGAGCGCTGCAGTGGCCTACCAGTTATGCGCCACAGCACTGAATCCCTGCAGCAGGTGTTCGGGCAGCAACTGCAATTGCAGCATCAGCAGCGCATCACTCATGCCACACCCAGTGGAGTTGAACAAAAGTTTCTCTACACCGTCTGGCAACGCAAGGCTGGCGGAGTGGATTAGCTGGTCTGAGGTAATGCAGGAGCAGCCTCGCTCAGGCCTTTGAGAATGCCGCAATCGGCAGTCCTGGCTGGCTTGCTGCAGCGTGAGCGCAACTGCTGCAGTTCGAGCTGCAGGCACTGGAGATCGCGAATGCGTTGTTTTACCTGGGCTAGCTTCTCATCCAGCAGGCTGTTCACAGTCAGACAGCTCTGACTTGGATTCAGCCGTAATAGCAGCAGCTGACGGATTTCCTCAATGCCGATATCAAGACTGCGGCAGTAGCGGATGAAGTGCACTTGCCTCTGGTGTTCTTCGCTATAGATGCGGTAATTAGCCTGGCTTCGTTGCGGTGGAGTCAGCAACCGCTCCTGCTCGTAAAAGCGCAGGGTTTCAACGGTGACCCCAGTCGCTGTAGCGAGTTCTCCGATTTTCAACGTCACTCCTGCATGTTGAAACCAGTTTGCTCCCCAGCCTTGAGCGACGCCTTCTCAATGGGGTGCTTTGCCCATCAGGATCCCCATGCCGCTCAGGATCACGACAGACCCCAGCAGGTCACGGCTGCTGAAAGCAGCACCATCCACCAGGCGCAACCAGATCAGGGCCATCGCCACATAGACGGCGCCATAGGCCGCGTACACCCGTCCCGACGCCGTGGGGTGAAGGGTGAGCAGCCAGGCGAACAGGGCCAGGCAGAGGGCGGCAGGGATCAATAGCAACGGGGAGCGCTGCTGCTTCACCACCAGATCGGTGAGATAGCAGCCAACGATCTCGGCCACGGCGGTTATCAGGAACAGAGCAGTGGTGTTGAGCAAGGCAATCCTGTCTCCTCAGGCCATCGTGGCGCCTAAGCGGCGCGGCCGTGGTGGGCGCTCCTGGCCGGGTGCTGCATCGCTGCCTTGATCGATGGGGCTTCACGCCGCCGGCAGATGCGTTGTTCACAGTGTCAGGAGAAATAGGAAATGCATCATTCTGGTCAACACCATGCCCCTCATGAGGAGCGTTATCAGCCAACCGGACTGATACCTGGCCCGGCCTACCTGGGGCAGGATTGCGGCAGCATGTGGGTTCTCCACGGATAGCCAAAGAGGCCCGTCATCAGCAGAGTCGTTATGGCTACACTGATGTCATCTCGAATGAAACCAGACCCTCCAGATGCTGCGCTTATTTGCTGGGTTGCTCGCCTGTTTGCTGGTCGAGGCTTTGGCTGCCACTTCAGCCTCTTCCGTGCGGGCTGCAGAACCGGCCAAGCCTGAGGCGCTGCGCTGCAGCTTTGCTGATAAGCAGGGTTATTACAAATTCTCTTCCCGCAAGCCGGCTGGCAAGAGGCCATGGAGCTTGGACCTGCGTATTGACCATGGAGATCGTCGGGTGTTCTTCGATGGAGATGGCGTCACCAGCGAGATGCCCTTCTATGCGGTGGGCGACGATATTCGCTTTGATGTAGTTCTCGGCAATGAAAAAGAGCGCTTCTCCTTAAACACTAAAACATTGAGATTTGAGATATTTTCTGAAACGCCGCGCCATAGGTTGCGTCATCTCGGGACCTGTCGGCTGATGTAGGCAAGATCCACGTACTATGCCCCGGTTCTGCGGTCGGCTTCGGGGCATGAATCATCATCCTGATAGGAAACTGTTTATGGGCGTTTGCCTTCCATGGCTGCACGGAGTGATGCGGTATTGCCGCTGAGCAGAAGCTCTCCACCCCTCAGGCCCTGCCGAATCACAACCCGGCTGGCGGACTCTTCCCCGACAACCACAGGGATCGGCTCGGCCACGCCCCGCTGGTACCGAAACACCACCGGGCTGCCATTCACCATCTGAACAGCATCAGCTGGAACCATGAAGCGCCGCTCGGCCGACGGCACCATCACAAAGGCGGTCACTGCAGTTCCGGCAGGTGGCAGCGCAGAGTCCACGGCTTCTGCGCGAACGACCATCACCCGGTTGGCGCTGCCAGCATCCGGAGCCACAGCCAGCACCCGCGCCCGCAACTCCCGCGGGCCTGCCTTCACCCGCAGCATCTGGCCTGTTCGCAGGTTCGCACCCAGCAGTGGCGAAACGAGAAAGCGGAGTTCACTGCCCCTGGCATCGCCGATCTCTGCCACCTCAGCCCCGGCCTGCAGGAAAGCCCCTGTGGAGGCATTCACGGCAGCGATCTGACCGCTGATCGGGCTGCGGACCATGACGCGGCCTGCTGCATCCGGTGATCCCAGGGCAATCAGTTTGGCCTTGGCCGCGCGTGCTTCGCTGCTGGCCTTGACGCTGGCGATGCGGCGGCTTTCCAGTTCCTGCCAGGCCAAAGCACCCTGGCGTGCCATGGGCAGGGTGCGCCGGTACTGATGATCGAGCGACTGGGCAGTGGCGTGAGCCGCATCGGCGTCAGCCCGTACCACTGCTGCGTCGGGGCTCTGCACTTCAGCGATCACCGCGCCGGCTGCAACGGTGCTTCCCGGGGCTACCAGCAGACGCATGAGCCGGCCGGCCACCGGCATGCCCACATTGGCACGAGCCCCGACGGCCGTTTCGACAAACCCTGAGATGGGTCGTTCCGTGGCGCTGTTCAGATCCGGGCGAAACAGCTCGATGCCGGAGCGCTGCAGCTGTTGTTCGCTAATCGGCACACCATTGGAGCGATCGGTGTCCACTGCCGCAGCTGGATCCAACGCTGGGGCTGTGGTGGTGCTGTGCCGTCCAAGCCCAAAGGCGAGAGCGAGTGCTGCGAGCACTGCAACGGGAACTGTGATAATCCGATTCGCCTGCAACCATCGACTGGCCGGACTGGTGGCTGCGCGCTGGATCAGACGTCTGAAGGTGAGCGTGAATCCGGAAGTCATGTCAGTCAGGCGCCAACAGCAGTGGAAACGGGTCGCGGCGATGGAAGTAGCCAGCGACCAAAGCGGGCATAAAGGGCAGGGATCACCAGCAGCGTCAATGCTGTGGAGGTGATCAGTCCCCCCAACACCACGATCGCGAGGGGCTGGAGGATCTCATTGCCTGCCCCAAAGGCGAGGGCCAGAGGCAGGGTTCCCAGGGCCGAGGAGAGGGCGGTCATCAGGATTGCGTTGAGGCGCTCCAGGCTTCCCTCACGGATGACCGCCTGCAGCGGCTGGCCTTCGGCGTGGCGCCGGTTGTAGTTGTCCACCAGCAACAGGCCGTTGCGCACGGCGACGCCAAAGAGCGTGATGAATCCGATCAGCGAGGCAATCGAGAGCACCCCACCGGTGAGCAGCACCGCGACCACCCCACCCACGAGGGCCAGGGGCAGGTTGAGCATGATTGCGGCAGTGGCCGGCAACGATTTCACGGCCGCCACCATCAGCAGGGTGATCAACACAGCAGCCACAAGGCTGTAGAGCACGAGGCTGCTGGTCGCCCGCTGCTCGGATTCGAACTGCCCGCCGTAGCGGATCAGGTAGCCCTGCGGAAGCCGCACCTCGCGGGCCACGGCCCGCTGGATGTCGCCCACCACCGTGCCCAGAGCGCGCCCGCTGACATTGGCCGAGACCACGATCAGGCGGGAGACGTCCTCCCTGTTGACGACGTTGGCTCCCAGACCTTCCTCCACCCAGGCCACGCTGCCGAGCGGCACCGTCATGCCGTTGGAAAAGGCCACCGGCAGGGAGCGGATGGCGTCAAGGCTGGTGCGACTCGCCGCGTTGAGCTGAACCAGCACGTCACTGCGCACCGCGTCTTCCACGACGTGACCGACCACCTTCCCGTTGAGGGCGATCTCCACTGCCTGGGCGAGCTCATCGATCGTCAGCCCAAGTGCCGCCACCAGGGGCCGGTCGTAGTGGATCTGGATCTGGGGGATGGGCAGCTGGGGCTCCAGCTGCAGGTCCACCACCCCGGCAATCGGTTCCACCACCTTCACCACCGCTTCGCCGATGCGCCGCAGCTCGCCCAGCTCAGTGCCATAGATCTTGATCGCGATGGCGCTGCGTACGCCGGAGAGCACCTCGTCCATGCGGTGGGAGATGAAGCCGCCGATGTTGGGGGCCACACCCGGCAGCCGCAGGAACGCCTTGCGTAGCTCAGCAATGGCGGCCGGGCGATTGGTCATCGCCTCATCACTGAGCTCCACGTCCACGTGGGCCAGGTTCACGCCAGCGCCATCAGCGTCTCCGGGCGCTCGACCGGTGCGCACCTGCACCCAGTCGACAAGGGGGCTGTTCTGCAACGAACGGGTGAGGGCCAGGCCGGCGCGGTTGGTCATCTCCAGCGACACCCCGGGATAGAGCACCATCGAGTTGACCAGTGATTTCTCCCGGAACTCCGGCAGGAAGACCCTCCCCAGAGCCGGCAGGATCGCGGTGGTGGCCACCACCAGCGCCAGGGCAATCGCGAGAAGCCGCTGTGGCCGAGTCATCGCCATGGCGAGCCAGGGCCGATACAGCCGCTCGCAGCGGCCAGCGAGCCAGGTGCTCTCGGGCGGCAGGGATACCGGTGCCAGCAGGATGGCGCAGAGTGCCGGGATCAGGGTGAGAGCCACCAGCGAAGAGGCGGCGATCGAGAACAGATAGGCCAGACCCATCGGCGCAAAGATGCGCCCTTCCACCCCGGTGAGCGAAAAGATCGGTGCGAACACGATGATGATGATCAAGCTGGAGAAGAGCACCGGCTGGCGCACCTCCACCGAGGTTTCGAACACCACCTGCAGCGGCGGTTTGGGATTGCCTGCAGCCTGATTGCTGCGGAGGCCGCGATAGCAGTTCTCCATGTCGACAATTGCATCGTCAACCACCGAACCGATGGCGACCACCAGGCCGCCCAGGGTCATGGTGTTGATGCCGATGCCGAGGGCCTTCATCAGCATCAGGCCAATCAGCAACGACAGGGGGATGGCACTGAGGCTGATCACTGCTCCGCGCCAGTTCATCAGGAACAGCACGATCACCAGCGACACGATGATCACACCCTCGACCATCGCCGAGCTGACGTTTTTGATGGCTCGATCGATGAAGCCGCTCTGGCGGAAGGTGCAGTGAATCTGCACATCTGAAGGCAGCGTGCGGTTGAGGGCGGCGATCCTCTCCTCCACTGCACGAGTCACCGTGGGTGTGTCGACATCGGGTTGCTTGTTGACCATCAGCACAACCGCCGGCTGGCCGTTGAAGCTGGCGTCACCCCGCTTGAGCGCCGCACCGCGCTTCACCTCGGCCAGGGTAGAAAGCAACACCGGCTTGCCTTGTTGATCACGCACGGCCACATCGGCCAGGTCGCTCTCCTGGGTGATCTGACCCATCGGTCGGATCAGACGCTCCTGACCGCCACCGATCAGGAAGCCGCCCGGACTGGTGGCCATCGCCTCGGAAACGCCCTGCATCACCGCCTTGAGCGTGACGCCATGGACCTGAAGCTCGTGGGGGTCCAGCAACACCTGGTGCTGTGGTTCCTCCCCGCCATACACAGTGACTTGCGCGACACCGGGTACCGCCAGGATCGGGTTGCGGTAAGAGCGCATCACCAGTTGATGCAGATCCAGCATGGAGGTGGCGCCATCGCCGTTGAGCGTGAAGGCGTACTGGAGCACCGTGCCCAGGGGCGACACCAAAGGTGAGATCTCTGGCGCACCCGCATTCGCCGGAAGCTGCGACTCCACCTGTTGGATGCGCTCCGACACCGACTGCCGGGCCCGGAAGATGTCGGCGTTCTGGTTGAAGACCACCTGCACCATCGACAAGCCGGGCTTAGACGAAGAGCGCACGGTCTCCACCCCTGCAATGCCGTTCACTGCCGACTCGATCGGCAGCGTGATGCGCATCTCGACCTCCTCGGGTGAGAGCCCATCCGCCGTGGTCTGGACGTCCACCTGGGGCGGTGCGAACGGCGGGAAGACGTCGAGTGGCATCTGGCGCACGACCACCAGTCCCCAGACGCTGATCACCACCGCAGCTACCAGGATCAACCAGCGACGGGCAATCGAGAACCGCAGCGTGGTGTTGAGCAGCCGTTCAATCATTCGCCCTGCTTGCCGCGGCGTTTGATCAGCACCGCACCTGCGGCCACCACCACGGCAACACCGGCTGCGCCAGCGATCAACGGCAGGTTGCCGCTGGAGTTGGAACCGTCCTCGGCCTTGGCAACAGCACCGGCATCAGCCGCAGGAGCCTCCACCTGCTGGGTCTTCTTCGATTCGGCGTAGAGCGAGAGCGCACCCGAAATCACCACGTCATCGTTGGGATCGATTCCCTCATTCACGACCACGCGATCTCCCTGGTTGGCTCCGGTCTCTACAAAGACGGGGTCGTAGGTCTTCTCGGTCTGCACGAATAGGAGGGACTTGCCATCGGCATCCACCAGAGCGGTGGAGGGCACGGTGAGGCCATCGGGGCCTTGCTCCGGTTTGACCGTGGCCACACCCAGCAGCCCATCGCTGTCGGCATTGCGATTGACCTGCCGTACAGCCCCCTGCTGCTGGAACTCATCACCATGGCCAACGTGGGCTAGAGCTACTGATGCCGTATGGGGGACGGTGAGGACGGCGGCGCTCGCCAGGCTGGTGCTGGCGATGAGCCGCATGAACCGGTTAGGCAAGACCCTGGGAAGCGATGACGTGCGGAGCATCGCTCAGATGGGATGAAAAACAGGTGAAATCGCCTGTGCTCACTAGCATCTGCCCCTGAAGCCCACCCCTGATGCCGCTACGGATCCTGCTGGTGGAAGACGAAGAGGATCTGGCCAGTGCCATCCAGAGGGTGCTGCAACGCCAGGGCCATGTTGTGGATCACTGCCCCAGCGGTCTGGACGGTTGGGCCATGCTTCGCAGCGAGCTCGCCCGCTACGACCTGGCCATCCTCGATTGGATGCTGCCGGAACTGAGCGGCCTTGAACTCTGCCGGCGTGCTCGGGCCGCCAGCATGGCCCTGCCGGTGCTGTTGCTCACCGCTCGCGCCGAGACGGCCGATCGGGTGGAAGGCCTCGATGCGGGCGCTGATGACTACCTCAGCAAACCCTTTGCGATGGAGGAGCTCCTGGCACGGATCCGGGCGTTGCAGCGCCGTAACCCCGGCTACCGGGAGCCTTTGTTGTCAGTCGGCGGCTATCGACTGGATCCCACCGCAGGCACGCTCGTGGTTCCTACCAGCACCGGTGAGGTGAGCGTGGACCTTTCAGCGAAGGAGCAGCAGTTGATGGCCTACTTCCTAGAGCACCCAGGGCAGCTCATTCCCGGCTCCCGGCTGCGCAACCAACTCTGGGATCTGCATCAGGACCCGGTGAGCAATGTGGTGGCTGCCCAGGTCCGCCTGCTGCGGCGCAAGCTTGCGGCCCATGGTCTGCCCTCACCGATCGAAACAGTGCCCAGCAAGGGGTATCGCTTTGCTCCACCCGGGGGGGATGAGACGTGATCGATCACCGTTCCCCAGCAGCAGGGTTGCTGTGGCGCGCCCGTGTGCGCTTGGCCGGTCTGTCGCTGCTGGTGATGGGCACGCTGCTCTATGCCGCCGGTTTCGCAATGGGTCGGTTGTTGCTTCAGACCCAGGAAGCGGCGATCAGGCGTGAATTACAGAGCCTCGCCGGCACCCTGCACGACAGCCTCAAGCCCGCCTTGCCGCAGGAGGCACGGCCCTCAATCGCCCTGGCGGCCTTGCTGCCGGGGCTTTGCTTGGTTGGTGAGCCATGCATTCCGCCGAAGGATCTGATCCATCGGCATGCGATCAGCGCCAACGATCCCGATCGCTACAAGCTGCGAGTCTTCAATGACCATGGAGACCTGATCGCCAGCTCACCTGGCGCCTTGCCGGTGGGGCCCAAACCTGTGCTGCTGGGCTGGGCACTGACCGGTGAGCGGGCCGGAGAACGCTGGGGCACCTACGCGATTCACCTCCATCACTCCCATGGCTCCGGCCAACCCGTCTGGGGCTACTTGCAGATCTCCAGCAGCCTGGCGGACCTCGATGCCGAAGCGAATCGCTTGTGGTGGCTGGGCCATGGAGTCTTCCTCCTGGCGATGGTGGGGGTAGCCGTGGCGAGCTGGTGGCTGGCGGGGCTGGCCATGGCTCCCTTGCTTGATGCGTACCGGCGCCAGGAGCAATTCAGTGCCGATGTTGCCCATGAGCTACGCACCCCGCTGGCGAACCTGTTGGCCCTGGTGGAGGCGGAACGCTGTGCGAACGCGGAGGTTTACGACTCGTCGACAGCCAACAGCCTGGATCGGGTTTTGGGCCAGGGGCGACGCCTTCAACAGCTGATCAGTGATCTGTTGCTGCTGGCCAGCTTGGAGCGCCCCTTTCTCCAGGAGCAGAAACAGGTGTGTGATCTAGCCGAAATCATTGCCGATGTGCTGGAAGACTTTGGCGAGGCAGCCGCTTCAGCGCAGGTGAGGCTTGAGCAAGACCAAAACGTTCCCACTGCCCAAATACTGGGGATTGAGTCGGAACTGAGCCGGCTGGTGATCAATTTGCTCAGCAACGCGATCACGCACACCCCATTAGGTGGTCGCATCGGTGTTGCACTCGAGCAGAGCGGCCGGCAGATTCGACTATCCATTCGTGACACGGGGCCTGGGATTCCAGCGGTTGAGCAGCAGCGCATCTTTGATCGCTTTAGCCGTCTTGATCCAGCTCGCTCCCGGCAGCAAGGGGGTACCGGCCTGGGACTGGCGATTGCCCAGGCCATTGCTCACCGTCATGGTGGTGAGATCACGGTGCAATCCGCTCCAGGGAATGGGAGCTGCTTCTACGTCGTGCTGCCAGTCGCGGATTGAATCTGATCTGCATCAGCAGCAAGCTCGGTTGCCGAACTGCAGATTTGCAGCGCGTCGTATCAGCGCTTCTGGCCGCCAAGCCCATAAGAGCGAGCTGATACTGAAATCCTCGCGCCGTCAGGGCTTGAGCAATGGGTAAGAACCTTCTCCGGGTCAGCGGCTGGGTTTCACTCTTGGCCGCTGGTCTGGTGACCTGCTCAGGTGTGGTCCTATCCCCTGGTATGGCAGCACCACAGCCAGGGCCTGCAGGCCCTGGCATGGGATGGGGCTCCATGCGCGGACGGTCCGCAGATCAGCACTTCATCGTGATGATGATTCCCCACCACCAGGGGGCGATCGCCATGGCGGAGCTGGCCCTGAGCCGGGCACGCCGGCCGGAGATCAAGGCCCTGGCCCAGCGGATCATCACCAGCCAGAGCCGCGAGATCACCCAAATGCGCCAGTGGTATCGGCAGTGGTACGGAACTGACGTGCCTGCCTGGGGGATTGGGTCCGGCTACGGCATGGGAATGGGAATGGGCCCTGGCATGGGGATGGGTCATGGCATGGGCATAGGCGGTGGGATGGGGATGGGCTGGGGCATGCCCGGCATGGGCACCAGCCTTGAGGCCCTCAAGACTGCGCCCGATTTCGATCGCGCCTTCATCGAGCAGATGATTCCCCACCACCGCATGGGCGTGATGATGGCGTCCCACGCCGAGTGGAATACCCAGCACCCGCAGCTGCGCGAGCTGGAGGCGGAGATGGTGCGGGTGCAGAGCCAGGAGATCGAGCAGATGGCCCAGTGGTACCGGCAGTGGTTCGGAACGTCAGGAAGCTGACGGCTTCTGTCCGCCGCAGTCCTGCCAGCGGCTTAGCAGACCATCGAGTTCGCTGTGCAGGTCGCGCAGGGCGGCGATCTTCTGCTCGATCTCACCGGCCTTGCGGCGGATCGTGTCCTGCAGCGTCGCGCAGGTGCACACCCCCGAGCGTCGCGATTCCAGGATGCGGGTTACGTCCTGCAGCGGGATGTCCATCGCCTTGAGTGTGCGGATTAGAGCCAACTCCGCGAACACCTCCTCGCCAAATAACCGGTATCCGCCCTCGCTGCGGCTGATGGGGTGGATCAGCCCTTCATCGCAGTAGAAGCGGATCGTCTTCACGGTGAGGCCGGAGCGCCCGGCTACCTCGCCGATCTTCAGGGGCGCAGCCACCACCACTTGACTCTCCACCTACAGGAGGCTGCATCCTATGTATAGCGTTCGTCGGTGCTCTCGATGCGTTTCCCTCTCCTTGCGGCAGCGGCACTGCTGGGGCTGATGGCCCCGGTGGCTCAGGCTCAGGTGGATCCTCATCAGCACCACCGGATGATCTCCCCGGCTCCATCGGCGGGCGGGGCTCCGGTTGAGGCGCCAATGGATCACAGCGCCCATGCCCACGATGTGGGCCCGGCTGGCAGCACCTACGACCTGCGCTGGATCGACGGGATGGTGCAGCACCACACCGGTGCTCTGCGGATGAGCGAGTTCGTCTTCGACATCGGCGTACCGGGCGTGGGTGCACTCGCCAAGGAGATCTGGCGCGATCAGGCCCAGGAGATCAAGGCCATGGGTCAGTGGCGCAAGGCTTGGTATCCCGAGGCCCCCGTGTATCCCGTGGTGCTCAAAGAGGGCGGAAATCCCAATGCGATGGCCGACCTCACCCGCATGAGCGCCGCTCAGATCCAAGCCATGCAAATGATGGGGTCAACACCGACGCGCAGCAATCGGGTGACCTGGTTTCTGGAGGGGATGCTCCAGCACCATGGCGGCGCACTGGTCATGGCGCATGATGCACTCAAGAAATCGAGCAGTGCCACGATTGCGCGCCTCGCCCGCAACATCATCATTGCGCAGCGCAAGGAGATCATTCAGATCCGCAAAATGCTCCGGCACGATGGCCTAAACAAGCCGGAGTATTACCAGTACGACAAGTTGTTTGCTTTGAACTGAGCGCAAACCGCTGCGGTAATGGGGAGAAACGAGTGAGGGTCCAGAAAGGTGGAGCAGGGCTTCAAGACCGGCGGGTGTGAGTGTTACCAACTGCGGCAGCAGACCGCGCGATGCACTGCAAAGGCGACCGCCGCCCCGCAAGAAGCTCCGCGCCGGGCACCTCCAGGATCGCCCCTTGGCAAGGGCTGCGCGAGGCGCCCTGACTGGTTGGTTGGCGCGATCGCAGCGGCGGCGGGCGCCACTGCTCACCGCGCCTGGGCTGAGGGAGGCGCCCCTTGCCTGGCGGGGTCGTCCTGGCGGCGTCCCGTCGCTGCGCCGCAAGGCGTCAGCTGTTCATGGCTACGCACGCTCTTGGTTATGCGCCTGAGGATCCGGTCGGCCTGGTGGAATCCTGCCGCCGGGCGATCGAATGGATCCTGATCACCCATGCCGCCCATGGCCGGCTGGTGGCTCGCCCCTGGATTGATCACCCCTATGGAGAGGAGGAGATCACGTTGCTGGAGGAGGAGCTGCTGCCGGCGATGGAGCGCTTCCTCTCGCGGGTGGAGGAGATCGATCTGCGCTTGGAAGCCGAGCAGGAAGCCCTGGTGCGGTCGTTGGCGGTTGGTGCCCCCCGCTGAGGGGGGCATGGGCCGGCCGTTGGCCGGCCTGTTGTGCTGCCATCGCAGGGCAGTTCCGTGCTGCCGTGATGCGGTGATTACGTCGGTCGCCGCAAGATTTCATCCATATGGTGAAGCAGCTCACCCGCCCGCTGGTTGTAAGCGAGCCGGTTGAGCCCCAACGGAGTGGGATCGGCGTCATAGCGGAACTGCACGGCGTAAACCGTCAGAGCGCCAAGGACGTTCCAATCGCTGGCCTCTGGATCAACAGCAGCCAGGAGCCTCAGCAAACGTCTGAGGTCATGGCTGAGTGGTGGATCGTCTCCTTGCAGATGAAGTAGCTAGGCCATGAGGGCTTTCTCGACAGCCTATTGCAGCTAGAAACCCCAGGCACCTTCCCGGAAAACTGCCGGATCCGTGGAGGCAATGGCTGTCTCGAGGTCTGCAGCTGCGATGCGCAGGAGGCCTTCTGAT
>Ga0310330_100213_pt1 | contig 17313 bp, 14 predicted proteins | sample LakMicDCLTotalB5_FD_195544 | JGI IMG/M metagenome (GOLD analysis project Ga0310330, IMG submission 195544) | Enriched freshwater cyanobacterial communities from Lake Michigan, Michigan, United States - MI23.DCL.Total.B5 (v2) (version 2) | ecosystem: Environmental > Aquatic > Freshwater > Lake... | reverse complement strand
GTCTAGGGCCCGTGCTGGATACCCCGCCCCAGAGCGCCGATCTCTGGGCCGTGCTGGGCCTGGAGCCCGGTGCAGACGCCGCCAGCTTGAAGCGGGCCTTCCGCCAGCAGGCCCGCCTCTGGCATCCGGATCTCAACGGCAACGACCCCGTGGCCGAGGAGCGCTTCAAGGCGGTGAATGCTGCCTACGCGATCCTCAGCGATCCCAGCCGCCGCCAGGCCTGGGAACGGGGCCAGGGCGATAGCCCTGGTGCTCCAGCCGATCGCTTCGCCAGCGGCTTTCCAGATTTTGATGACTACCTCGATGCCCTGCTCGGCCGGCGCCAGGCCCGTAGCGAACCGCAAGCTGGACCGGACGGCCCCGAACCCGAGGCTTGGCCTGGGGCCCAGGCCCCCCAAGCCCAGCCCGCGGCGGCGGGTCGGGCTTGGGGGGTAACCCCCTCGCCGGCGCCGCCGCCGCCGGTGGTTGCCAGTGTCGACGCCGAAACGGTGGTGGAGCTCACGCCGGAGCAGGCCCTCAGTGGTGATCGCATCGAGCTGGAACTGGCCGATGGCACGGTGCTGGAAACCTGGACGCCCCCCCTGGCTGGCGATGGCTGGCGCCTGCGTCTGGCCGGGGTGGTGGCCGGTGGTGGCGACCACTTTTTGCAGCTGCGGGTGCGCACCGAGGAGGGCCTGCGTATCGATGGACTACGGGTGCTATACCAGTTGGATTTGGCCCCTGCCGATGCCGTGCTGGGCTGCCGGGTGGCGGTGCCAACCCTGGAGGGGCCGGTGCAACTGCGGGTGCCAGCAGGTTCCTCCAGTGGCCGGTTGTTGCGTTTGCGGGGCCGGGGGCTCGAATGGGGCAGCCAGCGGGGCGACCAGCTGGTGGAGATCCGGGTCGTGGTGCCCGATGGGCTCACTGAGGCCGAAGAAGCCCTCTATCGGCGCCTGCAGCAGCTCGCTAACGAAGCCGAGGACTAGGGGAAGGGCCCACGGGCTGGTGAGACACTGGGGCCTGAGCCGCCAGACCTGTCTTCCATGCCCGTGCACGTGCTCCTCTTTGATGCGGGCAGCGACGCCGAAGGCATCCATTCCCTGGAGGTGAACGGCACCACCTTGGTGTTGCTGTTCGAAGACCCCGATGATGCCGAACGCTACGCCGGCCTGCTCGAAGCCCAGGACTTCCCGGTACCGAGCGTCGAGGCGATTGATCGCGTTGAAATTGAACTTTTTTGTTCCCAGGCTGGCTACCAGGCCCAATTCGTACCGGCCGGCTTCCTACCCCAGTCCGCCGAGGATCGCCTGTTGATTGCTCCACCGGAGCGCAACATGGACGTCGCCAACTGGAAGGAGGAGCTCCAGGAGCAGGCGGTCGCGGGCTCTTCAGACCCTGAACCCGACGGACCAGACGGTGCCAACCTCGAGCTCGAAGCCTTCCGGCGCCGCCTGGAGGGCCTGCTGTGACCGGCCTGGGCCAGCCGTTCGCGGGTCAGGACCGGGGTCACCTGCTCACCGAGCAGGCCAATCCCCTGAGCAGCGAGCTCGACCAGCTCGCCACCGCTGATCTCGTGCAGCTCTTTTGCGAAGAAGATCGCCGCCCCCAGGAGGCCGTGGCAGCCGCGGCTCCGGCCCTGGCGGCGGCGATCGATGCCATTGCCGCCCGGCTCAGCCAAGGCGGTCGCCTGTTTTATCTCGGGGCCGGCACCTCCGGCCGCCTCGGGGTCTTGGATGCGGCCGAATGTCCCCCCACCTTTTGCTCGCCGCCCGAGTTGGTTCAAGGGGTCCTCGCCGGTGGGGCGCCGGCCCTGCTGCGAAGCTCCGAAGGGCTCGAAGATCTCGAGGCCGCAGGCCAGGCCGACCTGGAGGCCCGGGGCTTCAGCGGCGCCGATGTCCTCGTTGGCATCGCCGCCGGTGGCACCACCCCCTACGTCCATGGCGGCCTGCGCCATGCCCGCAGCCTGGGAGCCCTCGCCATTGCCCTGGCCTGCGTGCCCGCCGGCCAGGTACCCATGCCCGCCGACCTGGAGATTCGCCTGATCACGGGGCCTGAGTTGCTCGCCGGCTCCACCCGCCTCAAAGCTGGTACGGCCACCAAGATGGCCCTCAATATCCTCTCGACCGGTGTGATGGTGCGGCTGGGCAAGGTCTATGGCAACCGCATGGTGGATGTGGCGGTCACCAACAGCAAATTGGAGGACCGGGCCCTGCGAATTCTGGCCGACCTGGCCGGGGTTGATCGCAGCAAAGGGGCCGAACTCCTGGCCGAAACCGGCGGGTCGGTCAAGTTGGCCTTGCTGATGGCCAAGGCCGGGATCTCCAGTGCGGAGGCCAGGACCCGCCTCAGCCACCATGGCCAATCCCTAAGGCAGGCCCTCCTGCAGGCGAATGGGCCCAGCTAGCAGGGATGGGCTGGATCGGTTTCCCGAGACCAGCCCCCTGACAGGCCCCTTTTGGGGCGATGAGGACTAGTGAGTCTGGGCTCTTTGGTGCCTTAAGGCCTCAGTTAGCCCCGTTTTCCCAGGGTCCCCAATAGGGAGCCGTGAACAGATCGAGCCGGCTGCGGGTCTCCGCCGGCACGAAGTCCCTCGGGGTCATCAGCGCGTGTTGCAGGGCCGTATGGGCCGGGCTGGCGGGGCGGGTTTGGCCAATCTGTTCGGTGGCCCGAGCCAGGATCGATTGGGCCAGTTGGGCATTGGCCTGCAGGTTGGCGATCACCATCTCGACCGTGACGCTGTCATGGCCTTGGTGCCAGCAGTCGTAGTCGGTGGCCATGGCCAAGGTGGCGTAGGCGATCTCGGCTTCCCTAGCCAGCCGCGCTTCGGCGTGGTTGGTCATGCCGATCACGCTGCAATCCCAGCTGCGATAGAGGTTTGATTCGGCCCGGCTCGAGAAGGCCGGTCCCTCCATGCAGAGGTAGGTGCCGCCGCGGTGCAGCTCGCGGCCCTCGGGCATCAGGCCCGCGGCGGTGCTGGCCAACACCTCGCTCAGCACGGCGCAGAAGGGATCGGCGAAGCTGACATGGGCGACGGCCCCCTGGCCGAAGAAGCTGATCGGCCGCTGGTGGGTGCGGTCAATGAATTGGTCGGGCACGACCATGTCTAGGGGCCGCACCTCCTCGCGCAGGGATCCCACGGCCGAACAGGAGAGGATCCAGCGCACTCCCAGGGATCGCAGGGCCCAGATGTTGGCCCGGTAGGGCACCTCCGTAGGCAGATAGCTGTGGTGGCGTCCATGGCGGGCCAGAAACACCACGTCCATGCCCCCCAGTCTGCCGAGGCGCAGGGCATCGGAGGGGGCCCCGAAGGGGGTGTCCACCACCAGCTCCTCCACCATCTCGAGGCCCTCCATGGCATAGAGGCCACTGCCACCGAGAACGCCCAGGCGGGCAACACTGAGGTCGGGGCCGGGGGAGCTGCTCGTCACGGCGGAGGGATGGGGGTTGGCACCGTTCTACCCAAGCGCAGGTCTGCCCTAGCCCTGCGGTACCACGCCAAGATCGGCGCAAAGCCCATACTGGAGGTGTTTGCAGTGCATCCGTGACCAAGGCCCTGATGGAGACCGAGGCAGGCACCCTCGAGATCGACCTGTTCGATACCGATGCCCCCGCCACCGTGGCCAATTTCGTCAAGTTGGCCAACGAGGGCTTCTATGACGGCCTGGCCTTCCACCGCGTGATTGATGGCTTCATGGCCCAGGGCGGCTGCCCCAACACCCGCGAAGGCGCCAAGGGCATGGCCGGCACCGGCGGCCCTGGCTACATGATTTCCTGCGAAATCAACAGCCGTAAACATCAAGACGGCACCCTGTCCATGGCCCACGCCGGTAAGAACACGGGCGGCAGCCAGTTCTTCCTATGCCATGCCGCCCAGCCCCACCTCGATGGGGTCCATACGGTATTTGGTCAGGCCACGAACCTCGATGTGGTGCTGGCGATCCGCAAGGGAACCCGGATCACCAAGCTGACGATCCAGCCTTGAGTTGGGCTAGCCCCAACAGCAAGCAATCGTGCTGGGATTAGGGCTAGCGACCCGATCAACACCACCGGGTTAGGCCCGACTGTTGATGAAGTAACAACCTTGGGGCGGAGGCCAGTTCCTGCAGGGGCCGGCGCTCCGCCTCGATCGACACACTTGGATGGGTGCTGCGCTGGGCATCGGGGGCAAGCAGCAGGCAGACCGACTGGGTGACAGGCCAGCGGGCCATGCGGGTCAGGGCCTCCTGCAGGATCTCGGTGCTGGGACCGGTGACCAAGACCGCCAGGGAGGGCCGATCGAGCAGGGCCAGTAGGCGGGGATGGTCTTCCCGTTGGATCTCGAGCTGGTGCTGGCTGGCCCAGGCCGTGAGGTCCTGCCAGTGGCTGGCGAGGATCGCCTCCCAGGCCGCTTCCAGGCGATCCGGATCCTGCCCTGGGGATGGGGATGACTTGGAGCTTGGTTCAGGTCCTGCGTCAGCCCCACCGAAGCAGCCATTGGCGGCGTCCGCCCTGGTCATGCGGGCAAGGGACTGGGCCGATCCTTGCCAAGCCAAGACCGCAGCCGGGCCTGGTGCCGCAGAAGCCGAGTCACCCATCAGGTGGCCCATTTTGTCCTGTTTGGTTTGGAGATAGCCGGCGTTGTGGAGACCCGGATCCATGACCAGGGGCACCCGATCCTCCACCTGCAGGCCATAGCCGCCCAGGCCCGCTATCTTGCGCGGATTATTGGTGATCAGCCTTAGGCGATGAACCCCCAGGTCGCTGAGGATCTGGGCGCCGACGCCGTAGTTGCGCAGGTCGGCGGCAAAGCCAAGCTTTTCATTGGCTTCCACCGTGTCCAGCCCGCCATCTTGGAGGCTGTAGGCCCGCAATTTATTGATCAGGCCGATGCCACGGCCCTCCTGGCGCAGATACACCACTACCCCTTCGCCCGCCTCCTCGATCATGGCGAGGGCTGCTTCCAGCTGGGGCCGGCAATCGCAGCGGAGGGAGCCAAAGGCATCGCCGGTTAGGCATTCCGAGTGCACCCGCACCAGCACCGGGCCCGTGGCCCGTTCCGGTTGGCCCTTAACGATGGCGATGTGTTCGCTGCCATCGAGGTCATTGCGATAGCCAATCGCCCGGAACTGGCCAAAGGCACTGGGCAATTGGGCCTCGGCCTGGCGCAGCACGAACCGCTCGGTGTCGAGCCGGTAGCTAATCAAATCGGCAATGTTGATGAGGCGCAGCCCGTGCTGCTGGGCGTAGTCCACCAATTGGGGTAGGCGGGCCATCGAGCCGTCGCCGTTCTGGATTTCACAGATCACCCCGGCTGGATAGAGGCCGGCGAGCCGGGCCAGATCCACGGCGGCCTCGGTATGGCCGGCCCGCTTCAGCACCCCGCCTTGGCGAGCCCGCAGGGGAAAGATGTGGCCAGGACGGCGCAGGTCATCGGCCCGGGTGGTGGGGTGGATGGCTACCTGGATCGTGCGGGCCCGGTCCTCGGCGGAAATGCCCGTGCTGACGCCGTTTTCCGGGCCGGCATCGACGCTAACCGTGAAGGCTGTCTGATTTTCATCGGTGTTGCGATGCACCATCAATGGCAGCTCGAGGGCATCGAGGCGTTCGCCCTCCATGGCGAGGCAAATCAACCCCCGGGCCTCGGTGGCCATGAAATTGATTTGCTCCGGGGTGGCGAACTGGGCCGCACAGATCAGATCCCCTTCATTTTCTCGGTTTTCGTCATCAACCACCACCACCATCTCGCCATTGCGGATCGCGGCTAGGGCATCGGCGATGGCATCAAAACGGATGCGCCGTGGTTCTCCCGGTGGGGGCGTTTGAGCCGGTGGCTTGCCAGCCACCGGCTGAGCTGTTGCCGGGGACTGGTTAGGGGTAAGCGGGTGAATCTCGGAAGGCAAGGGCGGCCACGGGCCAGGGTTCCTTGGTTATAGATCCCGGTACGATCAGCTGTTACCGAGCTCGCGGCATGGCCTTTTCGTCCTCTGACCATCCTCCCCAGGTGGCGGATCGTCAGGCCGGACGGCGCGTAGCCGTGATCGGAGCCAGTGGCTACGGGGGCCTTCAGACCCTGCGGCTTTTGCAAGACCATCCCAGCTTGAGCGTCACCTACCTGGGCGGCGAGCGCAGTTCCGGCAAACGCTGGAGCGAGATCGTGCCGTTCCTGCCCCTGCCAGGCGACCCGATCGTGCAGAGCCCGGATGCGGCCGCCATTGCCCAGGTGGCGGACCTGGCCCTGCTGAGCCTGCCCAATGGCCTGGCCTCGAACCTTGTACCAGGTCTGTTGGAACGGGGCGTCAAGGTGGTGGATCTCTCCGCCGACTACCGCTACCGCTCCCTGGCCCAATGGCAGGAGGTGTACAGCAGTGAGGCCCGGGCCTTTCCCCGCAGTGACTACGAGCTTTGCCGGGAGGCGGTGTACGGCCTGGTGGAGTGGGAGTCCGAACGGATTGCCGCGGCCCGTCTGGTGGCGGCGCCGGGTTGTTTCCCCACCGCCAGCCTGCTGGCCCTGCTGCCCTTCCTGCAGCAGGGACTGATCGAGCCCAGCGGCATCGTGATCGATGCCAAAACGGGCGCCAGCGGCGGCGGCCGTGCCGCCAAGGAACACCTGCTCCTAGCCGAAGCCTCCGAGGCTGTCGCCCCCTACGGAGTGGTGGGCCATCGCCACACCAGTGAAATTGAGCAGCTGGCCGGCCAGGCGGCGGGGCAGCCAATCCAGCTCCAGTTCACCCCCCACCTGATGCCCATGGTGCGCGGCCTGCTGGCCACCGTTTACAGCCGCCTGCGCGATCCGGGCCTCACCGCTGAAGACTGCACCACCGTGCTGCAGGCCGCCTACCGCCAGGCCCCCTGCGTGTCGGTGTTGCCGGTGGGCACCTACCCCTCGACCAAATGGGTGCGCCAGACGAACCGGGCCCTAATTAGCGTTCAGGTGGACCAGCGCACCGGCCAGCTGGTGGTGATGAGCGCCATCGACAACCTGATCAAGGGCCAGGCTGGCCAGGGGGTGCAATGCCTCAACCTGCTCGCCGGCCTTCCCGCCAACACGGGCTTGCCCCTGCTGCCCTTCTATCCCTGAGGCCCGCTGGCCATCAGGCCCTTGCTAGGCCCCTAGGGCTGGCGATGGAGCCAACCCAACCGTTCGGCCGCCAAGGCCACGCCCAGGGGCAGGATCCGGTGTTCCCGGACTTGGATCCGGCGCGCCAGGCTCCCGTGGTCGTCATCCGAAAGCACCGGCACGGCCGCCTGGGCCAGGATCCGGCCGGCATCCACCTCTTCGCTGACCAGATGGGCCGTGCAGCCACTGAGGCGTACTCCTGCGGCCAGGGCCTGGCCCACCGCATCCACCCCCCGGAAACTCGGCAACAGCGATGGGTGAATGTTCACCAGCCGCTCCGGGTAGGCCCGGATCAGGCGGCTGGTCACGATGCGCATCCAGCCAGCCATCACCACCAGATCCACCTCCACGGCCTGGAAGTGCTCTACCAGGGCCGCATCCAGGCTGTCGCGGCTGCTGAAGCTGCGGTGGTTTAAGCAGGTCACACCAAGGCCCAGCCGTTCGGCCCGTTGGCTGGCGCCACAGCCCGGGTTATTCACTACCAGGCTTACCACCTGGGCCGGCAGACCCGGCTGGGCGCAGGCTTGCACCAAGGCCTCGAAATTGCTGCCATTGCCGGAGGCCATCACGCCAAGGCGCAGGGGATGGCTCGGCAGCTTGAGCCCTGATCGCGGCCCCGGGCACAAGCCGTGATTGGAATCGGCGCCTGACTCGGCCAGGAGCCAGCCACCCGGTGGCAACGGCCACTGGACGGCCCGGGCGAGATCGCTAGGGTCGGAAAAAGCGGGCATCCCGTCCATGTCCCATCTCTCCATCCTGCCCACGCTGCTGCGCGACGTGGACCTGCTCGCCGAAGCCCTGGCCGATCTGGGCCAGGTGGTCCATCGGGGCGGAGCCGTCGAAGGCTTTGCGGGCGAGCGGGTGCCGGTGCTGGTGCGCTTGGATTTGGCGGGTGGATCGCTGCTTGGCAGCCAGACCCAGACCCAAAGCCAGACCCAAAGCCAGATCCAGACCCAGACCCAGTCCAAGCGTGCCGTGCGCCCTACGAACGGGTCCTTGAGCGCCAGCTTCAGCCTCGGTTGGGCGCGCCAGCTGGATGGCACCCTCGCCCTGGTGGGCGACCTGGGCCGGATTGCGGTCGCTAGCCCCCTGCAGGAATTACTCAGCCAGCTCAGCCACCGCTATGCCCTGCGCCAGGCCCTCCAAGCTGCCGGCACCAGCGACTTGGCCGGGGCCGAGTTGAGCCTCGATGGCCCTGCCAGCCAGGGTTTCAACCAACCCTTGGCCCCTTCCCTGGCCAAGCCCCGCCCCCGCTCCTGAGCTAGCGCGTGCCCACCGTTCGCTTGGATCTGGGTGATCCCCAGGGCCACCTAGTCACCGTCACGATTGGGCTGGAGGCCCCCAGGCCCCAGCTGCGCCTGCGCCTACCCGCCTGGACCCCGGGCTCCTATCTGATCCGCGACTACGTGCGCCATCTCGAGGGCCTGGAGGTGCTGTGCGGCAACCAGCCCTGCCCGATCCGGCGCCTGGGACCGGCCAGTTGGCAGCTGGACCTGGCTGGCCGGGTTGGGGAGCCGCTGCGGATCCGTTACCGGGTCCTGGCTACGGAGCTCTCCGTGCGCACTTGCCATCTCGATGGCGACCATGGCTTTTTTGCCCTGGCGGCTGTGGTGTTGGAGCTGGAGGGCGAGCGCTGGTCCCCCTACCAGTTGGAGATCCGCCATCCGCCCGATTGGCAGGCCTTCGTGCCCCTACCCCAAAGCGCCGATGGCACCTGGCTGGCCAACGGCTTTGACCAGTTGCTTGATACTCCCCTAGAGCTGGGGCCCCACCGTTGCGACAGCTTTTCCGTCGCAGGCGTGCCCCACCGTTGGGTCACCTGGGAAGGCGCCGCTGGCTCCAAGGACTGGTTGCAACACCATTGCCCGACCCTGCTGGCCGATGTGCAGGCCACGGCTGAAGCCTGCTGCCGGTTGATGGCTGCCCCGGCCCCGGCCAGCGACGCCTACCTGTTCATCCTGCATCTCCTTGATGAGGGCTATGGCGGCCTCGAGCACGACGACAGCTGTGTGCTGGTGTACGGCCGCGCCAGCCTGCAAACCCCAGCCGGTTACCGCAAGTTTCTGCAGCTCGTCGCCCACGAATACCTGCATCAATGGAATGTGCGGAGGCTGCGGCCGGCCGAACTCACCCCGATCGATTACCACCAAGCCGTGGTGGTGCCGAGCCTCTGGTTTGCTGAAGGGATCACCAGCTATCTGGACCAGTTCCTGCCGCTCACGGCGGGTTTGAGTTCGGAACCCGAGCTGCTGGAGGACCTGGGCCAGGACCTCAGCCGCTACCTGCTGACCCCCGGGCGCCAGGTCCAGAGCCTGCGCCAGAGCAGCCAGGAGGCCTGGGTGAAGCTCTACCGAGCCGATGCCTACGCCGGCGATAGCCAGGTGAGTTATTACCTCAAGGGGGCCGTGATTGCCCTAGTGCTGGACCTGCACCTGCGCCGCCATGGCAGTGCCCTTTGCGTGGTGATCCGCCAGCTCTGGCAGCACTTCGGCCGCTGGGGCCGGGGCTACCAGGAGGCTGATTTGCTAGCTGCCTTTGCCGCAGAAGCGGCCGACCTGGAACGCTTGCTGCCCCACTGGCTCGAGGACCACGGCGATCCAGACCTGGCCGGATACCTGGCTGATGTGGGCCTCAAGCTTGTCCCCAAGGGGGGGGCATCGGCCTGGCTCGGCCTGACGATGAAGGCCGAGTCCTCGGGCCTGCTGGTGCAGCGGGTCCATCGCCACGGCCCCGCCGAACAGGCCGGTCTGGCCGTGGGCGATGAGCTGCTGGCCCTCGATGGTGAACGCCTCCGCCAGCTTGATGGCTTCAAGGCCGGCTGGACCCCTGGCCAGAAGCGGGAGCTGCTCTTCTGCCGCCGCGGCCGGATCCGCACGAGCCACCTGAGCCCAGCCGCTCCGCCCGTGGAGGCCTGGCGCCTGGAGACCTGCCCTGCCGCCGGAGCTCCGGCCCTGGAACGGCGCCGCCAATGGCTCAGCCTGCTACCTGCCTAGGCCGGTCGATCTGACCCGGGGAACCCCCTTGCCGGTGCTCAATCCCGAACCATTGCATCGTTGCTGGCCAGCAGGAGTGGGCTTGGGGGTCGTTCCTCAGTAGTTTCTTGGTGGTTTGCTCCGAAGACCCCAGTGCCCTCGATGCCCTTTCCAGCTTCCTCCGGTGCGGACGCCGAAGGGCTGTGGCAACGGTTCTGTGCACTGCTTTGGCACGATCCAACCCAGGGCATCTGGCTCGATGTCAGCCGGATGGCGATTGATCCGGCCGACCTCGACGCCCTCAAACCCCGCTTTGACCAGGCCTTTGCGGCCATGGCCGCCCTGGAAGCTGGGTCGATCGCCAATGCCGATGAACAGCGCCAGGTGGGCCATTACTGGCTGCGCCAGCCGGCCCTGGCCCCCGATCCCCAGGCCGCAACCCACATCGACCAGGAGATTGATCGCATCGAGGCCTTTGGCCGTGAGGTGCTGGCAGGCAGCTTGGCCTCCCCTTCAGGGAAGCCCTTCACCGATGTGCTCTGGATCGGCATCGGTGGCTCGGGCCTGGGTCCCCTGTTGATCCTGCGGGCCCTGCAAAACCCCGGCAAGGGCCTGCCCTTCCACTTCTTCGATAACGTCGACCCCGACGGCATGGCGCGCACCCTGGCGGCCCTGGAGGGGCGCCAGGACACCACCTTGGTGATTGTGGTGAGCAAATCCGGCGGCACCCCCGAGCCACGCCTGGGCATGCAGCAGGCCCGGGCTGCCCTGGAGGCCGCAGGCTGTTCCTGGCCGGCCCAGGCCGTGGCCGTCACCATGGCCGGCAGCCAGCTCGACCAGGTGGCCGAGGCCGGTGGCTGGTTGGCCCGCTTTGACCTGTTCGATTGGGTGGGCGGCCGCACCAGCATCACCAGCGTGGTGGGCCTGCTGCCCGGTGCCCTGATTGGCGCCGACATCCGCGCTTTTCTGGCGGGGGCGGCGGCCATGGATGCCTGCACCCGCCTGGCCGATACCAGCGCCAACCCCGCCGCCCTGCTGGCCACGGCCTGGTGGGTGGCGGGCGGCGGCCAGGGCAAGCGCGACATGGTGGTGCTGCCCTACCGCGACCGGCTCGAGGTGTTCAGCCGTTACCTGCAGCAACTGGTGATGGAGTCCCTCGGTAAGCAGCTTGATCGGGGTGGCCAGGTGGTGCATCAGGGCCTGGCGGTGTATGGCAATAAGGGTTCCACCGACCAACACGCCTACGTGCAGCAACTGCGCGATGGCATCGACAACTTTTTTGTGAACTTCATCGAGGTGCTCGAAGATCCCTCGGCGATCGCAGCGATCGATGGGGAGGCCCCCGGCGACTTCCTCGATGGTTTCCTTCAGGGCACCCGCGCCGCCCTCCATGGGGGCGGTCGTCAGAGCCTGACGATCACCCTGCGCCAGCTCGATGCCCGCAGTCTTGGTGCCCTGATCGCCCTGTTCGAGCGGGCGGTGGGCCTCTACGGCGAACTGGTCAATGTCAACGCTTACCACCAACCGGGAGTTGAAGCCGGCAAGAAGGCCGCCGCCGTGATCCTCGATCTCCAGGCCCAACTGGAAGCGCTCCTGGCCGATGGCCAGGGCCGCAGCCTGGCCCAACTCCAGGCCGAATTGGAGCTGCCTAGCCCGGAGCCCGCCTTCTGGATTCTGAGGCACCTCTGCCACAACAAGCGCGGCTACACCGCCAGCGGCGACTGGGGCAAGCCCACCAGCCTCAGTTTCCAGCGGGTCTGAAAGCCAGGGCCCTGGGGCCTAGCCCAGGGCTTCAAGGAACCAGGTTCACCAGCTTGCCGGGCACCACAATCACCCGGCTGGGAGCCTTGCCCTCCAGCCACTTGGCGGCGATGTCGCTCTCTAATGCCAGGCGCTCCAGGGTGGCCCTATCGGCGCTGGCTGGTACTTCCAGGCTGCCGCGCATCTTGCCCTTGATCTGGATCACCAGCTCAATCGTGTCCCGCACTAGGGCGGTGGCATCGGCCTGGGGCCAGCTCTGGCGATGGATGCTGTGCTGCTCGAGGCTATCGCTGTCGCTGCGGCCACCCAGCTTCAGCCAGAGATCTTCGGCCAGGTGGGGGGCGAAGGGGGCCAGCAGGATCAATAAGGTGCGCAGGGCCTCGGCCGCGAAGGCATCGTCGGATTCCTCCAGGTAGTTCGCCATGGCATTGCTCAGCTTCATCAACTCCGACACGGCGGTGTTGAACTGGTAATCGCCATCGAGGTCGTCGCTGATCTCCGTGATCGCCGTATGGACGGCCCGGCGCAGCTCCCGCTCGGCAGCGTTCAAGCCAGGGCCAGAAGCAGCACGGGCTAGGGCAGCCGCCACGGCCTCCGGTCCCCCAGCTCCAGCCGCCAGGCTCAGACCCCGCTCCTGGGCCGTTTCAGCCAGGCGCCAGAGCCTTTGCAGAAAGCGAAACTGGCCTTCCACATCGGCCTCATCCCATTCGAGATCCTTCTCGGGGGGAGCCTTGAACAGGATGAACATGCGGGCCGTGTCGGCGCCGTAGCGATCGATCACCCGGGCCGGATCGACGCCGTTGTACTTCGACTTCGACATCTTTTCGAAGAAGGTCTCGAGCGGTTCACCCGTGACCGGATCGCGGGGATCGCTGGCATCGGCCACATCGGTGGGGGCAATGTATTTGCCACTGGCCGGATTTTTGTAGGTGATGGCCTGCACCATGCCCTGGGTGAGCAAGCGCTTAAACGGTTCATCGAAACCGAGCAGGCCGCGATCCCGCAACACCTTGGTGAAGAAGCGGGAATAGAGCAAATGCAAGATGGCGTGCTCAATGCCGCCCACGTATTGGTTCACCGGCAGCCAGCCATCCACGGCTTCGCGGCCAAAGGGCAGCTCCGTGTTGCTGGGGTCACTGAAGCGCAGGAAATACCAGCTGGAACACATGAAGGTGTCCATGGTGTCGGTCTCGCGCCGGGCAGGTTTTCCGCAGCAGGGACACGGCACCTGCACCCAGGCATCGAGCTGGGCCAGGGGCGAAGCACCCTTGCCGCTGAAGGCCACATCCCGGGGCAGCTCCACCGGTAACTGCTCGGCGGGTACGGGCACGACGCCGCAGGCCTCGCAATGGATCACCGGAATCGGGCAGCCCCAATAGCGCTGGCGCGAGATCAACCAGTCCCGCAGCCGGAATTGCACCTTGCCCGTGCCCCAGCCCCCCGCCTCAGCGGCGGCCGTGATGGCCGCTTTGGCGTCCGTGGAACCCAGGCCATCAAAAGGCCCGGAATGGATCAGCACCCCAGGGGCGGTCCAGGCGCCACCTGCGAAGGCCTGTTCATCGCTGCCCTCGGGGATCACCACCTGCTTCACCGGCAGTTCGTACTGACGGGCAAAGACGAAATCGCGCTGGTCGTGGGCAGGCACACCCATCACGGCGCCGGTGCCGTACTCGGCGAGCACGTAGTCGGCGATCCAGATCGGGATCAGCTCGCCGTTGGCCGGGTTGCGCACACTGGCACCAATGGGCACACCCCGTTTCGGCCGGTCCTCGGCCGTGCGCTCCTGGTCGCTCTGGCGTCCCACCAGGTCGCAAAAGGCTGTCACGGCGAGCTGCTGGTCGGCGCAGGTGAGCGAGGCCACTAGGGGGTGCTCGGGTGCTAGCACCACGTAGCTGGCGCCAAACAGGGTGTCGGGCCGGGTGGTGAACACCGTGATCGTGCTGCCCGTGGGCTGGCCGGCCCCATCCACCACCGCGAAGCTCAGTTCGGCGCCGGTGGAGCGGCCAATCCAGTTGGCCTGCATGGTGCGCACCCGCTCGGGCCAGCCCTCGAGCTGGGGCAGGTCATCGAGCAGGGCGTCGGCGTAGGCGGTGATCTTGAGAAACCACTGGCGCAGCTTGCGCTTCTCCACCAAGGCGCCGGAGCGCCAGGAGCGGCCTTCGCCATCCACCTGCTCATTGGCGAGCACGGTCTGGTCGATGGGATCCCAGTTGACGGTGGCGTCTTTCTGATAGGCCAGGCCGGCGTCGAGAAACTGCAGGAACAGCCACTGGGTCCAGCGGTAGTAGTCGGCGTGGCAGGTCGCCAGTTCCCGACCCCAATCAATCGAGAGGCCCAGCTGGCTGAGCTGCTGGCGCATTGAGGCAATGTTCTGGTCGGTCCAGGCGCCTGGATCGACGCCCCGCTCAATCGCCGCGTTTTCGGCGGGGAGGCCGAAGGCATCCCAGCCCATGGGATGCAACACCCGCTTGCCCCGCAGCCGTTGCACCCGGGCGATCACATCGGTGATCACGTAATTGCGCACATGGCCCATGTGCAGGTTTCCCGAGGGGTAGGGAAACATCGACAGGGCGTAGAAACTCTCCTGGCCCGGGGCGGGCTCGGGTGTGTCGTGCAGGCCGAGGCGGTGCCACTCCTGTTGCCAACGGGCTTCGATCGCCTCGGGTTGGTAGCGGCTGCTATCGCTCACTGCAGGCACGGACGCAAGCCTGTGATGGTGACACAGCCTGCCGGCCAGCCCCGGGCCTACCTCCTAATCCAAGGGGCGCAACACGGCTACGCAGTCGCGGCGCACCAGCACCGGTGCTGCGTCTGGACCCTGGCGGATGGCGTAAAACTCCAGGTCTTGCCAGAGCAGGCTGCCCTCCAGTTGGGAGCCGCCGTTCAGTTGCAGGCCCAGAACCTGCTTGCTGCGAATCCAGGCCTGGAGCTGGCGTACCCCCGGCATGGAAGTATCCAGGCTCGCCGCCGTGCGATCAAAGGCGCTCCCCATAGGATCAACGTCCGTCCAAACGGGCCATAGTCGTGCTCCAGTTCAGCAAATACCAGGGATTAGGCAATGATTTCCTGCTGATCGATGGTCGCCAGGCCAGTCAAGCGGACAGCGAAGCCGGCCTGGCACCGGAGCTGGTCCGCCAGCTTTGCGACCGTCGCTTCGGCGTCGGTGGCGACGGCGTGATCCTGGCCCTGCCCCCTGGGTCAGTCCCTGCGGCGGGCGGTGAGTTGCGCATGCGCATCTTCAACGCCGATGGCAGCGAACCGGAGATGTGTGGCAATGGCATCCGCTGCCTGGCCCGCTTCCTGGCCGATCGCGATGGCGATGGACCTGGCCGCCGCTGGCAGGTCGACACCCTGGCGGGCCGGATCGTGCCTGAGCTGCTGGACGATGGTTCCATCCGGGTCGACATGGGCCCGCCTTTCCTGGAGCCCGCCACCGTTCCCACCACCCTGTCCCTGGGTCCGGCCGGCCTGCCCCAGGGAGATCTGGAGGTGGATGGCGAAGTCTTTGCTGTCGCCGCGGCCGGTATGGGCAATCCCCACGTCGTGGTGGCGGTTGAAGACTTGGCCGATTTTGATCTGGAGCGCTTTGGCCCCCTGCTGGAGGTGCACCCCAGCTTCCCGGCCAAAACCAATGTTCATTTTGTGCAAGTGCTGGCCCCCGATCACCTGGTGATGCGGGTGTGGGAGCGGGGCGCCGGTCCGACCCTCGCCTGCGGCACGGGGGCCTGCGCCACCCTGGTGGCCTGCCATTGCCTGGGCCTGGTCGAGCGTCGCGCCCGGGTCGACCTGCCCGGCGGTTCCCTGCAAATCCACTGGGATGCCGATACGGGCCACGTGATCATGGATGGCCCGGCCGAGCATGTTTTCGATGGGGCCATCCCCAGCGCCGAAGCCGTGCAGGAGGCACGCCGCCAGGCCGCCGGGGCTGGCCAGGAGCCGCCAGACCCGTCCCCAGACTTTGCCCTTCAAGCTCCCTTTGGCGTCGCCGCGGAGCGTGCCCCCGCCCAGGTTACTGGCTTGGCACCGTCAGAACTCGCCCCTGCCGCTGAAACGATTCAGTGCGCCGTGGTCTGCGTCCATGGTTGTATTCGGCCGGAGGCCTGCCCCAACGCCGAAGCCCGGGCCAAGGTGGCGGCGTTGCTTGCTGGCAGCAGCCTCGATGACCTGGTCGCCATCGCCAGCAGTTCGCTGGAGTCCCGCATCCGCTCCCGCATCAGTGGTCCGGGCGACGCCGGCTAGGGATGGCCGTCGACTCCCCCCTATATCTCGATGCCTGCGCAGCGGCCCCACCGGCGGAAGCGGTGCTCGCGGCGATGGTGGCGGCCTACCAGGGGGCCTGGGCCAACCCCTCGAGCCTGCACGGCTTCGGCTTTGCGGCAGCCGAGCGCCTGGAACGCAGCCGCCAAGCCATCGCGGCAGCCCTGACGGTTCCTGCCAGCTGGCTCACCTTTTGCTCCGGCGGCACCGAAGCCAGCCATGCTGCCCTCCTGGGGGCGGCGTCCCAATTGCCTAGGGGGCGTCTGGTGATCTCGGCGGTGGAGCATCCCGCCGTGCAGGCGGCTGCCCGGCAGCTGGAGGACCAGGGGTGGGAGCTGGCGATCTGGCCGGTTGACCGGCTGGGCCGGGTGGACCTGGCCTGGCTCGATCGGTTGTTAGAGCCGCCAACCCGCCTGGTGTCCGTGCTCTGGGGCCAAAGCGAGGTGGGTACCCTCCAGCCGATCGAAACGATTGGGGCCGCCTGCCGGCGGGCTGGGGTGCTCTTCCACAGCGACGCCGTTCAAGTGCTGGGCCACCAGCCCTTGGCGATCGAAGCCCTGCCCGTGGACCTGCTGACGTTCACGTCCCACAAAATCCAGGGCCCCCGGGGCATCGGCGCCCTAGTGGCTTCGCCGGACCTGGCCCTGGGCGCCTGGATCGGCGGTGGCGGCCAGGAGGCCGGTCGCCGCGGTGGTACCGAGGCGGTAGCCCTGGCGGCCGGCTTTGCCGCCGCGATCGAGCTCACCCAGCTCAGGCTGCAGCAGGCGGGAGGCCGCGATCCGCTCGAGCCGGAGCGGGACCGGCTCCTGGTCGCCCTGGAGTCCCTTGCCGGCGTCACGGTCACTGGCTGCCCCGTGGCGCGCCTGCCCCACCATCTCAGCCTGGTGCTGACGAGCCCCAGCGGTAAGCCCCTGCCGGGTCGGCAGGTGGTCAGCGGTTTCTGGCAGCGGGGTCTGGCGGTGAGTAGTGGCACAGCCTGCGCCAGTGGCCGGGCCAGCGGTAGTCCCGTGCTGCGGGCCATGGGGTACGCCCCCGAACTGGCTGGATCGGGCCTGCGGCTCAGCCTGGGTCCCTGGCTCACCCCATCCCAACTGAAAAGCCTGCCCGAACGGGTTAGCGCAGCCCTGCTCGCCGTTCAAGCAGAGCTGGGCTGAACGGGATCCATTGGTTTCTTGTAGACGAGCCCGGGCCCTAGGCCTGAGCCCACCTCGACCAAGCCTGTCCTCCCCAAGCCGCACTGTCGCTAGC
>Ga0310330_100208_pt1 | contig 17472 bp, 19 predicted proteins | sample LakMicDCLTotalB5_FD_195544 | JGI IMG/M metagenome (GOLD analysis project Ga0310330, IMG submission 195544) | Enriched freshwater cyanobacterial communities from Lake Michigan, Michigan, United States - MI23.DCL.Total.B5 (v2) (version 2) | ecosystem: Environmental > Aquatic > Freshwater > Lake... | reverse complement strand
GGGTCAGGTAGCGGGGCCGCCACCACGGCCCGCACGACCTGGGGGAAGAACACGCCGCAGGTGAGGGCCACCAGTCCCCCTAGGGAATGCCCCACCAGCACGGCCGGCCCCTGCACCACCTCCCGCAGGAAGGCCTCCAGCTGCCTGGCCCAGAGTCGATTGTCGAGGCGCAGCGGAGCCTGGCTCGAGGCCCCGAAGCCCAGCAGGTCGATGCCGTACACACACCATCCTGCGTCCGCGAGGGCCGCCGCATTGCGGCGCCAGTGACCGCTGCCGGCCCCGAATCCATGGAGCAGCACCAGCGGCGGATGGTGGAGGCCACCGAGGCGTCGCCAGTGGCAGGCGTGGCCGCGCCAGTGCCAGGTGGCATGACGGCCCCAATCGCTGCCATGCCGAGGCTCCGAGGCTCCCGGCAGGGACGAAGGGGAGGCAGGCTGGGAGACGGCACGCGGCACAGGCGGCACGCATTACGACGGACTCCCCTCACTATTGCGAAGCCCTGGCGCTGGTGGCGACCGGGGCCGGTTTCTTCCGATCCGCTTCGCGCCCCTCCCGGGACCTGGGGGTGCTGTTGGCCCGCAGCCTGGCGGCCACGCGACCGGTGCGGGTGCTGGATCTGATGGCGGGCTGCGGCATCCGCAGCCTGCGTTACGGCCTGGAGGGTTCGGTTCAGGCGGTGTGGGCCAACGATGCCGATGGGGACCGGTTGCCGCTGTTGCAAGCCAACCTGGCGCCCCTGGCAAACCGGATCGATGTGGTGGCCACAGCCCGTACCGCCGAGAACCTGCTGGCGGACCTGGTGCTCCGCCGGGATCACCACGAGCTGGTGGATCTGGATGCCTTTGGGGCCCCTATGGATCTGCTTCCCGCTGCGCTGGAGGCGGTGTCCCTGGGCGGAGCCCTCTACCTGGCCAGCACCGATGGCCGCTCCGCCACCGGCCACGACCGGCGGGCGGCGGTGCGGCGGTTTGGCGCCGCCGCCCGGGCCCATCCGGCCAGCTGGGAGCTGGCCCTACGCCTGCAGCTTGGGGTGGTGGCCCGGACGGCCTGGGCCCAGGGGCGGGGGATCCGGCCCCTGTTCAGCTTCAGTGAGGGGCGCACCTTCCGCACGGCGGTTGGGGTCGAGCGGTTGCCGGGGTCAGGGGAGGAAGGCCTGCTTGGCCTGCTCGCCCACTGTCACGGCTGCGGTGACCAGCAGGTGCAGAGCCTGATGGCGCTCGGGCGCTGGCCATCCTGCCTGTGTGGCACCAGTGCTCCCTTGGCGGTGAGTGGCCCGCTCTGGATCGGACCCCTGCAGGATGCCGCCGTACTGGCCTCAATGGCCTCCCAGGCGGTGCAATCCCCGCCCACCCTCGGGGCTGAGGGGGCCCGCCTACTGGCCCGCTTGCGGGCCGACCTTGGGGTTCCGGCCCGGTGCTGGCCCACCGATCAGATCGCCCGCCGCCTCGGCGGAGGACCACCGCGTCTGGGCGATCTGGTGGAGGCCTTGCGGGCTGCGGGCTTCGGCGCCAACGCCAGCGGTGTGATGGCGGCCCAGGTCCGCAGCGATGCTCCGTGGCCCGAGTTGCTGGAGATCGCCCGGCGGCTCCATGGTTGAAGCGGAGGGCGCCCCGCTGGGTCCGGTGAGCACCTGCGTGTGATTCCCGATGGGCCCATTTCCCCGGGCATGGCGGGCTCGGCCAAGGCCTGTTGCGTGTTGCCACAGGGTCGCCGGTGCCTGCTAAACAGGTAAGCCGTTGCAACACTCCGGGCCATGGCCTCTGAAATCTTCGGCACCGCTGCTTTGTTCTGGGTGCTGATCCCCGTGGGTCTGGCTGGTGGCGCGCTGCTGCTCAAGCTCCTCAAGGATTGAGGCTTCACGCCCCTGGCCGAGGATGCCCCCTCCGCGTCCCCTGCCTGCGCACCCCTAGGCTCAGCCCCTGTGAAGATTTGCAGGAGAGCGGCGGATGCAGGTTCTGATCGTCGGCGCCACAGGCACCCTCGGCCGTCAGATCGCCCGTCGAGCCCTGGAGACCGGCCATGAGGTGCGCTGCATGGTGCGATCTCCCCGCAAAGCATCCTTCCTGCAGGAATGGGGATGCGAACTCACGCGGGGTGACCTGCTCGAACCCGACAGCCTTGATTACGCCCTTGAAGGCCAGGAGGCGGTGATCGACGCGGCCACCGCCCGTGCCACCGACAGCGGCAGCACCTACCCGGTGGACTGGACCGGGAAACAAAACCTCTTCGCCGCCTGCCGGCGAGCCGGGGTTCGACGGGTGGTGTTCCACTCGCTTCTCGAGGCTGAGCGGCATCCCACCGTGCCGCTGATGGCCATCAAGGCCTGCACCGAGCAGTGGTTGCAGGCCTCGGATCTCGACTACACGATTCTGCGGGGCGCTGCCTTTATGCAGGGTCTGATCAGCCAGTTCGCGATCCCTGTGCTGGAGAACCAGACCGTGTGGGTGAGCGGGGTGCCCACACCGATCGCCTACATGAACAGCCAGGATGCCGCCCGGTTTTCCGTGGCGGCCCTCACCCGTCCCGAGACGGTGCGGGCCGCCTTCCCGATGGTCGGTCCCCGGGCCTGGATCACCGGCGAAATCACCCAGCTCTGTGAGAAGTACAGCGGCAAGTCCGCCCGGGTGTTCCGGGTGCCGCCGCAGTTGCTCGGCCTGATGCAGGGGGTCGCCGGCTTCTTCGAGGCCAGCCTCAATGTGGCCGAGCGCCTCGCCTTTGCCGAGGTGGTGGGCGGTGGTCGCCCTCTCGATGCCGCGATGGAGGCCAGTTACGCCGCCTTCGGGCTGGATCCCGCCGAAACCACCACCCTGGAGAGCTACCTCAAGGAGTACTACGACACCATCCTGCGGCGGCTGCGCGAGATGGACGCTGACCTCGACAAGGACGCCAAAAAGAAACTTCCCTTCTGATCAGGACTGCCAGTTCGTCTGTACTATTGCTCCAGTTTGCTGCGGGGCGTCCAGCCATGGCCATTGCCCAGATCAAGAATCTTCAGCGACGCCTTGGCGTGCTTGAGCAGGAGGCCGTGAGCGAGGTGAGCCGGGCCTGTGGCCATGACCTCTGGCAGAACCTTGGCTTCGATGCCCTCGACGTGATCGAGGATGCCGACCGCCGCGCCCGGGCGAATTACTACTACGGACAACTCCAGGTGGTGCGTGAGCTCAGCGACGCTCTGGCCTGAATCGTTCCCAGGTTCCCCGGTTCGATCCCCGCTGCGGTTATCCCCTGACCAGTGCTGTCAGCCTCAGGTCCTCGGCCGGGCTGACGACCCGCCATTGGCCCGTTGCCAGGCCCTCGAGGGTCAGGGGATCTCCTCCATCCATCAGATCCATGGCCACGCGGACCAGCCGCAGGGTGGGGAGTCCGACGGCCGCCGTCATCCTGCGGACCTGGCGGTTGCGTCCCTCTCGCAGCTGGATCTCGAGCCACGCTGTCGGGATCGAGCGTCGCTGCCGGATCGGTGGCTGTCGTTCCCCCAGTTGGGGATCCAGGATTCTCTGGGCCCTCGCCGGCAGGGTCCGGCGCCCCTGGATGTCCAGTCCCCGGCGCAACGCGTTCAGGTTGGCATCGCTGGGCTCACCCTCCACCTGGACCCAGTAGGTGCGCCAATGGCCCCAGCGGGGATCGGTGAGTCGATGCTGCAGCCGACCATCACCGGTGAGCAGCAGCAGGCCTTCGCTGTCGGCATCAAGGCGGCCGGCGGGGTAGACCTCCGGTTGCTCGATCCAGTCGGCCAGGCAGCCCCAGCTGCTGCCGGTCTCGCGGCTGAACTGGCTGAGCACGCCGTAGGGCTTGTGGAACAGGAGGGTGGCTGGGGAGGAGCCCGCAGACCCGTCGCTCAGGTTCCGCTGCGGGAGCGCCACAGGTTCACCACACCGATCGAGATGAGCAGCAGGCCCAGATCCATCGACACCGGAGGTAGAAGCATGGCCGGGAAGCGCAGTCAGTGTGGCGACCATAAAGCCCACCCCAGGGCTCCGGGTGGCCGCCACGGGCGCCTAAGGTGTGCGATGGCACCCGTACTGGCGCAACCCATCGCAGCATGATCGAAACGTCCGGCGTGATTGAGAAGGAACAGGGCAACGGCTTTTACCTCGTGACTCTGGAGCAGCCGGCCGGCCACCAGTGCCTTTGCCGCGCCGCCGGCAAGCTCACCAAGTTCCGGATCAAGCTGCTCGCCGGGGACAAGGTCCTGGTAGAAATCAGCCCCTACGACCTCACCAGGGGCAGGATCACCTATCGCGAGCGCAACGCCGGTGCCACCGGTCCCCGGCCTGCAGGCAACCGGCCTGGAGGTCCCCGGCGCCGCTGAACTGGCGAGTCTGAGACTTGCCTCGCGTCGCGAGGGCAAGGCTCATCAGCAGGTTGCTCAACTGTTGGGTGTGAGGGCCTCGATGGCGGCGCGGAATTCACGGCGTTGCTTCACCCCGCGCCATTGCTGCTTCATCTCCTTTTCGAAAAAGAGCTGCACCGTCGGGGTCCCGCTTACGCCGGCCTGCTGGGCGATCTCGGGATCGGCCTCGATGTCGATCTCCACGCCCTGGGCCCGGCCTTCGAGTTCCTGGAGCACGCGCTTGAGCTGGGGCTTGAGCACGTGGCAGGGGCCACAACTCGGAGAGGTGTAGACCACCAGGAGTGGCCTCGGACTGTCGTGGTAGAGCTTGCGCAGGGCGAAGGCCCCCTTCTGCCAGAGAGCCTCGGGGTTGTAGTTGGTGGCATCGCTCTCGGCGGTCCGCACCGGTTCGCCCGCCGGAGCCGGCTCCACGTCCTCCCGACGCACCGTCACCGCGAGTCCGTGGTGGGTGAGCCAGCGCTCGGCGGCGAGGGCCGCCTGGCAGCCACTGGCTGCGGCCGTGATTCCCTGACGCCATTCCGAATCCGCCACATCCCCGGCGGCGAACACCGCCTCCAGCTCCGTTTCGGGCCGGCCGGGCTTGGTGATCAGGTACCCCCGTTCATCCAGGGGGATCTGGCCCTGCAGAAGGCCGGTGTTCGGGGTGTGGCCGATGGCGTAGAACAGCCCCCGCACGGGCAGTTCCTCGGTGCCGCCACCGATCCGGTCCCGCAGGATGATCGCGCTGAGCCAGTCGGCATCGCCCGTCGCTCTGCCTCCCTTGACATCCACCGGTTCGCGGTTCCAGTGCACGGTGATCGACGGATTGGCCAGCACCCGGTCGGCCATGGCGGCACTGGCCCTGAGACGATCACTGCGCACGATGAGGTGCACGTGGCTTCCGTACTTGGTGAGGTAAACGGCTTCCTCGCAGGCTGAATCGCCACCCCCCACCACCGCCAGTTCCTCCCGGCGGAATTGGGGGGTGGCACCGTCACAGATGGCGCAGGCGCTGATCCCGCGGCTCCAGTAGCGCTCCTCCTGGGGAAGGTGAAGACGGTTGGCACTGGCGCCGGTGGCCAGGATCAGGGAGTGGGCGTGGATGGTCTGCGCTTCGCTGGTCTGGATGCGGAAGGGACGCACGCTCAGATCCACGCGTTCGGCATCGGCTTCCACCAGGTGGGTGCCCCAGCGGACGGCCTGGGCCTTCATGCGGTCCATCAGTTCCGGTCCCAGGATGCCGTCGGGGAAGCCGGGGTAGTTCTCCACGTGGGTGGTGGTCATCAGCTGACCACCAGGGATGCCGCCGGATTGAAAGCCAGTGATCAGCAGGGGATTGAGGTTGGCCCGGGCGGCATAGATGGCGGCGGTGTAGCCGGCCGGACCCGAGCCGATGATCACCACGTTCTCCACTTCCTTATGGAGGGGGCCGTCGGTTTCAGCGGACCGGGACGGGGAAGGAGCCTCACCCATGGAGCCAAGTCGGAACAACTATGAGTTAACCCTAGGCAGGCGCCGTGGGCTTTGGCTGATCTCCCGGCTCTGCGTGCCGGGATCCTGGGCATTGCAAGACGAATCGGACGAAGAATCGACTGATTTGCTTTAGATTTCCAGCAGTCCGTCGGTTTCGGGGCGGCCCCGCAGGGGGAAGCTGGAGGGAACCATGAGCACGGTCTCGCCCAAGAGTTCAGGGTTGTCTTCGAGACAGAGCAGCCATTCCCGGAACTCCTCGTTCAGGGCGAAGCTCTCTTCAAACCGCTCTTGACCGTCCAGGGCAGCACGACGAGCCAGGGCCCAGCACACGGCAACGGTGAGTCTGCGATGCACTGCCCCGTCCATCACTGATCGTCGAGTGCCAGTACTTTCCCTGCGTCCCAGGCATTCGTTGGTGTTGGTTGACACAACGTCGTAAATCGTGGGTGCGGGCTGCGGGGACCCGATCAGGCAGGCCTGGCCAGGAAGGCGGGCAATTCCGGACCGCCCAGTTGGATCACGGCACCGGCGCCATCGGCCAGGGCGGTCAGCGGTTGCGCACCGCCCGCTCCCGGGCCGCCCGTCTCTGGGGAGGGTCCGGCTGCCTCGCAGCGAATCTCATAGGGCTCACTGCGGGCCCAGCTGCGGGCATGGGCGATCAGGAGCGGGTCCGCCGGGGCGAACACATAGGAAGGATCCCGGGGGATGCTCTCCGCGCCCAGGCGTTCATCATCCAGGCGCACGGCCCTGGTGATCGCCTGCACGAAACGACTCCGGGTCACCACGGTGCTCAGGTAGGCCACCACCCGCAGCCGGGGCGCATCGAACCCCTCGGCGCACATATCCACGCTCACCAGCCAGCGACCGAGTCCGCCGCGGAAGGCAACCAGCTGGTTCGAGGCCTCGGGATCAAGGGAATGGACCAGGATCGCCTCCTCCCCTTCCTCCCGCAGCCACTCGGCAATCTGCCGGGCATGGTGAATGTCGCGGGCAATCACCAGGCCCCCGGCTCCGTGATGCAGGCCCCTCACCTGCTCCAGCCGGCCGCGGGCCTGGATCAGCAGGCGCTGGGCGATGCCCCCCCCATCGCCCGGTCGGATCGCCCGGCGCAGGTTGCGGGCTCGCCAGCTCTCCCGTGATTCCTGCGAGAGGGGTGAGGTTTGCCGCTCCGTCTCGGCCGGGCCACGGCCATGCTCCACCCAGCCATCCTGAAAGCGGAACTCCAGGGGGCGCACGTCACCGGCCTGGATCAGCCGATGGGGTTCCACGCAGAGATCCGGAACGATCCGTTCCACGATCCTTCCCGCTTCCCGCATCCGGATACGACGGGCCGCGCAGAAGGCCAGGGCGTCGGCGCGGAAGGGGGTGCCAGACAGCCCCAGCCGCAAGAGGGCGGGACTGGTGAGCTCGCTGAACACCTGGCCCCAGCCCATGGCTTCGGGGTCCTCCGGATCGAGGCCGAGGTGGTGCACTTCATCGGCGATGGCCAGCCAAGGTTTCCCAGCCAGCCGCTCCGGTAGGTCCCGCAGCAGCCGCTCACGGTGGCGTGCCGCCCCTTGGTAGCTGAGCAGCCAGCCATCCGAATCAGCGCCGCCCTGCCCCGCCTCCGGGTTCCCATCGAATTCCCGGATCAGGAGGCCCAGCCGCTGGGCCGCCGCCAGCCACTGGCGGGCGATGGAGCTGCGGTGGCAGAACACCACCAGGCGCCCCAGGCGTCCCTCTCGTTGCATCCGTTGGAAGCCCAGGAGGGCGCCGAGGGTCTTGCCGGCTCCAGGACCGGCATGGACCAGCACATCTCTGCGGGCCGGATCACTGTCGTTCAGGCGCACCCTCAGCAGCTGGATCAACTGCAATTGCCAATCCCGCGGCTGCAGCGGGGGCTGCCGGGGTGAGGCCGAAGCCTCGACACGGCGAAACAGCTCAAAGGAGGGAGGGGCCATCGCTCGATTCTGGGTTCGGATGGGCTAGCGCCGCCATCACCGCCATCAGCCGGCGGGGATGAGTATTCCTTCCCATTTGTTTCCCTGCCAGCGTCCCTAGCTTTCAGTCAGACCCCTCTCCTGGGCGTTTGGTTCCGCAGCCATGGCCCTGCCCTGTGACCCCATCGAGCATCCCAGCCTCCATCTGGAGCGCTGCTGGCAGCTGGAGTGCGACATCGATCCGATGATCCTGCGGTTGCGCCTGCTTCGCCGCAGGGGGTGTTTCTCCCAGGTGCTCTGCCTGGAGCAGGAGCTGCTCCCGTTCATCTGAAGAGTTCAGGGGTGCCCCGCCGTTTCGTTGGGGCACCCGGTGCCATCAGTGCTGGGCCTCAGCGTGGTTGAGCAGGAGGTGTTCCACCTCGTTGAGATCGGCGGAGGCGCAACCGCGGGCCCGCTCGAAATCCCCCTCGGCATCCTCCAGCATCCGCTCGGCCATCCGGTCGAGCAGATCCTCCCGCCGTTCCTGCAGGAAGGCCATCATCTCCTCCTCGATCAGGTAGCGGATGCCTTTGCCGCGCAGGGGATTCTGGCTGGCTTCGGCAAGGGTTCCCTGCACCAGTTCCTTCACGAACAGTCGCTGCACCTCACTGCTGCGCAGGAAGCTCTCCACGGCGTTGATGGCGCCGTCCACCACGGTGCGTTCCACCTCGGCCGGTTCCTCGGAGAGCTTGAACTCCCAGTCGAGGTGGCGCCGCTGCCAGCCCTTCTGATGAAGGTTGGGCATCACGGTCTGGCAGAAGCTGTCGACCGAGATTTCGTAGATCCGCTCTGCCACCCGTTCGCACCAGTCGGCGCCGTGGGCTTTGAGGTTGCGTTCCACCTCCTCCCGGGCCACTGCGTGGCCGCCGTGGTGGCTGTGGCAGACGCTGTTCGTGCATTCCAGGGCCGTGAGAGCCATTGCGGAGGAGAGGGCACAAGAAACCCAGAGGTAGCCACCGGCGTGGGCTGGCCAGCGGTTCTTCAGGAAAACTCCGCATTGCGCTGGCGTTGTTGGAGTCGGAGAACCGTGGCCAGTGGGGGTGTCCGCACAAAGGCCCGGTCCAGCTTGTCGTCTATCCCGGGTCCATCTAGAGCGGAGAAGGGTTTGGAGGGCGACGCCCTTGGTGAAATTGCTGATACCCCGGGAGCGTGCTTCCGGAGAAACCCGGGTGGCCGCCACTCCGGAGACCGTGCGCCGGCTGACCGGCCGCGGGGCCAGTGTGCTCATGGAGCAGGGGGCTGGCCTGGCTGCCGGCTTCCTCGACGAGGATTACGGCGCAGTCGGGGCCGAGCTTCACGGCGAGGGTGCGCTTCCCTGGTCGGAAGTGGATGGGGTGCTGTGCGTCAACCCGCCGCCCCTGGAGACCCTCGCGCAGCTGCGCAGCGGCGCTCTGCTGGTGGGACTGCTGAATCCCTACGGGGCCGCTGCGATGGCCGAAAGCCTCGTCAGCTGTGGGGTCTCCTCCATTGCCCTGGAGCTGCTGCCCCGCATCAGCCGCGCCCAGTCCATGGATGTGCTCTCCTCCCAGGCCAACATTGCCGGGTACAAGGCGGTGCTGCTGGGGGCGGCGGCCTTGGACCGGTACCTGCCGATGCTGATGACGGCAGCCGGCACGATCCAGCCTTCCCGGGTGCTGATCCTCGGCGCCGGGGTGGCGGGGCTGCAGGCCCTGGCCACGGCCCGCCGCCTGGGCGGGGTGGTTTACGTGTCGGATGTGCGGCCGGCGGTGAAGGAGCAGGTGGAGTCCCTCGGGGGCCGCTTCATCGAACCGCCCCAGCTGGAGGACCGCCCAGCCGAATCCGGCGGGTATGCCCGTGAGGCCTCGGAAGCCTTCCTTGAAGCCCAGCGTATCCAGCTGGCCGAACAACTCGCCCTGGCCGATCTGGTGATCTGCACCGCCCAGGTGCCGGGTCGGCCGGCTCCCCGCCTGATCAGCGAGGCCATGCTCGATGGCATGCGGCCCGGTGCGGTGGTGGTGGACCTGGCCGTGGCGCAGGGTGGCAACTGCTTCGGCACCGTCCCCGGCACCACGGTGGAGCGCAAGGGCGTGAAGCTGATCGGTGCCGAGGCCCTGCCCAGCAGCGTTCCCAACCACGCCAGTGCCCTCTACGCCCGAAATGTGGCGGCCTTGATCGAACACCTACTGGGCGAGGAGGGATTCCACCTGGATCCTGCCGATCCGATTCTTGATGGCTGCCTGCTCACCCACGGGGGAGCCTGCCGCCGCCGTGATGTGGTGTTTGGCCCTGAAGACCAGGGATCCCCTGTGGGAGTGCCTTCAGCCACGGCTGAAACGTCAGCCCTGATCGGTGGCAACCAGGCCACCCCCGTGTCCGCTTCGACCCCAAGCCTGCGATGAGTTCCCTTTCCAATTCCCTCTGGGTGCTGCTGCTCGGCAGCCTTCTGGGCCTTGAACTGATCGGCAAGGTGCCGCCCACGTTGCATACACCCCTGATGTCGGGTGCCAACGCCATCAGTGGCATCACCATGCTCGCCTCCCTCACCCTGCTCAGTCAGGCGGAGGGCAATCCCGCCCTGCTGGCGATCGGTGCCCTCTCGCTGGGTTTCGCTCTCTACAACGTGGTGGGTGGCTTCCTGGTGACTGATCGGATGCTCGCCATGTTCCGGCGTCGCTGATCAAGCGGATCCCGTTGGCCCCTGGGTGCTCTCCTGGCCTGGTCTTCTGCCTGCCCGGATCCAAGGCGTTCATCCCCACTTCGCTTGTTCCCTTCGTTCAGCTTCAGCAAGGGGCTCTGCCCAGGGATTGGGCATCGTTCCGTTGTCTTTCATCCATTTCCGATTTTGTGCGGTTGATCCGCTCCTGCCGTGAACTCCCTCTCGATTGATCTGTTCACCGACGCCATCGACCTGGTGGCGGTCCTGTTGTTGGCCCTTGGCCTCAAGGGGCTCTCCAAGGTGCGTTCCGCACGGGCCGCTAACGGTCTTGCGGCCCTGGCCATGGGGCTGGCGGTGGTTGGTCTGCTGATCCAGCTGCAACCTTCGCCCGTCACTTGGCTCTGGATCGCCGTGGGTTCTGCCCTCGGTGGCCTGGCTGGGGTGGTTACCGCCCAGCGGGTTCCGATGACGGCCATGCCCGAGGTGGTGGCCCTCTTCAACGGCTGCGGTGGCATGGCCTCGCTGTTGGTGGCCATCGGTGTCGCCCTGTTCGCTTCCCACGATTCCGGGATGGTGGAGCTGGTTTCGATCGCGATCTCGGTGTTCGTTGGGGCAATCACCTTCAGCGGCTCGATCGTGGCCATGGCCAAGCTGCAGGGCTGGCTCGACACCCCCGCCTGGACCCAGAGCTCTCTGCGCCACGGCGTCAATATCTCCCTGGCGTTGCTGTGCCTGCTGGGCGGGGTGCTGATCCCGGCCCATCCCGCTGGCTGGCCCCTGTGGCTCCTGGTGGGTGCCTCCACCCTGCTGGGCATCGGTGTGACCCTCCCGATCGGCGGCGCCGACATGCCTGTGGTGATCTCGCTGCTCAACTCCTATTCCGGTGTGGCTGCGGCTGCCGCGGGGTTTGTGGTGGGCAGCCAGCTGCTGATCGTGGCCGGCGCCATGGTGGGCGCGGCGGGCCTGATCCTCACCCAGGTGATGTGCACCGCCATGAACCGCTCGCTGGTGAGCGTGTTGTTCGGGGGCGCCCTGGGTGGGGCTGGCGGTTCGGTAGGCGGAGGCGGCAGCGAGGCGGGCTATACGCGCATCACCAGCTGCAGCCCCGAGGAGTGCGCCATGGCGCTCGAGCAGGCCGAGCGGGTGGTGTTTGTGCCGGGCTATGGCCTGGCGGTGGCCCAGGCCCAGCACGCCCTGCGGGAACTGGCCAAGCTGCTCGAGGCCCACGGCGTGGAAGTGAGCTATGCCATTCACCCCGTGGCTGGCCGCATGCCCGGCCACATGAATGTGCTGCTGGCCGAGGCCGATGTGCCCTACGAGCAGTTGGTGGAGATGGACATCATCAACCCTGAATTCCCCCGCACCGACGTGGTGATCGTTCTGGGTGCCAATGATGTTGTGAATCCCGATGCCAAGAGCGATCCCTCCAGTCCCCTCTACGGCATGCCTGTGCTGGAGGTGGACCAGGCCCGCCAGGTGTTCGTGGTGAAGCGCAGCCTCGGTGCCGGTTACGCCGGCATCGCCAACGCCCTGTTCGAGCTGCCCCAGACCGCCATGGTGTTTGGGGATGCCAAGGCGGTGCTCAACGGCCTGCTGAGCGAGCTGCGCAGTCTTGGGGTGGGCAAGGTGGCGGCTGGGGCGAAGGAGAAGGTGGCCGCCTGAGGTTGGGTGGATTGAGGGGCAGAACCAGGACGTTCGGCAGTTCGATTCGCCGACCGTTTGAAGCCCCTCTGAACGCCCCAAAGACGCTCACGGTTCCCGATCTGATCCAGGGGAATCGCCACCATCCCAGAGCTCCGAAGTTCTGCGGTCTAACTGGTTGCGTCCCACCACCCAGTCCTCGATCGGCACCCCGCCGATCACGTGCTCCCGCAGGATCCGTTCGAGCCGCTCAGCGGTCACGCCGCCATAGATCACCCCATCCGGCCAGATCAGCAGGATCGGCCCTTCGGCGCAGATGCGCAGGCAGTCGGCCTTGGTGCGCAGCACGAGGCCCTGGGGCCGGGCCGGATCCTCCAGGCCCAGCTCCCGCACAAGCTGCTTGAGGCGGGCCCAGCTGGCGGCCCCTAGGGCTGGATCGGGGCAGCAGAGGGCCTTGGCGGGGGTGGCGCAGAGCAGCAGGTGGTGACTGACGTGGCGCATTCAGCTGATCTGGCCGGCGATCGCCCGGATCAGGCGCGCCTCCAGGTCGTGGCTGGCCGCGGGGTGGCCCTTCACCTGGAGCTCGCCGCTGGCGGGCCAGAAGTTGATGTGCTCGCCGCTGTCGGTGCTGAAGGTTTGGAGCGGGCCTTCATCGACCCAGTGGCCCTGGAGGTGGAGCAGGGTGATCAGGGCCTTGAGTTCTTCCAGCGATCCTTGGAACGGCATGGCAGGCGGGGTGAGGCTGGCTTTGGGAATGCTTCGGTCGGGCCGATGCGAGGGAGTGGAACACTTCAGGCCGGCAGGGCGGCTGGTGCAGCGGTCTGCAGGGCGACTGCAGCTTCGATCACAGCCTGGCGGGCCCAGGCATCGACCGCCAGCACATCGGCCAGTGAGGGGCTTGCGGTGAGGTCGGCGCGGTGGCGGTCGCAGACCCGCTCGATCAGGTGGGGGATGGCGAGGAAGGGGATGCGCTCCTCCAGGAACAGCGCCACAGCCTGCTCGTTGGCCGCATTCAGGGCCGCCGGCATGGTGCCGCCCGCCCGCCCGGCGGCGTAGGCCAGCTCCATGCAGGGGTATTTCTGACGGTCGGGGGCGCGGAAGGTGAGCTGGCCTACTTCGGTGAGGTCGAGGCGGCGCCAGGGTGTTTCGAGCCGCTCGGGCCAGCTGAGGCAGTAGAGGATCGGCAGTTTCATGTCGGGCCAGCCGAGCTGGGCGAGCACCGAGGAATCGGCCAGCTCCACCATCGAATGGATGATCGACTGGGGGTGGATCACGATCTCAATGTGGTCGTAGTCGAGGCCGAACAGGTAGTGGGCCTCGATCACCTCCAGACCCTTGTTCATCAAGGTGGCCGAATCCACCGTGATCTTGCGGCCCATGCTCCAGTTGGGGTGGCTGGTGGCATCAGCCACGGTGGCCTTGGCCAGGTCGGCGGCAGGCCAGTCGCGGAAGGCGCCGCCGCTGGCGGTGAGCTGGATGCGGCGCAGCCCCGGGGTGGGAACGCCGGTGGAGAGGCGGGCGGTGTCGGCCCAGGGGGTGCCCTGCAAGCACTGGAACAGGGCGGAGTGCTCCGAATCGGCCGGGAGCAGCCGGCTGCCGCTGGCCTCCAGGGCCGGCAGCACCACAGGCCCTGCGGCGATCAGGGTTTCCTTGTTGGCCAGGGCGATGTCCTTGCCGGCGTTGATCGCGGCCAGGGTGGGCAGCAGGCCGGCGCAACCCACGATGCCGCTGACCACCAGATCGGCGCTGGGCCAGGCGGCGGCGGCGCAGAGGCCGTCACTGCCGCCGAGGAGTTCCGGCAGCCGGGCGGGCCGTAGGGCCGGCTCGAGGGCTTCGAGGCGCTCGCGCAGCTCAGCGATCCTTTCGGGGTTGGCCAGGGCCACCACCTCGGGCTTGTGGCGAAGGATCTGGTTCAGCAGCAGGTCGAGGTTGTTGCCGGCGGTGAGGGCCACCACCTTGAAGCGCTCGGGGAACTCCAGGGCGATCTCCAGGGTCTGGGTGCCGATCGAGCCGGTGGACCCCAGTACGGATAGGGCTTTCACGGCAGGGCTCCCAGACTTGCGGCATCAGTTTCTCATCGCAGCTCCTCACAGGCCGTCTTCCCGCAGTTCCAGCGGCAGTGATCGGGCTTCCCGGGCGCCTTGAGCGGCCCTGCGGCGGAGGTGGTCGCGACGGGTCCGTCCGCACGCTCTGGCCTTCAACCCCTTTCTCGCTGGGGTGCTTCTGCAAGGCTGGCGCGATCCCTCAGTCCGATCCGATGGCCGCCCTCCCCCCTTGGCTCCAGCGCTGGAATTTCATCGAGCGGGCCAGGATCGAACGGCAGCTCTGGGATGTCTTCGAGGCCGGCGGTGACCTCGAAGCCGTGGTGGCCGAGTGCCGCGCTGCCGTGTCGGCAGGTGATCGGGGCCGTGCTTTTCAGCTGGAGGTGTGGGAAACCACCCTGCGGCGCATCCGCAAGATCGAGAACCTGATGCGGGATCAGAAGGCGCCGCCGGGAGCTTGAGGAAGGGCTGGGGCTGGGTCGTCGCTAGCGCTAGGGGTGGCACTCAGGGATGCCTCTGGCGGCTCCAAGGGGGGGGACCCTCAGCGGCGTAGCCATTCGGTGGTGCCGCCGGGGCGGTCGATCAGCTCGATGCCCTGGCTCCTGAGCTCGTCGCGGATCCGGTCGGCTGCGACGAAATCGCGCCCGGCCTTGGCTTCCAGGCGCTTTTCGATCAGGGCCGCAATGGCGCTGTCATCCAGCCCTTCGCTGCCGGAGGGTTCCGATGCACCGGCTTCGTGCTGCAGGCCCAGCACGCCAGCCAGCTCCGTGAGCAGGGCGAGGTGGGCTTGCATGGCCTCCGAAGCGACGACCTCCACGGCCGCCTCGTCGCCCCGCTCGATCCGGTTGGCCAGGGCCCGCAGCGGCTTGGCCAGATCAAAGAGCACCGCCAGAGCGGCTGAGGTGTTGAGGTCATCGTCCATGGCTTCGCTGAAGCGACCTCGGGCATCGGCGAGATCAGGCCTGCCGGCACCGCCCTCGGCTGGTTCGGAGGGGGGAGTGACGCACGACACCGCGGCAGAGGGCTCGCCTTCCGGCACCCCAGGGGTAGCGAGCCCTAAGGCAGCATTGAGCCCCTTCCAGCCGGTGGCGGCGGCCTCCAGGGCGGCGGCGGTGAAATCGAGCGGCTTGCGGTAGTGGGCCTGCAACACGAACAGCCGCAGGCTCATCGGGCTGACACCCGAACCGAGCAGGGCGCGGATGGTGGTGAAGTTGCCGAGCGATTTGCTCATCTTCTCGCCATCAACATTCACCATGCCGTTGTGCAGCCACCAGCGCGCCAGTTCCTGGCCGCTGGCCGCCTCCGATTGGGCGATTTCGTTGTCATGGTGGGGAAAAATCAGGTCGGCACCCCCCAGGTGGATGTCGATCGTGGCACCGAGTTCCTCCCGCACCATCGCCGAGCATTCGATGTGCCAGCCGGGACGACCTGGGCCCCAGGGGGAGGGAAAGCTGGGTTCGCCCGGTTTGGCCCCCTTCCAGAGGGCGAAGTCGAAGGGGTGCTGCTTGCGGGCCTCCTCGACGCTGGCGACGCGACCGGAGGCGTTGTCTTGTTGTTCGGCCAGATCGCGGCCCGAGAGTTTGCCGTACCCCTGGTGCTTCAGCACGGCGAAATACACATCGCCATCCACGGAATAGGCGGCGCCTTTGGACGCCAGTTCAGCGATCAGGTTGCGGATTGCATCGAGGCTTTGGGTGGCCCGTGGCATCCGGTCGGCGGGAAGGATGTTGAGGGCGGCCATGTCGGCCACGAAGGCCTCGATGTTGCGTTGGCTCACCGCCTCCATCGAGCTGCCCTCGGCCGCAGCACGGGCCAGGATCTTGTCGTCGATGTCGGTGTAGTTCTGCACGAAGGTCACCTGGTACCCCCGCCAGATCAGGTAGCGCCGCAGCACATCCCAAGCGATGTAGCTGCGGGCGTGGCCGAGGTGGCAGAGGTCGTAGACCGTGACGCCGCAGCAGTAGATCGACACCTTGCCGGCCTGCAGCGGCACGAACTCGGCCTTGGCCCGGGTGAGGGTGTTGGTGAGCCGCAGGGTCAAGACGGGGGCCGGACCGGAGCCGGAGAGCGACGGATCGGCTGCACCGTAAGGCCTGGGGAGGCTGGAGCCCTCCGATCGCATCAGCCCATCACCACCCCATGATCCGGGCGAATGGGGGAGCGGGTGGGCCGATCACCAGACAGCCAATCGGATCGGCCGCCATCGGTCTTGCCCTGGTGCTGATGGCCTGAAGCCCTTCCTGTCGTTATCGCTTTCCTGCTGGGAGTCACTGTCCTGAAGGGGGGGCGAATCCCTCAGCCCTGCCCCAGCCGCCCCCCGCCATAGCCGGCCCGCTGCCGCACCGCCTTGCACCACTCGAGGTTGGCGAGATACCAATCCACCGTGGCCGCCAGACCCTCCTCAAAGTTGTGGCGCGGCCGCCAGCCCAGCTCCTCGCTGATCCGTGTCGGGTCGATGGCGTAGCGGCGGTCGTGGCCGGGGCGGTCCTTGACCGGGGTGATCAGGTTGCTGTGGGGAGCACCGCCGGGGCGGCGTTGATCGAGCAGGGTGCAGATCGCCTCCACCACTTGTTTGTTGGTGCGCTCGCCATGGCCCCCCACGCAGTAGCTGCGGCCCAGCGCCCCCCGGGTTGCGGCCATCAGCAGGGCGTCGACGTGATCCTCCACGTAGAGCCAGTCGCGCACGTTGGCGCCATCGCCATAGAGGGGGATCGGCTCACCGGCCGCCGCCTTGAGGATCACCACCGGGATCAGCTTCTCGGGGAACTGCCAGGCGCCGTAGTTGTTGGAGCAGTTGGTGAGCACCACCGGCAGGCCGTAGGTGTGGTGCCAGGCGCTCACCAGGTGGTCGCTCGCCGCCTTGCTGGCCGAATAGGGGCTGCGGGGGTCGTAGGGGGTGGTTTCCGAGAAGCGCCCCGTGGCCCCAAGCGAGCCGAACACCTCATCGGTGCTGATGTGGTGCAGCCGGAAGCCGGCCTGCCGTTCGGCCGGCAGGGCCTCCCAGTGGCTTCGCACCGCCTGCAGCAGGTGAAAGGTGCCGGTCACATTGCTCTCGATGAAGGCGCCGGGCCCATCGATCGAGCGGTCCACATGGCTCTCGGCCGCCAGGTGCAGCACCAGATCGGGATCGGCGGCCCGCACCGCTTCTGCGGTGGCTGCGGCATCGGCCAGATCCACCCGCAGCAGCTGGTGCCGCTCCGCCGCTCCAACGCCAAGCCGCTCGATGCCGGTGAGGTCGCTGGCGTACCCCATCTTGTCGAGGTTGAACACCGTGGCTTCGCTCTCGCTCAGCAGGCGCCGCACCATCGCTCCGCCGATGAAGCCGCCGCCACCGGTGACCAGGATCCGGCTGCGGTTCTCGAGCAGGGCGGGGAGCGCCTCGGGCGTGGGGATTGGGCTGGGCATGGG
>Ga0310330_100205_pt1 | contig 17577 bp, 18 predicted proteins | sample LakMicDCLTotalB5_FD_195544 | JGI IMG/M metagenome (GOLD analysis project Ga0310330, IMG submission 195544) | Enriched freshwater cyanobacterial communities from Lake Michigan, Michigan, United States - MI23.DCL.Total.B5 (v2) (version 2) | ecosystem: Environmental > Aquatic > Freshwater > Lake... | reverse complement strand
CGTGGCCGAAGCCCAGGAATGGCAACACAATTTCCCGTGCATTCAGGAGCTGCGGGTGTTACCCGGACTGGGCCACTGCCCCCACGATGAAGCCCCCGAACAGGTCAATCCGATCCTGATCGAGTGGTTTCAAAAAGCCTAACTAGGCCGAACAAGACCTAAAAAGCGATCCCCATCCGCCTCGGCCGCCCCCGTTAGCGGGTCTGGGAAATCACATAGGAGAAGGGAAGCTCCAGCAATTTGCCGAGCCGGGGCACATAGGCCCGGTGGTTAAACACGTCGTAGTTCAATTGCTCGATCACATCGAGGATGCCCCGGTAGAGCCGCAGGGACGTCCACACGGGCCAGCGGGCATCGGGGGCTAACCAGCGCACCCCAGCCTCGGAGCGGGCAAACCAGTAGCGGGCCCGCTCCAGCTGGAAGGCCATTAGGGCCCGCCAGTTGTCGTTGAGGGTGCCAGCCAGGAGTTCCGCCTCGGAATAATTGAACCGCTTTAGATCGTCCAAGGGCAGGTAGATGCGGCCCCGGCCCCGATCCTCACCCACATCGCGCAGGATATTGGTGAGCTGGTTGGCGATGCCGAGGGCAACGGCCGCCTCCGACGTATCGGGGCGCTCGCTCCAGGGGGCGGTGGTGTAGGCGGGATCTACCCCCATCACCTCCTGGGTCATCAGGCCGACGGTGCCCGCCACCCGATAGCAATAGAGCTCCAAGTCCGAGAAGCTGGCATAGCGATGTTGGAGCAGGTCCATGCGCTGGCCCTCGATCATGTCGAGGTAGGGCTGCAGGGGCTGGGGATAGCGCTCCAAGGTATCGACCATCACCCGATCGAGGTCATCAGTGACCTGGCCGTCAAAGAGGCGGCGGGTGCGCCCTTCCCAAGCATCGAGGCGCTCGGACAATTCACGCACCGGGCGCTGCTGGGCCTCAGCGCTGTCCATCAGCTCATCGGTGCGGCGACACCACACGTAAATCGCCCAGATCGCCCGGCGCTTGGCCGGGGGCATCAACAGGGTGCCCAGGTAGAAGGTTTTGGCCCATTGGGCCGTTTCTTGCCGGCAGGCCTCATAGGCCTGCTCCAGCTCTGACCCTAGGCCGGCCGATCCCCCTGCAGATCCCACTGATGAAGCCAGGGCCACGCCTACACCGCCGCCAAACTGGCCGGGCTTGAGGCCCCCGGCTGGGCTAATGGGGACTGGCCAATCGCAGCAGCACACTGCTTGCCGCTCAACACGGCCCCCTCCATCGAGGCGAGGTAGCGCTGCATCGTGAAACAGCCGGCCAGGAAGAAATTCGGGATCGGCGAGGCCTGGTCGGGCCGCAGTTGCTGGCAGCCGGGCACGGTCTTGTAGACCGATTGGGGCGTTTTAACGACCTTCGACTTCAGTAATTGGGCCTGGTCATCCCCGCTGAAATGCATCGGGAACAGGCGCTTGAGCTCCTCCATCGTGGCGGCCACGATCTCGGCATCGGGCCGGCCGATCCAGTCTTTCGCAGGAGCGAAAACCAGCTCGAGCATGGATTTGTGGGGGTCTTCGTACTCGCGGCAGGTGTTGCTCATGTCGGCGTAGACACTGAGCAGGTCGGAGCGGCTGAAGAGCAGGTGATCGATTTCGGTGAGCTTGCGATCAAACCAGAGGTGGATGTTGATCACCGGCACGCCCACCAGCCCATCGAGCTTGCTGAAATAGGGCATGGCTTTCCAGGGCTCAGGCAGCAGCAATTTGAGCGGATCCACGGGCATGGCGCTCACGTAGGCATCCGCCTGGATCAGCTGGGGTTCCTTACCCTTGATACCGCCAATGCGGAAGCCCGAAACGCTGCCGTCCTCGGCGAGCTGGATCTCGCGCAGGGGGCTATTGAGGTGGACTTCGCCGCCGTGGGCGCGCACATACTCCACAATCGGCTGGCAGAGCCGCTCCGGTGGATTGCCATCGAGGAAGGCCATCTGCGAGCCATCGGTTTCCTGCAGGAACCGGTTCAAGGCCGTCAGCACCACGGTGCTGGAGATTTCATCGGGATTAATAAAATTGAGGGCCTTGCTCATGGCCAGGAACACCTCATCATTCACCCGCTCAGGAATATTGTGCAGGGCTAGCCATTCACTCCAGGAATACTGATCGCATTCCTCCACATAGCTCTGGCCCCGCAGGATCGCCGGCACTAGGCCGATGCCGAAGGCAATCTTTTCCGGCCAGGTGAGCATGTCATTGTTGCCCAGGATGGCGGCCAGGCCATTGAGCGGGGCGGGCAGATCTGGGAAATCAAAACGGCTGTAGGTGCCTGGCACCTCCTTCTGGTTGAAGATCATCGAGTGGGACTTCCACTGCAGCCGATCTTCAATGTTCAGCTCGGCGAAGAGCTGGCGCATGTTGCGATAGGCGCCAAAAAAGATATGCAGTCCGGTTTCATACCAATCCCCGTCCTCGTCCTGCCAGGCCGCCACCTTGCCGCCGAGCACGTCCCGGGCCTCGAGCACGATCGGCACATGGCCGGCGTCACAGAGGTATTTGGCGCAGGAGAGACCCGCCAGGCCAGCTCCAGCGATGGCGACGCGCATGGCACATAGAAATCCAGGGGCAACCATAGGGGGGCCAGCGGCAGGGCGACTGGCCGCCCCGGTCCGGTCCGGAGCCCCCAAGCAGCCTGGCGATCCCCGGCCAGCCAGGCGCCCACTGTCTACTGGGCCGCCGCAGCCCCGCCTTGGGCCCACGGCCACTCCAGCGCAAGACGGCAACCGGTGGCCGATTCAGCGCCCCAAGGAACCACCCAGCAGCTGGGGTTCCTAAACTCAGCAGAAGCCCACGATCGGGCGCTGCCCTGGGGCCATGGCTGACACCCTGATCAAATCGACGACCCGCCACATCCGGCTGTTCACCGCCCGGGTTGAAGAAGGCCAATTGGTGGCCGATGCCAGCCAGCTCACCATGGATGTGGACCCCGATAACGAATTCCTCTGGGATGGTCCGGTGCTGGAGAAGCTGCAGCAGCGCTTCCGCGATCTGGTGGCCAGCCACGCCGGCGCCGACCTCACCGACTACACCCTGCGCCGGATCGGCTCCGACCTGGAGGGCACCGTGCGCCAGCTGCTGCAAGCCGGGGAGCTGCGCTACAACCCCGACGCCCGGGTGCTGAATTACTCCATGGGCCTACCCCGCAGCCCGGAGCAAGAGCAGGCATGAGCCGCTCCTATCGCAACGATCCACCGCCCGCCCGGGGCGGCCGCTCCGCAGGCAACGGCCCTTCCCGGCAGGCCTACGGCTACGACGACCGCGATCCCTATGGCGACCAGGGCCGCGCCGCCCCTCGTCAGCCAGGCCGTTCCGGCAATGGCAACGGGTCTGGCGGCGGCCAGGGTGGACCCGGTGGAAACGGAGGCGGCCCCCCCCAGTTCAACGTGGCGAGAATTGCGGTGCTGGCCGGGGTGCTGGTGCTGGGAATCGGAGTGGGCGTCACAATCTCGAGTAACACCCAGGGCGACCAAGGCAACATCGCCAGCAGCCAGCAGCTCGATATGGCCGTGGCAGACCCGGAATTCTGCAAGCAGTGGGGTGCCAGCGCCTTCGTGATGGACCTGCAGATGTACACAACGATGAACCCGTCCACCAGTTTCGTGACCCAGCCGAAACTGCAGCCGGGCTGCGTTATTCGCCGCGAAAACTGGGCCGTGCTGCAGAAACAAGGGGCGATCACGGCCGAACAGATGCGCGAGTGCAAACAACGTATGAATACCTTTGCCTACACCGGATCTGTCAAGGACAAACCCGAAGTGCGCTGCGTCTATCAGTCCGACATCGTTGACAACAAATTCCAAACCAAGGGGGTTGCCGATGACACCGTTGGAATCACCCCTGAAGCCGATAAATTCTAACCAACCTCAGGCAAATTTTACCGAACTTTCAGGGATGTGAGTTGATTGCATTCGTAGCAACGTTTCCCGTTTAGCCAAGCGACTGGGCTTGGGGCTGGCGCAGGGGGCTATCGGGGCTGGCAAACACAGGCAGTATTTCGCGCCTGAAGGCTTCGGAGGCGCGGGAGCAGTAGCGGGCCGGATGGGTGATCAACTTGAGTTGGCGGCGCACCTGCAGGTCGGCCAGAACCGGCCGGAAAATGCTGCCGGCCGCCAACTCCCGCTCAATCGAGACCACCGGCAGGAAGGCGGCCCCTAGGCCGCTTTGCACGGCGTTCTTGATCGCCTCAAAGGAATTGAGCTCCATCTCGATCTTGAGCCGGCCCACGTCCAGGCCGGATCGGGCCAGCAGTTGGTCCACCATCTTGCGGGTGGTGGACTGGGCATCGAGGCAGACAAAGCCGAGCCGGTAGAGGTCGTCCTTGCTGAGCTCGCCGAGCCGGGCAAGGGGATGTTTCACCGGCAGCACCAGGGCCAGCTCATCACTGGCATAGGGCACCACCTGGAGCAGGTCGTTGAGGTCGGCGGGCAGCTCGCCGCCAATGATCGCCAGATCCACCTGGCCATTGGCCACGCTCCAGCCGGTGCGGCGGGTGCTGTGTACCTGCAGTTGCACCGCCACATCGGGATACTTCTGGCGGAACAGGCCGATCATGCGCGGCATCAGGTAGGTGCCGGTGGTCTGGCTGGCGCCCACCACCAGGGAGCCCCCGCGCAGGTTGTGCAGGTCGTCGAGGGCGCGGCAGGCCTCCTGGCACTGGCTGAGGATGCGGTCGCAATAGCTCAGCAGCAGGTGGCCCGCTTCGGTGAGCTGGGCCTTGCGCCCGCCGCGATCGAACAGGGAGACATCGAGCTGCTTCTCCAGGTTCTGGATCTGGAGGCTGACCGCTGGCTGGGTCACATACAAGCTGTCGGCCGCTTTTTTGAAGCTGCCTTCGCTGGCAATCGCCCGCAGGATGCGCAGCTGGTCAAGGGTGAACGGCAGATCAGCCATGGAGTGGCCCGAAGGAGGCTCGCACCGGCAGGCGAACGGCAACTGTAGGCGGGGATTCCCGTTCGCCAGAATCTGACACTGCTTGTCATCACCATGCCGCCTTTCGCCAGCGTTGCCGCCGCCACCCCGCCCGGGGCGTTGCACCACAGCAGCTGGGTGATGCTGGCCCTGCTGCTGGCCTTTGCCGTGATCCATAGCGGCGGTGCCGCCCTGCGCAGCTGGGGAGTGGAGCGCATCGGCGAACGGGCCTGGCGCCTGCTGTTCGCCGCCCTAAGCATCCCCTCAGCGGTGGTGGTGATCGGCTACTTCCTGGCCCACCGCTACGACGGCCTGCGCCTCTGGAACCTGCAGGACCAGCCCTGGATCGTGCCCCTGGTCTGGGGCGGCACCGCCATCAGCTTCCTGTTTCTCTATCCGGCCACCTACAACCTCCTGGAAATTCCAGCGGTGCTCAAGCCCCAGGTGCGTCTCTATGCCACCGGGATCATCCGCATCAGTCGCCACCCCCAGGCCGTGGGCCAGGTGCTGTGGTGCGTCACCCACCTGCTCTGGATCGGCAGCAGCTTCATGGTGGTCACCAGCCTCGGCCTGATCGCCCACCATCTATTTGCCGTGTGGCATGGCGATCGGCGCCTGCGGCAGCGCTTTGGTGAAGCCTTCTTGGAGCTCGAGGCCCAAACCTCGGTGTGGCCGTTCCTGGCCGTGTTCGATGGCCGCCAACAGCTTGTTTGGACGGAGTTCCTCAGGCCGGCCCAGCTGGGCATCGCCATCGCCGTGGCGATCTTCTGGTGGGCCCACCGCTTCATCGGCGTCGGTGCCCATGCCTTTCTGGCCAGTCCCCTGCAACGGCTGCTGGGCTGAGGGAACCCACACCTCCAGGGCCGAAGGGCAGGACAAGCTCCAGGTGCTGCCTAGAGTTGGACCGCTTGAAGCCTGTGCTGGATGGACTCGGCCGCTCCCCTTGCCTGGTTGATCCCGGTGCTCCCCCTGGCGGGGGCCTGCCTAGTGGGCCTTGGCCTGATCAGCTTCAACCGCACGATCAATCGGCTGCGCAAACCCGTTTCCGTTTTCCTGATCAGCTGCGTCGGCGCCTCGGCCGTGCTCAGCTACACGATCCTGGCCCAGCAGCTGGCCGGAGCCGGCGCCACCGAACTGTTGTTCAACTGGGCCAGCGCCGGCAGTTTCAACCTGGAGATGGGCTTCCGGGTCGACCCGCTCGGGGCGGTGATGCTGGCCCTGGTCACCACCATCGCCCTGCTGGTGATGGTCTATTCCGATGGCTACATGGCCCACGACAAGGGCTATGTGCGCTTTTTCACCTATCTGGCCCTATTCAGCAGTTCGATGCTGGGGCTGATCATCAGCCCCAACCTGCTCGAGATCTATGTGTTTTGGGAGCTGGTGGGCATGTGCTCCTACCTGCTGGTGGGCTTCTGGTATGACCGCGACGCGGCCGCTAACGCCGCCCAGAAGGCCTTTGTCGTCAACCGGGTTGGCGACTTCGGCCTGCTGCTGGGAATTCTTGGCCTGTTTTGGGCCACGGGCAGCTTTGGCTTTGAAGAGATCGGCTCCCGCTTGCAGGAGGCCGTGGCCGGTGGCAGCCTCCCCAACGCCGCGGCGATCCTGCTCTGCCTTCTGGTGTTCATGGGCCCCATGGCCAAATCGGCCCAGTTCCCCCTGCATGTGTGGTTGCCCGATGCCATGGAGGGCCCAACGCCGATTTCGGCCCTAATCCATGCCGCCACGATGGTGGCGGCGGGGGTGTTCCTGGTGGCCCGGCTCCAGCCCGTGTATGCCCCCTTCCCCCAGGTACAGCTGGTGATTGCCGTGGTCGGCACGATCACCCTGGTGCTGGGCGCCTCGATCGCCCTCACCCAGATGGACCTGAAAAAGGGCCTGGCCTACAGCACCGTGTCCCAACTGGGCTACATGATGCTGGCCATGGGCTGCGGCGCCCCGGTGGCAGGCATGTTCCACCTGGTCACCCATGCCTTCTTCAAGGCGATGCTGTTCCTGGGTTCGGGCTCGGTGATCCACGCCATGGAAGAGGTGGTGGGCCATGAACCGGTGCTGGCCCAGGACATGCGCCTGATGGGCGGCCTGCGCAAATTCATGCCAGTGACCGCAAGCACCTTCTTCATCGGCTGCGTAGCGATCAGCGGTATCCCGCCCCTGGCTGGCTTCTGGAGCAAGGACGAAATCCTCGGCCAAGCCTTCGGCAGCTTCCCGATTCTTTGGCTGGCCGGTTTCATCACCGCCGGCATGACCGCCTTCTACATGTTCCGCCTCTACTTCCTCACCTTTGAGGGGGAGTTCCGTGGCACCGATGCGGCCATCCAGGCCAATCTGTTGGCCGCCGCCGGCAAGGCTCCGGTGGTGGATGACCACCACGGAGGCAGCCACCACGCCAGCCATCCCCATGAATCGGGCTGGCAGATGGCCCTGCCCCTAGTGGTGTTAGCGGTTCCGTCGGTGCTGATTGGCCTACTCGGGACCCCCTGGAACAGCCGCTTTGCCGGCCTGCTGGATCCCGAGGAAGCCGCCGAAATGGCCGCCCACTTCAGCTGGGGCGAGTTCCTGCCCCTGGCCGGCGCCTCGGTGGCCGTTTCCGTGGTAGGCATCAGCGTGGCCGTGGCCGCCTACGCCCTGCATAAATTGGACCTGGGCCAGGCGGTGGCGGCCCGCTTCCCGGCCCTCAATGCCTTCCTGGCTAATAAGTGGTATTTAGACGACATCAACGACAAACTATTTGTCCAAGGCAGCCGCAAGTTGGCCCGCCAGGTGCTCGAAGTGGATTCCAAGGTGGTGGATGGGGTCGTCAACCTCACGGGCCTAGTCACCCTGGGCAGCGGCGAAGGGCTGAAGTATTTCGAAACCGGCCGGGCCCAGTTCTATGCCCTGATCGTGTTTGGCGGTGTGATCGCCCTGGTGGCCCTGTTCAGCGTGCTGGGCTGAGGCCAGCGGGCCTCGCGAACGTGTGGTTTCGCGTATCGGCTACGGCCAGCCCTGGCGATGATTTCTACACTTCGATCAGATCGTCCAGCCTGACCTGTGTTTGTTGACTTCACCCTGTCCCAGGGTGCGACGGTCCTGGCAACGTTGACGCCCCTGGTGCTGGGCCTGCAAGGCTCGGGCTTGGAGCCCTCTGGCCTGCAGGCCTTCCCATGGCTGAGTGCCTCGATCCTGTTTCCGATTGCCGCCGCCCTGCTGATCCCCTTCATCCCCGATCCGGGCGATGGCAAAACGATCCGCTGGTATGCCCTCGGCATTGCCCTGATCACCTTCCTGCTGACGGTGGGGGGATATCTCTTCGGCTACGACCCGGCCGTGGAAGGCCTGCAGCTGGTGGAACGGGTGCCCTGGCTGCCCGACCTGGGCCTGGCCTGGTCCGTGGGCGCCGATGGCCTGTCCATGCCCCTGATCCTGCTCACCAGCTTCATCACGGCCTTAGCGGTGCTGGCGGCCTGGCCGGTGACCTTCAAACCCAGGCTCTTTTTCTTCCTGATCCTGGCCATGGATGGCGGCCAGATCGCCGTGTTTGCCGTGCAGGACATGCTGCTGTTCTTCCTGGCCTGGGAGCTGGAGCTGCTGCCGGTGTACCTGCTACTGGCGATCTGGGGGGCCAAAAAACGCCAATACGCAGCCACAAAGTTCATTCTCTATACGGCCGGGGGCTCGGTTTTCATCCTGTTGGCAGCCCTGGCCATGGCCTTCTACGGCGGCGGTGCCCCCACCTTTGAGTTCACGGCCCTGATGGCCAAGGACTTCCCCGAGAAGTTCCAACTGCTCTGTTATGCCGGCCTGCTGATTGCCTTTGGCGTCAAGTTGCCGATCGTGCCGCTGCACACCTGGCTGCCCGATGCCCATGGCGAAGCCACGGCACCGGTGCACATGTTGCTGGCCGGGATCCTGCTGAAGATGGGGGGCTATGCCCTGCTGCGCTTCAACGTGCAGCTGCTACCGGAGGCCCACGCCCATTTCGCCCCTTTGCTGGTGGTACTGGGCGTGGTGAACATCATCTACGCCGCACTGACCTCCTTTGCCCAGCGCAATCTCAAGCGCAAGATCGCCTACAGCTCGATCAGCCACATGGGCTTTGTGCTGATCGGCATCGGCAGCTTTAGTGCCCTAGGCACCAGCGGCGCCATGTTGCAGATGGTCAGCCATGGCCTGATCGGGGCCAGCCTGTTCTTCCTCGTGGGAGCCACCTACGACCGAACCCACACCCTGCAGCTCGATGAGATGGGTGGGGTGGGCCAGAAGATGCGCAAAATGTTTGCGCTCTGGACAATCTGCTCCCTGGCGTCCCTGGCCCTGCCAGGCATGAGCGGCTTTGTCTCCGAGCTGATGGTGTTTGTGGGCTTTGCCACCAGCGAGGCCTACTCGCTCACCTTCAGGATTGTGATGTCGGTGCTGGCGGCCATTGGCGTGATTCTCACGCCGATCTACCTGCTCTCGATGCTGCGCGAGATCTTCTTCGGCAAGGAAAACGCCGAGCTGGCCGCCCACAACCAACTGGTGGACGCCGAGCCCCGCGAGATCTACATCATTAGCTGCCTGCTGGTGCCAATCATCGGCATCGGCCTCTACCCCCGGATCCTCACCGACAGCTACCGGGCCTCGATCGAAGCCCTGGTGCAACGGGAAACCGTGGCGATGGCCAAGGTGATCCATCCGCCGGCCACCGGCCTGATTCGCCGCTCCCCCATGGCCGAACTGCTGCCGCCCGCCCTGCTCCAGGCCCCGGCCCTGGCCGGGTAACAAACCTCTGCGGCCGGGCCCGCCCCATCACCAGAAGCGGGCCTTCGTCCGTACGCTCTCAACGCCAGAAAACCCAGCCCTAAGCCATGCGGCAGCTCAACTTCCTGTTGATCTTCAGTTTTGGCCTGGCCACGGTGATGTTCACCCTGGAAAACACGGCGGCCACCACCGTGAAATTCCTGCCTGGCGTTAGTACCACCTTGCCCTTGGCCGCCCTGCTGCTGGTGGTGGGCGGCATCGGTGCCACCGCGGCCTGGGTGTTTGCCGTTTGGAGCGGGGTGGTGAAAAAGGTGGAAACCCTCAGCAACCCGGGCGAAGTCGCCGCCCAGCAGGTGCGGATCCAGGAGCTCGAGGAGGACGTGCAGCGCTACCGGGCGGCCGTCGATGCCCAGCTGGGCCTGCTGCCCGCCGCCGGCCAAACCTCGGCCCAAACCAGCCCCGACTGAGGCCCTAGCCCAGGGATCGGATCGGGCTTGGGCCCCCCAGTTTGTCTGTTCCCACTGGCATGGCTGGCCGTCAGGGGTCCCAGCCGGTACGTTTCGCTGAAGTGGGCTGATCGGGATTGGCAGAAGCTGGCGCCAGGCTTGCGATCCGGCTGCTCCAGGATGCGGCCGAGCGGGGCGAGATCGACCCCTGGGATGTGGATGTGATTGGCGTGATCGATGGTTTCCTCGACCAACTCCGCTCGCGCATTGCCCTACCCAGGCTGGTGGTGGCCCCGGGCTCCCGGCGCCAGGGGGGCAGCTATGAGCACGATCTGGCCGAAACCAGCGAAGCGTTTTTAGCCGCCTCGGTGTTGGTGGGGCTCAAGGCCGAACTGCTGGAGGCCAGCACGGTCCTACCCGAACCCGTGGTTGAGGACGCCTTTGACTTTGATCTGGACGGCCAGGGCTGGTTGATCACACCCGCCCAGGAGTTGCCCGCCCGGCCCGAACGCCATCTGCTCCGGCGCCCCGTGGCCCCACCGCCCCTGCAGCGGCCCGTGACCCTGGGCGAACTGATCCAGCAACTCGAAGAGATCGCCGAACGGCTGGAACAGGAAGAAGGACGCCAGCGCAACCGCACCCGCAGCAAGCGCTTCAGCGATCGGGCCGCCATGGAACAGGTGGCGGCCCTGGCCCACCGCGAAAAGCTGCCGGAAACCACCGCTGCCCTGAGCCAGTTCCTGCTGCAGTGGCCCGCCAGCCTGGCCTGGGTGGGCTTTGACGGCCTGGTGGAGGCCTGGGCTGCCGTGGCGCCGGCCGACCTGGATTGCGACCGGGTGGGGGTGTTCTGGGCCCTGCTCTTTCTCTGCTCCCAGGGGAAGGTGGAACTGGAGCAGCCGGGCGGGCTCTATGGGCCCCTGCAGCTGAAACGGCTGCTCGATGGCGCCGAAAGCGTGCAGCTGCCCCTGGTACCCACCCAAAGCCTGGGGGCCTCCAACCCGAAGCAGGTCCCAACCCAGGGCAAGAGCCAGGCCAAGAATCAGACCAACAAACCAGGTCCAGCTGCGACGCCGGCCAGAACAGCGCTTGCGGCCTGACGTGCTTGCCTAGGGTTGCCCATCATTTCCACGGAAGACAGCGCCGATGAAGGCGATGATCCTGGCGGCCGGTAAGGGAACCCGTGTGCGTCCGATTACGCAGACGATCCCCAAACCGATGATCCCGATCCTGCAGAAGCCGGTGATGGAGTTTCTGCTGGAACTTCTGCGCCAGCACGGCTTCACCGAAATCATGGTGAATGTGTCGCACCTGGCCGAAGAAATCGAGAACTATTTCCGCGACGGCCAGCGCTTCGGCGTTGAAATTGCCTATAGCTTTGAAGGCCGCATCGAAGATGGCCAGCTGATCGGCGACGCCCTGGGATCGGCCGGTGGCCTGAAGAAAATTCAGACCTTCCAACCCTTCTTTGATGAGACCTTCGTGGTGCTCTGTGGCGATGCCCTGATCGACCTCGATCTCACCGAAGCCGTGCGCCGCCACAAGGCCAAAGGCGCCATGGCCAGCCTAATTACCAAGCGGGTGCCGCGGGAGCTGGTGAGCAGCTACGGCGTAGTGGTCACCGACCCGGAGGGCCGGGTGCTGTCCTTCCAGGAGAAGCCGGCGGTGGAAGAGGCCGCCAGCGACATGATCAACACCGGTATTTATATCTTTGAACCAGAAGTACTCGATGTGATCCCGGAGGGCGTTCCCTTCGATATCGGCTCCGATCTCTTCCCCTTATTAGTGAAACAGGGCGCGCCCTTCTACGCCCTGCCGATGGAATTTGAATGGGTGGATATTGGCAAGGTGCCGGATTACTGGCAGGCGATCCGCAGCGTGTTGCAGGGGGAAGTGCGCCAGGTTCAGATCCCCGGCAAGCAGGTGCGCCCTGGCATCTACACGGGCCTCAATGTGGCGGCCAATTGGGACAAGATCACAATCCAGGGTCCCGTCTATGTGGGCGGCATGACCCGGATCGAAGATGGCGCCACGATCATCGGCCCCACCATGATCGGCCCCAGTTGCCACATCTGCGAAGGCGCCACGATCGACAACTCGATCATTTTTGACTATTCCCGCATCGGCGCCGGGGTCCGTCTGGTCGAAAAACTGGTGTTTGGCCGCTACTGCGTCGATCGCAACGGCGACCACTTCGACCTGCAGGAGGCCGCCCTGGATTGGCTGATCACCGATTCCCGCCGCCTCGACCATGGGACTCCTTCGCCCCAGCAAAAGGCCATGGCCCAGCTGCTGGGCAGTGATCTGGCCATCACCGGCGCCAGCTGATCCCAGGGCCCTTGGGCCTGGCCCAAGGGCCTCGCTCAGGGGCGCAGGCTCACCAGGCCAGAGCGCTCCAGGATCAACGGAATCCGTTCTTCCGCCTTGACGGCCATCAGGTGCACCCCCTGGGCAATTCCCCGGTAACAGGCCACCTGTTCGGCCGCAATACTGATGCCCTCATCGGCCGGATTGCTGGCGGCGGCCAGTCGGTCGATCACGGCCTGGGGAATGCGGGCCCCGGGCACGACCCGGTTGATGAAGAGGGCATTGCGGGCCGATTTGAGCAGGAAGACCCCTGCTAGCACCGGCAAGCCCAGGGGCCCGGCCAGGTCCCCCACGAAGCGGCGCAGGGCCTCGGCATCCATCACCATCTGGGTTTGGACAAAGCGGGCGCCGGCGGCCTGCTTGCGTTGGATCCGGGCCTTCAGGCCACTCCAACTGGGACTCTGGGGATCGGCCGCCGCCCCGGCAAACAGGCTGGTGGGGCCATCGGGCAGCAGGCCGCTGACGGGATCGAGCCCCTGGTTGAAAGCGGACACCTGCTGCAACAGCCTCACGGCCTCCAGCTCATTCACCGGCCGGCTGGTGGGTTGGTCGCCCGCCCGGACCGGATCGCCGGTGAGGCAGAGCAGGTTGCGGATGCCTAGGGCATGGGCGCCGAGCAGGTCGGCCTGGAGGGCGATGCGGTTGCGATCGCGGCAGGCCAGCTGCAGCACCGGCTCGATGCCCTCATCCAGGAGGCGACGACAGACGGCCAGGCTGCACATGCGCATCACGGCGCGGCTGCCATCGGTGACATTGACCGCATGCACCAGGCCGCGCAGGGGGCGGGCCACGGCCAAGGTGGCGGCCAGATCACCTCCCCTGGGCGGCATCACCTCTGCGGTGACGGCAAAGCCACCGGCCTCCAAAACCTGTTGTAGCTGCAAAACCCCTTGCACCACTGCGGCCCATCATGGGGGACCAGGGTGCTGACGTCCCGGGTCCCCTGCCTACAGTGGAACCAAGGCCCGCGTCGGTTCGATGGTTGAACTTGATGAGCTGGGCCTGCCCCGACCGGGGCTTTCGGAGCGGGAGCTGGAGATCATTGAACTGGTGGCCCAGGGTCTCACCAACCAGGAAATCGCCTCCACGCTGATGATCAGCAAGCGCACGGTGGATAACCATGTGAGCAATGTGTTCCACAAAACCGGTGCCAAAAACCGGGTGGCGCTCCTGAATTGGGCCATGGACCGCGGCAAGATCTGCCGCGATGGCTTCAACTGTTGTGCCCTGCCACCGGCCGGCAGCCAGCCCCCCCAGATCAGCTAGGGCTCAGCAAGGCAAGCGTTTTGGGCGACTCAGAAGGGAATGGTCGCCAGGGATCGCAAGACGGGCTGCCGCTCCTCGCTTGGCCATTGCTCAAAGGGGTGACTAGCCAGGGCGGCGTTACTGAAGGCCCCCTCACCAGTGATCTCGCGCACGCACCAGGGGGGAATGGCCACCGGCTGGTCTTCGCGCTCCAATTCCACCTCGGCGATCACCAGGGGGGCGTTGGCCCCCTCAAACACATCCAGCACCCAATCGCCCCCGGGCAGGTTGAGGCCATGGCGCCGTTTCACCAGCCTGCTGCCGCAGTGACCCAACAAGGCCAGGCCATCGCCGGGCGGAATGGCGTACTCGTATTCATGGCGGGCGATGCCGGTGGCGGCCAGCTTCAAGGTGAGCCAGGCCTCGGCGCTGTCACCCGCACCGGCAGGACCTCCTGAACTGGCAGCGCGGGTGACAGCGGCGCTTGACCTGCTGCTGCGCACCCGCAGGGTCGGCCCCTCCGCCGAGGCCACCAGGTAGCCCTGATCAAGGGACTGGCTCCAGACCACCAAGGGGCGCCAGGCCTCCCCGGCCACCAGGAAGCGCCGCTCAATTTCCAGCGCCATCGTCGAGGTCCCCTTGGGGCGGCCATGCTGCCACGGGCAGAAGCTGCATTCCATCGAGCGACGGGACCCTAATTCGGTGAAGCCTCGCCGCTGGTGAGGCTGCCGGCCCAATGGAGTTTGCGGGTGAGGGTGCGGTAATAGGAGGGGCTTTGGTCGAGGATGACCATCAGGGCATGGTCGCGGGCCTGCTGGATCACACAGCGATCGCCAGGCTCCAGCACCGTGGCCGCTGCCCCATCCTTCCAAAGCTTGACGCGGCGGTTGCTCTCCCCCAGGGGCCAGACCCCCAGACGCGAGCGGGGCGGCACCACCACGGCCCGGCTGGAGAGGCTCATCGGGCAAATCGGGTTGACCACAATCGCGTCGATGCCGGGATGGAGGATCGGCCCCCCGGCCGCCATGGCGTAGCCGGTGGAACCGGTAGGGGTGGCGATGATCAGGCCATCGCCCCGGTATTGGTCCACCACCTCGCCATCGATCTCCAGCTCCAACAAACAGGTGGGAGACACCTCATCGAGGCAGGGGCGGAAATAGAAATCGTTGAAGGCCAGGTGCACGCCATCCTGGCTGCCATCGCCGCCGCACCCACCGCCCCCAGGACTGGCCTCACCATGGCCATCGCCCGGCTGGGGCACGCCATCGCCCCGATCGATCAGGGCCTGCAACATCAGGCGCCGCTCCAGGGCGAAGTGGTCTTCGCGCAGCCGTTGCCAGAGCTCATCGCTGCCCGGTAGATCCGTGCTGCTGTGCAGCAACTTGCGATCGTGGGTGAGAAAACCCAGGTGACCACCCACGTTAAAACACAGGATTGGCACCTGCAGGGGAGCCATGTGGCGGGCGGCCCCGAGCACGGTGCCATCGCCGCCAAGCACCACCACCAGGTCTGGGGGCACGCCTTGCTCAGCCAGCAGGCCAGGGAAAGGGTTGGCCTCAAGGCCGCTCATGGCAACCCTCACCTCACTACCGCAGGCCCGCAGGTCGGAGGCGGTGCGCCGGGCCTGGCGCTGGGCCGCCTGGCTGCCAGCGCGGTAAATCAGCCAGACCCGATTCAGTTGCATGGCGACTTAAGGGGAACCGCTGGGCGAAAGCGGGGGTAGCTAGGGAGCGAACAAACGGTTGGGGCGTGGCCGGGAAGCAGCCTGGATTGGCAAACCGGACAACTACCAACGCAGCAGATTAAAGCGCTCCATGTCAACGGTGTCGCGATTGCGATACAGCGAGAGCAGAATCGCCAGGCCCACGGCCGCTTCCGCTGCCGCCACCGTGATCACAAAAATGGTAAAAACCTGGCCGCGAATCAACTGGCCATCGAGATAGCTGGAGAAGGCCATCAAATTAATATTGACTCCATTGAGCATGAGCTCAATACTCATCAACACCCGCACCGCATTGCGGCTGTTGATCAGGCCCCAAACCCCCGTGCAGAACAGCACGGCAGCCACGGCAAGAAAGCCCTGCAGGGGCACCGTTGTCGGCAGGGTGATGGCGAGCAAAGGGGACAGGCTCATGGCGTCTTCTCCAGGACGGGTTGGGTCTGCAGATTTTTTTCGAGCAGCAGCGGCGTGCGGGTCTTTTCGATCAGGCCCTGGTCAACCCCTTCGCCGGTAATCACATCGCTACTGAAGACATCACGGCGGGCCAGCACGATCGCGCCGATCATGGCCATCAACAGCAACACCGAGGCCAGCTCAAAGGGAAGCAGGTAGTCGCTGAAGAGATGCTCGCCAATGCGGATCGTGGCCCCTTCACCAACGGAGGCAGGTCCCGGCAAGGCCCAAGGGGTGGTGAAATCAACCCTCAGGAGCAGGCCCAACAGGCCAGCGCAGACGGCACCTGAGAGGATGCGGCGTAGGGCCAGACCTGGGATGGCCGCCAGGGTTTCCTTTTTGTTCACGAGCATGATCGCGAACAAAATCAACACATTCACCGCCCCCACATAGATCATCATCTGGGCCGCCGCCACAAAGCTGGCATTGAGCAACAGGTAGAGCCCTGCCACCGCCAGGAACACCCCTCCCAGCAGAAAGGCGGAATAGACAATGTTGGGGAGCAGCACCACGCCTAAAGCGCCCAGCAGCACCGCCGCCGAGAGGGCCAGGAAACAGAGGAACTGGGTGGAATCAGCGATGCTCATCAGCCTGGCTCTCCGGGGGTGGGGGCGGCAGGGGCCAGGGTCTCGAGAACCTGCTCGGGGCGCTTGCCGGCCCGGGGCCTGGTGGGATCCAGCTCATGGGGGTCCATCACCCCAGCGGGCAGGTAGGCCAGCTCGCGCAGGGCAAACACGGCCGGGTCGCTGGTCACGCTCGTGGGCAAACGCCCCAGGGCGACGTTGTCGAAATTGAGGCTGTGGCGATCAAAGGCTGAGAGTTCGTATTCCTCAGTCATGGAGAGGCAGTTGGTGGGGCAATACTCCACGCAATTGCCACAGAAGATACAGACCCCAAAATCGATTGAATAATTGCGCAGCTCCTTCTTCTTGGTGGCCTTATTCATCACCCAATCCACCACCGGCAGGTTGATCGGGCAAACACGCACACACACCTCACAGGCGATGCACTTGTCGAATTCGTAGTGGATGCGGCCCCGGTAGCGCTCCGACGGGATCAGTTTCTCGTAGGGATACTGAACCGTGATCGGCCTGCGGCGCAGGTGATCGAAGGTGACCCCCAGGCCCTGGGTCAGGTTCTTGGCGGCATCCACCGCCTCGCGGGTGTAGTCGCCGACTGTCTTGAGGAAGCCGAACATGGACCGAAAAGGGGATGGGGGCTGGAGGTGGAGCTAGGACCTGGGATCGCCAGGTCAGGGACTGCAGGGGCCTGGCAAGACCAGCCCCATGATGGCTGGCCGGACTGCCGGATGGGGTTTAGCCACCGAAAACACCAGGAAAAGCCAGCTTCAGGGCCGCCGTGACCAGCAGGTTGACCAGGGCAATCGGCAACAGGAATTTCCAGCCCAGATTGAGCAGCTGGTCGATCCGCACCCGGGGCACGCTCCAGCGCAGCAGGATCGCGAAGAAGACCAACAGGTAGGCCTTGAGCACGGTCATCACAATCCCCAGGCTGCCGGTAATCACCTGCACCACGGGGGCATCCACCGACTGGCCCAGGGCTCCGGCCAGCCATTCGACCGGCACCGGGAAGCCCCAGCCGCCCAGGTACAGCACCGACACCAGCAGGGCCGAGAGCACCAGGTTGATGTAGCTGCCCAGGTAAAACAGGGCAAACTTCATGCCGGCGTATTCGGTCTGGTAGC
>Ga0310330_100203_pt1 | contig 17735 bp, 11 predicted proteins | sample LakMicDCLTotalB5_FD_195544 | JGI IMG/M metagenome (GOLD analysis project Ga0310330, IMG submission 195544) | Enriched freshwater cyanobacterial communities from Lake Michigan, Michigan, United States - MI23.DCL.Total.B5 (v2) (version 2) | ecosystem: Environmental > Aquatic > Freshwater > Lake... | reverse complement strand
GGCATGGTCGCGAACGGCCGCCAACGCATCCTGGAACGGCAGCCGAAGCAGCACCGTGCGCTCGGAGGCTGTGAGGGTGAGATCAGGCTCGCCGCGCAGCACTGCTGCCCAACCCAGCCATTCGCCGCCCCCCACTGGCCCGAGGCTGACGGGCGCACCCTCCAGGCTCTGATGCAACCGCCGCAGCCGACCCTCCACGACCATGGCAATGCTGGCCGGCAGCTCGCCAGCCCGCTGAAAGGGCTTGCCCACCGGCAGCTCCACCAGTTCCGCCCGCAGACCCAGGGCCTGAATTGCCTCGGCGCTCACCCCCTGCAGCAGGGCACTGGTGTGAAGAAGCTCGGGGATGGTGGTCATCAGACGTCGGCGATGGCTGGCGAGGGACGGGTCGGGGCGTTGAGGCGATCCAAGGCAAGCTGCAGTTGTTCATCGAGCCACTGCTGACGCAGCTCGATCAGCATCCTCTGCCGCATGGGTTCATCCAGGCTCGCCTTGCTGAGGACCTCCACCCGTAGGAGATGCACCAAACCATTGATCTCGAGTGGCGGAATCAGCGCCCCCGGGGCATAGCGCTCGGATGCCCTGGCCAGCAGCGGATGCAGCTGAGCGAGGGTCACCGGACCCACCATGGCGCGAGGAGGCTGGCCCGGCTGAGAGCCATAGCGATCGATCAGCATCGAATAGCTGACATCGCCATCGACCATCTGGAAGTAGAGCTCAAGGGCCAGATCCGCATCCTCGAAGCGGAGCACGCTCAGAGTCACCTGGTCGAGGCTGGCTCGCCGCTCCAGGAAACGACCGGGCACCGCATCAGCCCAGATCGCCTCGCTGGCGGCCTGCAAACGTTCAGGGAAACTGGCCAGGACTTGCAGATCCGCCAGGGGGATGGCGTGCTGTCGGCACCAGGATTCGAGCTGCTCAAACCGCTCGAGCTTCAGAGAAGCGGCCAGGCGCAGCAGCGGAGCCGACTCCGCAGCCAGGGTTTCGGGCACCGGTGCCGAGGCGGCGAGGGCCTCGAGCAGACGCCGCTGCAGGCAGGCCACCAGCAGCTCATCCCGGAAGAGGGTCCGCAGTTCATCGGCCTCGGGCAGGGGGATCGTGGACCCGATGGTGAGCAGATCCCGAGACAGCAGGGTCATCGGATCACCGCAGACTCGGCCGGTTCCCGCGGCTGCAGGAGCAGGCGGTATACCTGGGCCGCCGCCTGGTAGTCGCCGCGTCGCTCCAGAAGCGCAGCCAGCGGATGCCACACCGCCTGGCCGCCCTCATGCTCGCTCAACCACTGGAGCAGCTCGATCGCCGCAGGCTCCTCGGCCATCTCCTGAAGCACGCCGGCGGCCTGCAGTAGGCGAGCGGAGCGTAGATGCCCCGGCTTGATCCGATGGATCCTGAGCACGAGCAGCGCTTCCTCCATCGACCGGCCGGCCGCCTGATGCACGAGGGAGAGATTGGTGAGCGCCGGCACGGCCGGCTCGGATTCGGGATTGACCTGCTCAAGCGCCTTGTGGAGCAGCGCCTGGGCCTCCTCGAGACGCCCCTCGCTCAGCAACAGACCTGCCAGGTTGACGAGACTGCGGTAATGCCCTGGAGCCTGGCTGATGGCCATGCGGAAATGTTGCGCGGCCGCAGAGCTGTCACCCCGAAGGATGTGCACCAAGCCGAGCAAATGATCGAGCTCGGGATGGCGGATGCCCTGAACGGACAGCCCCTGCGCTTCCCGCAACACGGACTCGGCGGTTTCAGCAGTGAGACCGGACTTCAGATCATGAATCCTCGCCTCCAGATTCACGCTCGCAGGAGCGGGCGGTGAGGCTGGCGCGGGATCGGGACTCGGCACTGCGGGTTGGAGATCGATCACGGGGCTGGCGATCACCCCATCCCCGCCAGAAGCAGCCTCGGCCGGATCAATTCCCCCCGCCTGCTGGCTGGCCCGCAGCAGCACATAGGCCTGTCGAAAGAACGGGGCAGCGAGCTCGGCGGCGCCGCGGCGGATCAACTCCTCGGCATGGGCGTAGTAGCGGCCGGCAAGAACGGACTGCCGCGCCGCATCAGCAGCGGGCAGGACCAGCTGACCGCCCTCATCACCTGCATCGGAGACCGGTGCCAGGGCATCGTGCCCGACCTGGTGACGGGGCTCACCGCCCAGCCAACGGATCAGTCGGTGACGGAATCGGCTGCGGGTCGGCATGACGGGGATGCAGCGGGGGGCTGATGGGCTGCCGGGTTAAGGGGGTGCACGAGGATGTCGCAGCCACCTTGTAGACCCGTCGATGTTGCCACAGGTCTCGGTGGTGGTTCCGTGCCGCGATGCGGGCCACTGGCTGCCCGCCTGCCTGGCCAGCCTGTGCCGCCAACAGGGCGTCGACCTTGAACTGCTGCTGGTGGACGACGGCTCCTGCGACGACAGCCAGGCGGTGGCTCGGCGGTCCTGGGGAGATTGCCCCTGGCCGATGCGGCTGCTGCAGGCAGGTGGCAGAGGGGTATCCGCGGCGCGCAACCTCGGCTGGCGCGCCGCGCGTTATTCGCTGGTGGCCTTCCTCGATGCCGACGACCTCGCCCTGCCCGATCGTCTGCAGAACCAGGCCGCGATGTTCATGGCCGACCCGGACCTGCAACACGTGCTGTGCGGCTGGCAGAGGATCGACGCGCAGGGGCGAGCCCTGGCCGCCGTGCGCCCCTGGGAGGAGGGCGCAGGCTTCAGCACCAGAGAGGCACTGCGCCACAAGGCGGTTCTTCCCAGCGCCTGGATGCTGCGGCGTGAAGCCCTGGAGGCAGTTGGCGGCTTCGACGTCACGCTTCAGCAAGCGGAAGATGTGGATCTGCTGCTGAGGCTCGCCCGCTCAGGCCACAGCGGCGCCTGGGTGCCCGAGGTGCTCTGTGGCTATCGGGTGCACGAGGCTGCCGCCAGCCGCCGGGCACGTCCGCAGGCAAGGGCGCTGAGCCTTGTGGTGGAACGCCACCTGCGGCAACTGACGGCCTCGCCGGACGACCAGCGGCTGGCCGCCGAGGTGCGCTACGGCACCCGGGCCTGGCTGGGCTGGTATGCCTGGACCTGTGGCGATCACCCCCTTGCCCTTGAGCTGTGGAGCACGGCCCTGGGCCTCAGCCCCTTCATGCCGGCCCTCACCTGGGTGCACCTCGCGGAGAACGCCGTACGCAGCGCCGCACGCCTCGGCAGCCCCGCAGAGCTGGACGTACTGCTGGGCTCGCCGCTCTGGGATCGACTGCAGGAGCGCTGGTGGCAGGGGCGACGCCAACCCCGGCTGGAGTCAGCGCCGTCACCGACCTGTGGTGAAACCCTCGACTGGACCGCGGTGCAGCGCGGACAGGTGGGCGCGGCGCTGCAGGGCTGGAGCGGGCAGCTCAGGGCCCAGCTGCAGCTGGTCAATGGTGCAGAGCCACAGGGCCCCTGGCTGCCATCCGCGCTGGAGGCCTGGTGTCTGGGCCAGGGGCCCCTGGCCACCCTGCAGCTGGCCGTGCTGCGCTGGAGCGAACAGCTGCTCAGACTCACAGATCAGCCCAGATCGGCGGAGAAGCTACAGGCCGACCTGGCCGCGATCCTGCTGGAGTGGGGGCTTCTGAGCTGGGCGGAAGACCGCCGACCGGCGGAGCAGCGCCTCGAGCAGAGCATCGCCGTGCTGCCGACAGCGGGAGCACTCACCGCATTGGCACGCCTGCAGGCACCGATCCACCCGCCAGGAGCCAGGGCCCTGCACCAGCTGGCGGCGGGAGCACCGGTGGCGGGAGCCGAAGTGCCGCCCACAACACATCTCCCCACCGCCTTCTGGGAGGACTCGGCCACCACCCCTGACAGCTGCCGAGGTCCCCAGTGCCCACCGTGCCTCGAGCAGCAGCTCCGCCCCTGGAGTGCCGTCCCCCTCGACCACGGGCTTGTGCACTGGCGGCCTCCGGCTGACGCAGCAGCGCGAGGGTCTCCCAAGCAAGCGACGGGAGAGGACGGAGACGACAGGGAGGCGCGACAGCTGGCCGTTCTGGAGGGTGGGCAGGCCTGGCTGCGGCCACCGCTACGCAATGCCTGGCGCTCCACCCATGGCTTCAGCATCGCCGATCACCGCGAGCATCCACTGCCGGTGTTCAGCCGCCGCTACCCGCAACCCTGGAGCGGAGTCTGCCCCTGCCCCCAGCCCTCTCCCGAACCACCTCCTCCACTGCTCCCCCTGCAGCTGAGGGGCACAGTGATCGCCCTGCTGGGGCTCAGCGCCGAGACCTATTACCACTGGCTACTGGAGGTGCTCCCCGGCCTGGGCTGGCTGCAGCACCACCACCCACACTTGCTCGGGAGGGAGGTGAGGATCTGGCACAACGGCGGCACATCGGCTCACGTAGAGGAAACGCTGCAGCGTTGCTTCGGCATCGGCCCGGAGCGTCTGCTCGACGCCCGCACCCTGCCGTGGATCCAGGCTGAACGGCTTGTGGCCATAAGCCCGCTCCCCTTCGGGAACCCCTCCAGCGCCGCCCAGGACTGGCTGCGGCGAACCCTGCTGCCACAATCCCACCTGGATCCAAAGGCGTCTGGCTCAGCGATCTGGCTTCGGCGCGGCAGCGCGGCCCGGCGCCCCGTGTTCGGCGAGGACGAGGTTCTCGAGCTCCTTGCTCCCCTCGGGGTGCAAGCCGTGGACTGTGGCAGGCTCCCCGTCGCTGAGCAGGCGGCGCTCGTTGCGGAAGCCGGGCTGGTGATCAGCCCCCATGGTGGAGCCATGGCGAACCTGGTGTTCGCCGCACCATCGGCGACAGTGGTTGAGCTACATCACCCTGACTACCGCCCTCCCTACTATCAGTGGCTAGTGCCAGCGCGTGGGTTTCGCTATTTGAGCCAGGCTCAGAGCGCACGACCACCGGCCCTCTACCGGGATCTGCTGTTCGAGAGCCCGGCGACCGAACCGATCCTCCTCGATCCGCTGCGCGTTGCAGCTGCGATCCGCTCGCTGTTGTGAGGATTTCGGCGCTACCTCCCTGCCAACCGGACCCTCCAGAACGGAGCCACCGGCTCCAGCTCGACCGATGACCACACCCCCGCGCCCCGCGAACGCCATCCCGAATGGGCTTGCGCGGATCGAATGCTGCATCGGCAGCGACGATCCTGATTTCCTCGCCTTGGCGCAGACCTTCATGGGCCTCGGCATGGCGGCCGAGGCTGCGCTGTGCCACAGCTGGGGCCTGCTGCCCCCCGCCGAGGAGGTCTGGCGTCCGGCGGTGCTGCGCTGGCGCCAGCGCCTTGGGGCGGCAGACCCGCAGACTCCGGCTGCGGGTCCATCGCTCTCCGAGCGCAAGGAGGCCGTCATGGCAGACGAACTCACGGCCATCCAGGCCTTGATCGATGGCGGCGAGCTTCGTACAGCCTGCGCCCGCCTCACCCGGCTCAGCCACGACAGCCAACTCAACCCACAGCTCTGCAACCGAGCCGCAATGCTCCACTCCGCTATCGGCGACCCCTGGGAAGCCGAGCGGTGGTATCGCACCAGCCTGGTTCAGGAAGGAACGCAAGTACAACCTTGGCTGGCCCTGGCGGCCTGCCTGTTAGAGCAGCGGGCCAGCGATGAAGCCCTTGAGGCCGCGGCGATCGGACTGGGGCTGCACCCCGCTCATCCCTGGGGCCTGAAACTGCGCCAGCGGGCCCTCGAGGATCTGCAGGCCCATCGCAGTCTGCGTCACCTCCACGAGCTCGGGCAGCTGCCCTTCGGGCTGCGCACAGTCGAGGAACCCAGCCATGGCCTGGCCGCCGCCGGTGCCTTCGTTGGCGTGGAATTGGAGCAGAAATTGTTGTTGCAACGACTTCTGGCGGCAGGTCCACCACTGATCCGCTGCGTGGGACCAGGGGCGCACCGGATCATCCCCTGGCTGGCCGCGGAGGGCATCCTGCCGGCCCACTTCATGGTTCAGGTGTTCGCCGATCCCGATGCGGATTGCTCTGATCCACCCCTCGAGGAGGCGATCACCGTTCTGGAGAGGAATCTGCCCCGTTATCGCCTGCGGGGGCTGCAGCCGGATCCTGCTCTGACCATCCTGGCCCCAACCGACAGCAGCAGCTGCCCGCTGATCTTGGGCGATCTTCTTTGCTCTGCCGGTGGGCTCCTCCTGGACAGCCGCATCGATCTGGATCTGCCTGAGCATCAGCAGCTCATCAGCACTCCCCACTGGCGGCTGATGGTGGCCAAAGCCAACTGAGGCCTGATGCTGGACCCGTTCTCCAACCTGTGGCAGAAGCTCATCAACAACACGGCTGATGAGGCTCTGCCTGAGCTGATCCAACAGTTCGGTGCTGAGCAGGGCGACGAGCTGGAGTGCGCGCTCCTGCAGGCAGAGCTGTTGCGTCGGCAGGGCCACCATGGCAGGGCTATCGACCAGCTCAGCAGGATCGGCCCGGAGCGGATTGAAGCCAGCAGAGCGCGCGATCCCCGTCGGCTGGCCCTCCTCATGCACACCTGGGGCCTGCTGTTGCGGGAGCAGGGACGGTTCGCCGAAGCGGGCCGAGCCTTCATCGATGCCTTCAGGCTGGATGGCGCTGCTCTGCAGAGCGTGCACGCCCTCCAGTTCACGCGCCTCTCCGATGCGGAACGCAAGGAACTGATCGAGCCGTTTCAGGCCGCTGCGCTTTGCGACGCAGCGGTCCAGCCTCTGGCCCTGCAACTGCTGGCCGACTGGCAACAGCAGCTGGGGGAAGGTGATCGCAGCTGCATCCTGAGCTACCGCGCCGCCCAGCTTGCCGTGAGCGAGGCGCAGAGGCCCTGGCTTGATCGACTCAACCCTCCCGACCTGCCGGAGGCACTGATCATCGGCGCTCCCAAATCAGGCACCACCTCTCTGGCCGGTTGGCTGAGCAGCCACCCCCAGATCTACGTGCATCCCCGCAAGGAACTGCATTTCTTCGACAACCGCTGGCACTGGGGCGCTGACTGGTACCGCTGCCAGTTCCCGCGTTTCCGCCCTGATGGACCCTGCGTGACGCGACTGGAGGCCACGCCCAACTATCTCCAGCTTGGTGAGGTGCCGGAACGGGTGCGCGCCCTGATGCCCCATGCACGCTTGATCGTCATGCTGCGCGAACCGCTGCAGCGTGCGATCAGCTGGTGTCAGCACATCATCCGGCAGGAGGGCGTCGGCCAAACACCGGCGGAACTGTTGCAGGCGGAGATGAGCCAACTGGAGGCCTGCGGCGGACAACCGTGGCGATCAGATGGGGCCTGGCACCCCTGCAACGGCCTCACAGGCAGCCTCTACGGCTCACAGCTGGCCCGATGGCGGAGCTGCTTTCCCGACCACCAGATCCTCGTGCTGCAGATGGAACGCACGATCCGGGAACCGCGAGAGACCTGGCGGCGCATCAGCGATTTTTTGCAGATCAACACCGAAGCCAGCCCCCCAGCGGCCCCGGGCGCCTTCCCGATGCTGAATGCAGCCCCAGCAGCCCACGCCGAGCTGCCGGCAGATCTCTGCCTACGACTCCGGGCCTCCCTGGAAGCCGAAACGGAACTATGGCGATCCCTCTGAGATGCACGCTCCGCACGAGAAGGCCCAAAGCGATGGACAGGCATTCATCTGTCACAGCATCTACATCCAGATCCAGAGATTAGCCGCCCTTAGCTAGTATCATTAGACGACACGAGAACAACCAAAACGTGTCCTTTGTCATCACCGATACATCACCGGTGTTCACTAACCCGACAGCGGTAGCCTTTGCCCCTGCCGGCACCAACTCAAACAGTGTTAATGCCACGGCAGCCCCAGTCCAGCTCGGTGGTGGCACTGTATCTGGCACCAACAACGGCACTGTTGGAAGCACTACAGCTACCAATACCGTGGCCTACACCACCGCTGCAGCGCCCACCGGGCAAGTTGCTCAAGTGGTTGTATCCGGTGGTGGCACTCGCCTGAACGTGAACACCGGTGCAGCCAAGGTTCAGGCCATCGGTGGCGGTTCCGTCGTGGAATCGATCCAGTCGCCTAACGACACAGCACCCAAAACCATCTCCCTGGGTGACAACACAACTCCTTACAACGGTGTTGCAGTTAGCAGCACAGCCACAGTCAGCACTGTGGTAATCAACCCCACAACTGGGGCGGCAACCACTTCCAATGTCTCCATCGGCACAGTTTCCGGTGGTCAGGGTGGACCATTCGCCTACTACGCCCACGGCGGCTTCGGCAACGATTCCATCGAAGGCTCCAACCTTTCGGACTTCATCCGCGGTGGCGCCGGCAACGACACCATCAATGGCTTCGGCGGCAACGACCTCCTGCGCGGTGGCACAGGCAGCGACAGCGTTTTCGGTGGTAGCGGTGCTGACACTCTGTATTACACAGCCGATCAGTTCCCGAACACCGGCACCGACACCGATCGGTTCGTAGATTTCGCAACCGGCACAGACAAGATCTCCTTCGATCGTTCCGTTGTTGCATCCACCGCCAACATCTCCGGTCTTGGCACCAACACCATCACCTTCTCGGCTGCCGGTCGCGGCACAGTGTCGGTACAGAGTGGTGGCACAGTGATCCGGGCTTCCGACATCAACTTCATCGGTTGAACTTCATTCATCCACTCCCATGTGGATGCCTTGGATCTATCCAAATCCCACCCTCCAGGATCAGCACGTCTGCTCCTGGAGGGTTCTTTCGTAATTTCCGTTTGCCTTGCAACAGCCCCCTCCTCTGATCCTTGTGGTGGGCATGCATCGCAGCGGGACCTCGCTGCTCGCCGACCTGCTGCAACACCTTGGGGTTGAACTCCCCGGACAACTGGTGAACGCCGATCACCACAATCCGCAGGGGTACTTTGAATGGCAGCAAATCATGGCGCTGCAGGAGCGCCTGCTGATTGATCTGAATCGCTGGTGGCCATCTGCGCAAGGAAGCCTGCCCATGCCACCCGGCTGGCTCGATCATGCCGCCACCCGTGCTGCCGCCGCAAAGCTGCGCTGCATCCTTCAATCCACCCTGCCTCATCTTGAGGCACCCTGCTGGGCCATCAAGGATCCGCGCACCAGCAGGCTGCTGCCGATGTGGCTGCAGGTTGCCGAAGAACTCCATATCCCTCTGCAGCTGCTCCTGGCGGTCCGTGATCCTGCAGAGGTGATGAACTCGCTGGTGAAACGGGATGGGCCGATCACTGGGATGGATGCCCGGCGTGCCCAGGCGCTCTGGTGGCGGTTCACACTCGAACCGCTGCAGGCGGCTCCGGCGAATCTGGCGATCACCCGGATCAACTATGACGACTGGTTCGAGCAGCCAGAGCAGCAGCTGCAACGCCTGCTAGCCGTTCTGCCCGGGATTGCCCCCAGCTCCGAGCAATGCAGTTCAGCATTGCAGAGGATCCGTCCGGACCATCGCCACAATCGGATCGATGGTCGTACAACCCCAGGCGTGCTGCGCCGGGTGCGCAGGCTGCACCAGCTGCTGCGTCGACCGGAGTGGGAAGGACCCTGGCCGGCGGCGGATCCGCCCGGGCAGCTGAACCGCCGCGATGATCAACCACCGCCGCCACGACAGCTGGCCACCCATTCGAAGTGCTGGCCAGCCTGGTTGGAGCAGTGGCAGCACCACCCTGCACCTCGCCTGGCTGGCCAGTCCTCGCTCGCATCCCGGGCCCGCATCAAGCTGAACGGCATGGCATTCACGCAACCAGCCGCTCACCTGTGGCTGCAGCGCCTACCGATTTCCAACATCGCTGCCAGTCAGATCCTGAACAACCCAGAAGGGACTGACGAGCTCCTTCTGGCAACACCGCTGGGCACCATCCCTCCGGATGGGCTGGCGCGTATCACGATCAATCTGGAGTTCCCCCCGCCGGACCAGGTCCAGCAATGGCTGGAGCAACTACGCGGAGAACAGGCGATCTGGGATCCAGATCCGCCTCGGGTTTGCCTGATGCGGGCCTTGGGATTGCCAGCCCACTGGCTGGATCCAGACGTTGCAGCGAATGGCTGGCTTTCTCAGCCAGTAGCCATCGCTCCCTCCTCCTGGAGCGCACATCTCGGCCTGGCACCGCCAACGGAAGGAGCACTGATCGTGCTGGGGCACGCCGGTGTGGATTGGGACAAAGCCCTTGCCAAGGAGTCGGCAGAAGCAACCAGCCCGCATGCAGCCTCGCGGCTGCGACCGTTCAGCATCGACTACCGGCCAGGCTGGTTCTCACTCGTCACCACCACGCTGAACGCAGCCCTCGCACAAGCCGGCTGGTTGACTGCCGCAGCCGGGAAGGCCTACGCCCTGATCTGGATTCAGGCCGCTGCGGAGGAGTCGATCCCCCTCCTGCAGGCGGATGCCATCGCACAGCTGCTACTGGAACAACCACCCCTCACTCCAACCAAGCTTCGAGCTCGGCTGACACCGAGGCCAGCACAGGCCTTGGCTGAAGATCGACCATCACCCCATACGCAAACACTGGTCGAATGGCGTTCAGAGGAACCGTCTAGAGCTGCGGTGATCGTGTCGCTGTTCAACTATAGCGACTGGGTTCTTGATGCCCTGAACAGCGTTGCCCAGCAACGGCAGCACCAGCTGGAGCTGATCGTTGTAGATGACGCGTCATGCGACGACGGCGCGGAACGCGTGGCCTCATGGATGCAGGAGCAGATCGCTGCACCCCAGCTCTCATTCGCCAGCCTGCAGTTGGTGCGCCACGCTCATAATGCCGGGCTAGCAACGGCACGCAACACTGGCTTCAAGCTTGCTGAAGCCGACTGGTGTTTTGTGTTGGATGCCGACAACATTCTCTATCCGGATGCGCTATCCGCCTGCCTGGCAATAGCCGAATCAGGAGCAGATGCTCTGGCTGTGGTTCATCCGATCATCGCGGTTGAAGCCGATCCCAGCATGGTGGATGAACATCGCAGCCTGGTGGCGACAGCGTCCTGGCAGCAGGAGGTTCTGGCTCAGGGCAATGCGGTCGACGCGATGGCGCTTGTCCGCCGCTCCGCCTGGACGAGCGTCGGTGGTTACAGCCATATCGAAGGCGGCTGGGAAGACTACGACTTCTGGTGCAAGCTGATTGCCCATGGATTCCATGGAGTTCAATGCCCGATGGTTCTAGCGACGTACCGGAGCCACACCAACTCCATGAGCGCAACCGTGACCAACAGCAGCTGGCCGCCTCTGCGACGCACCCTGCAGGAACGACATCCATGGCTCCGGCTGACCTGAACGGCTCTGTGGCGACCGCACAAGCACGCGCTGCATTCCCGGCAACTCCTCCAGACCGCCGGTTTACCCTGCGAGGGAGCACGCAATCAACCCGTGGCACAGCTTCTGATCACCGGCGGCGCCGGGTTCATCGGCAGCCACACCTGCTTGGTGCTGCTTGAAGCAGGCCACCATCTGGTGGTTCTCGACAACTTCGCCAACAGCTCTCCGGAGAGCCTGCGGCGGCTGGGAGAGTTAGTCGGGCCGGAGGCAACAACCCGGCTGCGCGCGGTGGAGGGCGACATCCGATCCGTTGAGGATCTCAATCGCGCCTTCGCCGCAGGACCAATGGAGGGGGTGGTGCACTTCGCAGGCCTCAAGGCGGTAGGTGAATCCGTGGCCGAGCCGCTGCGCTACTGGGATGTGAATGTGGCCGGCAGCCGTTGCCTGCTGGCGGCCATGGCCGCCCACCACTGCCGCACCCTGGTGTTCAGCAGCAGCGCCACCCTCTACGGCTATCCCGAACAGGTGCCGATCCGGGAAAGCGCCCCGGTGCAGCCGATCAATCCCTATGGCCACACCAAGGCCGCCGTGGAACGGATGCTTCAGGACGTCGCGGCCAGCGAGGCGGGCTGGCGCATCGCCAGCCTGCGCTACTTCAACCCTGTAGGGGCGCACCCCAGCGGGCGCATCGGCGAAGACCCGAGCGGGATTCCCAACAACCTGTTCCCCTTCATCACCCAGGTGGCCGTGGGCCGCCGCGAGCGGCTGCAGGTGTTCGGCGGCGACTGGCCCACAGCCGATGGCAGCGGTGTACGCGATTACATCCACGTGATGGACCTGGCAGAAGGCCATCTGGCAGCCCTGCAGGTGCTGCTGAACGGCGGCGACCAGCTGCTCACCCTCAACCTCGGCAGCGGCCGTGGCCATTCCGTGCTGGAGGTGATCGCAGCCTTCCAGGAGGCCAGTGGCCGGGCCATCCCCCATGACGTTGTGGAGCGTCGCGCCGGCGATGCCGCCGAGACCGTGGCTGATCCCTCCCTGGCCGCCGAACGGCTGGGTTGGCGCACAACCAGGGGCCTGGCGGAGATGTGCCGCGATGGCTGGGCCTGGCAGCAGGCAAACCCCAACGGGTACGCCAGCTAAACGCGCTCACCCCGCAGGCGCTCGGCGCGCAACTCCCGCAAGCGCTGGCCGAGGGCTGGGCCTGGGTGCATGCCCGCCTCCAGCAGCTGCTGGGCGTTGGAGGCCGGCTGCAGATGGCGCCAGCGCGCCCACCAGCGCAGCAACGGCCGGCGTGGGCCCTTGCCGCAGGCGAGGCGCACAGCCACCGCCTCGGCGCTCCAGCCGTGCTGCTCCAGCAGCGCGGCCCAGCCGGGTGCATCCGCCGGAGCCCGTTCCGAACTCCGCGTGAGAGCCGTACCAGCAGCGAGCTCCTGCAGCCGCTCCTGCAGCCGCTGCGCCTGCTCCAGGAGCCGGTGCTCTCTGTGGGGCAGTTGCAGCCGTTCAGACAGGGCCAGAGGATCGGCTGCACCCGCCACCAGAGTCGTGAGCCGGGTCAACCCCAGCCGCTGCCCCCAGCGGATGCGGCGGATCAGGGCCGGATCGCGCTGCATCTCGGCATCGAGCAGCGGCAGTGCGCCCCAGGCCTGCAGCAGCTCCAGGGCCAGGGGCCAGGGCTCGCGCTCCAGCAACAACTCCAGCTCCATGCGCAGACGGGTGCCCAGGGCCGGGGCCAAGAGGCGCGGCCATGGCCAGGCCGCTAGGGTGCTGCGCAGCTGGGCCTCACTGCCGGCCTCGAGCTCGAAGCCCAGGCGGGCCCCGTAACGGGCGGCCCGGATCACCCGCGTGGGATCGTCGCGCAGGCTGTGGGGGTGCAAAAAGCGCAGCTGCCGCCGCTGCAGATCGGCCAGGCCGCCATGGGGATCGATCAGGCGCACCTGATCACCCTCCAGCAGCAGGGCCATGGCGTTGACACTCAGATCGCGTCGGGCCAGGTCGGTGTCGAGCGTGCCTGGCATCACCTGCGGGTTGCCGCCTGGTTCGGGGTAGTGCTCGAGGCGAGCGGTGGCCAGATCCAGCAGCAGATCACCGCAGCCCAGCTCCACCGTGCCGTAGGCAGGGTGCGGCCGGCAGAAGGTCAGCGGACGTCCCGCAGCGGCTAAGGCCGCTCCCAGACGTTCCGCCAGCACCTCGGCACCGGGCGGCTCCACCAGCAGATCCAGATCGGGCAGGCCGCTGAGCGGATCGCGATGCACGTGGTGCAGCATGAGATCACGCACGGCGCCGCCCACGAGCGCCACGCGCAAGCCCTCGCTGGCCCGGCGCAGCGGCTCCCGGATGAACGCCGGGATCGGCAGGTCCTGCAACGCCAGGCCCTCCATCGAGGTCCTCCCGCCATCGGCTCGCCCCAGCATGCCGGCCGGCATCGGCAGACGCACTAGCCGGTTCATGCCCGGGCACCACATCTGGCCCAGTTTCGGAATGGTTTTATGCCGTCTTGACACCATCTGCCCACCGCGATGCGCGATTTATCGGCACCAGACCATCAGCCATACTCATCACATCAATCAGACGATGACGGAGACGGGTCGATCAGTGGCAAACCAATCCAGGCCGATGCTGCTAATTCTCACAGTTAACTACAACTGCAGCAGGCTTATAGAAGGGCTGGCTGTGAACACCCTGTCAACGGATGATCCAGACATTCGCATGATCATTGTGGACAATTCCCCTAATGATGCGGGATTGAAACAGCTTTATTGCCACCCCAATATAACGATACTGAGTGCCAGCAGCAACCTGGGCTTTGGGGCGGGCTGCAATCTCGGACTGGCCTATGCCGAAGAAAAGCATCCGGCATCTATCGTCTGGCTACTCAATCCTGATGCCCGGCTACTCCCGGGCGCCAAGGAGAAAGTTCGTAGAGCTCTCAGCGAAAACAATGCCTACGGAGTTCTTGGCACTCGTATCCAGGATCTTGAGGGTCAGATCTGGTTCGATCGAGGGCGCTTTGACCCTTGGTTCGGCCGACTACTACATCGTCCGGCACCTAGTGCTGCAGCAGCGTGCACAGAGACAACACTGAGCGAACCTAGCGACTGGCTGTCAGGCTGCAGCCTCGTGCTGCACCTTCAACGCCTAATCGAGCCTGCTCGCTTCGACCCTCAGATCTTCCTCGACTATGAGGACGCCGAACTGTGCCTCCGACTGCGGCAACAAGGCCATCCTGCTCGGGTGACCAAGGACATTCTTGTCGAACATGCCATCTCATCCGTGACCGGAAGGGCCCCTCTAGCCAAATACCGTCACGCAACTTTCAGCAAACTCTACGTGCTGGACAAGCACGCCACACCCCTGGCTCTGCTCCTCAATCTCATCTACTTTTGCCTTCGACCAATCACATACCTACATTACGACGGAACACAAGCACGAGGACGTTGGGCTGGCCTAATTGACTATTTGAACTGGAGATGGCGGCAAATCAAAGGCGATCGCCGACTAATTCACCCTCGAACCAGCTTCACCGATCCATCTCGAGGAATCGCCTCAGCAGGGAAATCGCAGTAACAATCTTCAGGCGAAACGGACAGTAACGGCAGAATATGTACAGCAGTGCAGGAAGATACAGATGGGACTTTGCGCTTCCAAGGGACCAGACGAGACCAGAGAATGTTGACAGGGGCAATCGTTTCTGATTGGGCGAAAAATCATTAAGCACCACCACGCGAGGCGTGACCCAGGCAGAAATTCCAGCAGCAACAGCACGCATCACCAACTCCGAATCAGCATGATAGTGAGGAAGCATGCAGGCGTTGTAGATCCCGATTCGCCTAAATACGCTGTGGTGCAATAGAACTCCATTACCCGCCAACGCATCAACCCGCACAATTTCGTCTTGACGAAAGCTATCGACAAGGCCACCACTCTGCTCACCATGGAGACCAAGCCGCAACATCTCAGCGGTACCCCAATCGGTGAATGAGCCAAGAGCCCAAATACGCCGTGGATCCCCAAGATAGTTAATCTGACTGCCGAGAATCAGGCAGTCGAAGCGGCAGGCAATTTGCAATAAGCGTTCAACATAATTAGTCTCAATCAAGGCGTCGTCATTGATCGTCAGAATCCAGTCGCTACCGCTGTCAAGAGCATGGCGGACTCCGATATTGGTGGCACCTGCCCAGAAATCGCGATCGGTCGCATGCAAGACCCGAACCGCAGGGAAAGCGCTACGCACGGACGAGACAGTGTCATCAGTGGAATGGGAATCAACCACCACAACACGAAGCGACGTGTAGGTCTGACGGGCCAAAGCATCGAGGCATCGCAGCGTAATGGCGCAGCGATTGCGCACAGGCACTACAGCCGTTACTGAGGGCGCTGAATCATGCATACCAGCAGCGGAAGCATGCCAAAGAGTTTGCTGATTACGCATAGTCGACAGGGAGGGGCTCGATCGGCGCCAGGCGTGGATCCAGGATTTTCGGACCCATCCCCTCGAACTTGACGGCGATCGAGATCTTCTCGCCGCTGCCGAACAGATGGGTGACGCGACCCTCACCGAAGGAGCTGTGCAGCAGCCGATCACCCACAGCCCACACCTTGCCGGCACCTGGCCCCGCCGCACGCCGCCGAACCGCATTGGCCGGCTGGCCGGAGGAACCACCGTTGGCCACCTGACGGCTGTCGTCGCGATCCACCCGGGTGAGCCTCTCCAGCCGGTTCTCGCGGCGGATAGCGGCACCGCCGCTGCGGGGGATATCGCCCTGCACCAGCGCCTCCGGCAGCTCGGAAAGAAACACGCTGGGGATGGCGGGCTCGCGCATGCCTCCCCAGAGGCGCCGCTCACTGGCGTGGGAGAGGAACAACCGCTCCTTGGCTCGGGTGATGCCCACGTAACAGAGGCGCCGTTCCTCCTCCAGTGCCGCCGGATCCTCAAGGGAACGGAAGCTGGGAAACAACCCCTGCTCTAGCCCCACCAGGAACACGACCGGAAACTCGAGACCCTTGCTGGCATGCAGGGTCATCAGCGTCACCCGGTCCTGCTCGGCGTCCTTGCTGTCGGCATCGCTGGCGAGGGCGGCGGAGGCCAGGAAATCGTCGAGGGAGCCCTCCTCGTTCTCCTCCTGGTACTGCAGAGCGGCGTTCACCAGCTCGTTGAGGTTGCGTCGGCGATCTTCGGCTTCATCGGTGCCGGTGGCGATCAGCTCCGCCAGGTAGCCGCTCTGCTCCATCACCCGCTGCACCAGCTCTGATGGAGGGGCCTCAGCGGCACGCGCCTGCAGGTCGTTGATCAGCTCACAGAACTGCAGCAGCCCCTTGGCGGAGCGACCGCCCAGAGAGCGCACCGCCTCGGCATCGCTCACCACCTCCCAAAGCGGAATGCCCAGCTGGTTGGCCGCGTCGGTGAGCCGCTCGATCGTGGTCTTACCAATGCCGCGCTTGGGGGTATTCAGAACGCGCAACAGGCTCACCGTATCGGCAGGGTTCACCAGCAGCTTGAGGTAGGCGAGCACATCCTTGATCTCGCGCCGGTCGTAGAAGCGCAGGCCGCCCACCACGATGTAAGGAATGCCCCAGCGCACCAAGGATTCCTCCATGGCTCGGCTCTGGGCATTCGTGCGATACAGCACGGCCATGTCGCCCCAGCGCAGATCGGGGTGGGCGGCATCGAGCATGCGCATGCGATGCACAACGGCCTCAGCCTCAGCCATCTCATCGTCGCAGCGGGTGAGGCTGATGAGCTCGCCCTCACCACGGGTGGGGCGCAACACCTTGTCGATGCGTTCGCTGTTGTTGGCGATCAGCGCGTTCGCCGCCTCCAGGATCGTGGCAGTGGAGCGATAGTTTTCCTCCAGCTTCACCATCGTGCGGGTGGCATCGTCTGGCGCACCATCGCCGAAGTCGTCCTGAAAGCCCATCAGGATTGTGAAATCGGCGGCGCGGAAGCTGTAGATGCTCTGGTCGGCATCGCCGACAACAAACACCGAACGGCCACTCCAGTCGTCAAAGGTCTCTGGGTCGCGGCCGTCGGTGACCAGCAACTTGATCAGGTCGTACTGGGTGCGGTTGGTGTCCTGATACTCGTCGACAAGCACATGACGAAAGCGCCGGTGCCAGTAGTTGCGGATCTGCTCGTTCTGGCGCAGCAATTGCACGGGCAGCAGCAGAAGATCATCGAAATCGAGCGCGTTATTAGCGGCAAGAGCACGCCGATAGCGCCGATACGTCTCCGCCATCAGCTTGCCGCGCTGGCCACCGGCATCGGCCTCCAGCTCTTCTGGGATCCAGCCCTGGTTCTTGGCATTACTGATCGCCCAGCGCACCTTTTTGGGTTCAAAACGCTTGGGATCCAGCCCCAGCTCCTGGGTCACGATCTCCTTGACGAGGCTCTGGGTGTCGCCTTCGTCGTAGATGGAGAACTGACGCGTCCAGCTCAGGCCCTCAGGGTCCTTGAACTTGTCAATGTCGAAGCGCAACAGGCGCGCAAACAGAGCGTGAAAGGTGCCAATCCAGAGCTCCTTGATCACCTCGCGATAGATGCGCGAGCGCAGCTGGCGCTGCTCAACCGCAGGGAGGGTGCTCCAGGGCTGGCCGAA
>Ga0310330_100202_pt1 | contig 17750 bp, 14 predicted proteins | sample LakMicDCLTotalB5_FD_195544 | JGI IMG/M metagenome (GOLD analysis project Ga0310330, IMG submission 195544) | Enriched freshwater cyanobacterial communities from Lake Michigan, Michigan, United States - MI23.DCL.Total.B5 (v2) (version 2) | ecosystem: Environmental > Aquatic > Freshwater > Lake... | reverse complement strand
GGCCCCCACCCTGTTTGAACCCCTCAACGTGCAGGACCCGGCCCAGATCGAAGCCGTGTTCGCCCGGGTGAAGGAGCAGTGGGGCTCGATCGATGTGCTGGTGCACTGCCTGGCGTTCGCCGGCAAGGACGAACTGATCGGCGACTACTCCGCCATCAGCCCCGAGGGCTTCGCCCGGGCCCTGGAGGTGAGCGCCTACTCTCTGGCCCCGCTGTGCCGCTGGGCCAAACCCCTGTTCAACCAAGGCGGCAGCGTGATCACCCTGAGCTATCTGGGGGCCGAGCGGGCCATCCCCAATTACAACGTGATGGGCGTGGCCAAGGCGGCCCTGGAGGCCTCGGTGCGCTATCTGGCCGCCGAGCTGGGCCCGGAAAAGCAGGTGCGGGTGAACGCCATCAGCGCCGGTCCGATCCGAACCCTGGCCAGCAGCGCCATCGGCGGCATCCTCGACATGATCCACAACGTGGAGGCAAAAGCGCCCCTGCAGCGCACCGTGACCCAGGAGGAGGTGGGCAGCACCGCCGCCTTCCTGGCCAGCCCGCTGGCCTCCGGCATCACCGGCCAGGTGATCTACGTGGACGCCGGCTACTGCATCACGGGGATGTGAGCGGGATCACGGAGACGTCAGCGGGCCCGCTGAGCGAGAACCAACTCGCCGCCCTTGGGCGGAATGGACACCGGTGGGCCCAGGTATCACCGGACAGGGACCGGGGCAACGGAGCAGAGCCAGTCGAGGCAGCTGTCATCGAGGTCGTAGCGCGCCGCCTCGATCCGGAGCTGGCCACTGCGCAGGGCATCGTTGAGCAACACGCTGGAACCGGCGAGGCGCTGGGCCGCCCGGATCGCGTTGTGCCGGCAGGCGTGGTCAAGATCGCGATCAATCCCAGCCGCCAGCAGTTCCAACCTGATCTGACCCACAAGCTGGGCGAGGCTGTGTGGCAACAGATCCAGATTCTGAGGACGTAGGGCTGCCGCCACGGCCCCGCAGCGCTCATGGCCGAGAACGACGATCAAGGGCACCTTGAGCACCTCCACCGCGTATTCCAGCGTGCCCACCATGCCGGCCAGGGCCACGTTGCCGGCATTGCGCGCCACGAACAGGTCTCCGAAACCGGTGTCGAACAGCAGCTCCACCGGCACCCGGGAGTCAGCGCATCCCAGCACCGCGGCAATGGGATTCTGCTGCTCCGCCAGGGCATGCAGGTGGTCCCCATCCATATTGGGATGCAGGGGCTTGCCGTCCAGAAAGCGCTGATGGCCGTCCTTCAGCAAGGACAGGGCCATTTCAGGGCTGGGCCGGTCAACCATGGGCTAGCGAGGTCGTCAGCTGTCAGCATGGAACACCAAGGATGAGCGCACTGAAGGCATGACAGGCGTTACGGGCCAGAGCGGTCTAAACCGACGGGGCAACGTGCATCGCACCACCGGCGAGACCGATGTGCGCGTGACGCTGGGGCTCGATGGCAGCGGCCGCTGCACGGTGAACACCGGCGTGCCGTTTCTAGACCACATGCTCCACCAGCTGGCCAGCCACGGCCTGATCGACCTGGAGATCAGCGCCAAGGGGGACACCCACATCGACGACCATCACACCAACGAGGACGTGGGCATCGCGGTGGGCCAGGCCCTGGCCCAGGCCCTGGGCGACCGGCGTGGGATTCACCGCTTCGGGCACTTCGTGGCACCGCTGGATGAGGCCCTGGTGCAGGTAGCCCTCGACTGCTCCGGCCGGCCCCACGTCAGCTACGGCTTGCAGATTCCGGCCCAGAAGATCGGCCGCTACGACACCGAACTGGTGAAGGAGTTCTTCGTAGCGGTGGCCAACAACAGTGGCCTCACCCTGCACATCCGTCAGCTGGATGGGGTGAACTCCCACCACATCGTGGAGGCCTGCTTTAAGGCCTTCGCCCGGGCGCTCCGGCTCGCGGTGGAAGTGGATCCCCGCCGGGCCGGCACTGTGCCGAGCAGCAAGGGCGTGCTGGAGCAGGCGGGAGGATGAGTCGAATCGAACCTGAACCGGATCAGGGTTCAGTCCACATTCGGCTCCCGCGACCACAAAAACAGCCCTAAGCGCTCGGCGTCAGCCATGGTTTGCTCGGCATCGAGCAACAGGGCGCTGCGGGCTTCCCAGGCGATGCCGGCCAAGCCCGCCGCCGCCGCCTTGGCCACGGTGGTGGGCCCGATGCCGGGCAAGTCCATGCGCCGGTCCTGGTTGAGCTTGGGGGCCTTGTAGAGCACCCCGGAGCGGCCCGTCTCCGGCCGATCGGCGCGGGTGGACGCCACCCACTCGAGCATGGCGTCCGTGCCCGGCAGGGCTTCGGTGGCCAGACACAGACCCTTGGCCACCACCGCGCCCTGGCCCACGTCCACCTGGGAAATGGCCTCGACGATGTAAGCCGCCCGCTCCACATCGGCCCGATCCAGATCGCTGGGCACCGTGCTGGCGTAGAGGCCCGGCTCCGGCAGCAGATTCGGTGCCACGTCTTCGATGCCCACGACCCGCAAGCCGTGCTCCTCGATGATCTGAGCCAGGGCCCTCAGGGAGGCGTCATCGCCATTGCGCAGCGACGCCAGGATCCGAGGGGCCGCCATCAGGGTGGAACCCTCGAAGCGCAGCAGGTTGAGCGACCGCGGCCGGACAAACTTGCCCACCATCACGATCTGATCGATGCCCCGCTGCTGCAGCGATTTGATGAAGGCGATCGAACGCTCAAAGAAAAATTCCTCCGCCGCCGGCACCTCCACATCCAAACCATGGGGGTAGCAGGCAATGTGGGCGCGGCCCGCGCGGGTGAGTGCCTCCGAGAGCATCCTCGGCAACGCGCCCTCACCGGCAATGATCGCGAGGGTCGGATCACCCATCAGGGCCGAAGCTGCTCCGCACTCAGTGGTACGGGCAGTCAAAGGCCCAGCACCCGGGAGTGGCCTGCTCCGGTGGACAGGTCCTGCGGCGTCATGGCCTTGGCAGGGCCGCTCCGAGGGCATCCAGCAGGGCTTCGGGACTCAGCCGCCGATCGGCTGGCTCGCCGCCATCGGCGCGCAGATCCTTGAGGCCCACCACACCATCGATCGCCTCCTGTTCGCCGATCACGGCCGCCCAGCGGGCCCCGGAGCGGTCGGCCCGCTTGAACTGCTTGCCAAAGGCCGCCCCACTGGCATCCCGCTCCACGGCAAGCCCGGCCTGACGGCAGCGCCGGGCCAGGGCCAGCGCCTGGGTGGCCGCCGCCTCCCCGCGGCTCACCACATAGAGATCGAGCACCGGAGCAACCGCGGCCGGCCGCTCCAGCTGGCTGAGCAGCAACACCAACCGCTCCATCCCCAGGGCCCAGCCGATCGCCGGCGTCGCCGTCCCGCCCAGTTGCTGCACGAGTCCGTCGTAGCGGCCGCCGCCGCACACGGTGGCCTGGGCGCCCAACTGGCTGCTGGTGATCTCAAAGGCCGTGTGGCTGTAGTAGTCCAGGCCCCGCACAAGCCTGGGATTCAGCACGTAGGGGATCCCTAAGGCCGTCAGGGCCTGCTGCACCGCAGCAAAGCGGGACTGGCTGGCGTCGCTGAGGGCCGAGGCCAGACTGGGAGCCTCAGCCAGCAGGGCTTGGGTGCCAGGGTGCTTGGAATCGAGCACCCGCAGGGGGTTGCTGTGGATGCGGTCCTGGGAATCGGCATCGAGATCCGCTCGGTGCTGCTCCAGCCAGGCCACCAGTTGCTCGCGGTAGCGAGCCCGATCCTCCGCGCTGCCGAGGGAGTTGAGCTCCAGCGCCAGACCGCCCACGCCAAGCTCGGCCAGCAGATCCCAGGCCACCGCAATGGCCTCCACGTCGCTGCAGGCATCGGCAAAGCCCAGCAGCTCCACTCCGATCTGGTGGAACTGGCGCTGGCGGCCCGCCTGGGGGCGTTCGTAGCGGAACATCGGCCCGCCATACCAAAGCCGCTGGGGTCCCTGGCTCAGCAGACCGTGCTGGATCGCCGCCCGCACCACCGATGCGGTGCCCTCCGGTCGCAGGGTGCAGCTGCGCTCGCCGCGATCGAGGAACGTGTACATCTCCTTGCCCACCACATCGGTGGCCTCACCAATGCCGCGGGCAAACAGCTCGGTGACCTCCAGCAGCGGCGTGCGGATCTCGCTGATGGCCGCCCGGCTGAACTGCTCCCGGGCCGTGGCCTCCACGTGCTGCCAGAGGCAGAGCTGCTCGGGCAGCAGATCGACCATGCCACGCAGGCTCTGCAGCGACGCCAAGGCGAAAGGAGCGGATCGGGTGAGTCTGCCTGCCGGCGCTCAGGCGGGGCTGGCGGCATTGGCGGCGCGGTACCAGCGGGCGAAGCGCTCCACCCCCAATTCGATCGCGGTGGAGGGTCGGAAACCCACCCAGGCCTCGAGCAGGGCCGTGTCGGCGGCGGTGGCCTCCACATCGCCGGGCTGCATCGGCTGCAGATCGCGGATCGCCCGCCGACCCAAGGCCTGTTCCAGAACGTCGATAAAGCGCAGCAGCTCCACCGGCTCGCTATTGCCGATGTTGAACAGCCGGTGCGGCGCCCAGCTGGTGGCTGGATCAGGCAGCGAGGCCTCGAAGTCAGGATTGGGGGTGGCCGGCTTGTCGGCGCAGGCGATCACCCCGGACACGATGTCGTCGATGTAGGTGAAATCCCGGCGCATGCGGCCCTGGTTGAACACCCGGATCGGCTCGCCAGCCAGGATCGCTTTGGCGAACAGCATGGGCGCCATGTCCGGCCGACCCCAAGGGCCGTACACCGTGAAGAAGCGCAGGCCGGTGGCGGGTAGCCCATAGAGGTGGCTGTAGGTGTGGGCCATCAACTCATTGGCCTTCTTGGTGGCCGCATAGAGACTCACCGGGTGGTTCACGGGCTGGTGCTCCGTGAACGGCAAGTTGGCGTTGCCGCCGTACACGGAACTGCTGGAGGCATACACGAGGTGCTCCACGCCGTGGTGGCGGCAGCCCTCGAGCACATGGCCAAAGCCCACCAGATTGCTCTGGATGTAGGCAGCCGGGTTCTCCAGCGAGTAGCGCACCCCCGCCTGGGCGGCCAGGTGAATCACCCTGGTGGGCTTGTACTGCGAGAAGACCGCCTCCACCGCCGCCCGATCCTCCAGATCGGCCTCGATCAGCGTCCAGGCGGCGGCGCAGGTCGCGGTGCGGGCCTCCTCCGTGGCCTGCAGCTGGGCGATCCGGGCCCGTTTCAAAGCAGGGTCGTAGTAGGGATTGAAGTTGTCCAACCCAACCACCCGCTCACCGCGGGCCAACAGCCGCTCGCACACCCCCGCCCCGATGAAGCCAGCGGCACCCGTCACGAAAATGGTCATGGACAGGGGGCAGGGAGAACGGCCTGCAAGCTCCACAGGAGCCTGTGCTGGGTTCCGTACAGGCTGTACGGAATCAGGCAGGGCAGCTTGGGGAACGGATCCTTGGGCATTCAGCTGAGGGCCTGCCGGAAGTAGGCGATCGTGGGCTCCAGCCCCTGCTCCAGCGGCACCGTCGGCTGCCAGCCCAGCTCCTGTTGCGCCAGCGCGATCACCGGTTGACGTTGCAGCGGATCATCCGCCGGCAGCGGTTGCTCCACCAGCGGCAACTCCGGGTTGATCCGCGCCCGCACCAGCTCGGCCAGCTGGCGGATCGTGAATTCGCCCGGGTTGCCGATATTGATCGGGCCGGTATGCCCCCCATTCATCAGCCGGATCAGACCCTCCACCAGATCATCCACATAACAAAAGCTGCGGGTTTGGCTGCCATCGCCATACAGCGTCAGCGGCTGGCCTTTAAGGGCCTGCACGATGAAGTTGCTCACCACCCGCCCGTCGTCGGGCAGCATCCGCGGCCCGTACGTGTTGAAAATCCGCGCCACCCGGATCTCCACCCCATGCATGCGCCGATAGTCAAAGCACAGCGTCTCAGCGATCCGCTTGCCCTCGTCGTAGCAGCTGCGCAATCCAATGGTGTTGACGCAGCCCCGATAGCTCTCCGGCTGGGGGTGCACCTCCGGATCGCCGTACACCTCACTCGTGCTGGCCAGCAGCAGCCGCGCCCCCACCCGCCGCGCCAGGCCGAGCATGTTGTAGGTGCCCAGGAAGCTGGTTTTGGCGGTTTTGATCGGGTTGTGTTGGTAGTGCACCGGTGAGGCCGGGCAGGCCAGGTGCCAGATCCGATCCACCTCCAGCCGGATCGGTTCAGTGACGTCGTGGCGGATCAACTCAAACCGCGGATGGCCGATCCACTGGGCCACGTTGGCCTTGCGGCCCGTGAAGTAGTTGTCGAGGCAGATCACCTCCTCGCCGGCCTCCATCAGCCGGTCCACCAGGTGCGACCCCACAAAACCGGCCCCGCCGGTGATCAGGTTGCGCGGGAGGGAGGCGGGCATGGCTCAGCCCTCCCCCACGGTCCACACCTGCAGCCCAGCAGCCCGCGCCGCGCTGGCGTCAGCCCTGGCTCGGGCATCGAACAGCCAGGCCGGCTGGCGCATCACCGCCGCCACCGCCGCCCAGTCGATCGCCGCAAACTGCTGCCACTCGGTGAGCAGCAGCAGGGCATCGGCACCGACTGCCGCCGCCACCGCCGCATCGACCCGCTGCCAGCTGCCATCGCCACGACCCGCCGACTGGCCCAAATCGCGCGCCATCTGGGCCTCGCTCACCTTGGGATCCACGATCGCCAGCTGGGCACCCTCCTCCAACAGATCCCGGCAGATGCGGATCGCCGGCGATTCCCGCGTGTCGTTGGTGTCGGCCTTGAAGGCAAACCCCAGCACCCCGATCCGCTTGCCACTCACCGTGCCAAACAACCTGTTCACCACCAGGCGAGCAATGCGGTGCTGCTGCCAGGTGTTGAGCGTCACCACCTGCTCCCAATAGGCCGCCACCTCCTCCAGGCCGTAGTGGCGGCACAGGTACACCAAATTCAGGATGTCCTTCTGGAAGCAGCTGCCACCAAAACCCGGCCCCGCCTGCAGAAACTTCGGTCCAATGCGGCTGTCGGCCCCGATCGCCTTTGCCACCTCGCGCACATCGGCGCCCGTGGCCTCACAGAAGGCGGCGATGCTGTTGATTGAGCTGATGCGCTGGGCCAGGAACGCATTGGCCGTGAGCTTGGACAGCTCGCTACTCCAGAGGTTGGTGCGCAGGATCTTCTCCGGCACCACCCACTCGCCGTAGATGCCAGCGAGAACCTCGATCGCATCGGCATCCTCCCCGCCGATCAGCACCCGATCAGGATCCTCCAGATCCGCAATCGCCGTGCCCTCAGCCAGAAATTCGGGGTTGGAGAGCACCGCAAAACTCTTGCCCGCTGGCCCCGCATCCAGGATCGCCTTCACCGCCGCCGCCGTACGCACCGGCAGGGTGCTTTTCTCCACCACGATCGTGTGGCCCTGAGCAGCTTGGGCCACGGTGCGGGCGCTGGCTTCCACCCACTTGAGATCGCTGGCCTGGCCGGCCCCCAAGCCCTTGGTCTTGGTGGGCGTATTCACCGAGAGGAACACCATGTCGGCCGCGGCGATCGCCGCCTCCACCGCGGTGGAAAAGTGCAGATTGCGGCCCCGGCACCGGCCCACCACCGCATCCAGGCCCGGCTCATAGACCGGCAATTGGCCCAGATCGGGATCGTTCCAAGCGGCGATCCGCTCGGCATTCAGGTCGACCACCGTGACCTGCACCGCCGGGCAATGGTCGGCAATCACCGCCATCGTCGGCCCGCCCACATAGCCCGCGCCGATACAGCAAATGCTGCGGATGGTTGGTGACGCCATGACCTGCCGTATCCCTAGAACGCGAGACTATTCCGGAAGCGCGAACAGCCCCTTGGCCCAGCTATTGATCACGGGAGGCGCCGGCTTCATCGGCAGCCACACCGCCCTGGTGTTGCTGGAGGCCGGCCACAGCCTGGTGGTGCTCGACAACTTCTCCAACAGCGCCCCGGAAGCCCTGCGACGGGTAGAGGAGCTGGCCGGCCCTGAGGCGGCCCAGCGGTTGACGGTTGTGGAGGGCGACATCCGCTCCGCTGCCGATCTGGGCCGCGCCTTCGCCTCGGCCCCTGGCAACGGACCCGTCGCAGCCGTGATCCACTTTGCCGGGCTCAAGGCGGTGGGGGAATCGGTGCGTGAGCCGCTGCGCTACTGGGATGTGAACCTGGCCGGCTCCCGCCAGCTGCTGGCGTCGATGCAGACCCACGGCTGCCGCACTCTGGTATTTAGCAGCAGCGCCACCCTCTACGGCTATCCCGAGGTGGTGCCGATCGCCGAGACGGCGCCGATCCAGCCGATCAATCCCTACGGGCACAGCAAGGCCGCCGTGGAGCAGCTGCTGGCCGATCTGGCCGCCAGTGAGCCCGGCTGGCGCATCGCCCGACTGCGCTACTTCAACCCCGTGGGAGCCCACCCCAGTGGGCGCATCGGCGAAGACCCCAGCGGCATCCCCAACAACCTGTTCCCCTTTGTGAGTCAGGTGGCGGTGGGCCGGCGGGCGGAGCTGCAGGTGTTCGGTGGCGACTGGCCCACCCCCGATGGCAGCGGGATCCGCGACTACATCCATGTGATGGATCTGGCCGAGGGTCACCAGGCTGCCCTCAACGTGCTGCTGGCGGAGCCGCCCCAGCTGCTCACCCTCAACCTGGGCAGTGGCGAGGGCCACTCCGTGCTGGAGGTGGTGCGGGCGTTTGAAGCCGCCAGCGGTTGCCCCGTGCCCTACGCCATCGGGGCGCGGCGCGATGGCGATGCCGCCAGCACGGTGGCCGATCCGCGCCAGGCCGCCGAGCGGCTGGGCTGGCGCACCCGCCGCGGGCTGGCCGACATGTGTCGCGACGGCTGGTGCTGGCAACAGGCGAATCCCCAGGGCTATGGCCGCTGAAGGCAGGCTGGTGCTGGCCGGTGGCGGCCACAGCCATGCCCTGGTGCTGCGGATGTGGGCGATGGCAGGGGACCAGACCGATCGGCGTCCATCGGCCCAGATCACCCTGGTGAGTCGCCACAGCACAGCTCTCTATTCGGGCATGGTGCCGGGGCTGGTGGCCGGTCTCTACGACACCCAGGCCTGCAGCATCGACCTGCGCCGCCTCTGCCGGCTAGCCCGGGTGACCTTCGTGCAAGCGGAGATCACGGGCCTCGATCCCCAGGCCCGGGAGCTGCAGCTGGAAGGACGGCCCAGCCTGCGCTGGGACTGGCTCAGCCTCGATCTGGGAGCCGAAACCGTCGACACCGAGCGGGCCACCATGGCGATCAAGCCCCTGGAGCCGTTCCTGCAGTGGTGCGGCCAGCAGGAGCAGAGGGCCGGTGGCGCGGTTCGCAGCCTCCGCATCCGGGGCGGTGGCGCCGCGGCCGTGGAGGTGGCCCTGGCCCTGCGGGCCCGGGGGCTGAAGCCGAAGCTGCTGTTGCGGGACAGCGACCTGCATCTGGGCTCCCAGGCCGCCAACCAACTGGGGAAACGGCTGCTCCAAGCCGCAGGCATCACCGTCCAGAAACAAAGCCCCGAGGCCGCCGCCGATCTGGCCTGCACCGGCAGCCGCGCCCCCCATTGGCTTGCCGCCAGTGGGCTGCCGAGCGACCCCCGGGGACGGCTGCTCACCGGGGCCAGCCTGCAGGTGCTGGGCCATTCCGGACTGTTCGCCAGCGGTGACTGCGGCGTGATCGCTGACCATCCCCGCCCACCCTCGGGCGTGTGGGCCGTGCGCTGCGCCCCGACCCTGGCCCACAACCTCACCGCCGCGGTGGTGGGCCGCCCACTGCGGCCCTGGCGGCCCCAGCGCTGGGCCCTGCAGCTGCTGGGGGATGGTGGTGGCCTGACGCGGCAGCCCCGAGCTCTGGCGTTCTGGGGGCCCTGGGCCTTTGGGCCCAGCCCACTGCTTTGGCGCTGGAAGCACCACCTGGATCAACGCTTCATGGCCCGCTTCAGCGGCCTCAAGGCCATGGATCAGGGCAGAGCCAGCCCCATGGCCTGCCGCGGCTGTGCCGCCAAGCTGGCCTCCAGCCCCCTCCAGGACGCCCTGGCGCGCAACGGTCTGGGCGGGAGCACCCCGGGTAGCGCCGAGGACGCCGCGGTCATCGGCCAAACCCTCGAAGGCAGCCACCTGCTCCAGAGCGTGGATGGCTTCCCCGCGCTGGTGGATGACGCCTGGCTGAATGCCCGGCTCACCACCCTGCACGCCTGCAGCGACCTCTGGGCCTGCGGCGCCCGGGTCACCACCGTGCAGGCCGTGGTCACCCTGCCCGAACTGGCGGAGAGGCTCCAGGCCGACCTGCTGAGCGACACCCTGGCTGGAATCCAATCGGTGCTGGACCCCCTGGGCGCCCAGCTGATCGGCGGCCACACCCTGGAGGCCCGCGACAGCCCCGGCCCTCCGGGACATCCCGGTGGTCTGAGCCTGGTGCTGAGCGTGAATGGCAGCACAACCGCCCGGGAGTCCTGGGCCAAGGGTCCGTTGCGGCCGGGCGATGGCCTGCTGCTGAGCCGGCCAATCGGGAGCGGTGTGCTGTTTGCCGCCGCCATGGCGGGCAGCGCCCAGCCCGCCTGGATCGATGCCGCCCTGCTCCAGATGCAGCAGAGCCAGGCGGCCCTGGTGGAGCTCCTGGCCCGCCACGGCTGCCGGGCCTGCACCGATGTGACCGGCTTCGGGCTGCTGGGCCACCTGGGCGAGATGCTGGGCGCCAGCCCAGACCCCTGCCGCGTGGTGCTGAAGGCCGCCGCGATCCCAGCGCTGGCCGGGGCCCTGCCCCTGCTGGAGCAGGGCTGGGCCAGCAGCCTGGCCCCCTCCAATGCCCGTGCCCTCGCCCTGCTGGAGGAGCGGATCCAGCTCAATGGCCCAGCCGACGCCGCCCGCCTGGGCCTACTGATCGACCCCCAGACCTGCGGCCCCCTGCTGGCAGCGATTCCCGCCGATCAATGCGACGCCTCCCTCGCCGCCCTGCAGCAGGCGGGATTCGCCCGGGCTGCCCTGATCGGCCAGGTGCACACCTGAGTGCCGCCGCAGCGGGCCGGCAGGGAGAATGGCAGCACCGCTGATCCCGGCATCTTGTCTGCCCTCACCCGCTGCCTGGAGGAAGAGGCTGCTGCCATCGCCGCCGCCGCCGAGCGCCTCAGCAGCACCCAGGTGGAGGCGGCCCTGGAGCTGCTCGAAGGCTGCCGGCAGCGGCGCGCCAAACTGGTGGTGACTGGAGTGGGCAAGAGCGGCATCGTCGCCCGCAAGATTGCCGCCACCTTCTCCTCAATCGGCCTGACGGCCGTGTTTCTCAACCCCGTCGACGCCCTGCACGGCGACCTGGGCATCGTGGCGGCCGACGACGTGGCCCTCCTGCTCTCCAACAGCGGAGAAACCGAAGAGCTGCTCGCGATCCTTCCCCACCTGCGCCGCCGCGGCACCGCCCGCATCGCCCTGGTGGGTCGCCTGGCCTCCAGCCTGGCTCTGGGCTGCGACGTGGTGCTCGATGGCGCGGTGGATCGGGAGGTGTGCCCGCTGAACCTGGCCCCCACCGCCAGCACGGCGGTGGCGATGGCGATCGGCGATGCCCTGGCGGCGGTGTGGATGGAGCGGGCCGGCATCTCGCCGGAAGACTTCGCCATCAACCACCCGGCCGGATCCCTGGGCCGCCAGCTCACCCTCACCGTGGCCGATTTGATGGTGCCGGCCAGCGATCTGGAGGGCCTGTCCCCCGAGGCTCCACTGGCGGAGGTGATCGGTCGCCTCACCGAAGGCAGTAACGGCAAGGGCAGCCTCGGCGCCGCCTGGGTGCAGGCCGCCCACAACCCCGCCGAGTTGGCCGGGCTGATCACCGACGGGGACCTGCGCCGCACCCTGCAACGCCATGCCCCCGAGCGCTGGGCCGCCCTGCGCGCCGGCGCCATGGCCACCGCCAACCCGATCACCGTGGCGCCCGACACCCTGGCCGTAACCGCCTTGGAGCTGATGGAACGCAACCCCCGCCAGGCGATTTCAGTGCTGCCGGTGGTGGATCCGGCCCAGCCCCGCCAGCTGCTGGGTCTGCTGCGGCTGCACGATCTGGTGCAGGCTGGGTTCACCACCAGCCCCGCCGCGGAGCGCCCATGACGGCCATCCCCTTCACCCTGATCGCCGGGCCCTGCGTGATCGAAAACCGCGACCTCGTGCTGCGGGTGGCCGAGGAGGTGAGCACGCTCTGCCAGAAGCTGGGCATCCGCTATGTGTTCAAGGCCAGCTTCGACAAAGCCAACCGCAGCTCCGGCCAATCCTTTCGCGGTCCGGGCCCCGAGGAGGGGCTGGCGATTTTGCAGGAGGTGGGTCAGAGCTTCGGGGTGCCGGTGCTCACCGACATCCACGAAAGCCACCAAGCCGCCACCGCCGCCCAGGCCGTGGACGTGCTGCAGATTCCCGCTTTCCTCTGCCGCCAGACCGACCTGTTGGAGGCCGCCGCCCAGGCCGTGGCCGGCACCACCAAGGTGGTGAACGTCAAGAAGGGGCAATTTCTGGCGCCCTGGGACATGGCCCAGGTGGTGCACAAAATGGCGGAATTCGGCCTGGATCCCACCAGCGGCCGCCTCTGGCTCACCGAACGGGGCTCCAGCTTTGGCTACAACACACTGGTGGTGGACTACCGCGGTATCCCCCAGATGCAGGCCCTGGGCTGCCCGGTGATCTTCGATGCCACCCACGCCGTGCAGCAGCCGGGAGGGCGCGGCACCAGCACCGGGGGCCAGCGGGAATTTGTGGCACCGCTCGCCAGAGCAGCCGTGGCCGTGGGCGTGGATGGCCTGTTCATGGAGACCCATCCCGATCCCGACAACGCCCTCAGCGACGGGCCCAACATGGTGCCCCTGCACCGGCTCGAAGCCCTGCTGCGCCAGCTGCTGGCCCTGCGCCAGGTGCTGGAGGGCGGCCTGGCGACGAGCACCCTGTGAGCCGGTTGCATCTGCGCTCGCGGCTGCAGCGGCGCCTGCTCAGCCCACGTCTGCGCCAGATCCGCCTGCTGGTGTGCGACGTCGACGGCGTGCTCACCGACGGGGGGCTGCACTACGACGAGCAGGGCCGGGTGGTGAAGCGCTTCGACGTGCGGGACGGTCTGGCGATCCGGATGCTGCAGCGGGCCGGGATCGAGGTGGCCTTTCTCAGTGGCGGGCGCAGCGGCGCCATCGAGCAACGGGCCCGCCATCTGCAGGTGAGCCACTGCCTGGTGGGGGTGGGCGACAAACTCGCGGCCCTGGAGCAACTCCAGGCCAGCCTGAAGCTGGATCGGGAACACACCGCCTTCATCGGGGATGACCTCAACGACCTCACAGTGCGCCCCGCCACGGGCCTGCTGATCAGCCCTGCCGATGGAGCTTCGGGCCTACGCCGCCAAGCCGACTGGGTGCTGCGGCGCCGGGGTGGCGACGGCGCCGTACGCGAACTGGCGGAGTGCCTGCTGCACCAGCGTGGGCTGTGGCGTCAGCTCAACCAGCAGGGCTGGCGCGAGGGCAACGCCTAGGGCAGCGTCACGCGGACTGCACCAAGGCCCGGGCCTGCTCCAGCTGCTCCGGGGTGTCCACCGAGAGGCAGTCCTGATCCACCACGAAGGTGAGCAGGGGAATGCCAGCGTCGATCAGGCGCAACTGCTCCAGTTTCTCGAGATCCTCAAGGGGAGAGACGGGCAGGGCCATCCAACCGGCCAGCACATCGGCCCGGTAGCCGTAGAGGCCCACGTGGCCCCAGTAGGTGGTGTGGTCGGCCCACTGCTCCGGTGGCACGCCGCGCAGGTGGGGCAGGGCACTGCGCGAGAAGGTGATGGCCCGCCCGTCGCCAGCCCGCAACACCTTCACCACGTTGGGATCGTGCAGCTTATCGGCAGCCAGCGGATAGACGGGGGTCAGCACCGGCGGCCGCTCCAGAGCCACAAACTGAGCCACCATCGCCTGGATGATCCCCGGATCCAGCAGGGGCTGGTCCCCCTGCACATTGATCACCAGGGTTTCTGTAGGCAGGCCCCCCGCAGCAGCCACCAGCTCCTCCACAACGCTGGCCAGACGCTCACTGCCGGAGCGGCAGCTGGCGGAGGTCATCAGCACCGGGAAGCCCCAAGCAGCGGCACCCGCGCGCACCTGGTCACTGTCGGTGCACACCACCACCGCCGCTACACCCCTGGCCTGACGGCAGCGCTCCAGCACGTGCTGGAGCATGGGCTTGCCGGCGATGTCGGCGAGCAACTTGCCGGGCAGACGCGCCGATTCCAGCCGGGCTGGTACGGCCACCACCACGCAGGGATCACGCACCGGATCGGTCATGGGCTGACGCTAAAGCCGCTCCCGCCGCAGCCGCTGGGTCCGCAGCTCGCGCAGCCGCTGGCCCAGCTCCGGCCCCTGGCCCATCCCGGCAGCCAGCAGGTCAGCCGCGGCCTGTTCACTCTTGAGGTGGCGCCAACGCAGCCACCAGCGCAGCAGGGGCCGGCGTGGCCCGGTGCCGCAGGCCAGGGCCAGGGCCACGGTCTCGCCGCTGCAGCCCGGGGCTTCCAACAGGGCACACCACTGCTCGACCCGCAACAAGGAGCCCTCCGCCTGCCGCTCCTGCAGCCGTCGCCGCAGCTGATGCCACTGCACCAGCAACCGGTGCTGGCGATGGGGCAGCTGCAGCCGCTCCGCCAGGGCCAGCGGATCACTGGCGCCGGCCACCAGGGCCACCAGCAGGGGCACCCCCAGACGCTGACCCCAGCGCAGCCGCCGCGGCCAAGCCCGATCGGCCTGCAGGGCGGGATCCAACAGGGCCAGGGCACCCCAACGCTGCAGCGCCTTGAGCGCCGCCAGCCAGGGCTCCCGCTCCAACAGCAGCTCCAGCTCCATGCGCAGGCGGGTGCCGAGGGCCGCCGGAGCCTGCCCCGGCGGATCCCCGAGCCGCCAGCGCCAGGGCCAGGCCGCCAGGGCGGAGCGGGCCTGGTCGGCGCTGCCGGGCTCCAGCTCCAGCCCGAGCCGGGCGGCGTAGCGGGCACCGCGCACCAACCTGGTGGGATCGTCGCGAATGCTGGCGTCATGGAGAAAACGCAGCTGCCGGCGCTCCAGATCCCGCTGCCCTCCGTGGGGATCCAGCAGGTGGCCAGTGGCCAGCTCCAAGGCCATGGCATTGATGCTGAAGTCGCGGCGGGCCAGGTCGTCGGCGAGGCAACCAAAGCTCACCTGGGGGTTTTCAGCCGGCACCGGATAGGTCTCCCGCCGTGCCGTGGCCAGATCCAGCAACAACGGCTCGCCCGACAGGTTGAGTTCCAGCTCCACCGTGCCGTAGGCGCCATGCTCCTGGCAGCGCTGCACCACCCCCGGCCCCAGCTGCGCCACCAGCGCCTCCACCAGAGCGGAGGCCGGACCCTCCACCACCAGATCCAGATCGGGCACCCCGAGCCAGGGGTCGTTGTGGACCCGATGCAACAGCAGATCGCGCACGGCGCCGCCCACCAGCGCGACCCGGCCCGCCTGAACCGCGCCCAGGGCCGTCAACAGGGGGGCGGGGATGCCGGGAATCTCCACCTAGGCCTCAGCGGCAATCGGCATCACACGGGTTCGATCGGCGCCAGACGCGGATCCAGGATCTTGGGCCCCATCCCCTGGAATTTCACGGCAATCGACACCTTTTCGCCACTGCCGAACAGGTGGGTTACCTCACCCTCGCCGAAACTGCTGTGCCGCAGACGATCCCCCACCGCCCAGACCTGGCTCGCCGACCGGCGCCGCACCGCATTGGCCGGGGCCCCGGCTGTCCCGCCAGCGGCCACCTGGCGGGCGTCGTCGCGATCCACCCGGGTGAGGCGATCCAGGCGCTGCTCCCGGCGGATGGCAGCACCGCCGCTGTGGGGAATATCCCCCTGAATCAGCTCGCCAGGCAGCTCGGAGAGAAACACGGACGGCACCGCCGGCTCCCGCATGCCACCCCAGAGCCGCCGCTCACTGGCATGGGAGAGGAACAGGCGCTCCTTGGCCCGGGTGAGGCCCACGTAACAGAGGCGTCTCTCCTCCTCAAGGGCGGAGGGGTCCTCGAGGGAGCGGTAGCTCGGGAACAGGCCCTGCTCCATCCCCACCAGATACACCACCGGAAACTCGAGCCCCTTACTGGCGTGGAGCGTCATCAGGGTGACCCGGTCCTGCTCGGTGTCCTTGCTGTCGGCGTCGCTGGCCAGGGCCGCCGAAGCGAGGAAATCCTCCAGGGAACCCTCCTCGTTCTCCTCCTGGTACTGGAGTGCGGCATTCACCAGTTCGTTGAGGTTGCGGCGCCGGTCTTCCGCCTCGTCGGTGCCGTCGGCGATCAGCTCGGCCACGTAGCCGCTCTGCTCCATCACCCGCTGCACCAGCTCCGACGGAGCGATGTCCTGGGCACAGACCTGCAGGCCATTGATCAGCTCACAGAACTGCAGCAGCCCCTTCGCCGATCGCCCCCCCAGGGAGCGCACCGCCTCGGCATCACTCACCACGTCCCAGAGAGGAATGCCGAGTTGGTTGGAGGCGTCGGTGAGCCGCTCGATCGTGGTTTTGCCGATGCCGCGCTTGGGGGTGTTGAGCACCCGTAGCAAGCTGACGGTGTCGGCGGGATTGACCAGCAACTTCAGGTAGGCGAGCACGTCCTTGATCTCGCGGCGGTCGTAGAAGCGCAGCCCTCCCACCACGATGTAGGGGATCCCCCAGCGCACCAGCGACTCCTCCATCGCCCGCGACTGGGCATTGGTGCGATAGAGCACCGCCATGTCGCCCCAGCTGAGATCGGGGTGGGCGGCCTCGAGCATGCGCATGCGGTGCACCACCGCCTCGGCCTCAGCGATCTCGTCGTCGCAGCGGGTGAGGGAGATCAGCTCCCCCTCGCCGCGGGTGGGCCGCAGCACCTTGTCGATCCGCTCGGAGTTGTGGGCGATCAGGGCGTTGGCCGCCTCCAGGATCGTGGCAGTGGAGCGGTAATTCTCCTCCAGCTTCACCATCGTGCTGGTGACATCGCCGGGCGCGCCGTCGCCGAAGTCGTCCTGAAAGCCCATCAGGATTGTGAAGTCGGCGGCGCGGAAGCTGTAGATGCTCTGGTCGGCATCACCCACCACGAACACCGAACGGCCGTTCCAGTCGTCGTAGGCGGCCGGATCGCGACCGTTGGTCACCAGCAGCTTGATCAGGTCGTATTGGGTGCGGTTGGTGTCCTGGTATTCGTCAACGAGCACGTGGCGGAAACGCCGGTGCCAGTAGTCGCGAATCTGCTCGTTCTGGCGCAGCAGCTGCACCGGCAGCAGCAGCAGATCGTCGAAATCGAGGGCGTTGTTGGCGGCCAGGGCGCGCCGATAGCGCCGGTACGTCTCCGCCATCAACTTGCCCCGCTGACCGCCCGCATCGGCTTCCAGCTGCTCGGGCATCCAGCCCTGGTTCTTGGCGTTGCTGATCGCCCAGCGCACCTTCTTGGGCTCAAAGCGCTTGGGGTCGAGCTGCAACTCCTGGGTGACGATCTCCTTGATCAGGCTCTGCACGTCGTTCTCGTCGTAGATCGAGAACTGGCGCGTCCAGCTGAGCCCTTCGGGATCCTTGAACTTGTCGATGTCGAAGCGCAGCAGCCGGGCGAACAGGGCGTGGAACGTACCGATCCACAGCTCCTTGATCACCTCGCGGTAGATGCGCGAGCGCAGCTGGCGCTGCTCCACCGCCGGCAGGGTGCTCCAGGGCTGGCCGAACTGACTCTGGGCCAGCTTCTGGGCCAGCAGCAGCTCGAGCCGCTCCTTCATCTCGCGGGCCGCCTTGTTGGTGAAGGTGACGGCAAGCAGATGGGCCGGATCGGCGCCGTGGTGGCCGATCAGGTGGGCGA
>Ga0310330_100201_pt1 | contig 17751 bp, 19 predicted proteins | sample LakMicDCLTotalB5_FD_195544 | JGI IMG/M metagenome (GOLD analysis project Ga0310330, IMG submission 195544) | Enriched freshwater cyanobacterial communities from Lake Michigan, Michigan, United States - MI23.DCL.Total.B5 (v2) (version 2) | ecosystem: Environmental > Aquatic > Freshwater > Lake... | reverse complement strand
TGCTGGGGGCGGAGAAATGGGGCCTGAGCGAGGCGGCTGCGGCGGCGGTCGACCAGGCGATCGTGATCCCGATGACCGGCATGGTGCAGTCGTTGAACGTGTCGGTGGCCACGGCGATCCTGCTGTTTGAGGCCCTGCGCCAACGGCAACGGGCTGGCCTGATCCCCAAGCAGGGCGAAGGCATCCCCGGTGGGCCCGAGGCCTACGACCGGATCCTGTTCCGCTGGGCCTACCCCCAGGTGGCCGAGTGGTGCGAACGGCAAGGGCGCCCCTACCCGGCCCTCACCGTCGAAGGCGAAATTGCCGAAGATCTGCCGCGCACCCTGAAGCTGCGCTACTAAGGCGCCTTTCCACGGCCCAGCCGCCAAGCATCAGGCCTGCTGCCTTTTGTTGGCGCTGGGCAACCACAGGGCCAGGGCGATGCCGGCTAGGTCGAGCCAGAGGAGGCGCCCGAAAATGCTGGCCGCCACTAGGAACACCATGCCGATGATGCGCAACAGAAGGCCCACCACGTCATCGCGATTGACCCCGCCCAGCAGGCAGAGCCCAATGCCGGCTGCCACCAGGATGAGGGTGATCCCCCAGGGCATCGCTTTTAGAACCAGTGGCTCCCAACCCTAGGAGAGGTGGCAGGGGCCGCCTGTTCATGACAAGCAGTTCGAGGGGAGGAAATACTCCCCTTTGGAATCGGGGCGAGGGCGATCGGGAACTGGGTTGATACTGGGAGCCATGCGCTAGAGCCCATGGACCTGGACAACTGGCTGGCCACTTCACCGCGCCGTCTCAACCGACTCGCCGAGGCCCTTGACTGCAAGACCTACCTGGAAATTGGTGTCAGCGAGGGAATCACCTTCAACGCTGTCAATGTCGAAACCAAGACGGGGGTCGATCCGGATTTTCAGTTTGATTGGCAAGCCAGTCACGATGGCACCCATACCAGGCTGCTGCCCCTCAGTAGCGATGCCTTCTTTGCCCAGGAGCCAATTGGTAGTCGTTTCGATTTGATCTTTATCGACGGACTTCACACCTATGACCAAACCTATCGCGACCTGCAAAATGCCTTATTATACAGTCACCCAGGCACGGTCGTCCTGATCGATGACACGATCCCATGCGACGCCTATTCCTGCTGTCGCGATCAGAATGAAGCCATTAGGCTTAGGGCGCAATCAACTGGCATCGCCAACGCAATCTGGCATGGAGATACCTACAAAATCATGCCTTTGATCCATCTCTTTCATACGGCTTACGAGTATTGCACTATTGTAGATCAAGGCAATCCGCAAACATTGCTCTGGCGCGCCAAGGAGCCTCGCAAGGTTGATGCACTGGCCTCGATCACAGCCTTGTGGGGCATGGAGAACCTGGCGGCCTGTGACTATCTGTGGATGTTGCGTAATCAAGAAATCTTCTATCCCATGAGCGAAGAGGATGGATTGGGTTTGGCAGTCGCTGGCTCCCTAATGGCTTGCCGTTGAGCATCGATGCAACTCCCTGTATCAGTGAATCAACAGGTGCCTCCGGCAATCAAGTGGCTGGATATTAGTTTATTGGTCCTGTTGGCAGCGTTGATCTTCTTCTTGGTCGCCACAACAGCCAATGGCCTGTTTCCTGGCGATCTGGGTAGTTGGGTGGGGGACTCGCTCAAATTGGGCCAATGCCTGGGCGATCAAGCGCAAGCTTGCGGCGCCATCAGTAAATTTCCACTTGCCTACACGCTGAATTCAGGGCTATTGATTCAAGTGATACGCCATGCAATCAAGCTTCCAGCTTTCCTCGCCGCCCTGAATGCAATCACGTTGGCCCTCCCCCTGCTGTTGCTTAGGCATGCCTGCTCTAATCGAGGATTATTTCAGGGCTGGGCGCTTTATGTGGCCCTATGGCTGTTGACACCTATTCCTAGATTCTATCTTTTTACAGGTTCCTTGGAGGTGCAGGCAGGCGCCATTACTGGCCTTGCCTTTGTTCTCACCTTTAGGGCCCTAGTCACTAGGAATGGGGAGCCAAAGGCCGACCGATGGCCAAGCCTAAGCACCATCCTTCTTTGCAATGGCCTGTGGTTTATCGCTTGCCTCTATAAAGATACATCGGTTATCACTTTTGCTGGTGCTGCTCTGCTGCTTCTGTTCTCTGATCAAGCATGGCGAAAACTGGGAAGCCAAAGTCTATGGCGTCGCAAGCTTGGTGACAGGGAAGACGCGATGAAGGCTAAGCAGTCTTTCAAAGCCCACTGGCTTGTGAATGATCAGTTCAGGGCGCTTTGGCTGACCATGCCAGCTCTGCTTGCCGCCGCCCTGGCTCAAGCAAGCTTTAACTTGATTCGTTATCGGAGCTTCCTTCCTGAGTCCTACTTGAATGAGGCCAGGCTAACCACTACGCCAATCTTCTTTCGTCTGCAAAGCTTGTTTTGGACTTTGGCCTCCCCCAACGGAGGGCTTGTCGTGTTTTGGGGGCTCTGCTTTGCCGTCCTGGGGTTGGTCTGGATCAGGCAGAGTCGTTGCGATCGCTTCCAGTTTGCAGCTGTCAAGGCGGCAGCCCTTTGGAGCCTGATCAGCTTGATTGGCCTCAGTCTTTGGTGGAATCCCTTTGGCTGGGCGAGTTGGGGTGATCGCCTGATGGTGCCAGCCGTGATGGCGACGGTGATTGCTTTTTGGGAAGCCCTAACCAGCCCTAGGCGGCTTCAGCCCATGCCGGTTCAAGGCGCTAAGGGGGAGGCTCAGTTTCTCAGACCACCTGGGTCTACCGAGCGGAAGTTATGGTCAAAACCAGCCCTGCTGGCTAGTTACCTACTTGTTGTAATCCTGATCATGAGTTCGCTCCCCTATGTTTCGCTTGGCTACCAGGGCAATGGGATGGATGTGCGCCACCATCCAGCACCGGAGTTGATCCATTGCGCCAAAATGATGGCCAGGCTGCAAGCTGTTCCTGAAGAGAGGCATCTCCAGGATGTTTATAGTGGTGAGCTGTGGTGGCAGTGTGCCCTGGAAAACTATCGCCATAATCCTGTGTTGGCCTGGTGATTGTTTCTGAATTACTGTTGATTTGCCACCCTGATCCAATGGATTGGCCGATGCATTGGCCGCTTGATGCGATGCCCTGGGCAGGCTAAGCAATTAACCCTTCGGCCATGGCGATCAGGTTTTTAATGTGCTTTTCGTAGAGGCTTGCCTGTTGCTCGGCGGGCAAGTATTTCCAGGATGCATGGATGCCGATGGCATCGGAATAGATCGCTTCGCTGGCAAAGGCTTGGGCCAGCTCAAGCGTTGGTAATTCCGCGCAATAGGCGGGCAGATGGCGGCTGAAAAACACGTCTTCTGGCTCCCAATCCTCTCGGGTTTGTTCCGCAGCGATTAGGGCCATGAGTGCCCTGTTGCGGAGCGATAAGCCGCCATTGCCGTAGCCATGGGGCACCACTTCGGCAAGGCCTGGGCTCAGGTCAATCGAGACCCGGACGACCCGAGCCTCCCCTGCAGCGGGCTCGCCATGCCTGTCGCCTTGCTTACAGGGAAAATCGATCGTGAGGGAGCCATCAATGTGCCAAGGGGCTCCCAGGTAAGGGGCCGTTAGAAACGACTCTGGAAATCGTGTCAGCAGCAGACTGTCACTCTGAAAAATTAAGATCGCATCAGCGCTGAGATCTTGCCAAAATTTGCGATTGGTTAGGAGTTGATTGTATGATTTTTGATTAAAGTCTTTTCCCAGGGGTTGGGGGCGAATCTCCAGAGCTTCGCCCAGATCCCCCAGCAGGCTTGTCATCGCTTCAAGGGCCTGCTCAGACGTGATCAAAACAATTGGTGTGCCGGCCGGAAGCATCAGCATGGCGTTGAGAATCACCGCCCGCAGCACCTTTGAAGGTCTGGTTTCAACAATGACGGCTTCTAGGTCTTGATAACGGGGTGGCTGCAGATAAAAAAAGCTGATCCACGGATTCAAATAAGCATCAAGGATATATTCACAATGGGCCTTGAAAATGGCATCACGATAGGCCAAGAAAGGTCCATATAGGTCCATTGTTGTCGTCATCGGGCTAGGTGGTCATGGCTGTCTGTTCGGCAAGAAACTCTGCGAGCGCATCGCGCACCGCCGCGATCACGGGCTCCCAATTGTTGGCCTCCTGCTGACGGAAGAGACGCATGGTGGGATACCAGGGAGTGGTCTCCCCCTCCAGCCCCCAGCGCCAGTCAGGCACATACTTCAACAGCACCCAGGTGGGCCGCCCCAGGGCTCCGGCGAGGTGGGCCACGGAGGTGTCGGAGGTGATCACCAGGTCGCACACCTCCAGGATCGAGAGGGTTTCGACAAAATCCCAGGCCTGATCAATCTCCGCTTGAGCAGCGACGAAGCGATCACGGAATGAACAGCTCTCTAGCTGCTCGGAACCTGGGCCCTTTTGCAACGACACCCATTCACAGCCCTCAAGCTCGGCTAGCGGTGCGTAGGTTTCCAGGGGAAAGGAACGCCCCCGGAAAAAGGCGTCTTCTGAGACGGGATTACCTTGCCAGTTGATGCCGATTAATGTGCTGCCATTGCCAGGCTCCATGGCGGTAGCCCAACGTTTAGTTACCTCGGGATCGCTGGCGAGATAGGGCGCATCAATGATCACACCTTGGTTGCTGATGCCAAGTAGACCCAGGATTGATGCCATCGGATACCAGGCCGATCGTTCCATCACCCGGTAGGGTTCCGTGACGGAATGAACGGCATCAAATCCACCGTAGTGCTCTAGTAGGGAGCGGTACTTGGGCTCAGCCAGGATGGTGATCCGGGGAATCCCTAGGCTTAAAAGAATGCTATAGCGCATGAACTGCACCACGTCCCCCGCTCCCTGTTCGGCCACGATCAGCAGTTCATCGAGTTCTGTGATCCCGTCCCACTTGTCCAGTCCCATGGGCAAATGGATGGCTCGATTTTGCTCAAGCCGCGATTCATACAAGGCCCAGCCTTCTTCGAAGTGTTCATACATGAGCAGGGCAAGACTCAAGCTAAGTTTGCCCATGACAAGGTTCGGCGCGATGGCGACAACCTTGCGAAGGGCCAGGAGATCGGGTCCCTGTTGGCGCAGGTTATGCAGCACGTTGCCCAGGGCCATCCAGGCTTCAGGAAAAAAGGGAGAGAGCAAGATCGCCTTTCGATAACAGGCTTCCGCTTCATGCAAAGCCAGGTAATCGGCGTAAATATTGCCAAAGTTCAGGTGCAGGGCCCCAAAGCGATTCTCAAGCTGGAGCGCGCCGAGATGGGCTTCGACAGCGTCCTGAAACTTGCCTTGCTCATCGAGGGCCAGGGCAAGATTGGCCCAGGCTGGAAGGTCTTTCGGATGGTGATCGATCACGCCCCTGAAGAGCTCAGAAGCGGCGGCCGGATCGGTTTTCAGCACCAAAATGCCGACGGCATTCATCACCTCAGGGCTGGTCGGATAGCGCTGCAGCAGCGTGTCGATGTGCCTGAATGTTCGTCCTTTGGTGGGATCCTTGGTAGCGATTAGGGCTAGCGCTTCCAGATCCCAGGTCCAGGCGATCGCCTGGGGGGGGGCCTGCTCCAACAGCTCCAGGGCCCGCTCCAGCTCACCGGCATCGGCGAACCGTTGCACGAGGGCGCGATATCGCTCGCCATCGGCTTGGGCTGGGCCAACTAGGGCCTCCAATGGGCCTAATCCTGGCTGGTCCTCGACTGAACTCAGGGGGTCCCCGGTGGCGAACAGGTAGGCCAGGCCTAGGGAGCGGTTGAAACCGAACGGCCCCTGGGGATCGAGGGATCGATAGAGGGTCTCCGCTTCCCGGCGGTCGCCGCGATCTAGCAGCAGCTGGGCGAGGAACAGGCGTGGCTCCTCGAAGCCTGGATCGAGGGCAATGGATTGGCGCCAGCAGGGTTCCGCTTCTGCGCTATTGCCACAGATCAAGAGGGCTCCAGCCAGATTGTGCAGGGCTACCGGATCATCTGGGTTGTGGCGGGCCAACAGGCGATAGAGGGCTAATCCCTCTCCTTGCCGGCCGCGCTGGATCAACTCACCGGCTAGGGCCCGCAGCAGGTCTGGATCCTTGGGTAGGGCTGCGATGGCTTGCTGGAAGAGGGGCAACTCCTCGATGCTCAGGCCAGCCAGGCCGCCGTGGTCAGACCAGTCCTGCCGGGGCCATGGGCAGCTGAGGATCGGCTGATACAGCGGCTGCATCTGCTCGTGATACCGGGCCAAGGCCAAGCCATGGCCTTCCAAAGCAGGGTTGGGGAGCTCCTTCATCCGACCTGGACGTGATGCATTAGGTCTGTTCTGATGGCTTTTCGAGGCGACCAGCCGCCCCACTGAGCCAACCCTCTAGGCCCTCACCGAGAAACGACAGGCCCAGCACCAGCCCAAACATGGCCAGCCCCGGATAGAGGGCCGTCCACCAAATACCCGTGGGCACGGCTCCCAGGGCCTGCTGCAGGTCACTGCCCCATTCGGGGATGGATTCCGGCAGCCCCAGGCCAAGAAAACCCAACCCCCCCAGCACCAACACCGCATCGGCGGCATTGAGACTCAGGAGCACGGGCACGGTGGTGATCACATTGCGAAACAGGTAGCGCCGCAGGATCCACAGGGGCCCAGCCCCCAGCGAGCGGGCCGCTTCGACGAATAAGTCCGCTTTGATCTGGGCCGTTTGGTTGCGCACGACACGGAAATATTGGGGAACGTAAACAACACAGAGGGCAGCGGCCGCATTCGGCAAGCCCTTGCCGAGTAAAAAGGCCAAAACCACTGAAAGTAACAACACCGGCAAGGTGTAAAGGGTGTCCATCAACAGGACCAACAACCGATCCAGTCCACCCCCGAGGTAGCCGCTCACCATGCCCAAGGGAACGCCGATCACCAGGGCCAGCCCCAGGGCCAGGGCTACCACCTCTAGGGCCACGCCACTGCCGGCCAGGGTTCGGGCACACACATCGCGGCCGAGTCGATCCGTTCCACACCAATGGTCTAGGGAAGGTGGCCCGTAGATGGGATTCTCGAGGCCCCCATTGGCATCGGCCACTAGGCCGGCCTGCAACAGCAGGGGAGTGACAAGGGCCACCAGCCCATAAAGGGCCACGATCACCAGTCCCCAGCGGGCCATGCGACCAGCCAATCCAGGTCCAAACGGCATGAGGGGCAAAAGGACGGCGAGGGCCGCGCCAATCGTTGCTTGATTCTAGGGGAGTCAGCCCCAACCTCGAAACGCACCTGTATTGTTGACAGGATTGGGGCCGAACCCAACGCAACTTGACCACTAACATCCCCCGTGGGGGATGTTAGTGTCGCCTACCCCGGCGAATCTGTTGCAAACTTGGCAAATTATGGCCTTTCATCGACTGCATGTCGGTTTGTGCGCTATGGTTGACGCGTATATGCTCAAATTCTGCTGCGAATGAACACTAGAACCCAGCTGGAATTGCTCCGCCAACTGCGCTCTCGTCAGAGCCTGGTGCGGCAAGGCTTCACTTTGGTGGAGCTCATGATCGTGGTGGCGATCATCGGCCTGCTGGCGGCCGTGGCCCTGCCCCAGTTCCTGAATGCCCGCGACCGTGCCGATGCCAAAACGAAGATTGGTGAAACGGTGGGCCTCGCGAAGGAATGTGCCGTGTTCAATGCTGAGGCCGATACAACTTCGACTTCTGTTCGGCGTCCAACTGGTGACACTGTCTTTTGTGGTAGCTCTACTCCACAAGAACGTGTTTTTAATTCCAGGTCTTTTAGTACCACAATGGCAGTAACATGCTTGGGAAGCACGTTTGCTTCGAAACAAGCTGTGACCATCACTGTGAGTGCGGCAGGTCAGATGACATGCTCGTAGAATAAGGCATTGCTCCTGTAGTTTGGCAGGTTCTTGCCAATTCTTACGATTAGAGATTAATTAACAAATTAACCAAATGTTTTTTGGCGATGATTCAATCACAAGTTGGGGCCCCTCTCTCTTCCCCTCGCTATCAGTTTAAGTTAATAAGGCAAATTCACGCAAGCCATGCCTTAGGTGGACGAGGTTCCTATGCCAACGGGGCAAGCGCATTTACGTTGGTGGAGCTTATGATTGTGGTGGCCATTATTGGCCTGCTTTCCGCTGTGGCCCTGCCCCAGTTCCTCAATGCACGCAGTCGCGCTGACGCTAAGACAAAGGTGGGCGAAGCCGTCGGCCTCGCCAAAGAATGTGCCACTTTCAATGCGGAGGCCGATGTCTCGGGTACCACGGTCAGGGTCCCTACTGGGGGCACGATTATTTGTGGCACCAGCACGCCTAGCTCTCGAGATATGAGTTCACGGGTTTTTAGCACTTCGATGACCGTCAGTTGTCTTGGGTCTTCGATTACAAATGCTTTGTCAGTTGGGATTGCTATCACATCTGGTGGGCAGATGACCTGTGCTAAGGCTACTTGAGCATCTCGACAGTATGTTTTGGCTCATGGGGGGCTAGTTGGATAGGCTAGGCAAAATCCTCATTTTCTTGATTGTATTCGCCTAATTTGTGGTGCTGCTTTTTTATGGCAGAACTTTTTGGGTTAGGTTTGTGCCCTGCTGGTGCTGGACAAGCGGGCTTCACTTGATTAGATTGGCTCTATTAATCAGGTATTTAAAGAGGCTGACCCTAAGCGTAGGCCTAACTCCAAGCAAACCAGCCAGCACCCCATGTCGCCCTTTCGCCCAATGTATAACGTACCGATTATTTATCTGCGCTGGTTTGTGTTGAGTAATAGTAGAAAATCGGGCCGGCGAAGACAATCCCAAGGCATGGCCCAACTTGTGGTGATGCTCTTAATGCTCACCATTTTGACCACAAGTTTGGCGATTGCTAGCCGTGTAACGGCAGGTTTGTATTCGCAATCTTTCCAGGCAAGATTGCGATTGGCAAAGGATGCTGCCGAGTATGGGTTGACACTTTACGCCCATGAATTGAATAAACCAGGTAACAGGCTGCTCCTAGGTACAATAGCCAGTGATTGGCATAATAAACAAAATGGCATAACAGTTACATACAAATTGCCCAACAGGAATAATTTGAACAAAACTTTTTACATTGAAACCTACAACATGTACGATGACAACGTGATTCCACGTGACAACTCTAATGGTGCCAAATCGGGCAGGCCTTGCTATGTCTACAGTAAGGAGGGCTATACTAATGATAGGGCTGACCTGGATTATGTTGCGGAATTGGACGGTAAATACAAAACTAGGGTTTATATGACCACGTATCAGGCCGCCAATATGCATCGAAGCCGAGCTCAATACTATAGCAATAACCATCAGTCCTTTCAGTTGCTTGGTATGCAGCTTTATAGCTCTGATCACGTAACCAAGCTTGACAAAGCCCCCCCTGATGACATTAGTTACTTAGTGATGGTCATGCAGGGCACCTACAATGGTACGGTATCTGATAGTACTATAAATAAATTCACTTGGCAGGTCGATGCCGCAACAGGCATTGATTTGGGGCGAGATGTTAAATATGTGATTCAACAAGAGTTTGAGGTTGTCCCTCGGTGCTGTGGTAGTAGTTTCGGAAAGCTAACGAAGGGCAATGGAGCAACTCGCGCCACAAAAGTCGTTGGAACTGACCCTCAAGAGATAATTGCAGCTAACGGCAATAATAATTGCCCTAACAATACACAAGTGGTTTGGCTGCTTCGTTCTGTAACAAGAACGGCTAATTTTCTAGGACAAGCCTAGGACATGCAAGCGAGTACCCCCATTAAGACGGCAAAAAGACTGCTTTTATTGCGATCACATGTTAATGCTTTCGCGTTGATTGATTCGGTGCTTGCTGCTGTTTTGCTTGTGATTATGGCGGCGTCGCTTCAAAGTCTCTTTGAAATTAGTAGGGATGGCATCCTTTTTTCCAATCAGTTGGATCAGGCGGATCTGGATATCCATGCCGTGATCGATGATCTACGCAGTCTGGGCATGCGATACCATTATTGCAACGGTAAAGGTGTTGCATCTACTAGTATTGATGATTGCAGCGGCGCCACGGCCTTGCTGTCAAGCAGTCCCCAGAATTACTATTCGCCAACAATTACGACTAGAAATCCGAAAACCGACCTTGATGCCTTCAAGGAAGCCTGTAATTTTGACACCGAGGGTAATATGAATAAGGACCAAATTCTCAATGGAGGCAATGATAATGGCACCCAGGGTTTACTTGGTGAGCTTAAAAAGATGAAGGATACGCCATCCCGGGGTGTGAGCATTGACTATGGACAAGATAATAAGGAAAATCGCCGGATTCGAGTTACGCTCACCAAGACAGTTGAGCTTAAAAGTGGCACCAGAACGTTGACAAGGCAATATTACTTCGCGCCAACACTTGCCCTATGGTGCCCCTGACCATGCTCTCGTTTCGGCGCCGAAGGTTGAAGGGGCCGCGGGGCTTTAGTATGCTTGAGCTCATGATTACCCTTGCGATAATGGGTATTGTGGCGGGCCTTGCCATTGAATCGGGATCTAAATCCTTGGAGCGAGCCCGAATTAATGCGGTTGCGGTTGATTTGGCGGGTTGGTTAATTGGAATGCGTGCCAATAATGCTAATGCTAATAATACTCAAGCGGCTGAGGCCTGCTATATCAATTTTGCGGGTGCGAGCAATCCCACTGCTTTGACAACTTCTGGTACTGCTGTTGATGCTACTTATCGCAGTGGCGAGGTTATCTTTGCGATTAGGGATGACACGTTGAACGGTGTGAGCGGCGCCAACAAGCTCTGCTCGAATCCTGTGAGGTCTTTTTTGTTGCCAGATAATGCCACTGGTTCTTACCAAATAAGGGCCTATAGTCCTATTGTTTTTAGTGTGCGGGGAACCATTGCGATCTCAAATAATTCCAGCGGTAGTGCAAATGCCAATGATATTAAAATCTATCGGCCGGCTAGTCGGTTGCTGCGCTGCGTTAGGATTTATTACTCTACGGGTACGGTTAGAATTGGTAGCAATGGTGATGCCGCTAGCATCGCTTCTGAATGTACTCAATTCAATACGTTCTGAGGTGGGTGATTTGAGGGGTAAGGTTCGCAGCTGTGGTCCATTTCACCTTGTTGGTGGCCGGCAGGATTCAGTGCGTGTTAAGGCGTTTACTCTTCTGGAGCTGGTCATCTCTATTGCGATTAGTGTGACCGTCCTGATGGCGGCTGCGTTGATTGCTGTTTCTGAGTTGAGAAGTAGTATCAAGCTCTATGTCTACCAATCATTGCGTTCGCAACTGGCCCGAGTTACCTTCCTGATTGAGAGTGAAGTGGGTGAGGCATCGGCTTTTGTGTTCCCTGAGCCGAATGACTGTAGAAATCAGCGCACTGCTGATGATACGTTCCTTTTTGCGCTGCGGCATAGCTATTCGCAAGGACCAAGTTTTACAGGCTCTACCCGTGCGGCCCCAGCTGCCGCTTCAACAATCTGTTATTTCAATCGAAGGATTAGTGCGGTGAATGCTACCCCTATTGTCTTCGACCTCTACCGTTTTGGACCTCCATTTGATGCGGCAACAGGAGTGCTGAGTTCTGGCGCTGCAACCACAACATTGATTAGCCCAGGTACCCGCTTGCTGAAGCCTGATGGAAGCACGACTGGTGTGGATATCAATAATTCTCTTACGGGATGCACTACTTGTGACGGTCGTACTCTCTCGTATAAAATCCGCATGCAGCATGATACAGCGGCTAATTCTACTAACCCTCGGCTTTGGAATCTGGAATATGCTCCTGTGAATGCTTATTCAGCTCGGATTCTTTCTTTTTGTGTTTCATCTGATACTGCTGCTGGATGGTGCTCCCAGTAATATCGCTGAGGGTGTTCTCTCGATTGTCGTTTAGTTGCTGTTGTTGAAAGGTTTGGTGGTTTGGGCCTGCCCCCGGTTTGCAGGGCGAATGGCTCGGGTGTGATAGTTGTGCATTGTAACGGGATTGGGTTCCTCAATGATTTCCCATTTGAGCGATATTTAGTGTCGTCGTTTAAACTTGGATGAGCGTGGCTTGTGGTGCTAATGCGTTTTCGTGATCTGCCCCAGCCTGCGCCATCCGTTCTAACCCTTGGCCTGCCCCTGCTGGCCGTGGCCGCCTGGATCCCCACCCTCTTGAGCCTGGGCAGCACCTCCTCTGATCAGGTGGCGGAGAATTTCGGGATAGCCACGGCCTGCCAGCCCGGTCGTTTTTTGTTGGGCTGGCTTGGTGACGTCGCCCCTCCCCCTGGGGCGAGCCTGAGCTGGATTGATTTGGTGCCCGCCCGGGCCGTGCCCTGGTTGAGCTGCCAGCTCTCGCTCCATTCGCCGCTTAACCCAGCCCAGTCCTTCCTGCTCTTGGGCTTGAGTCTCACCTTCGTCCTGGCCCTGGTGGCCTGCCGCCGGGCCGGATTGCGCCTGGATACCAGCTTGGTAGTGGCCTTTGTGATCACCACGGCACCCTCCTCTTTTTCACGCATCGGCCATCTCTCCCTCTCGATGCTTTGGCCGATCATTCCGGGGCTTTTGGCCTGCCATGGGCTCTGGCGCGCCATGCAAGCGCGGCGAATCGGTTGGCCTGTGCTTGGCGCTGGGGCCTTGGCTGGTTTGCTCTGTTATCCCGCCCAGGATTACTACATTGTTTTTTTGATCTTGCAGATCCTGGCCTGCTTTGGCCTGCTGCTGTTTTTGGCCACGACCCGCACGATCGAGTTGGCCTGCCTGGGCCGGATTGCAGGGGCAGGTGCCCTCTTTGTGGTTGGTTTTGTGGCCGTAATGGTTTGGGCAGAGTCGCCCAACCTGCTGGGCGTTGCGGCGGCTGGTCCGCCTGGCTCCTGGGTGATGCCCCGCTCGCCGGATGAGCAGTTTTTGTATGGTTTGCTGCCCTTCACCTGGCTGATTCCACCACCCTGGATTGAGGCGGTGAATCAGGCCTTTGTTCAGAGCGGCGTGGCCACGGGCACCGAGTCCTATTGGCGTTCGAGTGGCAGCTTGCTGATTCCGATCGCCTGGTTGGTGGGTCTCTGGCAGCTGACGCGGCGGCACTATCGCTCGGAACCGCCCGATGGGCAGCCCACCGCCATTCCCTTCTTTGCCCTGCTGCTTGCCCTGGTCACCTTCCTGGGCCTGTTTGGGATGACCATGGGCGGCATGGGAACCCTATTTGCCGTGGTTGTCAGTCCGGTGTTGCGCTCGCTCAATCGCTACACGGTGTTTGTGTACGGAGCCAGCGTGTTGCTGTTGGCCTCCCTGCTGGATGCCTCCCTGCGGCGGAGGTTCCCATGAACGTTGTCCCCAGCCGTGATCGCAGCCTGGTGTTTTTTGGGCTCCTAGCCGTCTGGATTGGCTTTGAATTATTGACGAGCAGTCGATGGCTTGCGATTCGTTCGATCCTGCAACAGCCCATCGGCAGGAGTGGCGCTATTCCAGGCTCCCTGGCCAGCCTGCTGCAGCGTCCCCCAAGCCCTACCAGCCCTAAGGTTTGGTTTGCTCCGTACACCAGTTTCCCAGAGCCAGGCCTGGTGGAAAGCCGCTTTCGCAGCGGTGTTTATGACACGCTGTTGGCCTTCCCCTCGAGCGGCATTGCCAGCAATTACGGAGCCTTCAAGCTCGGCCCCGCCGACCTGCTCTTCACCCAGGCCTCAAGCCAGGGTCTGAAGGCGGAAGCCCAGCTGGCCAGGGACCTTGGCTACCAGTGGTTCGCCCTTGATTTGGGCGCTCTTGAGTCCGTTCAGCAGGCTGTGGCCCTCTGCAAGCAGGTCAAGGGTTGCCAAATGAGTAGCGATGGCTATGGCCTTTTCCCCCTGGATCAGACCTCGGGCTCTTGGTTTTCAGGACTCCACGCTGTGCAGCGCCGGATCCAGTATTTCCCCCAACTGGCGGCGGGCTATCGCTGGGCTGGGGTCGTGCTCAGGCCTGGTGAATGGTTTGTGCCTGAGGGTTCGGATCTGTTGCTCGAACAAGGGAATCGACCCCGGGTTCGCATCTGGGCCACCCCTCTCTTGAGTAACGACCTGTTTGTCTACCGCGACCAGGATCTCCGGGCTCCCGTGGCCAGCCGGCTCCAGAGCCGGCAAAGGCGCCTTTGGCTAACCCTGGCGCCAGGGGTTGGGGGAGCCGATCTCTGCCTGCAAGGTCAACCAGATCGACCCTGTTTGCCGTTGCGGTTGCGACAGAACCAACCGGCCGTGGAGATCACCCGCGCTGTTTCAGCGGGCCAGGTCAGCACCATCAACAGCTTGGCCTTCTTCGGGCCCCAGGGGCAGCCCATCCGCGGGGACCAACTGCCTTTCCTGCCTGGCAGCGCCACCGATCGCGCCATCTTTGGGCTGGAGATCCAATAATCGGCCGCAATTGCGCCGAAACCTGATGCAGTCAAGGTCCCTAATCGGGGCCATGGGCTTAGGAGACCTTAGAGGGGACTCTCAAATCCCTCCGCCCGATCCAGCACCACCCGGTTTTGCCAAATGCCAGCAAGGGTGGGCTGGCCATTGAGGCCGTAGGCCGGCCCGCAGCGCATCAACACCTGGCCCCGCCAGATCGCTGAGGGTGCAGCGCCAAGGCTCCAGGTGATTGGCGGTTTGCCGTTGGGCAATGTCAAGTGCAGCAAGGATTGGCGCCCGGCCAGGTTGCAGGCCGTTCCGTCGGCCCCGGGCTGGCTGGTCGCCAGGCTGGCCAGGCGGCGGTCGTCTTCGATTAGGCGGCGGGCGCGCCGTTCGAAGTCCCGTTGGTGCAGCCGGTCCACCAATTTGGCGCTAAGTGAGCCATGGGCCAGCAGGGCCTCGATGAGCCAGGCCGCCACCAGTAAACCCAGGCCCAGGGCTAGCAGCAGTTCCACCAAGGTGAAGCCGCAAGACCCATGGGGCTCCTGAGCCCCTGGCCGATGGGCAGCCTTCAGGGTCAACAGCTCAGGCTGGCGGGGTGTCGTGGCTTGGAGGGGCTTGTTCATCGCTCCGCCTGGCAATGGGTGGCACTCAAGGGGCCGGCTGGATCGGCGTCGTAGCGACCGAGGCGCACCAGCCCCAGGGGCAAGGCCATCACCAGGCAGCGGCGCAGCCCCGTGCCCGACTGGCTCAGCACCACCACGCCGCCATCGATCACCAGCCCGTTGGCGCTTGTGTGTTTGCAAAGTGCTCTAAGATCAGGCAACCCAAGGGTTTTCGGGGAATCGAGCCATGGCACCGTCGAAAGCAGCAGCAGCTAAACCAGCTCGATCGGACACGATTAAGCCGGTTGAGAAACTGGTCGCCATCAGCTACGCCAGGGTCAGTACAGCCGGCCAAGCCACTGACGACACCAGCGGCATCGAGCGGCAGGAGGTCGCAATCCAGCAATGGCTGCGGCAGCACCCTGACTACGAGCTGAACCGAGAGATCCGCTACGTCGGCAGCGGGGCCAAGGCGGGGAGGTTCGAGTGGTTCATCGACGAGCTGCAGCAGGGCCGGCTGCCGCAGGGCACTTGCCTGGTGGTCGAGAAAATGTCGCGCCTTGGCCGGGAGGAGCTGGACGACACCTTCGAGACTTTGATCCGAATCTTTAAGGCCGGTGGCGCGTTAGCGGTCTGCTCCCTGGCTGGAGGCCAGGTCCTCCGAAGCCTGAGCAGCCAGCAGGGTGCCGTCTATCAACTGGCAGGTTCCATTGATGCCGCTCGGGTCGAGTGGGAGGAGCGCCGCGACCGCAAGCGAGGCAGCGATGCCATGAAGCGGCGCATGATCGCCGAGGGCGCCAAACCGTTCAAGGCCAGGGCCAAGGGCAAGCGATGCGCCAGCTATCCCTTCTGGCTCGACTTCGATGAGCGCAGCGGCCAGTTCAAGACCAATGATCACCATATTTGGGTTCACGACGTCTTCCTTTGGGCGCAGGAGGTCGGCGCTGTCACGATTGCCCGCCGCTTGGCCGAGCGCGGGATCAGGCAGCTCACCAACCGCCGAAAGCTGATTAGCCCGGCCCATGTCACCACGATCCTCCGCAATCGCGCAGTGCTGGGCGAGCGGCAGCACCTGAGCAAGCGACAGGCATCAGGCGAACCTGTGCCTGGTGTCTATCCGCCGATCGTTGACACCGATGAATGGCGTTTGGCATGGGATGCGATCAACAGCCGCAACGCCAGACAAGGTGCTGTTGCGCATCGGAATCTGCACAACCTGTTCGAGGGCCGCATTTTCTGCGCGCATTGCCAGGGCCGCGTCGGCTACGGGACAAGCCGCTACGACTTGGCCAACGGAGAGCGGAAGGTCTACTACTACCTTCGCTGCAACACCCATTACAAGGATCGCGCCAGCTGCCCAGCGCCACAGCAGCCCTACAACGAGGATCGCCTGCTTGAGCGACTGCAGACGTTCCGCTGGGCCGAGTATTTCAACGATGCCCGGCACGATGCCGACGTGGCTGCCGCCCGCGATCGGGTGCTAGCCGCTGAGGCCAAGGTGGCCGAGGTGCAGCAGATCATCCAACGGCTGCGGCAGGCCGAGGATGGCTTCATCGCCGACGGCCGTGCCTGGCCAGTCAGGCTTGAGGACCAACGCAACGAGGTGGAGCGCAACCTTTTAGATGCCGAGGCTGACGCCAACGTGGCAAGAGCCGGCCTTGATGCCCTAAGGCGCCGACGCACCGGCAAGGACGCTGCAGCGGCTATCCAGGCCCGTGTGTCAGCTTTCATGGCCTCCGACCGCACCGACGTTGAGAGCAGGCAGCAGTTCAACCGCTGGTTGTTCGCCGAAGGCATCGTGATCGCCTACGACCTGATCGCCGACCGCTTTGAGCTGGGCACCGGCAAAATCAGCCCGCAGGGTCTACTGCTTGAGCTGGATCAGCGGCTGGAGGATGCTGCCGCCTTTGGGATTCCCGTGGAGGAGTTTCGGGAGTTCATCGAGACAAGGGACCGCGCAATAGCTGCCCAGCTCACCCCTCCCTGAGCCATGCCCTCAGCAGCTCGTGGCGGTCCTGGACGCTGCCCGGACAAAGTGGGGCCGATGAACTCAGAACAGCTTCAGAGCCTTGCCGTGCTCGCCCTGGCGTTGGTGCCGGTAGCAGTGCTGTGGTGGGTCTGGATTCGGATGCTGCGCTGAGCTAAGCCACCTCCCGAAGCCGTGCCCGCGCTGGGCTTTTATCAGTTTTTGTCGAAGTGTTTCGGCCGCATGGCCACGGCCCTGCCAACATTCAGCTTCTTGCAGACCCAATGCAGGTTCGCCCACTGCTAGGGCAGCTTGATTCCCACCCGCAGCACCTGAAATCACGCCCCCAACGCCATGGCTCGCAACCCCACCAACGACTTCATCCAATTCATCGCCGGGGGCTCCCTCTTCGCCGGGGGCTTCTTCCTACTTGCCAATCAGGTGATGGCCAGCTCGGCCCTCTCCTATCGAGGTGGAGGCTGGGGGCGCTACGGAGGGGGTGGCTCCATCTTCCCCAACGGCACGCCTGGCATGGGCCTGCTGATGATCCCGCTGGGTATTGGCGTCTGTTTTCTGGTCGCCGGTGCCTACAAGCGCTGGGCCAACCTGCTCGTCTGGGGATCTGTGACCGCTCTAGGAGTCGGGGTGCTTAACAGCATTCGCCTCACCTTCATGCCGACCACGCTCTGGGCCTTGGCCACCTACATCGTGATGATCGCGGCAGGCGGCGGCCTGATGTTCCGCAGCCTCGGCCGCTATGAAGACAAGCCTGGCAACGGGGCTGACTAACAGTCACCCGGCCTCCTGCGCCATCTCCAGGCACAGCGCCAACGTGTTGACCTCCTCAGCCGTCCAGGGCGGCGCCGACCATGCACCTAGGTAGGCGTTCAGCCTTTCGGCGATCCGGTCCCACTCGGGCTCCTGCCGCTGGGC
>Ga0310330_100200_pt1 | contig 17760 bp, 20 predicted proteins | sample LakMicDCLTotalB5_FD_195544 | JGI IMG/M metagenome (GOLD analysis project Ga0310330, IMG submission 195544) | Enriched freshwater cyanobacterial communities from Lake Michigan, Michigan, United States - MI23.DCL.Total.B5 (v2) (version 2) | ecosystem: Environmental > Aquatic > Freshwater > Lake... | reverse complement strand
TGGGGCTGGCCCTGCTGGTGATCCTGGTGGTGAGTGCCAGCCTGGGTGCCCTGCGTTTCCGTCCCGCGCCGCTGCTGCGGGGCGGGCTGCTGCTGGCGCTGCTGGCAGTGGGCCTGGGGGGCGGCAGCCGCGCCCTGCTGGCTCGCAACCTGGAGGGCACCTATCGCAACGACAAGCTGCTGCTCAACCGCCAGACCACCCAGCCTTCAGTGCGGGTTGCGGTGAGCGCCTGCGGCAGTCTCCGACCCGCTGCCATCAGCGTGGAGGCGATCCAGCGGCGCCGTGCCCTGCGGGTGGGCGTCCGCTCCGACCAGCCCCCCTGGGCCTTCCATGGAGCCAGCCAGGAGCTGGTGGGGTATGACGTGGATCTGGCCCGGGCACTCGCGCGCCATCTCGGGGTAGAGCTCGAGGTTTGTGAGGCTCCGCTGCCGGAGCTGCAGGGTCTGCTCAGTCAGCGGCGGCTTGATCTGGCCATGGGTGGCATTCAGGATCTACCCCTGCGCTCGCTGCGCTTCCTGGTGAGCGGTGGCTACCAGACCGTTCATCTGGCCCTGGTGGCTCCTGATGACCGGGTGCCGCTGCTTCAGAACCTCTCGGATGCCCCCCTGGATCGCCCGCTGAGGCTGGCAGTGGTCGACCGCGAGCTGATCACTCCCGCTGTGCGCGACCAGATCGCCGCGCAGCTGGGGCGGCCGGGTCTCCCCGCGGCCGTGACCATTCAGACGGTGCCGTCAGCGGTCGCATTCCTGCAGCAGCCCACGCGCCACGACGCCTTGATCACCACCGCCGAGGGTGGCGCCAGCTGGGCGGTGCTGCACCCCCGCATGACGATGTTGCCGTTGTTCGGCAACAGCCTGCCCTCCGAGCTGGTGGTGCTTGTGGGCGGCTCCGATCGTGGTTTTCTGGATTTCGTCGACGACTGGCTGGCTCGTCAGGAGAGCCGCGGCCGCCTGGAGGCCCTGTTTCGTCACTGGGTGCAAGTGGCAGGCCCGCTCAAGTCGCGGTCGTAGCGCCGCTGCAGGAGCTGCCCTGGCCGGCGGTGCAGCCATAGCAGTGGTTGCCCCAGTGGATCGGGGCATCGAACAGATCGTGCTGCGCCAGATCAGCGATACGACCCGTCAGTGGACGGGATCCCTGGACCGCAGCGGCAGCCCCAAGCGGCAGCTCCAGCATCTGGTTGAAGTCGCAGTCATGCAGGCGACCGTCGGGTGCCACGGAGACCGTGTCGCGGCACATCAGCCCGTCGAGGGCCGCCGGGTTGAAGGCCCGCTGCAGCAGACCGAGGTAGCAGTTCACGTGGCCATCCCGCTGCAGCTGCTCGAGGAAGCGGGCGATCGGCATGTTGTTCAGTCCGATCAGCCGGTCGAAGTGCACGCCGGCGTCGCGCTCCAGCCGCTGCTTCCAGGCCTTCTCCTCGCAAGGGTCCAGCTGCTGCAGGCTGGTGCCGCAGGGGTTGCTCATCAGCGTCAGCTGCTGCCGCGGGTTTCCCTGGCCGTAGCCGAGTTCGTTCAGCCGCCGCAGCGCCGCGATCGAAGCCTCCCAGGTGCCTTCTCCCCGCTGGGCATCGGTACCGGTCGCCTCCGGCTGGGGCAGGCTGGCCACGATCTCAACCTCCTGCTCTGCCAGGAACAGCGCCAGATCCGCCAGCGCCGGCAGCAGCAGCACCGTCAGGTTGCAGCGATCGATCACGTGGCAGCCCTGGGCCCGCGCCGTCCGCACCAGATCACGGAAGCGCGGGTGCAGCTCGGGGGCGCCACCGGTGAGATCCAGCACGGCCGGCTGCAGCCGCACGATCGCCTCGAGGCACTGCTCCACCACCGCGGCGTCCATCTGGGTGTGGGCCTGGTGCGGCCCTGCATCCACATGGCAGTGGCTGCAGCGCATGTTGCAGAGCCGTCCCAGGTTGAGCTGCAGCACCCGCAGGGTGCTGCGCCGGGGCGCCGACAGCCCGCGGCCGCTCAGCGCCGCGCTGAAGTGGTTCTGGCTCGGAAGCGCCGCCTCGAGCAGCTCGATCTGGGCAGCGGGAGCCAGTCGTGCGTTGCTGACCATGCTCATCGGCTCAGACCGGCTCCGGCGCTGTCGCGCTGGTGGCCGGAGTTCCAGGTGGCGTCGCCCAGTCCGCAGCATTGAGCCTGGGGAACAGTCCGTCCTCGCGGCAGACGGCGGCCAGCCAGTCCGCCGGTGGCGGCGTGCCCAGATCGAGCGCCTCCATCAGGCGCCAGAAGCGGCCCAGGTGGCGCTCGATCCGCTCGCGCGCCAGCTCGGTGGTGGTTCCGGCCCTGAGGATGAAGCTCCAGTCGGAGCTTTGGGCGAGCAGCAGTTCGCGCCCCGCCTGGGTCAGCAGGTCGCGGTCGGCAGCGCTGGCGACGCCTCGGTTCACCCGCTGCACCATGGCCCTCGAGGCCCGGTGCCAGTGGGGGATGACCCAGGCGTTGCTGTCGTTCAGCCAGTAATTGTGATAGCCGCCCTGCCCCCAGCTGGAGGGGGAGGGTTGGCAGAGCTGCAGGGCTTCGCCGCGGCTGAGACTCTCGCGCAAGGTGACGAGCCCCACCCCCTCGCCGCTTGCCTGGCGGAAGAGTTCGGCCAGGAACCGTGGCCCCTCGAACCACCAGTGGCCGAACAGTTCGGCATCGAAGGGGGCCACCAGCAGTGGCTGGCGCTCCATCGCCGTGTCTAGTGCTGCCAGATGGTGGGCGCGGCCCTGCAGGTAGTGGCTGGCATCGCGCTGCACGGCCGCTGCTGCCTCCGCCGGTATGTAGGGCTGCTTGGCCTCGAGGCTGCAGTTGCGGCCGCTGACGCGGTGCAGCTTCAGGCCCAGGGGCCGCGGGCAGGTGATGCCGCGGCTCTCCAGCTCCGCAACAGGTAGATCCCAGCCCAGGTCGCGGTGAAATTCGCGGTAGTGGGCCTGGCCCGGGTAGCCATCGCGGGCGCTCCACACCGGCAGCGTGGATTCGCTGTCGCGCCCGAAGAACGCCATCCCCGCCGGCGTGCAGATGGGGGCGTAGACGCCGTACCGGGGCCGCGGCTGACCGTGCAGCAGTCCGTGGGCGTCGAGGATCGCGTAGCGCAGGCCGCAGCTCACCAGCAGCCGATCGAGGCCTTCGTAGTAGGCGCACTCCGGCAGCCAGATGCCCTGGGGCCGCACGCCAAGCAGGCGTTCGTGCTCGCGCACCGCCGTGAGCAGCTGGGCGCGCACCGCTTCCGGACAGTCGCGCAGCAGTGGCAGGTAGCCGTGGGTGGCGGCGCAGGTGAGCAGATCGAGCACGCCGGCCTGTTGCAGGCGGCGGAAGCGGGGCAGCAGGTCACCGCTGCAGGCCTGCCAGCTGGCACTCGCTCGCCGCAGTTGCACCTGAAGGGCGGTCGCGGCAGGTCCGTGGCTGGCAGGTGCCAGGGTCAGCAGCTCCTGCCGTACCGCCAGCCACGGGGTGAATCGGCGGCTCAGTTCCGGGTTGCTCAGCAGCGAGAGCAGCGTGGGTGAGAGGCCCATGCTCAGCCGCGGGTGCTGGGCGGGATCGGCAGCGGCCTGCTCGAGCACATCGAGCAGGGGCAGATAACACTCCAGCAAGGCCTGGAAGTACCAGTCCTCCTCCAGGGAGCCTGGCTCACTGGAGTGCACATAGGGCAGGTGCGCGTGCAGCACCAGGGCCAGGTTCCCGGCGGCCAAGGGCCCACCAGCTCGCAGTGACTCGACCTTACGCGGCCCTAGAAAGCTTCCTGGCGCATCATAAAATTCTTTAGCTTGCCCATCAGGTTGGAGTGACGGATGCAGCTGTCTCTGGCAGTCGATGGTCACAGCATGTTTTACGTGCAGCAGAAGCTGGGCTGGTTCTTTGATCCCCGTCGCCTGCTGGAGCTGGCAGCGGCCGCACCCGGCCTGGAGATCGGCAGCGCCTTCTGGTACACCGGCTTGAAGGACCCCACGGACCAGCGGCCCTTTCGTGATGCCCTCACCAGCCTGGGTTTCACGGTGCGCGCCAAGCCCCTGCGTGAGTTCGGTGGTGATCCGGAGCAGCGCCAGTTTTCCCGCGCCAATCTCGATGTGGAGATCGCCATCGATCTGATGGCGGTGGCCCACCGCTCCGATGAGGTGTGGCTGCTCAGCGGGAGCCGCGATCTGGAGCGGCTGCTGGAGGTGCTGAGGGTTCGCGGCCTGAAGGTGGTGCTGATCAGCACCGATGGCATGGTGCCGCGGGAGCTGCGCAACGCTGCGGATCGCTTTGTGGACCTGGCGGACCTGCGCCCGCAGCTTGAGAAGGTGGAGGCGCAGCAGCAGCCGGTGTTCAGCCGGCTCTGAGGCCGCGCAGGACGGAGCGCCGGCCGCGGCCTAGAATGGGTCTAACTCATAACCATTCCGACTTATTGCCGTCATGGCGCGCGACCCCGGCCGGGTACTGATCTTCGACACCACGCTCCGCGATGGCGAGCAGTCGCCCGGCGCCAGCCTGAATCTTGAGGAGAAGCTGGCGATCGCGCAGCAGCTGGCGCGCCTGGGGGTTGATATCATTGAAGCCGGCTTCCCCTTTGCGAGCCCCGGCGATTTCAATGCCGTGCAGCGCATCGCCGCCTCGGTCGGCACACCGGAGGGTCCGGTGATCTGCGGCCTGGCTCGCGCCGCCCAGGGCGACATCAAGGCCTGCGCCGAGGCGGTGGCCCCGGCCGCCAACCGCCGCATCCACACCTTCATCGCCACCAGCGATATCCACCTCGAGCACAAGCTGCGCAAGAGCCGCGCCGAGGTGCTGCAGATCGCCGGCGAGATGGTGGCCTATGCCCGCTCGCTGGTCGACGACGTCGAGTTCTCCTGCGAGGACGCCGGCCGCTCCGATCCGGAGTTCATGTACCAGGTGATCGAGGCGGCCATCGCCGCCGGTGCCACCACGATCAACATCCCCGACACGGTCGGCTACGCCACCCCCGCCGAGTTCGGTGCCCTGATCGACGGCATCAACCGCCACGTGCCCAACATCGATCAGGCCGTGATCTCGGTGCATGGCCACAACGACCTCGGCCTGGCAGTGGCCAATTTCCTCGAGGCCGTCAAGCACGGCGCCCGCCAGCTGGAGTGCACGATCAACGGCATCGGCGAACGGGCCGGCAACGCCTCGCTTGAGGAGCTGGTGATGGCGCTGCACGTGCGCCGCAGTTACTACAACCCCTTCCTGGGCCGCCCTGCCGACAGCACCGAGCCGCTCACCGGCATCCGCACCGAAGAGATCTACAAAACCTCACGCCTGGTGAGCAACCTCACCGGCATGGCGGTGCAGCCCAACAAGGCGATCGTGGGCGCCAACGCCTTCGCCCACGAGAGCGGCATCCACCAGGACGGCGTGCTCAAGAACCGTCTCACTTACGAGATCATTGATGCCCGCACCATCGGCCTGGCCGACAACCGCATCTCCCTGGGCAAGCTGAGCGGCCGCAGTGCCTTCCGTGCCCGCCTCGAGGAGCTCGGGTACACCCTTGAGCGCGACGATCTCGACGACGCCTTCGCCCGCTTCAAGGAGCTGGCCGACCGCAAGCGGGAGATCACTGATCGCGACCTGGAGGCGATCGTGAGCGAGCAGGTGCAGCAGCAGGATGAGGCCCGCTACCTGCAGCCCACCGCCACCGTCACCCTGGTGAACGGTGATGGTGCCGAGCTCACCGAAGCGGCGATCGGCACCGGCCCGGTGGATGCGGTCTGCCAGGCCCTCAATCACCTGGCGCGCGTGCCCAATGAGCTGGTGGAGTTCTCGGTGAAATCCGTCACCGAGGGCATCGATGCCATGGGCGAGGTGACGATCCGCCTGCGGGCCGATGGGGTGCTCTACTCCGGCCATGCCGCCGACACCGACATCGTCGTGGCGGCGGCCCAGGCGTTCGTGAATGCCCTCAACAGGCTGGTGGCCGGCAGCCAGCGCACGCCGCTGCATCCGCAGAAGGCGCCGCTGCCTGTCGGGGATCTGGCGCCCGCCGAGCGGCCCCGCCTCTGATGGCTGACCTGAGCCGTGGCAGGCCCCGCAGCCCGATCGCCGCGGCTGTGCAGCTGGCGGCGCTGCTGCTGATCGCTCTGGCGATGCTGGTGCCGCTGTTCTGGCTGGTGAGCACCTCGCTGAAGGGGCCGGCCGAAGACATCTTCACCACCCCACCGGCGCTGCTGCCGAGCCAACCGAGCCTGGATGCCTACCGGCGGCTGTTCGCCGACAGCCCGATGCTCGCTTACATCCGCAACAGCGCGATCGTGAGCGGTCTGGCGGTGATCGCCAATCTGCTGTTCTGCTCGCTGGCGGCCTACCCGCTGGCGCGGATGCGCTTCGCCGGGCGTGGCCTGGTGCTCGCGCTGGTGGTGTCCACCATCCTGATCCCGTTCCAGGTGGTGATGATCCCCCTCTACCTGCTGATGGTGCAGCTGGGCCTGCGCAACACCCTCTGGGCGCTGATCCTGCCCCAGGCCGCCACCGCCTTCGGCATCTTCCTGCTGCGCCAGAGCTTCGCCGGTGTGCCGGTGGAGCTGGAGGAGGCAGCCCGCATCGATGGCTGCACCCCCGTCGGCGAGTGGTGGAACGTGATGATCCCGGCCGCCCGTGCCGATCTCATCACCCTGGCGATGTTCGTGTTCATCGGCACCTGGAGCGACTTCCTCTGGCCGCTGGTGATCCTTGATGACCCCAACCTCTACACGCTGCCGCTGGGTCTGCAGCAGCTTTCCAGCAGCTTTTCGCTCGACTGGCGGCTGGTGGCCGCCGGTGCCGTGGTGTCGATCCTGCCGGTGCTGGCCCTGTTCATCGGCCTGCAGCGCTACATCCTGCCCAGCGCCAGCGGTGATGCGGTGAAGGGCTGAGGCCTCGGATCTTGGCTCTTGATCAGGCCTGCCCTTCAGTGAGCTCAGCGAGCGAGTTCATGCAGCCCGCCCACCAGGCGCCGCAGGGCTTCGCCTAAGTCCGCCTCGTTCAGCATCCCGTAGCTGAGCCTCAGGCAGCAGCCCTGCAGCCCGAAGCTGCTGCCGCTCACCAGCGCCACCCGCTGCTCGCGAATCAGCCGTTCCATGGCCGCATCGCTGCTGAGGGCGCTATCGAGCTGCAGCAGCCCATAGAACGCACCATCCGCCGGTCCAAGAACCTGCCAGGGGACCCCTGGCTGATCGAGGGCAGCCAGCACCTGTGCGCGGCGGGCCTTGAGTCCGCTGATGCGCTCGCGGCACCAGTCGGCTCCGGCCTCCAGGGCACCGATGGCGGCCTGCTGGATCAGCCTCGGTGGGCAGATCAGGATCGTGTCCTGCACCTTCGCCAGCTCGCCCATCAGTCCCTGGGGCACCACGGCCCAGCCGACTCGCCAGCCGGCCATGCCATGGCTCTTGGAGAGGGATCCCAGCGTGATCGTGTGGCCGCCGCTGCCGCTTGAGCTGCCGGGGCTCCAGATGGGGGTGTCGCCATGGCGGAACAGCCCATAGGCCTCATCGCTGATGTGCAGCAGGCCGCGCTCGGCGCAGAGGTGATTGATCGCCCTCAGCACCGCCTGAGGGATCACAGCGCCGCTGGGATTGTTGGGCGAGACCGTCACGATCGCGCGGGTGCGGGCGGTGATTGCCGCCTCCAGTGCGGCGGGGTCTGGAATCAAGCCCGCCTGCACAGGCACCGGCCGGCCCCCTGCCAGCTGGATCGCCATCGCGTGGTTGAAGTAGTAGGGAACCGGCAGGATCAGCTCGTCGCCGGGATCGCAGAGCACCTGCACCACGGCGTTGAACGCCATGTTGCTGCCGGCGCACACCAGCAGAGCGGAGTGATCCAGATCCAGATGGTGCTGCTCGCCTAACCAGCCCGCCAGAGCTGCGCGTAGAGCTGGCTCGCCGGCGACGGGGCCGTAGGCGTTCAGCTCCCGATCGTCGAGCAGAGCCCGCTGCGCCGCCTCCAGGGCCTGAGGCGGTGGCCCCCAGTGCGCCATTCCCTGGCCCAGGGAGAGGGTGCCGGGCGTGCTGCGGATCAGCTCTCCCATCACGGGGATCACCGGCGTCTGCACCTGGGCCAGGCGGCGCGCGGCACGGCGGCCGTTGCTCATGGCTGGACTGTCGGGGCCGGTGGCGGCGTGACCGGGCGGGCTGGGCGATCGCGGCTGCTGCTCGGTGCCGATGGCTCAGGGAGTTCCGGTGGCAGCACCGGTTCCAGATCGCCGCTGCCCTTGCGGCTGCCGGCGCTGCGAAGCTGCAGGCGGAGGTTCTCCTGCTCGCTGCTCAGGCTCTGCAGGCTCTGCTCGATCCCCTCAAGGTTCTGCAGCCGCTGCACGGTGGAGCGCAGCTGTTCCTCGAGGGCATTGGTGCGTTCCAGGTCCTGCGCATTCTCGAGCGACTGGATCCGGTCCTGCAGCGCCTGCAGCCGCTGTCCCTGGCCGCGAACCTGCAGCAGGAGCACCACGAAGAGAACCGCCAGCAGGGCCGTCAGGCCGGCGCCGCCCCAGCGCATCCAGGTGGGCAGGTCCGAGGCTGCGGGTGCGGCATCCGGGCGGGCGGGGGTTCGGCTCATCGGGCCGCGGCGGCTGTGGCAAGTCTGCGGTGTGGGCCCTCCCTTGGCGAGTGGGCCGGCCGGGTCTGCAGCGGTTGTCGCGACCGGTTAGGACGGAGACGTCCGACTGGGTTCGCTGTGTCGCTAGAGCAACTCGATGCCTTTCTGGCCCGTGCACGCTCCGCACCGGAGCTGGCGGAGCGCCTGCGACGGCCCCTGCCGCTGGAGGAGTTGCTGCAGCTGGCGGCCGGGGAGGGCTTTGCCGTGGTGGAGGCCGATGTGATCGCAGCCCAGCTGCGTGAGGAGGAGCGGTTGAGCGATACCGAGCTGCAGCGGCGGGCCGGCGAGGAAGCCCGGCGCCTGCGCACGTTCATCCCCGGCTGAGCGGCGGCGATGGCCCCGACGGAGCGGGTCTGCGACTACCCCCGGCCGCCGGCCCTGGTGGCATCGGATCAGCATGTTCTGGTGCGCGCTCTCGGGGAGCTGCTGGCGGAAACACGCCGCTCGCTGCGGGTTCTGGAGACGTTCCACCCACCCACCTACTACCTGCCGCCCGAGGCCGTGCGCACGGAACTGCTGCGGCCAGCTGCCGGCCGCAGCTTCTGTGAGTGGAAGGGGGTGGCCAGCTACTGCGATGTGCTGGTGGGCGAGCGGTGTTTAGCTCGTGCGCTCTGGTGCTACGACGATCCAACCCCGGCGTTCTCAGCCCTGGCGGGCTGGTACGCCGTTTATCCGGCGCTGATGGATGGCTGCTGGCTGGACGGTGAAGCGGTGCGCCCGCAGCCCGGCGGCTTCTACGGGGGCTGGATCACCTCCGCTGTGGAGGGACCGTTCAAGGGCGATCCCAACCATCCGGAGCTGATCTGAGCCACACGACTCAGGCTGTCAGGCCTTGAGCAGACGGCAGCCGATCTGGATCCGTCCGGCGTCGAGCAGGCGTCCGAGTTTGAGCACGGTCGCCTCCTCCTGGCGGTTGAAGCAACCCTGCTGTGCAGTGATCCAGTCGATTTCCTCGACGGTGATCACACCGGTGGAGAAACTCTCGAGGAACAGTTCGCCAACGCTCATGGCCGTGTTCAGAGATCTGTGCTGAGGCTAATGAGCAGGTCGAAGCCGGCTGCCGCGTGCAATCTCTCTTCATGCAGCATGTGCGCTCTGGCCATGCAGCGCCAGGCCGTTATCTTCGGCGCAGCATTGTCTCGGGCATGCTCACTGGATCCGATCTCCACGCCAAGGTGAAGGAGCTGGGAGATGTCAGCAAATCCAACCTCGTGCGTGCCGGCGGCACCATGAGTGCCAAGAAGGCTGGCCGTGAGCGTCTCAATTTCACGGCCTTCGATGAAGGGATGTTTGAAGCTAACGGTCTCAACTTCGGATCAACGGGTGGTGCAGGCTCCGGCAGCGGGGGGCGGCGGCTTCGATCCCAGGGGCTGTGTCAGCCTGACGTAGCTGGATGCAGGCGATGACCTTCTACGAACTGCTGCTTCAGGGGGAGGCATTCGGCGATGCCGGTGATCTTGACGAGGCGATGGCGGCGTTCCGTGAGGCGAAGCCCAAGGAGCTCACCTGGGAGCAGCTCTGCCAGGATCCAGAAGCTGCCCCGTTGATTCGCCGCTACCGCTCCTTCGACGCGTTCCTCGACAACGAAGACGCCATCGAGACAATTCACCCCAGTCCGTCCATGCTGGATGGGCCGGATGTGGACGGCTGAGCATTCCATGGAGCTCCTGCCCCCGGACTTCGCCCCCAACCCAGGGCACTGGGGCGCGGAGGTGGTGGTGATGCAGCCCACCAGCTTCGAGGCGGTGCAGGAGGCGGTGATGGCCCTGCGCGATCACGCCACGGTGCTGCTCAATCTCAGCTCCCTGCCTCCGGAACAGGCCCAGCGGGCAGCGGATTTCATGGCGGGCGGCGCCTTTGCCCTCGATGGGCAGCAGGAGCGGCTGGGCGAGTCGGTGTTTCTGTTCGCTCCCCACTTCGTGCATCTGCACCGCAGCTGAGCGGCATGCTGATGTCGCGATCCAGCCTGCTGCCCATGCAGACATCCGATCTCGATCTCGCTGCAGCCACGCCGGTCAACCACCTCTGGCCTGAACTGGTCGGCCGTCTCGGTCTGGAGCGGAGCTCCCGGGCGGCGCGTCAGGCCCTCGATCTGCAGGCCATGCGCGGTGGGCCCGGTACGTTCCCCCTGCTGCTGGTCGAGACCTGCGGCATCGCTCTGATGGAGCGTGACGCGCTGAGGGCAGCGACGGGTCTGCCCGTGCCCGAGGGAGATGGGGTGCTGCTGCTGGTCAGCCTGCCGCAGCTGGCCGTGCAGCTGCTGGAGGTTCAGTCGTAGCGGCAGAGCGGCGTCAGGCCGGGCACCGCGAACTCCATGAACCAGAGGTATTCACGGCTGCGCCAGCCCAGATCGAAGGGTTCGCTGCTCTGCCACTCCTCAGGGGTCAGACCGAAGGCCTGTTCCAGGAAGGCCGGCACCAGGGCCTCCACCGCCTCCTGGCCCTCCTCTCCCTCCTCGAACAGGTGCGCGGTGTAGATCACGGCGAAGATCTCCTTCTCCTCGTCGCAGATCACCACCTCAAAGTCCTGCCCGTCAGCGGTGGGCAGGGTGTGCAGCTCGAAGTATTCATCGCGTTCGAGCGGATCACTGGGAGCTCCATCCAGCAGCGAAGCCAGGGCCTGTTTGAAGCGCTCGAGAGCCATGGTGCGTTGCCGGCTGCCGTCAGTGTGGCGATGGCCCCATGCAGACGCCAGGGCCTCCTGCCACTCCGTCCCGGCCGGCCTACGGTGAAGACGGAGGAACTCCAGCGTGCCCCCCTTCCCCGACTACCCGATCCCCGTCGATGAGGAGCAGCGCCTGCGCGACCTCCTGCGCCATGGCGTTCTCGACACCCCGGCCGATCCCCATCTGGATCGAATCGTCGAGCTGGCGAGCACCGTGCTCGACATGCCGATCTCCCTGGTATCGCTGGTTGATCGGGATCGTCAGTGGTTTCTGGCGCGGCATGGTCTCGATGCCAGCGAAACACCGCGCGAGATGGCCTTCTGCGCCCATGCCATCGTCGGCGATGGGGTGCTGATGGTGCCCGACGCCCGTGCGGATGAGCGCTTCGCCACCAATCCCCTCGTGCTCAATGAGCCGCACATCCGCTTCTACGCGGGTGCTCCCCTGCGTTCACCCGAAGGCCACAACCTCGGCACCCTCTGCGTGATCGATCAGCAGCCGCGCCGGCTTGAGGCCGGCCAGCTCAATCAGCTGCAGACGATGGCCGACCTGGTGATGCGGGAGCTGGAACTGCGCCGGATCAGCAGCCTCTGCCCGGTCACCGGCCTGGTGAACCGCAGCAGTTTCTTCAGACTCGGCGAACAGGAGTTGCAGCAGGCTCGCCGCGACGGCCGGCCCCTGGCGCTGCTCAATTTCGACATCGACGACTTCCGTCAGATCAACAACCGCTGGGGCCATGAGGCGGGCGATCGGGTGCTGCTCGACATCTGCCGTCTGGCTGCGCAACGCCTCCGGCCCCAGGACCTGTTCGGGCGCATCGGCGATGAGGAGTTCGCCGTGTTGCTGCCGGACTGCGATGACGCCCAGGCGATGGCGAATGCCGAGGGGATCCGCCAGGACGTGGCGACCATGGCCGGCGTCTTCAGTCAGTCCGACTACCGCCCCCATATCAGTGGTGGCGTGACGGCGCTGGTGGGGGCTGACGCCAGCTTCTCGGATCTCTTCTACCGGGCTGATCAGGCGTTGTATCTGGCCAAGGGAAACGGCCGCGATCAGATCGCTCGCCTGCTGGCCGATGGCGACAGCGCCAGGTCCCGCTGAGGGTTTGCTTGCAGCGGGCCAGCTTGCAGCGGGCCAGCTCCCAGATGCCTGGATCCTTCATGGCGGCGACGGTCTGCTGGTGCTCGACAAGCCGGCGGGCCTGCTCTCTCAACCCGGACTCGGACCTGATCTGGCGGATTCCCTGATCACGCGCGTGCGCTCCCGCTGGCCCGAGGCGCAGCTGGTGCACCGGCTCGATCGCGATACCTCAGGCCTGATCCTGGTGGCGCTCAGCGCCGATCTGCACCGCGAGCTGAGTGCGCTGTTCGCTGAGCGGGCGGTGCAGAAGTTGTATGTCGCCGAGGTGCGTGGTGTTCCTGACGGTCCGGAGGGCTGCATCACCCTGCCGATTGCCAAGCAGCAGCATCGACCGCCCCTCTACGGCGCGGATCCGGCTGGCAAGCCCTGCCGCACCGACTGGCGGCTGCTTGCTGCCAGCTCCGGCGGTGTCAGCAGCCGCCTGGAGCTGCGGCCCCTGACGGGTCGCTCCCATCAGCTGCGGGTGCACCTCAGCGCCATTGGTCATCCCATCCTTGGGGATCCGCTCTATGGTCCGCCTCCGCCGCTGGCCGGCCAGCGCCGGCTGCATCTGCACGCCACCACCCTCGGGTTTCAGCACCCGGATTCGGGCCGGGAGCTGAGCTTTCACTCCCCTTGTCCCTTCTGACTTCTTCGGAACGCAGCGCCATGGCCGCCCCCCACTCCCCTGCTGTCGCCGTCCTCGGTTATGTGGCCGCGAGCCTCACCACCGTCAGCTTCATCCCCCAGGCGATCAAGACCCTGCGCAGTGGCGACACCACCGCCATCTCCCTGCGCATGTATCTCCTGTTCACCAGCGGCATCGCCCTGTGGGGGATCTATGGCCTGCTCACCGGCGATGGTCCGCTGATCGTTGCCAACGCCATCACCCTGCTCACCGCCGGGTTGATCCTGGAGCGCAAGGCGCGGGCCGTGCTGGCGGGCCGGCGCTGAGAACCGGGGGGCGCAGTGACGTTCGGCAGGCCCCTCAGGCTGTTCGATTGCGTGGCGGCAGGCCGCTGCCTTGCTGCATCTGATCGATCCAGCTGCTGCACTGAGCGTGCAGGGCAAGGGCCACTCCCACCAGCAACAGGGCAGCCAGAGCCGCTGGCCCGGCACCCAGCCAGGCGGCGGCGGCCAGCCCCGCAATTCCGGTGGGCACGCAGAGACGGCGCAGCTGCCGCAGCCGCTGCAGGGCCCCCGAGCAACTGCGGCAGTGGCGGGTGTGGGACTCGTCACGTTCCATCAGGGCCGTAAGACCGAGGCGTGGCGGGAGCGGTTCGCCCGGGAACGGCTCGCCGCCGTAGCGCTGCACCCAGTCGTGCAGGCTGCGGACGTAGAGGTCGGCGCTGGTGGGCAGGTGGAACTGGCGCAGTGCCTGGCGGTTGCCGCCGCGCTGCTCAACCACCCGCTCCTGCCAGTGCAGGAACAGCTGATCGTCCTCGAGCACGGTGTGATTGCCGATGTGCTGCAGCCAGCGCGGACGCAGGGCCAGAAGCCGCGCCGGCCAGGGGGAGCGGAACTGAAAGGGGAAGCGGGCGAACAGGCGACATTCGCCCCGGTGCGTCGGTGTGGCGTACACCACCGTGAGAATGCGCGCGAAGGCCGGGGCGGTGAGGTCGTGCCACATCAGGCACGGGGCCGCGTAAGTGGTGTGCTGGCTGCCGAGCTTTCCGCGCCGAGGTCCCTCCTGCCACAACCCCGTGAAGCCGCTGGGGCCGAAGGCGGTGAGCTCCAGCTCAACAGGGCCTGCGTTCTCCCGGCGCCCGACGGTGGCGTGGTGGGTGAAGGGAACGTGGCTCACATCCAGCACGTTCTCCAGCAGTGTGAGGGCATCCATCGGCAGGTCGCGGAAGGTGTCCTGCACCGTCCAGCCATCGGCCCAGCCGCCGGGCTGCTCCTGCAGCACAGGCACCAAGGGCAATGGCGCCTCGGCGGCGGCGGCCGCATCCCCGCTGAACACGAAGAGCAGCCCCTGGGCTGCGGCGGTGGCATAGCTGCGGCAGTGGCTGCGCTGGCCGATGCTCTGGCCGTCCGTCGCCTGGGGGATGGCGGTGCATCTGCCAGACCCGTTGAAGCTCCAGCCGTGATACGGGCACTCCAGCTCGCCGGCGGCATTGAGCCGCCCCTGGGAGAGGGGCACCAGTCGGTGCGGGCAGACATCGGCGAAGGCTCGCCAGCTGCCGGATGATCTGTCGAACCAGAGCACCAGGTCGACGCCCAGCAGCGTGAACGCGCTGGGGTTGGCTGGATCGAGGTCATCGAGGTAGGCGACCGGGTACCAGGCCTGTTGCCAGAGGTTGTCGTGTGGTGTGGTCATGGCTCAGGCGCTGTAGCCCTTGCGGGCCGGGATTGGGTAGGGGATGCGGCGATGGCGCATGCGGCGCCAGACGCGCACGAAGGCGCTGACCAGCAGCTCCAGTTCTGCTGGACTCAGGCCACTGTCCGCCAGCTGACCGTCCTGCCAGCGGGCATCGACGATGCGGTGCACCATGGCGCGGGCCTGCTGCTCGCTGGTGTCCGGTGGCAGGGAGCGCAGGGCAGCCTCGCAGCCGTCGGCCAGCATCAGCACGGCGGTTTCGCGGCTGCGGGGGTTCGGTCCCCGATAGCGGAAGGCGCGCTCGTTCACCTGCGGATCGCGCCGTCGGGCCTCGTGCAGGAAGTACCCCATCTTCAGCGTGCCCTGGTGCTCGGGGATGAAGTCCGCCAGCGGGCGCGGCAACCGGTAGCGGCGCGCCAGCCGCAGCCCCTCGTCCACATGGGCCTGCAGGATGCCGGCGCTGAGCTGGGGGTCGTCGGGGTTGTCGTGGGGGTTGCTGCCGTCTTCCTGGTTCTCGATGAACCATTGGGGACCGTGAAGCTTGCCCACGTCGTGGTACAGCGCCCCGGTGCGGATCAGGTCCACATCCGCCTGGATCGTGCGCGCCCCTTCCTCCGCCAGACCGCAGATCATCAGCGTGTGTTCAAAGGTGCCGGGGGCCTCGCAGGACAGGCGCCGCAACAGCGGCCTCTCCAGGTCCGCCAGCTCCAGCAGGCGGCTGCGGGTGAGCAGATCGAAGCTGCTCTCCAGCAGCGGGCTCAGCAGCAGCACGGCCAGCAGCAGTCCGCCCAGAAGCAGGGCCTCACCGGGAAGGTCGGCGCCGATCGGCAGGAGCCCGTTGCCCTCGCTGCGGGCCACGGCGAACTGCAGCAGCAGCCACTCGGCCGCCAACGCAACCACCGGCACCAGCAGCGTGAGCTGGAGCAGTTGCGCCCGGTTGCGCTGCCGGCCCGCCAGCACCGCCGTGAGCGCCGCCACGGCGGCCGCCACCAGCACACGTTGGTCGTTGAAGCCTTCCAGGGGCAGCGGCCAGAGCAGGCTGGCGGCGGCCAGCCAGGCCAGCCCGGCGGCGGTGCCGAGTCCCTGGGCCAGCAGCAGCGTCGGCGGCACGAGCAGCGCCAACGGGCTGGCGGCACCGCCGAGCCAGAGCTTGAAGCCCTGCACCAGCAGCAACAGCCCCAGTGCCAGCAGCGCCTGCCTGGGTTCCAGGCTGGCGCGGTACCGGCGGATCAGCAGCACCATCACGCCGCAGGCGGCCAGGGCCTCGGAGCCATGCAGCAGCCAGGCGCCAACAAGCGGCCTGCGGTTCACGAGGCCGAAATAGTCGAGAACGGCGTAGGCCTGGGGACTGATCGACTCCCCCTGACGCGTGATCAGCTCCCCCTGGCGCACATTGATGGTGGGAATGCCCTGCTGGGTGAGCAGGTCTTCAATCAGCCGCTGGGTGAGGGCGGCGTCGATGCGCAGATTGCTGCGGCCCTGCAGATTGCCGGCCAGCAGGCGCGCCCCAATCCTGCGGCCCGGTTCGGGCGTGCTTTCCAGCTGCAGCAGTGCGGCCTGCTCCAACTGCTGACGGGCCACACTGCCGACGATGCCCTGCTGCAACATCCGGCGCTGGGCCTGGGAGAGCTGCTGCTGCCACTGCGACAGCTCAGAGCGAGGCAGATCCGACAGCCATTGCCGTTCGATCGGCTTGAGCGCCAGGGGGGCCACCCGGTTCGCCTGGGTTCCGGTCAGAGGGGTGATCGCCATCAGCTGGCGTTCCAGGCGCTCTTCCAGCTCCTTGTTGATGCGTGGATCCACCACCTGCACATGGCTGCGCGGCCCCAGCTGGGAGCGTCGCTGCTCCAGGGCATCGGAGTCGACCACGGTGGCGGACTTGGGGGCGCGGGCGGTGAAGGGCGCCGGCACGCCCGGCCTCAGGCTCGGCTCGATCAGCCAGGGCCAGCTGGAGAGCAGGGCCACCAGCAGGCAGACCAGCACCACGGCGACACCGTCCCGGCGACGCCAGGGAGTGAGGGCCTGGCGTGGGCGCTCAATCCGCAGCAGCTGCCGCCACAGGCGCCGGGCGACGCGCCGCGGTCGATGGCCGGGGCCCTGGCGGGTCAACGCAGCCGAAGAAAGTGTGAATCAAGCTAGCCCTGACGTTGCATGCTGAGAGGGAGTCTTGACTCTCTCCGCCCCATGGCCACGCGTCTGGACGGCCGCCAGTTGGCGGCCTCGCTCGAGCAGCGTCTGCAGACCGTTGTGGCGGAACGCCTGGGGCAGGCAGGTCGGCCACCGGGGCTGGCGGTGCTGCGGGTGGGCGACGACCCCGCCAGTGGTGTTTACGTGGCCAATAAGGAGAAGGCCTGCAGCCGCATCGGCATCACTAACCTCGGCGCCCATCTGCCGGCGGATACACCGGCTGCCGAGGTGCTGAGCACGATCCAGCGCCTGAACGCCGACGACGCGGTTGACGGCATCCTGCTGCAGCTGCCCCTGCCGGCAGGCCTTGATGAGGGCCCGCTGCTTGCGGCCATCGACCCCCAGAAGGATGCCGATGGCCTGCACACCCTCAATCTGGGGCGCCTGCTCAAGGGGGAGCCGGGCCCGCGCAGCTGCACCCCCGCCGGCGTGATGGCCCTGCTGGCGGCCGGTGGCATCGATCTGGCGGGCAAGCGGGCAGTGGTGGTGGGCCGCAGCATCCTGGTGGGACAGCCGATGGCGCTGATGCTGCAGGCGGCTAACGCCACGGTGAGCATCGCCCATTCGCGCACGGCGGATCTGGCGGAGCTCACCCGCCAGGCGGATGTGCTGGTGGTGGCGGCCGGCCGGCCCCGCATGATCGGCGCCGAGCATGTGAAGCCGGGGGCGGTGGTGGTGGATGTGGGCATTCACCGGCTGGAGCCCGACCCCGCCGACGGACCCGACGCCAAGGCCAGGTTGTGCGGTGATGTGCGCTTCGCGGAGGTGGAGCCGATCGCCAGCGCCATCACACCGGTTCCAGGCGGTGTCGGGCCGATGACGGTGACCCTGCTGCTGGTGAACACCGTGGCCAGCTGGTGCCAGCGCTGCGGCCTGGATCAACCCCTGGCTGATCTGTTGCCCTGACGCCCCGCTGTTTGCCTGAAGCCGGCCTG
>Ga0310330_100197_pt1 | contig 17784 bp, 17 predicted proteins | sample LakMicDCLTotalB5_FD_195544 | JGI IMG/M metagenome (GOLD analysis project Ga0310330, IMG submission 195544) | Enriched freshwater cyanobacterial communities from Lake Michigan, Michigan, United States - MI23.DCL.Total.B5 (v2) (version 2) | ecosystem: Environmental > Aquatic > Freshwater > Lake... | reverse complement strand
AGGTGGGGCCGATGCCCCGGCCGGTGGTGCCGATGCGGCGGTCGCCGCGGCGCTGCTCCATCGCCTGATCCAGCAGGCGGTGGTAGGGCATGGTCACGTGGGCGGTGGAGGCCAGCTGCAGCCCCTCCACCCCAATGCCGTTTTGGGCGAGCATGTCCAGCTCGCCGAGCATCACCTTGGGATCCACCACCGTGCCGGATCCGATCAGGCAGACGGTGTCGGGATAGAGGATGCCGGAGGGGATCAGGTGCAGCTTGAGCACCTTGTCGTCCACCACGATGGTGTGGCCGGCATTCACCCCGCCCTGATAACGCACCACCACGTCGGCGGAGCGGCTCAGCAGATCGGTGATCTTGCCCTTCCCCTCGTCACCCCACTGCGCACCGATGACGACAACGTTGGCCAAGGACACAGCGGCCCGCAGCCGCTTCTGAGCACAACGCGTGAGCCTCTCAGATCAGGGTGCCGTTCGTCAAAGTGGGAGCGGCTTGGCGAGCGTGCCGGGGGCGGGACCCTGGGGGGTCAAGCGCCGCGGACGACGTTGGTCTCAGCTTTTTTGAGCTCCTTGCTGATGCGCTCCTTGAGGGCGTCGGGCACCGGCCGATTGGGGTAGTTGGTGTAGTGGCCGGCCAGGGAGTTGAGGGCGGTCTGCATGGTGGTGAAGGAACCCAGTCCATTCACGGTGCTGCGGGGCCGGTAGCGGGCCATGTAGCCGTTGATCAGGCTGCGGGCCTGGGTTTCGGCCTCGCCGCGGCCGGGATCGTCAGCGTCCAGGGCAATGGTGGCCAGCAGGCTGTCGGCCACGGCCACGGTGTCCTCGACGTAATTGCCTGTCAGACCGCCGGCGCTGGAGCTGCAGGCGGTCAAGCCCAGGCTCAGGCAGAGCACCATGGCGATGGCCAGCCTGGAGAGAAGCCTCAGCCGCTGGCTGATGGTGGTGAGCACAGCGGCCATGGGGAATTTGCGAGTGGTCCAATCCTAGAAGCCGCCTCTGGAGGGGCCAGAAGGCTTCAGATCTCCAGGCCCCGTCGCTGGGTCTGGAGGCTGGGCAGCAGGGCCCCGAGCAGGTCGTTGGCGGGCAGTTCCTGTTTGTGGCCCGTGGAGCGCTCCACCAGTTCCACCAGGCCCGCCGCGGCGCCCCGGCCGACCACCACCCTCCAGGGGATGCCGATCAGGTCCGCATCCTTGAATTTCACCCCGGCCCGTTCCGCGCGGTCGTCGAGGAGCACGTCCACGCCAGCGTCCTGCAGTTGGTTGTAGGTGCGTTCGCCAAGGCTGAGTTGCTCGCTTTCGGCCCCATTGGCCACCACCACGATCACCTCAAAGGGTGCGATCGACACCGGCCAGCACATGCCATGGTCGTCGTGGTGCTGCTCCACCGCCGCCTGGGCCAGGCGGGACACGCCGATGCCGTAGCAGCCCATCCAAAGGGCTTCCTCGACGCCGGCCTCGTTGGTAAAGCGGGCTTCAAGGGCTTCCGAATATTTGCGGCCGAGCTGAAAGATGTGCCCCACTTCGATGCCCCGGCTGGCCTCCAGTTGCTGGTTGGGGTCGTGCTGGCAGCGATCCCCCGGCTGCGCGGCTCGGAGATCCAGGCTTTCGGGAGCGGGGCAGAGCCCTCCCCAGGCGGCGCCCACCAGGTGGGTGTCAACCGTGTTGGCTCCGCAGATGAAGGCTTCCAGCTCGGTGGCCGTGGGGTCGGCGAGTCGCAGGAAGGTCGGGGCCCAGCTGCGGGCACCCTCCAGCACCGCGTCGCCCAGATGGGGGCCCATGAATCCGAAGGGGATGGGGCTTAGACCCTCTTTGCTGGCTGCCTCGGCGCTGAGGGGGCCGATGTCCAGCAGGGCCCCGTGCTCCGCCGAGCACCGGGCCGTCACCGCATTGGCCAGTTTCACCTCGTTGAGCTGCTGGTCCCCCCGCAGGCTGATCAGCAGGGGTTGCTGGCTGCCGTCTTCGAAGCGGGCCAGCAAGAGCAGCACCTTCACCGTCTGGGTGGCGTGGAAGCCATGGGCCTCGCAGAGGGCTTCAATGCTGGTCTGCTTCGGCGTGGAGAGGGGGGCACCCTGACCAGAGGCGCGAACGCCATCCGGTAGGGCCACAGGCTCCGGGGCCTGGGATACGGCGCGCTCCTGGTTGGCGGCGTAGCGGCCATCGCCGCTGGCCAGGATCAGGTCCTCGCCGGCCGCGGCGGTCACCATGAATTCCTGGCTGGCTGAGCCGCCAATGGCTCCGCTGTCGGCTTCCACCGCCACGGCCCGCAGGCCGCAGCGGGCAAAGATGCGGCGGTAAGCCCCGTCCATGGCCGCGTAGGTCTCGCGCAGGGACGCCTCGTCGGAATGAAAGGAATAGGCGTCCTTCATGATGAATTCCCGCCCCCGCATCAGCCCGAAACGGGGGCGGATCTCATCGCGGAATTTGCCCTGAATCTGATAGAGATTCACGGGTAATTGTCGATAGGAGCGCAGCAGGTCTGCAGCCAGTGCCGTGATCACTTCTTCATGGGTTGGACCCAGGCCCAGCTCGCGGCCCTGACGGTCCTGGAGGTGAAACATGATTCCCTCGCCTGCCGTGTAGCCGGCCCAGCGGCCGCTGCGCTGCCACAGTTCCGCGGGTTGCAGCTGGGGGAGCAGGGTCTCCAGGGCCCCCGTGCGGTCCATTTCTTCGCGCACCACCCGCGAAACCTTTTGGAGTACCCGCCACATCAGGGGCAGGTAGGCGTAGATGCCGGAGGCCACCCGACGGATATAGCCGGCGCGCAACAGCAGCTTGTGGGAGGGGATTTCCGCCTCCGCAGGGTCATCGCGGAGCGTCACCAGCATCAGGCGGGAGACGCGCATGGCCATGGGTTTCAGGGGATCGCGGAACCTATCACCGCCCCCCATTCAGGGGCGCAATTTCCAGGGTGGCCATCGCGACAGCTTGCCCCCAGAACCCCTGCTATGGTCTGGCCTCGATCCCACTGGTCCAAGAGCTGTCTCATGCCTCCCTTTCCCAGCTCTGTCAACGCTTTGGGGATGGCTGCAGGGGCAATGCTCGGGTCAGATCTCGCCTCAGGAGAACAGGTGGCTGAGGTCGAGGCGGCTTCCGAAGCCAGCGAAGGACTGATCGGTATCGATGAGGTGCAGAAGGCCCTCAACCGGTCTCGGGCCTCGGTGTACCGCTACACCAACACCGATCCGCGTAACCTCAACCCCCCGTTCAATCCCCGCAAGCTCAATCCGGAATACCGCAGCGATCAGAAGGATCCGCTGATGTTTCACCCCAACGAGGTGGCTCGGTTCGCCCGCGACGTGTTGCGGATCAAGGAAGTCACGGTTGAGGTGCTGAATTCCCCCTCCACTGCCACCCAGCAACTCTTGGGGGCCATTCTCGAGGAGCTGCGGGTCATTCGCACCCGGCTGGACCATCTCGATGGCCGTCCCGCTGACCTGAGCATCCGCCGTGATCAGCAGGGTGCCCGGCCCGCCGCCTGAGAAGGCGGGGCTGCCGGCCGTTCCTGCCCTGTTCGGTCTAGTCAGGTCTGGAGGTGCAAGAATGACCCCACATTCTTCGATTGATTTGTAGTGGTTCGGGTCCTGCACCCTCCACGTCTTCATGGATGACGTTCCCCGAGAATCCCAGCCCCATTCCATCTCCACCGGCTTGACCAACCGCCAGGCTGCCAATCCCGATTTGGACGGTGTCGGTCAAGACCAGGACGGTGTCGGTCAAGACCAGGAAGGAGAGACTGCCGACGATCCCTACAGTCCGGGGCCCGAAGCCCTTCCCCTGCTTCTGGGCAGCCTGATCGCCCTGATGACAGCTGTCGTTCCGCTCACCATGGTGGTGACCGGACGATCCCTCCCCCATTCCCCGTCCAGCTTCGAAGGATCTGCGCCATCTGCAGGCCTCCCGGGTGCTTGGGCAGTTGAACCTGGTGGTGGGAATCCCGGCCGGCAGAGGCCCTAAAGGAGCTGCAATCAATAAGGGTGCCATGCCCAGCCCGGGGTGATGGCCCCTGACCAATCCGAGGGTAGGTGGCCTTGTTTCGCACCTACAAAAATTTTTGAGGGCGGTGCCGGAGCTGCTCTCAGGGCCGCCGTTGCAGCAAAAAGCCCTCATAGCCCAGGGCTTGAAAAATCCGCGCCGGGTCCGTGAACCCGGCCGCGTTGAACAAGGCGGTGAGCCGGGCTTCGCCAATGGGATGGAGTCCCTGGGTCAGGGGTTCCAGGGTCTGGGGATCGGCGTGGAGACCACTGGCTTGCTGGAAGGCCAGCCAGGCGGCATCCACTTGGGGCTGCAGGGGGGAGCGTTCCGGGGCCATCAGATCCACCAGCACGAGCTGGCCGCCGGGCTCGAGGCTGCGGGCCAGGGCCGTGAGGAAGGCCAGTTTGCTGCCGTCATCGGGCAGGGATTGCAGCACCAGCACCGAGAGGGCCCCGGCGAAGCACCCATCGGCCTGGAGTGCTTCCACGGTGCTCTGGTGCCAGCGGATGTCCTCTCCACCCATCCGCTGCTGTGCGGCGGCCAGCATCTCGGCTGAGGGATCGATGGCGGTGAGTTGCCAGTCGGGGCGTTGGGCCCTGGCCTCCACCAGCTCCGCCCCGGTGCCGCAGCCCGCCACCAGCACCGCTGCCCCCGGTGGGCTGGCCAGGGGCGACACCGACAGCAGGGCCACCGCCAGCCGGGCCAGGCTGGCGTAGCCCGGGATCAGCTGCTGCACGATCAGGTCGTAGCCGAGGGACGCGGACAAGGCTTGAGGTCGAAGGGTCCGATGCTAGGCATTGGGACGGGTGTGGCTTAAGTTGGGCGGCGCACTTTGCCCCAGCTCGACCGTGCCCACCATCCGTTTTGAACAGGAAGGCCAGCAGGTCGGTTGCATCGAGGGGGCCAATCTGCGCAAGGCCGCCTTGGATGCGGGCATCAATCCCTACAAGGGCCTCAACAACGTCAACAACTGCGGTGGCCTGGGCCAGTGCGGCACCTGTGTGATGGAGGTGGTTGAGGGGATGCAGAACCTCTCCCCCCGCAGCGACGTTGAGGAGGTGTATCTGGCCGACCGCCCCGCCAACTTCCGCCTCAGCTGCCGCACCAGCGTGAACGGCGACGTGACAGTGCGCACCCGCCCCACCAATGCCGTTGGCAAGGGCTCCAACAGCCTGGTGGGTGCCCTCAAGGCCCTGGTCGGCCGCAAATAGCCCAGGGGGATGAAGCTCTACAGCTACCCCCGTTGCAGCACCTGCCGCAAAGCCATCGCTTGGCTGGGGACCCGTCAGCTGGCTGTCGAGGTGATCGACATCACCGTCCAGCCGCCTAGCCCCGCTGAACTGGAGGAGGCTCTCGCCCAGCTTGGCCGCCAACGCCTGTTCAATACCAGTGGCCAGAGCTACCGGGCCCTGGGGGCCTCTACCGTGCAGGCCCTGGATGACAGTGCGGCCTTGGCGGCCCTGGCCGCCGACGGCAAATTGATCAAACGGCCGTTTTTGGTGATCGATGACGGCCGCATCCTCACGGGCTTCAAGGAGCTGGAGTGGTTGGAGCTTCTGGGCTAGGCCGTTCTTCGTCGTCCCTGCCGGGAGCGGTGATCAGCTGATCGAGCTCCTGGATCAGGGCCTCGATGCCCGCCCGGTTGATCTGGCTGAGGTAGGTCCCCTTGGCCCCTTCGATCAGAGCGCAGAGAAGCTCCTGGGAGCGCTCCAGGGCAGGACCCCTCTCCAGGGCTGCCGCCAGTTCCTCCCAGAAGCGGTCAATGAACCGCTGCAGTAGATCCAGCTGCACATCGTCACGGCGGGAGAGGCGGTTGCCCGTGCTGCGGGAGAGCTCCAGCAGGCTGTCGACCATCCCCGAGGCCAGTTGGCGGCTGATGCCGTTTTCCACCTGCAGCAGGGGGTGCAACTGGCGCAGTGGCGGCGGCACCACGGTGCGGTCGATGCTCTGCCGCAGGCTGTAGCCCAGCAATCCCTGCAGCTCCGGGGCCAGCCTGGGGGCCACCTGGCTGAGTAACAGGGGGGCCCAGATGCGCACCAGCTCCACCAGCTCCCGCTCGTCGCTGCTGCTGGCCACACTCTGGTGGCTGCGCAGGGCTCGTAGTCGCTGGGGCCAGCGCCGCGAGCGGATCAACCCCTGGGTGCCATCGAGAATCTGCAGCGAGAGAACCTCGAACAGCTCCACCGCCAGCAGGGCCACCACGCCCCGGCTCACCACCGCCCGCAGGGGCTCGAAGTTGACCAGGCCTGAGGTCTGCAGACGCTCCAACACGGGCACCAGGCGTAACCAGCGCCAAAAGGGCAGCAGCAGGGGCAGGTCGGTCCAGCGGCGCAGCAGGGCATCACCCCAGCTGAGGCCTGGGAGCCGGCGTCGCAGTCGGATCAGACGCAGCAGGATGTCCAGGGCGAAGACGCTCTGGAACAGCAACAGGTCGATCCGCCAGAAATGGTCGGTGGGGCGGCCGTTCTCATCGATGGATCGCCAGTAGTTCGTGGCCACCAGCGGCAGGATTTGGTCGTTCCAGAAGCGCCGTTCCCGGCTCCACCCCTGGGCTTGGATCCTCGCCGCACTGAGCAGCAGGCTGGAGGCCTGACGCGCCGAATCCCGGTCGGCTCGCTGGCGCAGGCGGTTTTTGATTTTTTCCAGGGTTCCCGATGCCCCGGAGGAGAGAAAGGGATTGCTGTCAATGAGCTGGGCCGTGAGCTGGGCCTGGCGGTTCAGCAGCTCCACCTGTGCGGCCTGGGGCGCTTGGCCGGCCGGCAGGCTCTGCAGGGCCGCATCCAACCGCTGAAACTGTTGCAGATAGGCCTGGGTTTCCCGATGGGGTTCGATCCCCTTGATCGGATCCATCAGTGGTGTCACATCCGGAAGCACCGTGAGGGGCACCACCAGGGGAACGGAGGGAATCGGATACAGGTTGCGCTGCAGCCAGAACGTCCGCAGAGGCACGTAGGTGAGGTCGAAGGCGACCCATACCAGATTGAGGCTGGCCCAGATCGCCACGAAGCGGTCCCAGCCGCGCACCCATCGGCCCGATGATTCAGCGGAGTGGGCTTGCCAGCGGGGGCGCGCCATGGGCCTTGGCGAGGGGGGATCGGTGCCTAATCTGCCGTGTCTGGCCAGGCGAGCCTGAACCTGGGGAGATCAGAAATCTTGAGCCACGAAAACAGTCCGAACAACCCTGAGCGGAATGCCCCGCTGAACCAGCCGGAGCCCCCTGGCCACGACGCCCATGCCACGGCCCAGGAGGACTCCTGGGCCTTCTGGCGCAGCGTGCTCATCACCCTTGCGGTCGCCTTGGGGATTCGCCAGTTTCTGGTGGAGGCCCGCTACATCCCGTCGGGTTCGATGCTTCCAGGGCTTCAGCTGCAGGACAGGTTGTTGGTCGAGAAACTGAGTTTCCGCCAGCGTGCTCCCCGTCGGGGCGAGATCGTGGTGTTCCATTCTCCCCACCATTTCGACCCGGTGCTCTCGGCCGGTGCCAGCCGTAATCCCCTGCGTTGCCTGGTGGTGAACCTGCCCCTTCTGGGCAGCCTGCCGGGCATCGCCAATCCCGCCTGCGATGCCTACATCAAGCGGGTGGTGGCCCTCCCCGGGGAACGGGTGAGTGTGGATCCCCGGGGCCATGTCTTCATCAACGGGCGGAGGCTGTCCGAGCCCTATGTGCAGAACGACTGCCCCGTGGACAGCCAGGGGATGGGCCCCTGTCGCACCCTCAACGCCCAGGTGCCCCCTGGCCATGTCCTCGTGCTCGGGGACAACCGGGCCAACAGCTGGGATGGTCGCTTCTGGCCTGGGGGGGCCTTCCTGCCCCAGGGTGAAATCATCGGCCGGGCCTTCTGGCGCTTTTATCCCTTCAATCAGACGGGATCCCTGGGCGTCCCAGCCTCCACTGAGCCGCCGGCAGCAGGCCGCTAGCCCGCACGGCGCCGCGAATGGCCTGTCCGGCTTGGGGTTGGTTGGCCGCGTGGGATAGGCATTCTTCCGGCTGCCAGGTCCAGGCGTGGTTGGGATCGAACAGCAGCCAGCGCCGGGATCCTGGGCTGAGCTGCTCTGGGGCGTGCCCTAGCAACGCAGAGCCTCCCCAGCTCAGGGCCTGCCAGAGCCGCTCCACCGGCCAGCCGCGAGCCTGCACCAGCTCCTGCCAGAGCAGGGGCAGCACCAGGCCGTGGCGGGCCCCATGGCCGGCGAGACCGGGGCGGCGCTGGTCGAGGGGGAGCAGCTGCTCTTCCGCATCGAGGGGAAGGTGGTGCACCGCCACTGCCGTGATGACCCCATCGGCCAGGCCGGTGATCAGGGCCTCGCGATCCTCGGGAGCCCCCAGGGAGGGCCGCAGCCGCCAGCCTTCGGCGGTGGGATCGAGGTTGCCGCTGTCGGCCAGCAGGTGCCACCAGCCCACAGTCGCCTGGGGCTGGCGCCGGGCCTGACGCACCAGTGCGGTGCCGGCGGCCGTGGAGAGGTTCATCAGAACCAGCTTTATGGAGGGACGGAGCTCGGCCAGGGTGAGCAGGCCCTGTAGCGGGAGGGTCTCACTCAACACGGGATCGGGGGGCCAGCCGGCCCGCAGGGCCTCCACGCTTTCGCGCACGAAGCCGCCGCCGGTGAGATTGTCGTCGCGAGGGGCCACCAGCACGGGCTGGGAGCCCATCTCGGCCAGCAGCAGGCCGCGCTCCAGCAGGGCCAGGGGAGGGATCTGGTCAGAGCCTGCCAGGCCAATGGCTCCAGCATCCAGCTGGTCGCGGTGGGGAGCCAGCTCCTGGTCGGCCCCGTCCTGGCTGAAGCTGCCCCAGAGGGAAAGGTGCATCGGGGCTGGCCAGCGGAGCCCCAACCGCTCGGGCCTGTCTCGCCACGGCGTGGCCCAGGGCAGCAGCCCTACGGTGCCGTATCCCCCCGCTGCCGCCGCGGCGGCCAGGCTGTTGAGATCCTCGGCGCGTCCTCCCAGCGGCTGCTCCAGCACGCTGTGGGGATCCACCAGCGCCGGTGCCAGTAGCCAGCCCTGGGCGGCGGTGGGACTGAGCTCAAGGCGGGCCGCTTGTCGGGTGGCTTCCTCACCCCAGGCCAGCAGGGCGCCATCGGCGTCGATGAGGGCATCTCCAGGGGCCATCGCCTGGCCTGGACCAGCCAGCAGCTGCACCTGGTGAAGCCAGAGGGGGCGGATCAAGACTTCAGAGGGCACCCGCTGCGGTGCGATCCAACACGCCCCCAAGATGCTGGGTGAGGTTCATGGCGGCCACCACCGGCCGGCCATGGGCACCGTCGGGGTAGTCGATCACCGTCACCCCGCCGTTGCCCTGCTTGATCGCCCAGATCTCAGCGGGGCCCAGACCCAGCAGCCCGCAGAGGATCGTTTTGTTGACGGCGTCATGGGCCACCACCAGGGCTGTTTCGGCGCCATCCAGGCCGGCGGCGATGCGTTGCCAAGTGGCCAGGGAGCGGTCCCACACCTGCTGAAGGGTTTCTCCTTCCGGCATTTGCACGGTCTCGGGAGCCCGTTTCCAGTCAGCCAGTAGATCGGGCCAACCCGCGGCGATCTCCTGTTCGAGCCGGCCCTCCCAGAGCCCATGGCCGATCTCCACCAGGCCGGTGGTGCTGGTGAGAGGCACGCCGGGGTGGGCCGCCAGGATCGCCTCAGCGGTCTGACGCGGCCGGGCCATGCAGCTGGTGTAGGCCCGGTGGATGGTCACCGGGGCCAGGAACCGGCTGGCGGCTTCGGCCTGGGAGCGGCCGGTGGCATTGAGGGGGATATCGATCTGGCCCTGGAAGCGACCTTCCCGATTCCAATCGGTTTCGCCGTGGCGCACCAGCAGTAGACGGGCCCCATTCCCTTTGGCGGGTAGGGGATCCCCGAGGTGGCCCAGCCCATTCAGCGACTCGACTTGGACGCCGCTGGAGTTCAGGTTGAGTATCGAGATGCCGCTGTTGTCGACCCGCAGCCGGCGAAACCCGGTGAGGGGCAGATTCAGCAGGGCTAGCAGCAGGCAGCGCAGGATGGCGTTGTGGCCCACCACCAGTACGGTCTGGGGGGCCGCCTGGTCATCCGTCAGGGCAGCAGCATGGCGATCCAGCAGCCGTTGGCGGAACTCCCGGGCCTGCAGCATCAGCTCCTCCAGGGGGCGGTAGGAGCTGCCATCGGCCCGCTGCAGCTCCAGCAGCTCGGGCGCCTGGCGCCACTGACGCTCCTGCTCGCTGAACTGCTCCTTCAGTTCGCTGCGCAGCAGCCCGCTCCAGGGTTCTAGGTCAATCTCCAGCAGCCCCTCGTCGAGCTGGGCGTTCAGGCCCTGGCCCTGGGCTTCGAGGAGCAGTCGGGCGGTGTCCGCGGCGCGCCCGAGGGGCGAGCTGTAGGCCGCTGCAAAGGTTAGATCCCTCAGGGCGACTCCGGTGGTGAGGGCTTGCCTCTGGCCGATCTCGGTGAGGCTTGAGAGATCGTCGCGACCCTGGATCCGGTGCTCCACGTTGAAGCTGCTCAGCCCATGGCGCACCAACACAATCCGGAGGGGCACGGGATGGAGGCTGCTCACAACCCATCGTATGGGAGGGGCCAGAATCCCCATTCCTTAGAGCCCCGGAGGGCCCGCGGTTGAACGTGAGTCCCCCGCCGCAACCCCGCCAGAGCGCAGGTTGGACCAGCGGATTGGCCGTGCTCAGCCTTGTGCTCAGTGGTCTGCTCTGGCTCAACGGCCTGGTGGACAGCCTGCAGCGCCCCTCGGTGGGGAACGCCCTGGAGCTGCGCCAGCTCGAGCTGACGGCCCTGGCCGCTCCGGCCCTGCCCGCCAGTGTCCGGTCCAGTTTGGCGGGTGAGCAGCCCCTCGAAGCCCTGCGGCTGGAGTTGCGCAAGCAGCTCCACGACTCCCCGGTGCCCCCGGCTCCCCAGCTCCAGCTGCAATTGGCGCTGCTGGAGCGTCAGGCGGGCCAGACCGGGGAGGCCACCCAACGGCTGCAGGAGCTTGCTCAACAGGTGCCCCCCAGCCAGCGTGAGCTGCTGCAGGCCCTGCTCCTGCCCGACAGGGGCCAGAACGGCCGGCTCAGCGCCGTTGGGTTGGGAGAGCTGCTGGAGGGCTGGGAGCCGTCGCCCCTCAGTCGCCAGCTGGTTTGCCAGGACCTGGTCGCCCCCCCCGACAGCTGTGCCGATCGGCCATCCCAGCGGGCTGCGGTGGGGCGCCTCCTGGGCACGGCCGTGGCGCCCGTGCTGCTGCTGGTGCTCGGCACGGCGCTGCTGCTTCGCCAGCTGTGGCTGCGTTGGCGCGGCAAGGCGCCTACCCCCTCTCCACTGGTGGGCCCACCCCTCAACCTGGCAGAAGCCACCCTGCTCATTGCCGGAGGCTTCGTGGTGCTCGGGGAGCTGGTGATGCCCCTGCTGCTGGCCCCCCTGCTGCAGGGGGTGCTGAGCCCACTGGCTGCCCAGCCGGCCCTGCAGCAAGGGCTGCTGGTCATGGGGCTTTACCTGGGTCTGATGGTCGTTCCCCTGGCGCTCCTCTGGGGCCAGCTGCGGCCCCATGGCCCCGCTCCAGCCGGAGGCTGGCTGCAGTGGCATTGGCTGCCGCTGGGCAGTGCCCTCCGGCGGGCCGTGGCCCAGGTGCTGATGGTGTTGCCCGTTGTGGCCTTGGTGGGCTGGCTGTTGGAGCGTCTGGTGGGCGATCCGGGGGGCAGCAACCCCCTGCTTGACCTCGTGCTCAACAGTGCCAACCCCCTCGCCCTGCTGTGTTTTGCCGTCACGGCTGTGGTTCTGGCGCCCCTGTTTGAGGAAACCCTGTTCCGGGGCGTGTTGCTGCCGGTGCTGGCCCAGCGCTGGGGCGGTGTGGCTGCCGTGACGATCAGTGCCCTGGTGTTTGGTATCGCCCACCTCAGCCTGGGGGAACTGCCGCCGCTGTTTGTCCTGGGGCTGGGCCTGGGTTGGCTGCGGCTCCAGAGCGGACGCCTCGGAGCCAGCGTGCTGATGCACGGTCTCTGGAACGGACTCACCTTCGCCAACCTGTTGCTCTTGGCGGGCTGAGACCGCCCCGGACCCTTGCTGGACCGCACCAGGGGTGGTTCAATCGCGCAGTGTTCGGCCGCTCCCCTTGGTTGCCTCCCCATCCCAACGGCAGGCTCCAGAAGGTCCCGTTCCGACTGCGCCCCGGCCCACCTGGGGCATGACCAGAGCGTCCGGTGTCACCGTGGCGGGACCCGCTGGTCGGCGAGCTCAGCGACGCACCCTGGAATTGATTCAGGGATCCCTTTCGGGTCGGAAGCTGGAGCGCCGCGCCCCCTGGATCACCAACCTGCACCGCGCTACCGATGGAACCCTGGCCGGGCTCGGGGTGTGCATGCTCGCCCTGAGCGCCCTCACCTTGCACTGGCAAAACCAGTGGGGTGTGAGCTATCAGCAGATGGAGGCCGCCCAAGTGCTCGAGCACAAGCTGCAGGAATCGTCGGCCTTGTTGGAGCAACACCACCTCGGAGCCGTGAAGCGGCCGGGTTGGTTGGTTCCCACCAGCAGCGAAAAGCTGATCTATCTGCCAAGCCCCAGGACCGCGGCCACGGCGTCTGGTCTGGCCTTGCTGGGCAGTCTCCAGTTGCGGCAGATCCGCTCAGGCTATTGATGACCCAGAGCCGTCAACGGGGACCCACGCGCGGCCGGACGGGAAGCCAGCAACGGGTCGTGGCGATCCAGCCCGTGCCCACCCGGCGGCTCCTGGCGGTGTACGGCCTTCTCTGTGCCGGCTTGGTGGGGTTGGCCTGTCGGCTGGCCTGGCTGCAGGTGGTGGATGCCACCAACCTCCAGAACCGGGCCCACGCCATCCAGACCCAGACCACCAAGCCGATCGGCAAGCGCCGCACAATTGTCGATCGCAATGGCCGCCTCGTGGCCCTCGACGAGCAGCGTTTCACCCTCTGGGCCCACCCCCGCTATTTCAATTTCCCGGGCGATGACCCCCAGAAGGTCCGCACCGCCGATGAGGTGGCCGGCAAGTTGGCGGCCGTGCTGGCGCTGCCCAAGCCGTTGCTGCTCCAGACCATGGCAGGCCGTCCCAGTGGCGTGAAGCTGCGCACTGATCTCGATCCCGAAACGGCTGAACGGGTCCGCCAGCTCGGCATCAGTGGCCTGGATCTGGAGGCCTACCCCCACCGGATCTATCCCCAGGGCCCGCTCTTCGCCAACGTGGTGGGCTTCCTCAACCTGGAGCGGGTGCCCCAGGCCGGCCTGGAGCAGAGCCGCGATGGCGACCTCAAGCGCCAGGAAACGGCCCGGCAGATGCGCCGCGGTGCTGATGGCACCCCCCTGCCTTCCGGCCTGACGGCCGGCTCCCTCTATGGAGACGACTTGCGCCTGCAGCTCACGCTGGATGCCCGCCTGCAGCAGGTGGCCCAGCAGGCCCTGGTGAAGCAGGTGAAGAAGTGGAATGCCAAGCGCGGCGCGGCCCTGGTGATGGACGTTCGCAACGGCGAAATGCTGGCGCTCGCCTCCACCCCTACCTACGACCCCAACCAATTCTGGAAGTTCAATCCAGGGCTGTTCCGGGAATGGTCGGTGCAGGACCTCTACGAACCGGGCTCCACCTTCAAACCGATCAACCTGGCGCTGGCCCTGCAGGAAAAGGCCATTCAGGCCGATGGCCGCGTGTCCGATACCGGCCAGCTCACCATCGGCGGCTGGCCGATCTTTAACCACGACAAGCGGGCCAACGGTCTGATTGATTTCGCCACCGTGCTCCAGGTGTCGAGCAATGTCGGCATGGTGCAGGCGATGTCCCAGGTGAAGCGGGATCGCTTCTGGCACTGGCTGCACACCCTGGGCATCGATGGCACCCCCGACACCGATCTTCCCGGAGCCGTGGCCGGTGAACTCAAGTCCCGCAAAGCCTTCACCAGCCAGGCCATCGAACCTGCCGTGGCCTCCTTCGGTCAGGGGTTCTCCCTGACTCCCCTGAAGTTGCTGCAGCTGCACGCCATGCTGGCCAACGGTGGCTGGTTGGTGAGTCCCCACATCACCCGTGGCCTTCGTTCGGGCGATGCCCTGGCCAGTTCTCCGGCCAGCGGAGGCCTGCGGCTGCTCGATCCCAGCGTCACCCGCACGGTGATGGGATGGATGGAGTCGGTGGTGGAGAACAGCAGCGGCCTGGGCATCAAGATTCCCGGCTACCGCATCGGAGGCAAGACCGGCACCGCCCAGAAGGCCGATCGAGGGGTTTACATCCCAGGCGCGCTGATCACCAGTTTTGTGGGTCACTTGCCGATCGACGACCCCCGCTACGTCGTGCTGGTGGTGGTCGATGAACCCAAGGGCGGCAACACCTTTGGCTCCACGGTGGCCGCACCCGTGGCCAGGCAGATCATCGATGCCCTGCTGGTGCTCGAGCGCATTCCCCCCTCCCGCCCCGTGGCAACCCCAAAACCGGTCATCCAGCCGCCGGCCTGACTTCGGCCTGGGGTGCCCCGCCTGTTGCCGTTCCCTCAAGGATGGCCATGGCCCTCTGGGTGAGCCTGGAAACGCTGGCTAGCGTGACGGCAACCAGGGTTGTGCGTCTGCCATCCCGACCTAGCTGCTGCCCAACCCGCCGCCCATGGCCAACCTGCTCGATCAACTCGCCGCCATGACCGTGGTGGTGTCCGATACCGGTGACATCGACGCGATCAAGCAGTTCACACCCCGCGATGCCACCACCAACCCGTCGCTGATCCTGGCGGCCGCCCAAATTCCCACCTACCAAAACCTGATCGATCGCTCCCTGCAGGAGTCGCGCCAGGTGATGGGCGTGGATGCCGGTGCCGATGCGGTGGTGCGGGAAGCGCTCGATGAGATCTGCGTCACCTTCGGCAAGGAGATTCTCAAGATCGTGCCGGGTCGGGTGTCCACGGAGGTGGATGCGCGGCTCAGCTACGACACCGAGGCCACCATCACCAAGGCCCGCAAGCTGATCGGGCTTTACAACCAGGCGGGTATCAGCAACGATCGGGTGCTGATCAAGGTGGCCTCCACCTGGGAAGGCATCCGGGCTGCCGAGCAGCTGGAGCGGGAAGGCATCCACTGCAATCTCACCCTGTTGTTTGGTTTTGCCCAGGCGGTGGCTTGTGCCGAAGCGGGGGTCACCCTGATTTCCCCGTTTGTGGGGCGCATTCTCGATTGGTACAAGAAGAGCACCGGTCGTGACGCCTATCCCGGTCCCGAGGATCCCGGCGTGGTCTCGGTGACCCAGATCTTCAATTACTTCAAGACCTACGGCTACAAGACCGAGGTGATGGGGGCCAGCTTCCGCAACATCGAGGAGATCATCGAGTTGGCGGGCTGCGACCTCCTCACCATCTCCCCGGCGCTGCTGGATCAGCTGCGCCACACCGATGGGGAACTGGAGCGCAAGCTGAACGCCTTTGATCCCGCCCCCACCGAAGCCCAGATCCATCTCGACGAGGCCCACTTCCGCCAGATGCTGGCGTCCGACCCGATGGCCACCGAAAAGCTCGATGAGGGCATCCGGGGCTTCTGCAAGGCGATTGAAACCCTGGAAGCCCAGTTGGCCCATCGGCTGGCCGAGCTTGAGGGCGGTGCCGCCTTCAGCCATGCCGTGCACGAGATCTTCCTGCTCAACGACCTCGATGGCGATGGCTGCATCACCCGTGAGGAGTGGCTCGGCAGCGATGCGGTGTTCGATGCCCTCGACACCGATAAGGATGGCCGCCTGGCTCCTGAGGACATCAAGGGTGGGCTGGGTGCCGCGTTGGTGGGTGCGGGCACGGGCCAGCCTTAACCGGCTTCAGGCACACTGGCAGTATCCGACCTGCCATCACCTGCCCCGTGAACGCCCTCGACACCATGCGCGCCCTGGCCAGCAACGGGGAGGTGGTCATGGTCGAACCGGGTGCGGTCATTTTTTCTTCCGGGGAATCGGGGGAGTGCATGTTCGGTCTGTTGGAGGGGTCCGTTCAGCTCAGCTGGAATGGAGACCAGGGTCATGAGCAGATCAATGCGGGCGATGTTTTTGGTGCCGGGGCCCTGGTCACCAATGATCACCGTCGCTACGGCAATGCCCGGGCCCTGACCCCCTGCAAGTTGCTGGTGATGAACCGCGAGAAATTCCTCTTTGCGGTGCAGGAGTCGCCCATGTTTGCCATCGAGCTGCTGGGATCGATTGATCAGCGGCTGCGGCAGCTCAAGGACTGCACCAGGATTTAACTAACGGCGCTGGAACAGCAGCCTGCGGATCACCCGCTGGGCGATGTCGCCGTAGCCCATCTCCCCCGAAAGAATCTGGGCGATCCGCTGGGGAGCCGTGGGGCGTTTGATGCCGAGTTGATACCCCACCCTGGGCACCCGGTAGAACACTTGGGCCATCCGTTTGCCCCAGGCCATCGACTCGCCCCAGTCCTGCCGCATGCGATTCGAATAGTCCGCTAGGGCCGTGGGATCCCCGTCTAGCCAGGGCCCCAGTGCTTCGGCAGCCCGGCAGCCGCTGATCAGGGCGGGCCGGATTCCCTCGGCCAGGAAGGGATCGCACAGGGAGGCCGCATCCCCCACGACCAGCAGGCCGCTGTTGTCCCCCTGACCATGGAGGGGATGGTGGCCATCCCAGATGCGCAGTTGGCCGCTGCGCCGGTCGCCCGCATCCGGCGGCAGGCCCAGGCTGGGCAGCAGCTGGGTCAGCACCGCGTCGGCATCGGCGGGGTCGCGGCCGATGAAGGTGCCCACGCCGATGCTGTAGCCCCCCTGGCGGGGGAAGGCCCAGCAGAAGCCGTGGCGAACCAGGCCAAATTCAAAGCGGGCTGTGCTGGGCTCTGCCACCGCACAGTCCACTTCGACCGACACCGTGTCGGCAAAGCGGGGGCGGGCAGGCCCCAGGCCGTGACGGCCTGCCAACTCGGATCCGGAGCCATCGGCCACGACCACGGCCCGCGCCTCAAACTCCTGGGCTGCGCCACCAGGTCCCTGGCAGAGCAGCTGCCAGCGATCGCCGCTGCGCCGCAGCGCCTGCACGGTGACCCCAATCCGGACGTGGGCACCGGCAGCCCTGGCCTGCTCCACCAGGTAGGCATCGAGCACGGAACGGCGCACGATCCAGAACGGTGCATCCCCCGGTAGCTCGGCCGTGACCGGGTCGCCCAGGCACCAGGTGAATCGCACCCGTTCGATCACGGCATCGACGGCGGGGCGCAGATCGAAGGGGAACAGGGCCTGCATGGAAGCGGCCATGCCTCCCCCACAGGGTTTGGCCCGGGGGAAGGGCCCCTGATCGAGCAGCAGCACCCTCCGCCCCTGGTGGGCCAAATGAAAGGCGGCGGTGGCGCCGGCCGCGCCGGCCCCCACGACGATCACATCGGGGTGCCCGCTGGCGGAGTGGCTCACACCTTGAGGATGTCGGCTTCCTTCTCGGCCAGAAGCTTTTCGAGTTCAGCGATGTACTTGTCCGTGAGCTTCTGCACCTTGTCCTGCTCATCGCGGCTCTGGTCCTCAGAGAGCTCGCCGTCCTTTTCCTGTTTCTTGACCTTGTCAATGGCGTCGCGCCGCACGTTGCGCAGCGCCACCTTGCCCTCTTCGGCGTATTTGGCGGCGAGTTTGCAGAGCTCCTTGCGGCGATCTTCGGTGAGGGGTGGGATGTTGATCCGAATCACCTTGCCGTCGTTGTTCGGCGTGAGCCCCAAGTCGCTCATGGCGATGGCCTTCTCGATCAAGGCCATCGAACTGGTGTCGAAGGGCTGGATCTGGATGGTCTGGGAATCGGGGATCGAGAGGGTGGCCAGCGACTTGAGCGGGGTGTCGGCGCCGTAGTACTCCACCGTCAGCTTGTCGAGCAGGGAAGGGTTGGCCCGCCCCGTGCGGATGGTGTTGAAGGTGCGCTGGGTGGAGTC
>Ga0310330_100193_pt1 | contig 17845 bp, 15 predicted proteins | sample LakMicDCLTotalB5_FD_195544 | JGI IMG/M metagenome (GOLD analysis project Ga0310330, IMG submission 195544) | Enriched freshwater cyanobacterial communities from Lake Michigan, Michigan, United States - MI23.DCL.Total.B5 (v2) (version 2) | ecosystem: Environmental > Aquatic > Freshwater > Lake... | reverse complement strand
CCCCTGGCCACGGTGTATTTAGGGGGCGGCACTCCCTCCCTGCTGACGCCGGATCAGGTGGCGGCCCTGCTGCAGGCCCTCCGCCAGCGCTTCGGCCTGGCTCCGGGCGCCGAGATCAGCCTGGAGCTGGATCCGGCCAGCTTCGATCAGCACCGTCTGGCCGGCTACCTGGGGGCCGGGGTGACCCGGGTGAGCCTGGGGGGGCAGAGCTTTGATGACGCCGTGTTGGCGAGCCTGGGGCGCCGTCACCGCGGCGCCGACCTCCAGGAAGCCGCTGGCTGGCTGGAGGAGGCCCGACGCCGGGGGCAGCTGGCCAGCTGGAGTCTGGATCTGATCCAGGGGCTGCCGGGGCAGGCTGCTCCGGTGTCGACTGCTGCGGCAGAGGCCCTGGCGTCTTGGCGCCAGCAGCTGGGCCAGGCCATTGCCCTGGCGCCGCCCCATCTCTCCGTCTACGACCTCACGCTTGAGCCCGGCACGGTGTTTGCCCGCCGCCATGAGCGCGGCCAGCTGGAGTTGCCCGATGCCGATCTGGGCGCCGATCTGATGGAGCTCACCTGGGCCGCGCTCAGCGCCGCCGGCTACGGCCACTACGAGATTTCCAACTACGCCCTACCCGGCCACGCCTCCCGGCACAACCGCGTCTACTGGAGCGGCGCAGGCTGGTGGGGCTTTGGCATGGGGGCTACCTCAGCCCCCTGGGGGGAGCGCATCGCCCGGCCCCGCACCCGCGAGGGCTATGCCCTCTGGCTGTCTGGGCTGCAACAGGATCCATTGCCGGGGCATGGGGGAAGGGGCATGCCCCTCGATGAGCGGCTGCTGGTGGGCCTGCGGCGCCGTGAGGGGGTGCACCTGCCCCGGCTGTTGGCCCAGGCGGGCTGGGATGGGGCGTCGCGCCAGGGCTGCTTGGAAGAGCTGCGGCGGCGGCTGGAGCCCTGGAGCGGCGAGGGGCTGCTGCGGATCGAGGGACCCCGCTGGCGGCTCACCGATCCCGCCGGGCTGGCCCTCAGCAATGGGGTGCTGCGGGAGTTGCTGGCCTGGTGGCAGGAGCAGCCGCAGTCCCCTGGCTGGGATGGCGCTGGCCCGCGATCCAGCGGCGCAACGCCTCCACCCCCAGAGTCCGGCCCGGCAGCAGCGGCGGGCTGAAGGGGGGCTGGCGGGTGGTGAGGCCCAGCAGATCGGCGGTCACGCGCACCTGGCCGTCGCAGCCCTCACCCGCCCCGATGCCGATCACCGGCAGGGCCAGCTCCCGTTGCAGGGTGGAGCCAAGGGCCTCGGGCACGTGCTCAAGCACCAGGGCGAAGCAGCCGGCCTCCTGCAGGGCCAGGGCCTGGCGCCGTAGCTGCTCCTGGCTGGCTTCGTCGTTGCCCTGGCGGCGGTAGCCCAGCCGGTGCACCGATTGGGGGGTCAGGCCGATGTGGCCCATCACCGGGATGCCGCTGCGCACCAGCCGGTCGATCACGGCCAGGGTTTCGGGTTCGGCGCCCTCGAGCTTCACGGCTGCGGCGGGGGTTTCTTTCAGCACCCGGCCGGCGGCGGCCACGGCGTCATCGGCGCTGCACTGGTAGCTGAGGAAGGGCAGATCGCAGATCAGCAGCGGTTCCTGGCCGGGGGAGCAGCTGCTGGCCAGGCCCCGGGCGGTGGCGCGGGTGTGGTGCAGCATCTCGTCGAGGGTCACCGGCAGGGTGGTGGCATGGCCCAGCACCGTCATGGCCAGGGAATCGCCCACCAGCACCGCATCGGCTCCGGCCTCGGCCACCAGCGCGCCGGACAGGGCATCCCAGGCTGTCAGCACGGTGATGGGCAGTCCGGCCTGTTTGCGGCTCGCCAGGTCAGCGGGGCGCAGGGGCACTGGCGTCGGGGCGGGGGATGCCATTGCTAGCATCCAATCGACTCGGACCCATGCGGCTCTGACGCCCAAATCTGGTCAGAACCGGAAGGGAGCAGCCACACGGGATGCTCAGGGCAGGCGTGGACTCCGGGTCACCATCTTGAACGCAAGAGCTCAGCCAGGCTTCAATCGCTGGCCTGGCTCTGGCGGTTGAGCAGGAACGGCGGGATTTTGGCGCCGCGCTCTTCCTGGGGGCTGCTGAACAGCGTCGTGCCGGCGAAGCTCACGGTGGTGCGCTCGCTTCGGTAGGGGGCGCCGCTTTCGAAGCCGGTGGCAATCACGGTCACGTGGATTTCGCCTTCCAGGCGCTCGTCCACCACGGCACCCACGATGATGTTGGCGTCTGGATCCACCACCTCGTAGATCACCTCTGAAGCCGTGGTCATGTCCTCCAGGGTCATGTCCTTGCCGCCGCTGATGTTGATCACGCAGCCCTTGGCACCGTCGATGCGGGCCGACTCAAGGAGCGGACTGCTCATCGCGGCTTGAGCCGCTTCGCTGGCCCGGGAGCGACCGGAACCCACGCCGATGCCCAGCAGGGCGGTGCCGGCATCGGCCATCACCGAGCGCACGTCGGCGAAGTCCACGTTGACCAGGCCTGGCTTGGTGATGATGTCGCTGATGCCCTTGACGCCCATGCGTAGGACGTCATCGGCTGCCCGGAACGCTTCCTGCAGGGGGGCACCGGCAATCGCATCGCGCAGTCGGTCGTTGGGGATCACGATCAGGGTGTCGACGCTTTCGGCCAGGCGGGCAATGCCCTCCTCTGCCTGGCGCAGGCGCTTGCGGCCTTCAAAGCCAAAGGGCTTGGTGACGATGCCCACGGTGAGGGCGCCCACTTCCTTGGCCACCTCGGCCAGGATCGGCGCAGCGCCGGTGCCCGTGCCACCGCCCATGCCCGCCGCGATGAACACCAGGTCGGCGCCCTGGAGGGATTCCTGCAGTTCTGCTCTGGATTCCTCCGCGGCTTTCTGGCCGATGACGGGATTGCCCCCGGCCCCGAGGCCGCGGGTGAGCTTCTGGCCGAGCTGGATGCGTTTCTGGGAGGCCGACTGCAGCAGGGCCTGGGCGTCGGTATTCAGCACCCGGTAGCCCACCCCCTGGAGGTCGGAGGCGATCATCCGGTTGACCGCATTGCTGCCGCCACCGCCCACGCCAATCACTTCGATCCGGGCTGACTGGCTCGGAACAATGCCGCCCGCGCCAGCGCTGCCCGAAGGTTGCAGACCGTTGGACTGGGGGGTGCCGGATTGGGAGGAGCTTTGGGTCATAGCTGCATCGAGGGAAGCTGGGCTGTGAATCTGCGGCTGCATTATGTCGGCGATAGGGGCCCTTGGTTCCCGGCAGTGTCCCACCTTTGCGGGATTCCTGGTGTGGCGCTTGCCGGATTGCTCACCGAGCCGCGACCGGCGGCGCTGCCCGCACGGTGAGGCCTAGTTCCGGTTGTTCGGGATCACTGAGGTCGATCGACTGGAGTTGGCGACCCTTCACCCGGTCCGGGAGTTCCTGCTGCAGGTGGCTGAGCACCTCGAGCCGCCGCTCCAGTTGGCCATCCGGCGGGCCGAGGCGCACCTGGCCCAGTCGGGTGGTTTGCAGCCAGAGGCTGCCGCCCGGTTCAAAGCGGATCTGGCGCAGGTCCGTGCCAAGCCGATCGCGCTCCTCCAGCACCAGGGCCAGGGCAGTCCGGTAACGCGGTTGCCAGCCCACCACGGTCAGGTTGCTGCTGGCTTTGACGGCCGCGGCCTGACCCTGGCGGCTGCTCATCCAGTGCCCCAGCCGGTCGACATAGCCGGTTTCGATGCCCTGGGGAGTGCGCCGCTGGGCCCGGGCCACCGCCTGGCGGTCGATCAGTTCCACCCGCAGCCGCGGGGGCGCCATCAGCCGACTCACCTGCACCTGCTCGACCGGCAGGACGCTGGCGATGGCCTCGGCAATCCGTTTGGGCTGCAGGCCCAGGAGCGGCTGGGGAAAGGTGATCTGGGCTGCTTCCACAATCTGTTCCGGTCCCAGTTGTTGGCTGCCCACCACCTCCACCTGGTCGGGGCCCGTCAGCACCCAGCCCTGGCGCAACAGGCCATAGCCCAGACCGCAGGACAGGCTCAGAAGCAGCACCAGACGCCAGAGATTGCGCAGCCGTTCTCGGCGTCGCTGCTGTCGCAGCACACGCCGGCGTTCCGAGCCGGGTGGGGCGGGGGGCGAACTCACCACGGCAGGTTCACAGTTCGCAGCGGGAGCGGGACATCAGTTCGTCGATCCAGCGCCGGGCCCGCTCCGCATCGGCGAAGGGCAGATCCTTCTGCTCCCCCCCTCCCACGAGCCGCAGCCGGCAGGCCCCCTGGCTCTCCTCGGTGAGTGGCGCTTCGCCGGAACGCAGGGACAGCAGCTCCACCAGCTCGAGCTGTTTGATCACAAAGGAGCCCTCCTCCTGGAGCTGGCCAGCCTCGAAGGTGCACCAGCTGAGCACCCCATCCACGAGTCGGGCGGCACCACAGCTGTCCAACTTGGCCAGCTCGGAGCCTTCGGCCCATTCCCGGAACAGGCGTTGACGCCTCCGCTCCAGCCAGCCCAGGGCTGTGAGCAGCACAAACACCAGAAGCAGTGGAAGCCACAGCAGCCCGTGACTCATGCCGAAGGGCCTCCCAGGGGTGATGCGAGGTGCCATTCTCGGGCCCCTTCCAGCAATTCGCGCACCAAGATCGGCAGGGGCACACCGGTGGCAGCCCACAGCATGGGGTACATGCTCTGACTGGTGAAGCCTGGCAGGGTGTTGATCTCATTGAGCCAGAGCTCACCACGGGCTTCGCTGTAGAAGAAATCCACCCGGGAGAGCCCCCTGGCGGCCACCGCTTCACAGGCCTGGATTGCCATAGCCCGGGCCCGCTCGGCAATCGCCTCGGGCACCACCGCAGGGATCACCGTGTGGCTTTTGCCCTCGGTGTATTTGGTCTCGTAGTCGTACCAGTCGGCGTCGAAGCAGATTTCCCCCAGCACGGAGGCCTGCAGGGGTTGGTGGCCGCCGCCGCGGACCGCGCACTCCAGCTCTCGGGCTGTCACCCCTTGCTCGATCACCAGCCGCGGATCCAGGGCGGCGGCGGCCTGCAGACCGGCCAGCAGGCTGGCCCGGTCGGTGGCCTTGCTGATCCCCACTGAGGAGCCCAGGTTGGCTGGCTTCACGAAGCAGGGGTAGCCCAGTTGGGTTTCCAGTTGATCCAGCAGGGCCTCCGGATCCCGGGCCACCTGGCTGGCACTGGCGCAGGCGTAGGGCACCTGGGGCAAGCCTGCTGCGGCGAAGGCGGCCTTCATGGCCTGCTTGTCCATGCCCACGGCTGAGCCCAGCACGCCCGAGCCCACAAAGGGCACCTGCATCAGGGTGAACAGCCCCTGGATCGTGCCGTCTTCGCCGTTGGGACCGTGCAGCACCGGCAGCCAGATCGCCACCTCCAAAGCTCCGGCCGGGAAGCCGCGGAACCCAGGCTCGGGCAGGGGCTGGGGCAGCTGCTCAGGCCGCACCGGGGTGCCCTGAGTCAGCACCGCCTCGGCCACGTCCGAGCCCCACCAGCGCCCTTCGGGGTCGATGTAAAAGCAGTGCAGCGCATAGCGGCCGGCATTGTCGCCATGCCGAACGGCGGCGGCCACGGTGGCGGCCGAGCGGATCGAGACGGCGTGCTCGCCGGAGGCCCCCCCGAAGATCAGGCCAACGGAAAGGGGGGTGCTGGTCATGCCGGCCGGAAGGGGCCCCTGGGGGGCAAAGCTCAGGTCAGTTTGCCGCTGAGGGAGAAGGCGCGCACCCCTTCGATTTGCACCGTCACCAGCTCCCCGGGCTCGATGGAGCGGCCATCGGCGTGCTGACCGGGGAAAAAGGTGAGTCGGTTGGTGCGGGTGCGGCCCATCACCTGCCGGGGATCCTTGGGATTGGTGCCCTCCACCAGGATCTCCTCGATCCGGCCGGCGTAGCGGGCACTGCGTTGCCGGGCCTGCTCCTCCACCAGGGCGTTGATCTCCTGCAGGCGCTCCACCTTCACCTCCTCGCTGAGCTGGCCAGGCCAGTCGGCGGCGGGGGTGTTGGGCCGCGGCGAGTAGGCGGCGGTGTTCACCGCATCGAAGCCGATCTCCTCGATGAGGGCGAGGGTGCGGCGGAATTGGGCATCGGTTTCGCCCGGGAAGGCCACGATCACATCGGCGCTGATCGCGGCATCGGGCATGCGCTCGCGGATGCGCTCGACGATGCGGCGGTAGCGCTCCACCGTGTAGCCCCGCGCCATCGCCTTGAGCACGGCGTCGTCTCCGCTTTGGAAGGGCACGTGGAAGTGCTCGCACACCTTGGGCAGGTCGGCGCAGGCGTCGATCAGCCGCTCGGTGAAGTAACGGGGATGGCTGGTGGCGAAGCGGATCCGCTCGATTCCTGCCACGTCGTGGACGTGATGGAGCAGGTCGGTGAGGGTGTGGGCGCGGCGGCCTTCGGGGGTGATGCCGGGCAGGTCGCGGCCGTAGGCATCAATGTTCTGGCCCAGCAGGGTGATCTCCTTGAACCCCTTGGCGGCCAGGCCCTCCATCTCCAACTTGATGGCTTCCGGCAGGCGCGATTGCTCCTGGCCCCGCACCGACGGCACCACGCAGTAGGTGCAGCGCTCGTTGCAGCCGTAGATCACGTTCACCCAACCACACACCTGGCTGTCGCGCCGGGCGGTGGTGATGTCTTCGAGGATGTGGTGCTCCTCGGTAGCCACCACCTGCTGGCCCTGTTCCACCTGGGCCAGGAGCACGTCGAGCCGGTTGGCGTGCTGGGGCCCCATCACCAGATCCAGCTCCGGCACCCTCCGCAGCAGGGATTCCCCTTCCTGCTGGGCCACGCAGCCCGCTACCACCAGGGTGAGATTGGGGTTGGTGCGTTTGCGCTGGGCCTGGCGCCCCAGGTAGCTGTACACCTTCTGTTCCGCGTTGTCGCGGATCGTGCAGGTGTTGTAAAGCACCAGGTCGGCCGTGTGCTCGTCGTCGCCGGCCCGGTAGCCCATGGCTTCCAGGATTCCGGCCATGCGCTCGGAATCCGCCTTGTTCATCTGGCAGCCGAACGTGGTGATCCAGTAGCTGCCGCGTGGGGCCTGTGTCGCCGTCATGGCACCAGTTTCCGGTATCGCCGGTTGACCTCAGAGATCTTCCACGAGGGTGAGCTGGTGGCCGCACAGGGCCACCTTGCGTCCCAGATCAATGGCCAGCTGGGTGAGCAGGGCAATCGCCGCGGCGGGGTTCTGCCGTTGGAGCCCTTCGAAGGCGCTGCGATGCAGAAGCCAACAGCTGCCATCGGTATCGGCCACCACATCGGCCATCCGGACCTGCCCGCTGAAGAAGGAAGCATCGCCAAACACCATGCCAGCGGAAAACGTGGCCACACGCGCCAGTCTTGGCGTGGCTTCCGGCCGCTGAATCGGCAGAAAGATGCTGAACCGGCCGGAGTCCACAAGGAACAGCTGATCGCTCTCCTGCTCACGCGCCATCACCAGCGTCCCGGCGGGGTAGTGGCGGAGCTCGAGTCGCTCCAGGATCGCCTCGCGCAGATCGGCGGCCACTGGTGGCAGCAGCCCGAGCTGGCCGACGTTGGTGGGCGTTTTCTGCGACGGACACTCCAGGGCGCCCCTTCCCTCCCCGCCACTGCTTGCGCCGCCACGGCTCTCGCCGGTCGTGCCCTCCAGCAGCTGATCTTCGGCGGCTTCCAGGGCGAGATCCAGGCTGGCGTGGGCGAACGTCGCAGCACGGAGGGTCCTGGGCAGTTCCAGATGGCCGCTGCGGCACAGCAGAAGCTGCTGGCCAGCGGCCTGGAGGAGTTCTGCCTGGCGATGCAGCAATGCCGCGCTGGCGGGCGGCAGCTCACTGACCTGACCCAGATCAAGAATGATCACGGCGCCGTCGATTGCGGCCTGTTCGATGCGGGCCAGAACGTTTTCCACGGCAGCGAAATCCAGCACCCCTTGGGCATGCAGCACGGTGATTTGCGATCGCAGGGGATCGAGCACCGCGGCTTCAGCGGTGCTGCGGAAACGCCGGGAGCGCCGCTCCGTGCCCCGGTACGTGCTGCGCACCGGCGATTGCTGCAGGGGCGTTTGGTCAAAGAGGTGGAGCTCCAGGGTCTGGGACAGGCGCCGGCAGGCGGCGATGCCGCGCACGCTGTTGCCGAAGGCATCGAGCCTCGGCGAGTACACCGCGAGGCCCAGCCGGCCCGGCACCACCGCCAGCACCCCGCCACCGACGCCGCTCTTGGCCGGCATGCCCACGTCGTACAACCACTGCCCGGCGTAGTCGTACATCCCGCAGCTGCCCATCACCGCGAGCATGCGGGTGGTGATGGACGGATCGAGGGGCTCGTCCTGGGTCAGCGGGTTACGCCCCTGGCAGGCGAGGGTGGCGGCCATCACGGCCAGGTCACGACAGGTGACCCCGATCGAACATTGGCGGAAATAGAGATCGAGGCCAGCCTCCGGCGCCTCCTCGATTACCGCTGCGTTGCGCAGCAGGTGGCTGATGGCCCGGTTGCGGTGACCGCTGGCCCGTTCGGATTCATACACCGACCCATTCACCGCTAGGGGACGGCCGGCCAGGCTGGAAAAGAACTCCAGGGTGAGGGCCTCGGCCCGGTATGGATCGTGGTGCCACACCTGGGCTGCCGTGGCGATGGCACCCGCATTGATCATCGGGTTGCGGGGAATGCCGGTGTGTGGATCCAGGCTGATGGCGTTGAACGCATCGCCCGAGGGCTCCACCCCCACCTTCCTCTCCATGTAGGACGGCGAGAGCAGCCGCAGCGCCAGCCCGTACATGAAGGGCTTGGAGATCGACTGGATCGTGAAGGTCTTGTCCCAATCCCCCACGGCATAAATCCGGCCATCGGCCGTGGCCAGAACGATTCCGAAATCCTCTGGATTCGCTTTGGCCAGCTCGGGGATGTAATCCGCCACCGCGCCCTCGCGGCAGTCGCGCAGGTCTGCCAGCTGCTGTTCGAGCAGGTGTTGGATCAGGGAGGAGCGGATCGGTGCGCTTGTGATATTCGGGATCGCGAGTTGCTAAGGGTGATCCTGAGTTGTGTTGGCCCCAGTGGCTTGTTCACAGGCAACCTTTGAGCCATGCCAGCTTGGAGGCTCACTCCAGGGAAGGCCGCTGAAGCCATGCGCCTGAGCCTGCAACGCTTTCCGCTCACCAAGGCCGTGCCCCTGGCCATCAGCCGCGGCACGACGGCGGCGGTGGAGCACCTGCTGGTGAGCCTTGAGCACGACGGGCTCACGGGCATCGGCGAGACCGGTGGCTTTGATACCGGCCACCGCCATTACGCCACCGATGGCATTGCGGCGGAGCTCGAGGCGGTGGCCCCCCAGCTGGCGGCCTTGGCGCCCCAGCCCCTTCAGGCCCTGGAGCCCCTGCTGGCGACCCTCAGCCCGCCGGCCCGCTGTGGCCTTGATCTGGCCCTGCACGACTGGTGGGGGAAGCAGTTGAACCAGCCGCTGCACCGGCTCTGGGGGCTGGATCCGGGGGCCTGTGTCGCCACCAGCGTGACCCTCGGCTTAGGCCCCCCCGAGGCTGTGCTGGCGCGGCTCGAGCGTTGGTGGCTGCAGCTGCCCGCCACCCGGATCAAGCTCAAGTTGGGCAGCCCCGAGGGGGTGGCCCACGATCTGGTGCTGCTGGAGGTGGTGGCTGCGGCCCTCGAGCAGCGGCGCCAGGCCACCGGTGGGGCCTGCGAACTGCAGGTGGATGCCAATGGCGGTTGGGATCTGGGCACGGCCCGGGCCATGCTCGAGCCCCTGGAGCGGGCTGGGGTGGTGCTGCTGGAGCAGCCCCTGCAGCCCCTGCGGGACCCAGAGCTCGATACGGCGGGCTTCGAGGCCCTGGAGCTCGACTGCCCGATGCCATTGGTGGCGGATGAAAGCTGCTGGAACCTGGCCGATCTGGTGCGGCTCGCTCCCTATGTGGATGGCATCAACATCAAACTGCTCAAGAGCGGTGGCCTGGCCGAGGCTTGGCTGATGGCCCAGGCGGCCCGGCGGCTGGGTTTGGGGGTGATGGTGGGCTGCTACTCCGATGCCGCCCTGCTCAATGGTGCCGCTGCCCAGCTGATGCCCCTGGTGACCTGGCCCGATCTCGACAGCCACCTCAACCTGGTGGACGACCCCTTCGCCGGGCTGAACCTGGTGGCTGATCGGCTGCTGCCGCCCCCCGGCCCGGGCCTGGGCATTGCTCTGGATACCAACGTGGAAGGCGATCGAGCATGTTGAACGCGTCCGCCCCGATCGTGCTGCTGCTGCACGGCGGCCTCGACGACCTCTCCGGCAAGACCGGCTTGGCGATGCTGCGCTACCGCTCCGGACCGATCGTGGCGGTGATCGATCCGGCCTTCGCGGGCGCCGATCTGCACGCCACCACTGGCATCGATCGCGTCGTACCGGTGGTGGCCGACATGGCGGCGGCCCTGGCCTACGGTCCCGAGGTGGCGGTGGTGGGGCTGGCCCCCTCCGGCGGCCGGATGCCGGACGGGATGCGGGCCGATGTGCGGGCCGCGTTGCAGGCGGGGCTGAGCCTGGCCAGTGGCCTGCACGGCCGGCTGGTTGACGACCCGGAGTTCGCCTCCATCCCGCTACGGCCCGGCCAGTGGATCTGGGACCTACGCCAGGAGCCCGCGGGGCTGGAGGTGGCCACTGCCCGCGCCGCCGCCCTGCCCTGCCGGCGGGTGCTGGCGGTGGGATCCGACATGGCCGTGGGCAAGATGAGCGCTTGCCTGGAACTGCAGGCTGAGGCCCGGCGTCGGGGCTGCGATGCCCGCTTTGTGGGCACGGGCCAGGCGGGGATCCTGATCGCCGGCACCGGGGTGGCTCTTGATGCGGTGCGGGTGGATTACGCCGCCGGCGCCGTGGAGGCAGCGGTGGTGGCGGCCGCGGCTGGAGCTGGGCCGCAGACGCTCGTGCTGGTGGAGGGGCAGGGATCGCTCTGCCATCCAGGTTCCACCGCCACTTTGCCGTTGCTGCGAGGCAGCCAACCCACCGATCTGCTGCTGGTGCATCGGGCCGGCCAGACCCATGTGCGCACTCGGCCGGGGGCGGCAGCGGTGCCGATCGTCCCCCTGCCGGAGCTGATTGCGGCCCTGGAGTCCCTGGCCGCCCTGGGCCGGCCCGATGGCCTGCGGCCCCGGGTGCGGGCCGTGGCGCTCAACACCGCCCGTCTCTCCACCGCGGAAGCCAGCGCCGCCCTGGTGGCCACGGCTGCGGAGACCGGCCTGCCCTGTGCCGATCCGGTGCGGCAGGGGGCCGCTCCCCTGCTGGATGCCCTGCTGGCTGTTTGAAGCCAAAAAAAACCACCTCGCCGCGGGGACGAGGTGGTTAGGTCAACAAGGGCGAGCGAGGGGACTTGAACCCCCGAATGGCGGCGCCACAAGCCGCTGCCTTAACCACTTGGCTACGCCCGCCGTGATCAGCGCCAATGTACCAAGTCACCCCCTGTCCAGGAGCAGGATTCAGTGGGGCTTCAGCCAGAGGATGGGGATCGCCACCAGGCAGAGGATCCCCGCCACCGTGGGGAGCTGGGGCAGCACCGCCGTCAGGGCCCCCAGCTGGCCGAGCTGGGTCGCGAGCTGATTGCGCACCACGTCGGCTGAACTGGGGCTGAGCAGAAAGGCCGCAACTGCTGCGAGGAGAGCCGTGGCGACGAGTTTGTGCTCCATCCCCACCTTCCAGATGCCGCATTCAAGCGTGATTGGCGGCTGGTACCAGCATTTGGTGCCAACGTGGACTGAGCTGCGGATTGCCTTGTCTTGTCTGGTCACCCGGCGGTTTCCGCCCGCGCTGTTTGGGTGCCTGGGGTGATGGTGGTGGCTCTGGCTGCGGCTGGGCTGGCCATCACCAATCCCGCCCCTTCCGACTTCCAGGCCTTTGCTGCCGAGCGTTTGGTGGATGAGATCAGTGAGGAGCTCTGTGGGGATGGCGGCCTACCGGTGTTGATGCGCATGGCGGTCACCAACTGCCAAGAGCTGGTGCGGGCCCAGCGGACTGCCCTGGGGACTGTGGTGGCCGACCACACCCGTCGCAGCAATTTCGGCGTGCTGAGCGTTTACACCAGTGAGATCGGTGGCCAGAACCTGTTGCGCTGGCGGGTGCCGCGCTTCCGCTCCACGGTGGTTGGGGTGGCGGGTCAGTTTGTGCTGGTTCGTGCCGCCAGCGACCGCCCCCAGCAGGAACCGTGACCCGCTCCCTGGACCTGCGCCTGCCCCGGGGGCTGCTGGATCCGCGCTTGGTGAGCGGCTTTGGCGTCGACGCCGATGGCCTGGTGCCGCTGAGGATCACCGTGTCCGGGGCCTTCATCACGGCGATCGAACCGTTGCCGTTGCAGGCTCCCGACGCGGTGCAGGCCCTGCCGCTGGCCCTCACCCCCCTGGTGGAGCCCCATGCCCACCTCGACAAGGCCTTCAGTGGCGACGCCTTCCCGAATCGGGAGGGCACCATGGCGGCGGCCCTGGCGGCCAACCAGCAGGAATACGCCGTACGCACCGCCGACCAGGTGGCGGAGCGGGCCGGGCGGGCCCTCGAGCGGGCCTGGCGGAACGGGGTGCGGGCGATCCGCAGCCATGTCGACAGCGTGGGGCCGGGGGCCCAGCCCAGCTGGGATGCCCTGCTGGAGGCCCGCCAGCGCTGGAGCGGCCGGGTGGAGCTGCAGTTGGTGGCCCTGGCGCCGATGGCCCATTGGCTCAGTCCTGAAGGGGAGGCCCTGGCCCGCCGGGTGGCCGCTGCCCAGGGATTGCTCGGCGGCGTGATCGGTCCTCCCTATGGCCAGGGCCGATCCCGCCGCGCTGCCGACCGCGAGGCCCTGCGGGCCCTGCTCGATCTGGCCGAGCGCCTGGGCTGTGGTGTGGATCTGCATGTGGACGAATCCGCCGCCCACCCCGGGGTCGGCGTGGATCTGGTGGCCCGGGGGGTGTTGGAGCAGCGCCGGGCCGTGCCGATCACCTGCAGCCACGCGAGCAGCATGGCCCTGCTGCCTCCCCGGGCCTGCGACCAGCTGGCCGAGCGGCTGGCCGCGGCGGACATCGCGGTGGTGGCCCTGCCCACCACCAACTTCTGGCTGTTGGGGCGCGCCGCTGGGCGCACCCCCTGCTGCCGGCCCCTGGCACCGATCCGCAGCCTGCAGCGAGCGGGGGTTCGGCTGGCCATCGGCGGCGACAACGTGCAGGACCCCTGGTATCCGGGCGGCGATTTCGATGCGGTGGAGCTGCTGCGCTGGTCGGCGCCGCTCTGCCAGCTGATGCCCTGGCAGCGCCTTGGCCTGGCTCCGTTCAGCACCGCGGCAGCGGCCGTGCTGGATCTGGCCTGGGATGGGGTGCTGCGCGTCGGCGGACCGGCCGACCTGGTGCTCTTGGGCGCGGGCACCTGGGGGGAGCTGCTGGCGCGGCCGCCCCAGCGGCGGGTGCTGCGCGCCGGCCAATGGCTGCCAACGCCGCAGGCTGACCAGCCCTCGGCCCTGCTGCTTCCATGGGATTGAGCCCCCTGCTTCACCCCGTGGCTGATCCCGCAAGCGAACGCTGTCCCGAAGCCCGGATCGCTGCCCTGGCGGCTGAGTTGCGCAGCTTGGATCCGGCGCTGCCGCTGCTGGGGGCGGAGTCCCCTGCGGAGCTGGAGCGCTTCTCCAGCGACTATTACGACTATTCGCCTGTGCTGGTGCCCCTGCTCCAGCACTGCCGGGCCCAGTTGGTGGCGGCGGCCTCCACCGTGGAGCAGGTGCGACTGGTGGCCGGAGCCTGCGCCCGCCACGCAGTGCCCCTGACGGTGCGGGGCGCCGGCACGGGCAACTACGGCCAGTGCGTGCCGCTGCGGGGGGGGCTGGTGCTGGATCTGTCCGCCCTCAACCGGCTCCGCCATCTGGATGCCGCCACCGGGGTGATCGAGGTGGAGGCGGGTGCCCTGATGGGGGCGATCGATCAGCACTTGGCCCCCCGGGGCCGGGCCCTGCGGCTGGTGCCCAGCACGGCTCGCAGCGCCACCATCGGCGGTTTCATCGCCGGGGGCTCCGGGGGCATCGGCTCGCTGCGCTGGGGGTTCCTGCGGGATGCCGGCAACCTCCTGGGCCTGGAGGTGGTGACCGTGGAGCCCGAGCCGCGCTTGCTGCGCCTCGATGCGGCCGCCAGTGTCCCGCTCAACCATGCCTACGGCACCAACGGCATCCTCACGGCCCTGCGCCTGCCCACCACGGAGGCCGGGGCCTGGCAGGAGCTGGTGGTGGGTTTCGCGTGCTGGACCCAGGCCCTGGCGGCGGCCCAGGCCCTGCCCGCTACGGCCCTGCAGCTCAACGCCCTCAGCCTGATGGAAGCGCCGGTGGCCCAACAGCTGCCCTGGCCCGCGAGCTGCCCGAAGCCTGTGGCGGGGGAGCATCGCCTGCTGCTGCTCGCCGCTGCCGACACCCTGGAGGTGCTGCCGGGCTGGCTGGAGGGTCGCGGTGGTGCGTTGCGCTGGCAGGCCCCCCAGGGCCAGGGCCGGGGCCTGCCCCTGCGCGAACTCAGCTGGAACCACACCACCCTGCACTGGCGCAGCCAGAACCCGGGCTGGACCTACCTGCAGATGTTGTTGCCCCAGCCCGAGGCGGCCTGTCTGGAGCGGTTGCGGCTCGGGTGGGGGGACGACCTGCTCTGGCACCTGGAGGCCGTCAGGCAGCAGGGGGCAGCCCGGTTGGCGGCCCTGCCGCTGCTGCGCTGGCGGGGCGAGGAGGCCCTGCAGCGCCTGATGGCCGACTGCCGGGAAGCGGGAGCGGTGCTGTTCAACCCCCATGTGCTCAGCGTCGAAGACGGCGGCCTGGGTGTGGTCGATGCCGACCAGGTGGCTGCTAAGGCCGCCTACGACCCCGCTGGCCTGCTCAACCCAGGCAAACTGCGCGGCTGGCTCAGCAGCCCAGGCTGAGGCGGGTATCGACGCCGGTCACCGGGTTGGTGCCCTCCGCATCGCGGCAGAGGGAGCGTTGGTCGACCCGGTCGATCAGGGTGTCGCTGAAGTCGGCGTCGGTGACGGTGGCGCCGCGGAAGCTGCTTCCTGACGCAATGGCGCCGCTCAGGATGGCGCCACGGAAGTCGACGCCGGAGAAGTCCACTTTGTCCATCAGCACCCCGCTGAGGTCGGCGCCGGCGAAGTTGGCATCCGGGAAGGCAGCCTGGGTGAGGATGGCGCCGTGCAGGTCGGCACCGCGGAAGTTGGCGTGGCGGCCCGTGGCCCCGGCGAAGGAGGTGTTGGCCAGGTCCTGGCCGCTGAAATCCTGTTCGTTCTGGTTGGTGAGTGTGTAGTCCACTCCGGAGAACTCCGCGCCCGCCGGCAGGGGCGTCAGCCCCAGCAGCCCGATCAGCACCAGGAGGGCCACATCCAGGCTCCGCCGGCGCAGGGCGGTAGCCAGTCGGCCGAGGAGGGGGGGCATCGGGAGCAGGGCCGCGGCCCCTCACTCTGGCTCAGCCCACCCGTGGATCGCCCAGGAGGTGGCCGATCAGGTACAGGGAGCCCGCCACCACGATCGGCGCCGGGGAGCTCGCCTGCTCCAGGCCCCCCTCCAGGTGCGGGGCGGGATGGAGCTGGGCGGCCAGGGAGGGACAGGCGGCGACCAGGGCCTCGGGGCTCCAGCAGGGGTGGCCGGGCACGGGCACGATCCAGGCCTGGTCTGTCGGGCCCAGCAGGGCCTGGAGGATCTCCGGACCCTGCTTGTTGGCCAGGATTCCGAGCACCCAGTGGCGCGCTCCAGGGGGCAGGCCATGGCGCTCCGGGTGGCCATCGAGTTCGGCTCGTAAGGCGATGGCGGCGGGGTGGTTGTGGGCCCCATCGACCAGCAGGGGCTGACCGCGCCAGTCCAGCCGTTGCAGCCGCCCGGGCCAGCGGGCTGCGGCGAAGCCCTGGCGGATGGCGGCAGCGCTGATCGGCCAGCCCCGTTCCGCCAGGGCCTGCAGCATGCCCAGGGCCACGGCGCCGTTGCTCGCCTGCACGGACCCGGCGAGCCCCAGGGGCCACTGCTCCAGATCCAAGGGCGCCACCCAGCGCAGCTCGGCCCCCACCGCCTCGGCCTGGGCCTCCAACACTGCGGCCACCTCGGGGCTCTGGGGGGCACTGATGGCCACGGCCCCTCGCTGGAGCACACCCGCTTTCTCGGCGGCAATGGTGGCTGGATCCGGCCCGAGAAACTCGGCGTGGTCGAGCCCCACCGAGGCAAAGCCGATCACGGGCCGCTGGGGATGGCAGGTGGTGGCGTCGAGCCGGCCCCCCAGTCCCACCTCCAGCACCACCAGCTCCAGATTCGCCTCCGCGAAGGCCAGGAAAGCCGCGGCGGTCACCAGCTCAAACGGCGTGAGCTGGTGGCGTTGGGCAATGGCCGCGGCGGTTTCCAGCTGGTGGCGTAGGGCCGGGGCGGGGATCGGGGCGTCGCCCAGGTGGATGCGTTCGGTCCAGCTCACCAGGTGCGGAGAGGTGTAGAGCCCGGCGCGGAGGCCGCTGGCCAGCAGCGCCTGGTGCACCAGGGTGCAGATCGAGCCCTTGCCGTTGGTGCCGGCTACCTGCACGGCGGCGAAGCGGCGCTCGGGATGGCCCAGTTCAGCCAGGGCGGCCTGCAGACGATCGAGGCCCAGGTCGACGCCGCGACGGCTGAAGGGCTCGATCAGGTCGGCGAAGCTGTCCAACGCTCCGGCCGAGGCTTGTTCAATCCCCAAGGCTGAGCAGGGCGCGTTCGAGGCGATCGACGGCGAGGCGCAGCTGGCGGGGTTGGATCACCAGCGGCGGCACGAAGCGAACCACCTGGGGACCGGCCGGCACCACCAGCAGACCCTGCTCTATAGCGGCCTTGACGATCTCCGGAGCACTCGGAGCCTCGGCCCGCAGGACCAGTCCCTGGAGCAGTCCCCAGCCCCGCACCCCCTCCAGCAGGGTGGGGTGGCGACTCACCAGTTCGGCCAGCAGCTCCTGCAGCAGCCCCCCCATCCGCTGCACATGGTTGAGCAGGTCGCGGCGCTCCAGCTCGGCCAGCACCGTGAGCCCGGCCCGGCAGGCGAAGGGGTTGCCGCCAAAGGTGCTGGCGTGCTCCCCGGGGCGGAAGTGATCCACCTTGCTCTTCACCGCCAGCGCGCCGATCGGAATGCCGCCGCCTAGGCCCTTGGCCAGGGTGATCGCATCGGGCACCACGCCCAGCTGTTCGTAGCCCCAGAGCTGGCCGCTGCGGCCGACGCCGATCTGCACCTCATCGAAGATCAGCAGGATGTTGTGAGCGTCGCAGAGCTCCCGTACTCGCTGGAAGAAGGCGCGGTTGCCGGGGTGCACCCCGCCCTCGCCTTGGATCGGCTCCAGCAGCACGGCGGCCACCCGCGGACCCTGCACCTCGCAGCTGGCCAGCAGGGCTTCGAAGGCGGCCGTGTCGTTGTAGGGGAAGTAGCGGAAGCCTTGCACCATGGGCTCGAAGCCCTGGTGGTACTTCGGCTGGCCCGTGGCGGTGACGGCGGCCAGGGTGCGGCCGTGGAAACTGGCCTGGGCCGTGAGGATCAGGGGTGCCAGGCCTTCCCCGGACGCTCCTGTGGTGGGGATGCCGCGAACGGTGTGGCCGTGCTTGCGCGCCAGCTTGATGGCAGCTTCGTTGGCTTCAGCGCCGGAGTTGCAGAAGAAGACCCGATCCAGGCAGCTTCGGGCCGTGATGGCGGCGGCCAGCTCCTCCTGTTCAGGGATGCGGTAGAGGTTCGAGACGTGCTGGAGCTTGCCCAGCTGGCGGCTCAGGGACCGCCGCATCCGCCCGTCGCTGTGGCCGAGGGTGCAGACCGCGATGCCGGCGACGCAGTCGAGATAGCGCTTGCCGGTGCTGTCCCAGACCCAGACCCCCCGGCCCCGGGTCAGGCTGATCGGGAAGCGGGCGTAGGTGTCCATCACAGCTGAGGCGGACAGGCCTGCGCTGGTGATGGGCGAGATGGGAGCGGTGGGACTCGAACAACAT